>ERZ1669250.385-NODE-385-length-21045-cov-6.691710_pt1 | contig 21045 bp, 14 predicted proteins | sample MGYA00579295_ERZ1669250 | MGnify/ENA primary metagenome ERZ1669250 (study PRJEB41166, sample SAMN08046056) | hot springs metagenome | biome: hot spring; feature: acid hot spring; material: thermophilic sediment; isolation source: thermophilic sediment from acid...
TCTCTACCAAAGATGAATTTCATACCGGTACCGGGTTAAATACCTTACTACATTCCTCATAATTCCATATAATTAAATGAGAATCAACTATGCTGGGTTTAAGGGTAGTGGTACCGTATGGTAAGTTTTATAAAAAGTCTAGTTCCTTCAAGGTATTAATGAATAACATTAGTGAGTTACCGTATTATATCAAGTGGTTCATTCTAGGGATTATAGTTGGTGTGGTTGCTGGGTTATCGGCATTAACCTTCTACTTCACTTTGAAGTTCATGGAGTACTTATTCATGGTTAAGTTAATCGCCTTTAAACCACCCCTGCCTCTTGGGGAGGGTGGTTCATTAAACTATGTACTTAATGTAAGGAGACCATGGTTAATACCAGTGTCCACTGCCTTAGGTGGTTTACTTTCAGGCTTAATAGTGTATACCTGGGCCCCTGAGGCTGAGGGTCATGGAACCGATGCTGCAATTAACGCTTTCCATAGGCTTCAAGGCAGGATTAGGAGGAGGATACCACCCATTAAACTCATAGCATCAGCCATAACAATCGGGTCCGGCGGTAGTGCAGGTAGGGAGGGGCCCACGGCCCAGTTAAGTGCTGGTATTGGGTCACTTATAGCCGACCTATTGGGTTTATCCACTGAGGATAGGAGGATTGCCGTTGCTGTTGGTATTGGTGCCGGTATTGGTTCAATATTTAAGGCGCCCATGGGTGGTGCAATATTGGCGGCTGAGGTGCTTTATAAGAGGGATATGGAGACTAAGGTCATATTCCCAGCCCTAGTGGCGTCGGCTGTGGGTTACTCAATATTTAGCTCCGTTGTTGGCTTCACCCCAATATTCGGATACTACACCGGTGTCTTTAATCCATTAAGGCTACCATTGTATGCAGTGCTCGGTATAGTGGATGGATTAATAGCGATACTTTATGTGAAGACCTTCTACTTCATGCATGACTCATTCAAGAGGTGGAGGATTAGCAACTACGTGAAACCTGTGATTGGTGGTCTTGCCACCGGCTTAATAGGCTTACTAATGCCTGAAATACTAGGCACTGGTTATGGTTGGGTTGACTTAGCTGAGTTCAATAATGTTAATGCCTTCACATCATTGATACTAATGCCACCGCTTATGATTCTAATACTGTTACCATTCCTTAAGATAATTGCAACATCATTCACAATAGGTTCAGGCGGTAGTGGCGGTGTTTTCGCGCCCGGCATAGTTATAGGGGCATTCACAGGTTTTGACACATGGCTCCTCTTCCATTACTTAACACCAGGATTAACCCCTAATCCTGCACCATTCGTAATAGTTAGTATGCTTGCACTCTTTGGGGCTGCCGCTAAAGCCCCCTTGGCGGTAATGTTCATGGTTATTGAAATGACTGGTAGTTATCAACTACTGCCTGCCGCTATGATGGCCGTGGCAATAGCCTACATAGTATCCGGTGACTACACGATTTATAGGGCTCAAGTCCCAACTAGAAGGGACTCACCTGTCCATGCAGATGAGTACAGTGAACCACTACTAATGGAGATTAAGATTAGTGAATGCAGATTAGTTAGGGAACCTATTGCCCGAGCCGATGAGAACGCATCCATGGTGCTCAACAGGATGCTTAGGTATAGGTATACTGCATTGCCTGTTATTGATAATGAGGATAGGCTCATTGGTGTAATTAGCTTATACGATGTAGGTGGGGGTAAAGGTAGGGTTAGTGATTACGTAAAGCCAATACGCTACGTAACACTTGACTCAACACTATACGATGCAATGAGCATAATGAGTGAGGCAAGCATAACGTGGGCACCAGTTGTTAATAATGGCAAACTCCTAGGGATACTAACCATGGAGAACGTAAATAGGGCTTACACTGAAAGATTGAGAAAAATTAAGGGGTTAAACTAAGCCAAGCCCCTGCAGGGAGTTAGGTCCATGCGGTGGAACTAAACTCCAGCTTAACACCGCATTAGTGCTTGCATCTTTGACACCATTCACAGTCTTATACTTGTGGAATACTTTTATACCTGGCTTGTTCAGGAAGCATCATGAGGAATCGCGAAGAGGTCCTTAGGATATCATTCTCAGCGTTTTTGCTGATCTTGGGTATCAAACAGCCGTGGTTATGTTTCCACTAATATTCGTTGTATTCCTAGGAGCACCAATGTGGCTTTACGGCATTGCGGAGGCCGTTAACTACGGTCTGGGAAGCTTCATAGGCTTCCTAGGCGGGTTCCTCGGCGATGCCTATGGCAGGAAGAGGATTGCTGTTATTGGCAACGCCATGATAACAGTGGTGGCATTACTCGGCTTCTCCAGATATTGGTGGGAGGCTTGGTTGATATTCCTGGCTGGTTGGTGGGCGAGGAACCTCAGGACACCACCAAGGAGAGCCATGCTCAGCGAGGTAACGGATCCCAACGAGAGGAGCGAAGCCTTTGGGATACTTCATGCACTCGACATAACGGGTGCCGTGTTAGCCATAACGTACACGGCAGTACTACTTTACCTTAAATTCCCCATTGATTACCTACTCGCAATCACGGCAATACCCCTGGTGATATCAACATTAATACTGACGATGGTCAACGTAGGCAAGGCAAGGACACGTTCAAGACTCAGCATCGCGGGTTTAAGGGCGACTCACGGATTCGCGTGGTTAATCGTACTATCTACACTCTTTTTCGGATTCTCGCAATACAGCTTCGGTTTTCCAGTAATAACAACCGCTGAGTTCACGCATGAGGATTATCTGGCGGTGATTACATATGGCATATTCCTAGTGGCCTCAGCGTTGTTCGGCTACGTCTTTGGTAAGTTAAGACTTAATGAGTATGGGGGCTTGGCATTCCTCGGGTACCTACTCGCCTCCATAGCATCCTTAGGCTTCGCATTAATGGCGCCCCTGGGCGCATTGGGCCTTTATCCAACGGCCTTTGTATTGGGCGTCGCCGTGGCCGCAACCGAGGTCTTCGAGCCAACCATAATGTCAAAGTTAATGCCGGAGGAGTCCGTGGGCTTGGGAATGGGTTTGCTAACCTTCGGTAGGAGTATGGGTGTATTCCTCGGAAACGCAGTAATGGGCCTACTATACCAAATACACTACACCTACGCCTACTACTTCGCCTCGGCCTCATCCCTCATAGCCTTCATAATAGTCCTATCAATAATCATGAGCAGGCCCCATCCCCAGTGATTCATTACTTCCTACACAGATACTTAATTAAATAGGTAAGCGTATTTCTCATGAAGTTTACTGGCTATTTTCAGTAGCCCCCAAGATCCCAGAAACCCCCGCCCTAAAGGGCAGGGAAGGGGGTCAGATCTCATAATATATTATGCTTCACGAATTTTCACGGGGATGGCGATCAGCTAATTTCCAGTCATTAAGGCTTAAAAGCGGAAAAGGGATTGATAATGTATAGGCTTCGTTAGGATTAAAGCCAGGGTATGGAGCCTAGATAGGCCCAGTGACGTGAGAGAGATTGAGTTACCTGTGGCTACGGGCTCAGTATATGCTGTGCTACCAAGCGGATTACTTAGGAAGTTGGGTGTTAACCCCATTGGGGTTAGGAGGTTTAGGCTGCTGATGGTAGGGTTATTGAGAGGACGTTGGTGTTGCTGGTATTGAGGTTCAGGGGTAAGGACGCATACGATAGTCGTTTTCGGTAATGAGGGAATATACCTCCTAGGCTCAACAACCCTTAAGAAGCTCAGCCTAGAGATTAACCCAGTAAACAAAACCCTAAAACCCACCAAGCTACTACCCATGTGGCTTGACGCAAAGCCGTGACCGATTATTTAACGTCCTGAAGAGCCCTCCTAACGGCCTCCCTATGCAATGGCGTCTGCCAAGCAACGTAGTTACCGATACCCAATTCAGGATCCCTCTCAGCCGGTGGTTGGTCGATCCAGAGGAATTCCTTCCTCTCGGGTACGTCGTTTATCACCAGGTTTAGTTCGGTGAGTTTGCCCAGGAGACCCATCCTCTCCCTAGTGAATAACGCGTCTGGGTCATCGATGGCTTCCCAAAGCCAAGCCCTCTCGCTACTTGAGAGGGTTGCCGCAAAGGCCCTTAACTCCTTCCTATTGATTACATCGCTGATAACCTCATCAGTGTTCCAACCAGTCTCATATAATTGGCTTAGTAGCTTTGGGTTTCCTCCCGTTAGTCTCCAAACCTCATCGAAGTTTGGTTTGTTGCCGGGTATTTGTTCGTAGAGTTGCTTGAGCCCTTCCCTGGTCATGTTCCACATTACCCGTAGATTCGCCCACCTATGGCGCCCAATTTCATGCCTCGAAACACCCTCACTAGTGGCTGCTATAGTGACGATATTTTCATAATGCTCGGGCGGGTACTCAATGAGGTTTAGTAGAGCTTTCACATATATTGCTGATTCCTTCACCCCAAGTATTTGAAATGCGTCATCAACAATAATAGCCACCTTGCCTCTGGTTTCCTTAATCAATTCCTTAGCCATGTCGAAGGCTAGCCAGGTGAGCCTGGTTAATGCGTTTTGGCTTAAGGCATCCTTAACAAGCCTCATTAACTCATCCCTCAACTCCCTGATACCAAACTCGGCAAGAACCTCCTTATTAATCGGGTTAACGTAAATAACCTCGAAGCCTAACTCCTTGAGGAGTTCTACGGACTGTAGGAGCCAAGCCGTCTTGCCGCAGCCCTCAGGACCATAAACAACGTGTACTACGTTCATCCCATGCTCGGCCCAATACTCTACACGTTTAAGGGCAAGGTCCCTATCAACGAAGCCCACCTCAACACCACGGGCAAAACTCAACCTAACCCTCTTCACGGTTTTACACCCTACTGAGTACTTTAAATAACCTTAAGTGATCCAGACCCTGGCCCTCTTGAGGATGTCTACGAAGTCCTCAAGGTCGAGGCCCGCCAGCCTCTGGGCTAGCCTTAAGTCACCGATCTCTATGAATAGGATTATGGTAATCACTAGTACCGTACTTATTTAGTAAAGTATTTAATGTTAAGTATTTAAACCTAGGTTGAGTATTGAGAAATCCTAATGTCCAGTAAATGATTGAGTAATCGCTAAGTATCTCAGTATCATTAATGAATGCCGATTAAATTCCATTAAGTGGTGTGTTTAATAAGGGGAATAGTTCCTAAGCCTGTGCCAGTTAAGAAGGCCCTTAATGCACTTGACTTAGTAGCCATAGCGGCTGAGCTTAACGCCGCACTAAGTGGTGGGAGGGTGATTAGGGTTTATAGGCTTGGTGACTCGCATTACTTTAAGATTAGGGTATCTGATGTAGCCTATCTTATCGCTAACCCAAGGAGAATTAGCCAAACCTGGAGGATACCTCAAGACTTATCCCCCAGCCCCCTTAGGAAGTTCATTGAGGACTGTGTAATAAATAGGTTTGAGGCTAACTTAGATAGGGTAATGAGTATTGATTTAAACTGTGGTAGACTCATCATTGAGTTAATACCACCCTTCAACATGGTGTTCACTGTTAATGGTAATGTTAAGTGGCTTCTACATGAGTATAGAAGTAAGGATAGGGAGATTAAGGTTGGGTCAACCTACAGTGAACCCCCGAGGAGGTTCCTGGATCCAAGGTTCTTCGATAATCTACTTAAGCTCATTGAGGATACAGGCTTAAGTGATGAAGCCTTAGCTAAGGGTCTTGGGTTAGGTATTGATTGGGCCAGGGAAGTTTGCGTAAGGTCTGGGTGCAGTGACCCAGTCCTAGCATGGGGGAGCATTAGGAGTATTCTTGAGGCCCTTCACCTAGGTAGGCTTAAGCCGGTCATATACACTTCACCATCATACGTATCCCCCATACCCCTCCATTCGATTAAGGGTGAGTTCAGGGAGGTTGAGAGCTTCAATAGGGCTGTTGACGATTACTTCACCTCAATTGAGGTTGAGAGGGTTGCTGAGGAGAGGGTTAAGGGTATTGAGGATGAGATTGCTAGGCTTGAGTCATCCATTAAGGAACTTGAGGATACGGTAGGCAAGTACCTAAGGGAGGCTGAGAACCTTAGGAGGAGGGGTGAGTTAATCATGAGTAGGCTCTACGAGTTCAGTGAATTGCATGAGGCACTACTGCGCGCCTACATGACTAATAAGGATTCATTCAGAGCTAAGGTTAGGGGCATTGAGTATAGTGGCATTAAGGTGATTGACTATGATCCATTAAGGAAGACTGTGAAGGTTACGGTTAATAATAATGAGGTTGAGTTAACATTAGGGGAGAGCCCTGGGGAAACAGCCGCCAAGTACTTTGAGGAGGCTAAGAGACTGGAGAAGAAGGCTAAGGTGGCTGAGGCTAAGTTAACTGAATTAAGAAGCAAGGTGGATGAATTAAGGAGTAGGATTAATGAGACCACTGAGGAGACTAGGGCAACTGTTAGGTTCGTGGCTAGTAGGGAGTGGTTTGAGAAGTTTAGGTGGTTCATAACCAGTGGTGGTTCACCAGTCCTAGCTGGTAAGGATGCTGGGCAGAATGAGGCGCTTGTGAAGAGGTACATGAATCCATGGGACCTCTTCCTGCATGCTGATGTTCAAGGCGGCCCAGTAACAGTAATTAAGGTGACTAAGGGTCAGGAGGTTAATCAACAGGACTTAATTGAAGCAGCCCAGTACGCTGCGGCTTACTCTAAGGCATGGAAGCTTGGGGCTAATTCAATAGACGTATACTATGTTAAGGGTGAGCAAGTTAGTAAGAGGGCACCTAGTGGTGAGTACTTAACTAAGGGTGGGTTCATGATCTATGGGCAAAGGGGGTGGGTTAGGGGTGTGGAGTTGATTATTAGCGTGGGTTTAAGGATTGACGGTGATGTGGTTAGACTTGTTTCAGCACCGCCAACAGCTGCCGCTTCATTGACCAATTACTATGTCACACTTAAGCCGGGCAATGGTGATAGGAGCGAGGTTGCCGGTAGGATTAAGGAGTTGTTCACTAAGAGGTATCCTGAGGCTAGGCAAATACCTGTGGAGCACATTATTGAACATGTGCCCGGCCCCTCATTAATAGCTGAGTCTAATGCAGGTAACCCAATTGATTGGAATACTGTTAAGGGGGTCTTCAGTAAGGTTGCTGGTTAAGTTGGTTTAAAGGGCCTAACCAGTAATTCCCTATTCAACTCGACGCCGAAGCCTGGTCTCCTACTGAGCTTAACCTTACCATTCTGGGGAATAGGCTCCTCCCTTAGGAGTGGGTGGAATTGAGGAACTACCTTGGTGGCGTCTGGGGATGTGACTATGTACTCTGCGAATGGACTATTAACCCTAGTCACTATGAAGTGGTAACCGTATACGCTTGATCCATGTGGGATAACCCATGCACCATAGGCCTCGGCTAATGCGGCAATCTTAATCATTGGAGTCACACCACCAACCCACGTTATGTCTGGTTGAATAACGTTAACCTTACCAAGCTCAAGAAGTAGCCTAAACCCATGCAAAGTGGATTCATGTTCACCACTAGCCACTAGGGTTGGTGGGGCAAAATCGGCTAATGCCCCAAAGGACCAGTAATCATCAGGAATGAAGGGTTCCTCAATCCAGAATAAGCCATAGGGCTTTAGTTCACTTACGAGCCTTTGAGCGTAGGGTAAGTCTAGGCTCATCCAGCAGTCGTACATTAGCAGGAAGTCATCACCAACCTTCTCCCTAGCCTCCTTGAAAACCCTCACGTTCTCCTTCAACCCCTCAATACCGTCGGCTGGTCCATGAATTAAGGGTAGTTTACCACCTATGAAACCAAGGCTCTTAGCCACGTCGGGTCTAGGGCCGGTGGCGTAGAAGGTCAACTCGTCCCTAACAGGCCCACCAAGTAGGTCATATACCGGTAAGCCCCTAACCTTTCCCATTAGGTCCCATAGAGCTAGATCCACGGCTGAAATAGCGTTCATAACTATCCCCCTCCTTCCATAGTATATTGTAGCCTTGAACATTTGATCCCAAGTCTTCTCAACCTCACCAACACGCTTACCAACCACGAACCGGGATAGGTGATTCTCAATTATCCAAGCAGCTGGGTAACCACCAGTGCTTATGCCGAATCCAACCTCGCCGTCACTTGACTCAACCTCAACAACCACTGAACCCAGTACATTAATTCCCCAGGAAGCCCTACTAGCCCTGTACTCAGGGTATATTGAAATGGGGGTTGCTATGTACCCCAGTATCCAGTGTTCACTGGACTGGTCATGGTAATCAGCGCCACCACCCTTAACCACGTATGCCCTAACCTCCTTAATCCTCTTAGGTTCAATTGAGGCCTCAACATTACTCATGCTACTCACCGGGAGTTAACATTACCTTAACATACCTTGTCTCGGCTCCAGCCAACTCAGTGAAGGTTTCCTGACCCCTCTCAAGAGGCCTAACATCAACCCACCCCTCCCTTGGGTCAAGTAACCCAGACTCAATAATATTCACGGCCCTGCGGAAATCCTCATCAGTGTAGGAGAAGGATCCCTTAATCTCTATTTCACTCCTAACAATTAAGTTACCCGGTATTGAGACTTCATTATCGTGTAAACCAACGAACACTACCCTACCACCCCTACGTACAGTATTAATGGCCAGTCTCCTAGTATCAGTTGACCCAACAGCATCAATAACGGCATCAACCCCCTCAGGGTAAAGTTCCTTAATGGCCTTTAATGCCTCCTCACCAGTAGCGTTTAGGGTTCTTGAAGCACCCCACCTCCTAGCCCACTCAAGCCTATGGGCGTTAATGTCAACTGCAGTAATATCCTTAATGCCGCCTGCGTTAAGAAGCTTAATAGCTAGTGAACCCACTGGGCCAGCACCAATAACCAGCACTGAATCCCCTAGGCTAACCCCCGATAGCCTAACGGCCCTTAGAGAGGTGGCTAAGGGCTCAGCTAAGGCACCTTTAACTGGGTCACTTACAGGGTATAGGTTATCTGCTGGTACTGCAACGTATTCAGCGTATGCTCCTGGGTAATCAATGCCTATTATCTTCCTCATTAGGCATAGGTTCTTTAGCCCACTTCTACAATACCTGCAGTGGCCGCATCCAATTATTGGGTTAACGGTGAAGAGTTTGCCAACGTACTCCCTAGGCACCCCTGGCCCAGCCTCCTCAACAATGCCTGTGAATTCATGACCCATTATTAACGGTGGCCTACGAAGCTCGTTCTTACCTAGGAATCCACCAATGTCTGAGCCACATACCCCAGTGTACTTAACCCTCATGATGACCCAGCCCGGTTGGGGAATTGGCTTAGGAACATCCTTAATCTCCATCTTACCTACAGCAGTCCAAACAAGAGCCTTCATGATTCCACCACCTACTCCTGGGATTTAAACATACTAGTGAACCTGTTCACAACCAATACGCTGCAGTTAGGAAGAGTAAGCTGGGTGCTCTAACCTGTTAAGCGGATTAGTTAAATACTGGTTTGCTGATTTAATAGTATGGTTCATGGCTTAAGAATCGCAGATGCTAGGGTTGAATTCACGGTTAACCCCCTTGGTATTGATGAGCGTAATCCCAGGTTCTCCTGGATCCTTGAGCATGAGGAGAGGGGTCAGTATCAATCGGCCTATAGGGTAATAGTGAGCAGTAGCATTGAGAATGCGGCTAAGGGTATTGGGGATGTGTGGGATAGTGGTAAGGTTAATTCAAGGGATCAGGTTGTAAAGTATAATGGGCCATCCTTAAGCAGTTTCACGAGGTACTACTGGAGGGTTAAGGCATGGGACTCAAATGGCGTTGAGGGGGATTGGAGTGATGTTCAGTGGTTTGAAACTGCAGTACTTAAGCCTGAGGAGTGGGTTGGTAAATGGATTGGTGGAGGTCAATTACTGAGGAGGAGCTTCAGGGTTGAGGGTAATGTGGTTGAGGCTAGGGTTTACGTAACTGGCCTAGGGTACTATGAGCTTAGGATAAACGGTGAGAGAGTTGGGGATAGGGCCCTTGACCCACCTTGGAGTGAGTACGATAAGACCGTTTACTACAGCGTATATGATGTAACGAACCTGGTTAAGAGTGGGGAAAACACCATTGGCCTAATACTCGGTAGGGGGAGGTATGGGCCTGTTTCACCTAATCGTGCGCAAATCCCAGGCCTTAAATACTATGATGAACCTAAGGCAAGCGCCATGATTAGGATAAGGCTGAGTGATGGATCAATCGTGGTTATTGCAACTGATGAGTCATGGAAATGCTTAGGCAAGGGACCTATACTTTACGATGATATATACAATGGGTTCAGGTATGATGCTAGACTGGAGCCTTACGGTTGGGATAAGGTAGGCTTCGATGACTCTAATTGGGTACAATGCAGTGTAGTTAAGCCACCGGGTGGTAGGCTTAGGTCCACGGCTACAATACCTGGAACTAAGGTTAAAGGCACCTTAAAGCCCAGGGAATACTACAATCCAAGGCCAGGGGTTCACGTGTTTGACTTCGGCCAAAACATAACCGGCTGGGTTAGGTTAAGGGTTAGGGGAAGTAGTGGTGTAGAGGTTAAGGTTAGGCATAGTGAGGTTATTAACCCAGATGGTTCACTCAACGTTGAAAACATACGTGGTGCTGAGGCTACTGACACATATATATTAAGCGGTAGGGGCGTTGAGGTTCTTGAACCTAAATTCACCTTCCATGGCTTCAGGTACGCTGAGGTAACTGGTTACCCAGGTGTGCCTTCTATTGATGATGTTGAGGCTGTTATTGTTCAAACCGATTTTGAGCCAACTGGGTCAATAGCTACGTCGAGTAAAATAATAAATGATATTCATAGGATCACTTGGTGGAGCCTAAGGGCTAACCTACTTAATGGTATTCAAACAGACTGCCCACAGAGGGATGAACGCATGGGTTGGCTTGGGGATGCTTGGTTATCCTCAGACTCAGCAGTACTTAACTTCAACATGGTTAAGTACTACGAGAAGTTCATTAGGGATATTATAGATTCGCAAAGGGACGACGGCTCAATACCTGATACTGTACCACCATACTGGAACACTTACCCAGCGGATCCAGCTTGGGGAACAGCCCTCATTTACATTCCCTGGCTACTTTACGTGCATTATGGTGATGTTGAAATCCTTGAGGAAGCCTATGAGGCCATGAAGAAGTGGTGGAATTTCCTGAACTCGAGGGTTAAGGACAATATACTTTACTTCAGTAAGTATGGTGAATGGGTACCACCTGGTAGGGTTTTCTCAGTGGAGTATTGCCCACCTGAAATATTATCAACGTGGATACTCTATAGGGATACGGTGACCTTGGCTCAAGTAGCCAAGGTACTTGGCCATGGTGAGGACTCCAGCTTCTTCACTAAGAGGGCTGAGGAAATTAGGGATGCCTTCAATAAGTTATTCCTAACGGAGCACGGCTACTACTCAAAGTACACGGCTCCTGATGGCACAGTTAGGATGCTTGGTGGTTCACAGACATGCAACGCACTACCCCTGTACCTAGACATGGTTCCTGGTAATAGGGCTAGTGACTTAGCTAAGGCCTTGGCTCATAACATTGAGGCGGACTGGGACAGGCACCTGGTGGTGGGCATATTTGGGGCTAAGTATGTGCCTGAGGTGCTGGTTAAGTATGGTTACGTTGACTTAGCCTATAGGGCTGTGACCCAGGAATCATATCCAAGTTGGGGCTACATGATTAAGGAGGGTGCAACCACACTTTGGGAGAGGTGGGAGAAGCTAACTGGCGCCGGCATGAATTCTCATAATCACCACATGTTTGGAAGCATTGATGCTTGGTTTTACAGGAATCTAGCGGGGTTAGTTGCACTGGAGCCAGGCTTTTCAAGAATATTAATTAAGCCAAACATACCCAGTGGGTTAAGGCACTGTTCAGCATCATTATACACGGTTAGGGGACTCGCCTCAGTTGAGTGGAGTAAGGCTGATAATGAACTAGTTGTTACAGTTACCGTGCCTGTTAATTCAACAGCTGAGGTTCACTTACCTAAATTTGGTGAATCAACAGTGGTGAAGGAGGGTGATAAGGTACTTTGGAGTGAAGGTAAGGTAACTGAGACTAGCGCCGGTGTATTATCGGTTAAGGACACTGGCGACCACGTAGTCATTGAGGTTGGTTCAGGAAGATACGTACTCACTGTTAAAACTATTAACTAATGTAACCAGCCTTATAGATACTCTCATAATGAATTCCCTCCATTTTTATATAAGTTTTATATAAGGTCCCCTGTGGTCCTAGTTATCGCATTAATTTTACGGAGTAACACTATCTATACCCTATAATGAAGGATTATGCTCTGGGATTTAAATAACAATGTCCATGTTCCCTAACCATGACCAAATAGCATAAATCCATGTTCAATGTTAATTCCCCTAATTCACATTTTTACCTAATACGATATCTTACATTCTTAATCATGCCCATCATTTCACTTCCTCTTAGGGCATCGCGATTCATCCAAGTTACCATGATGGCGTTCACTTTAAGTGTTCAAACATGGGTAGAGTTTGTAATATTGGGTAACGTAGTAACCGGCTTATAGAGAAGGAGACAAACCTAGCCTTTTCAAGGTTGGGGAGGAGATAGTAAGGTCCCGGTGGCCTTATTTTAAATGAACATTAAAGTAAGGTTAAAAACAGTCTCAACAATCATGGTAAGTCAATGTCAATTAAGCAGGCTCAGGGGAGGACTTGGAAATGCTACTTCTGTGGTTCCGAAATAGTGGAGGGTCAGAGGTTTACCTTCACCAGTAGGGGGCCTATTCACTGGGGCTGCTTCAGGGTTGAGGTGGCTAATGCTTTCAACAATAGGATACCTGAGGATATTGAAGTACTACTTGAGTTGGTGGATTACCTCAACGAGGGTATTGTTAAGATTAAGGAGGGTGAATATAGGGTTAATGGTGATCTTCAGCAGTCATTAATCAACAGGAGGAAGATGCTTGAGGCTGAGGCGGCCAAGCTAATGAAGGAGTTAAGCACTCTGGCGCAGAGCAAGTACAATGTAGCGATTTAGGAATCTTCATAGCTTGAAAAACCCTTTATCCAGTGGTGTTACAGGTTTGGGTTAGCTTAGGGTAATTAATTGTAATAAGCCTTGCTGTGTACTGGGCATTAGGGCATTGAGCCTTAGTGAAGGATTCGCCCTTAACCCAAGTGGCTAACTCACTGGGTAGTTTAATCCGGGCTAGGAGCCTAGTAATTGAGGTATTACCGTACGTCCTAGCTAAGTAACTGAGTACCCTATGTACTGCGGATTGATGCAGGGTGAATGCCCTATAGGGGCTGTAGTATGGGTTAAAGTAATTGTGAACATCCTGCGGTGCACCATGCTTAGTTGACATGTAGTAGAAGTGGTCACTAACCATAAGTAGCCTAACGTAGTTCCTTAAGTACTCGTCACCAAGTTCCTTAACTAAGCCGTGAAGCATAGCAACTTGGTTAAAGGATGTCCACTGCATTTCATTACCAATCCAAGCTGACGTATCCTTCTCAACGTCGGCCCATGATATTACTTCATTAACGTTAAGTTCATAGGATGATGGAACATGCTCCTTAACCTCACTTGCGGTTATGAACCTTATGTTGGATTCGTAAGCATGCCTAAACATCCACCTTAGAAACTCGAATATACCTGATTCTTCAGGCATGTGCTCACCGAACGTCTCCATATCTAACCCAATCATAACTAAATCACCCCAAGTTGCCCTTAACCAGGCAACGTACTTATCCGCAGTTAAGGGATACTGATCCCATGACTTATTAGTGAACCTGAAGCCAACATCATCAGAAAGCCTATAATGCCTAAGAAGGAGTAGTAGGCCACTTGGGCTCTTGTAAAGGTATGTTGGTTGCCTAAACCCGAGAACCCTCTCCACACCCTCAGTTAAAGCAACCTTAAACCCCATCTCCGAAAATACCCTACCAACATCATCACTGTACATGAATTCCGTATTCTGCACTGTGACGGGCCTTCTTCCAGTCAACTCCTCAATTAACTTAACATGCATCATTACCTGCTCCTTGAATTCACCCTCATCAATGAGGTAAGCTAAAGAGTGGTAATAGGTCTCTGCAACTGGTTCAACAGCATCATCCTTAATTAGGTTAATTAACTTATCAAGGACTTGGGGAGCCCACCTCCTCAATTGCTCAATTAATACTCCAGTTATACTAACTACGAACTTAAATCCATACTCCCTATTAGCTTCCTTAATGGCGTCAAGAACCTTACTGTACGACCTTGCTGCAATCCTACCTAGAATAACCCTATCTAGTTCATCATCAAATAGGAGATCTAAAGGTTCCATTGAGGATTGGTAATGAAGAAGCCTATTAAGTCTCCTAGGTTGGTGCATCTCCATGAAGAATACAACGTTTCTAACCATGTTAAGTACCCTTCACTGGTGGTTTAGTGTTTTATGCATATGCAGCTATGTAGGGTTCCCTCATAGGTATTAATGCATTGGTTTATCTTTCAAATTAACTTAGGAATGCTTAAGGGTGATTAAGGCTAGGTTGACTTAGGTTTGCTCTCAATGTTAACTGGAATTATAGTAACTATACCTGGCTTAACAGAGTCGAGTAAATCTATGTTAGAGACTACAATGCCTAATGGGTTAATCCTAGTCCCTATCTGGGTATCCTCAGTAGCTAATATCAATTGCTTAGTATTAGGCCTATAGCACAACTCCCCCCTCCTAGCTTTAACCTCGAATGTTTCCGGTAATGAACCTAAATCAAGAGGTATCATTATTAATGACCCTATCCTAGTGAACGGGGTTGAGACAGGTAGCACGTTCAGTAATCTAGTTGCGGTTATGGGGGACTTCACCATATCCAACCTCACCATTACTTCACCATTCTGGAACTTAAGCACTATGGCTTTTGACTGCACGTTCACTAACTGCAAGTCCACTATTTAAAAATGCTTAGCCCCTTAAATACCACAATTCAAGCATTAATGGGGAAATGCGCTTAATCGGTGGCTCACATGCACTACCTTAAGCGTATGCAGGGTGAGGAATCGAAATGAGTGTGTTTATTCGGGAACTGAGCTTGAAAGGTTACTGGGCTTAGCTTAATGCGTACTCATTCCGTCCGTCTTTCATCATTCCTCAGGACCAACGCGCTTAATCATCAGTATTACGGGGTTTACTGGACTATTTTAAACTTGAGCATAAGTTTAAAAACATGAGTAGGCATAGTGAATGGGGACTCCTCCTGGAGACCTGAGGCTCAGGCCTGTGAAGGGTTAAGGGGCCCCTTTGCTCCCCTCATGTATCCTTATTGTGCTGCCCATTGTGTTTAATATTCTGTTATTACTAGAAACGTTAATAAGGTAGCTACCCATGTGGTTGCTATTGGGTGGTGTTAATGGGTGCATTAACAATATCAGCCAAGTACCTAATAGAACTTGGCTTCGAGGTACAGGGCACCGTGGATAAACCAGACATAATAGGTGCGTTATTCAGTCAAACAGAGGGCCTACTGGGCTCAGACCTGGACTTAAGAGAACTTCAAAACACAAGTAGGATTGGTAGGATTGAGGTTGAGGTTGAACATAGGGGTGATAAGACTGTAGGTAAGGTTTATGTTCCATCAAACCTAGACCACTATGAGACCGCCCTGGTAGCGGCAATGCTTGAGACGGTTGATAGGGTTGGTCCATATAATGCGAAGTTTCAAGTTAACTCCATTAAGGACCTGAGGAGTGAGAAGCGTAAGCTAATAATAGATAGGGCTAAGGATTTAATTAAGCTTGTTGAGAGGGAAACCATACCGGACACCAAGGAGCTTATGGATAAGTTCCTCAGTGAGGTTAAGCAGGGCGAGGTTGTGGCATATGGCTCAGAAGGCTTACCCGCCGGGCCTGATGTAGACTCCTCCGACACGGTTATAATTGTTGAGGGTAGGGCTGATGTAATTAACTTGATTAAGCACGGTTACAGGAATGTAATAGCAATAGAGGGGGCAAGCGGCGGTATACCCAAGACTGTGATTGAGTTAAGCCGCAGGAAGACTACAATAGCCTTCACTGACGGTGACAGGGGTGGTGAAATGGTCTTAAGGGAGCTACTTAAGGTGGCTGACATAGATTACGTTGCTAGGGCTCCACCAGGTAAGGAGGTTGAGCAGTTGACAGCCAAGGAGATAGCTAAGGCCCTTAGGAATAAGATACCGGTTGAGGAGTACATTAATCAGTTGAGTAAGAAAGATAGGCAGATAATTGAGGAAGGCAAGAAACAGGCTGAGCAGGCTCAGGTCCAATTACCAGCAGCACCACAGCCTCAGCCTGAGTCCACTCAGTCAGTTCAGCAACAGCCTCCTACTCAGGCTCAAGTTACCCAGCAGGCTCAGGTCATTGAAGTTCCTGCCCAAACCCAGAGTCAGGTACAGGTGACTCCTATTCAACAGTCTACTCAGCAGGCCCCCCAGTTGCCGCCTAATGTGGTTGATGAGGTTAGTAAACTATCAGGTACACTGGAGGCTATAATATATGATAGGAATTGGTCAGTGCTAAAGAGGGTTCCAGTTAGGGATCTACTTGATACCCTTCAGCAAATCAATGATGCGTACGCTATTGTGTTCGATGGTGTGGGTACCCAGAGGCTTGTTGATGCGGCAGTGGGTAGGGGTATTAAGGTTCTTGTAATGACTAGGATAGGTAATATTGCCAAGGTGCCGTCGGATATGGTTATCTTAACGTTCAACGATATTATTAACAAGTAAGTTGATTTTAATAATTAAACAGTTTAAAACATTAGTGAACCAACCGGTGTTTTAACCATCTCAAGTACCTTAACCTTAAGGTCCTTCACAATGTTTAACGTATTATTCATCATTGAGTCAATCTCCTCAGGCGTGAAGTAACCCTCACCCTTCTGTAGCGCCACAATGTTTTCACCATCTGAAGCAACCGTAAACCTACCATCACTCATAACCTCCTCCTCCAGGGTTGGGTCAACTATAAGGTACTTGTCAATCTTATAATAGGTTACGGTTAAAGGCATGTTCTGGGGGTTAATGTTTAACGGTATCTTACTTGTCTTATCCAGTTTAACATTATCACCATCAATAATAGCCCTTGGTACCTGCGCATTTGCAATAGCTGAGACGGCCGCCAGCATTGAGGAGTCTATTAGGTTACCGTCGTGGTTAAGCACATATATGTCAACCCACATTGAGTACACTGACTTACCCGGTATTATAACTAAGTCCTTTAACGGTATGTAGTTACTGTGCCTAAGTGCCCTATCAATGATCCTGGCAATCTCAATCGCGTTCTCGTCAGGTGGGCCAGGTTCAAAGGTTGGCGCCGCTAATGGTGGAGTCTCCAAGTTCACTATTAGGTTACCTTCATTTGGTGTATCCTCAAATGGTTTACCCAGCTCAAACTTAATCCCGGCAATTACCTTGGTGTTACCTAGGTTAACTAGGGCGCTACCGTCAGCGGTCTTAACAACCCCCACCCTTATCGTCAAGTCCCTCATGCTGATTAATTGCCTATCATCAGGTCTCTTACCTTCACTTATTAATCTCCTTAAGGTATCCCTCCTGAGGGATGGTATTATTTCGAATGGGTAGCTACTCATTGTTGAACCACCGCCATGTACCTTCCCTTTAAAGCCTCCCTCATGTTCCTATAAATGTTTTCAGCAGCCTTAAAGGCTAACTCAAGCCCCCTCTTAACCTCGCTGGGTTTCCAAACACCATCAAGCTGCATTAAGAGTACCCAATTCTTCCTATACGCAATCGCTATGGGTAAGTCACCATCACCGTAATTATCCTCAAGCTTGTTTAAATCCACGATAACGGTATCATTGACTTTACCCACGGATACCCCAACAACCAGGTCTTTCATTGGTATGCCCGCATCAGCCAAGGCAAGGGAAGCCGCGGTTATTGAGGTGACTCTAGTGCTTCCATCAGCCTGAAGCACCTCAAGGAAGACATCAATAGTGGACTTAGGGTACTGCTCCAGGAATACAACAGTCTCAAGCGCCTCCTTAACAACCTTACTTATCTCAATCTCCCTCCTAGTTGGAGCTGGGTTCTTCCTGTCATCTGTACTGAAGGGAGCCATGTGGTACCTAACCCTAACAACAGCCTTATCCGGTACCGTTATGTATCGTGGTATGGGTTCCCTAGGCCCATAAACAGCTGCTAAAACAATAGTATTACCGTAACCTACTAGGGCACTACCATTAGCATTAGGCAATACACCAACCTGCATTGTAACTGGTCTATGCTCCTCAGGTAATCTACCATCAACCCTCTTACCATCAGTTAACAAAGGTATGGGCGACTGCTTTGCCATCTTGAAACCACTCTTTGACCAGCATTTAAACGTTTTTAAGGATTAATTAAACGATACTATTGACCTAATAGGGAAGTAATTCCCTTAAGGTTAGCTAATTTTTAACTATTTATGCTTAGTTTCCTTACCTTTAATGTTTTAATGCCTTGTGGTTTACTGCTCATTTCTAATAGTGTTTAATCCTTCACTAACTGCGGGTAGTTTTAAGCATCAGCACATGCATCTAAGCACTGTGGTGTGATTTAATTTCATTAACGTAAAGCTTAAAATTAAACCTAAGCCCTCAATGCGGGGATTATTATTGGTATGGAGCCTAAACTTAAGGAGAAGTCATGGGATGTGAAGAGGGAGCTTGATTTACTTGAGATTTGGGCTAAAGAGGGTACTAATGGTAAGGGGAATTATGGTGAGAAGGTAATAGTAATAGATACTCCACCACCTTACATGAGTGGTAGGCCTCACATAGGGCAGTTCGCGACCTATGCTCAAATGGATATGATAGCGAGGTTCCATAGGATGAGAGGATACTTAGTTGTGTTCCCATGGTACGCTGATAGGAATGGATTACCAGTGGAGGTTGAGGTTGAGAAGAGGCTCAATAAGAGAATGCAGGATATACCGAGGGCTGACTTCTTGAAGTTATGTAAGGAGCAGCTGGATGAGTATGAGAGGGAGTGGGTTAAGGTGCTTAGGAGGTGGGGTATATCGGCTGAGTACATACCGAATGGGACGGATAGCGTTGAGTATAGGACAATGACCCAGTCGACCTTCATAGAGATGTGGAATAGGGGGTTGATTTACGAGACTGAGAGACCAACAATATGGTGCCCCAGGTGTGGTACAGCCTTAGCCGAACCCGAGGTGGAGTACCGTGAGGAAGACACCCACTTAAATTACATTAAGTTTAAGGTTAAGGAGACTGGCGAGGACTTAATCATAGCCACCACCAGACCTGAACTACTGGCAGCTACAGTGGCGGTTGCTTATAATCCAGGTGACAATAGGTACGTTAGGTTAAAGGGAATGCACGCGGTTATTCCATTATTCAACTGGGAGGTTCCAATAATACCTCATCAATCCGTTAAGGTTGAGTTTGGTACCGGCGTGGAGATGATAAGTACCTTCGGTGACACTAGGGACTTAGCCATAGTTAATGAGCTTAAGTTACCAACCAGGATAGTTATTACCCCAGATGGTAAGATAAAGGGAACCGGGAGGTATGATGGGTTAAGCATAAGGGAGGCGAGGGAAAGGATTGTGAAGGATCTTGAGGCAGCCGGCCTATTAGTTAAGAGGGAGCCCCTTAGGCACACTGTCCCAGTCTGTTGGCGTTGTAAGACACCCATTGAAATAATAGTTACTAGGGAGTACTTTGTTAAGCAGCTTGAGTTTAAGGGTGAGCTCCTTAAGATTATTGATGAAATGACGTTTATACCACCTGAGTACAAGAGGACGCTTATTGATTGGGTTAATTCACTTGAATTTGATTGGCCCATAAGCAGGAGGAGGTATTATGGAACTGAGATACCAATATGGTACTGTGTTGACTCAAACGGTAATGCTAAGCCAATACTACCCAACCCAGGCAGGTACTATAGGCCATGGGTCGATGAACCACCTGAGGAGGTTAAGGAGAAGTGCAGAAATGGTAAACTAATAGGTGATGATAGGATTCTTGACACTTGGTTTGATTCATCAATTTCATGGATGTATGCCTCAGGGTACACTAGGGATAAGTCATTATTCAAGGTTGCCCACCCAAACAAGATAATTAGGCCTCAGGGCTATGAAATAATTAGGAGTTGGCTATACTACTCAGTGTTAAGGTCACTACTACTCTTCGGTAAGCCACCGTTTAAGTACGTTAGGATTAACGGCATGGGGCTTGATGAGAAAGGTGAGGCAATGCATAAGTCTAAGGGTAACGTAATAGACTCCCTAGCCCCAGCTGAAAGATATGGTGCAGACGCCGTTAGGTTCTGGGCTGCAATTGCAGGTAGGCTTGGTTACGATTATAGGTACAGTGAGCACATTGTTAAGACGGGTAGGGACTTCGTTACTAAGCTATGGAACATAGCAAGGTTCATTTCCCAATTCCCAGAGGTTAACAGTAACTACGAGTTAACACTACTAGATAAGTTAATACTAAATGAGCTTAATAGGGTTATTAAGGTTTACATAAATGGATTAAGCAACCTGGACACTTACGAACCAGCTACGGTAGTGTATGAATTTCTATGGCATGTTTTCGCTGACCACTATATTGAGGCCGTTAAGTCGAGGGCATACAACCGTGATGGTTCCTTCACCGAGGCCGAGCAGAGGGGGGCTTGGTTTACGCTTCATAGGGTGCTGGATTACTCAATCAGGATGCTTGCCCCAATAATGCCATTCGTCACCGATGCAATCTGGAGGGGGATTCACGGTAAGAGTATTCATAAGGAGACTATAAGTGACCCTGAGCCTTACGATGAATCATTAGGCAAGGTGCTTAGATTATTCATGAATGTTAACAGTGCAATATGGGGGTACAAGAATAAGATGAGGGTAAGCTTAGCGGAGAGAATTAACGCCATTGTCTATGTTCAACCTGACCTTGAACCATTAAGGAAGGAACTTGAGGCAATGCATAAGGTAAGCTTCAGCTTCACTAATCCTCCACCTGAGGCTATGAGTATTGGTGATGGCGTTTACATACTCATGGTTAAAAACTAAGCCACAGCCTCTACTGCATATTTTGCTAAGTTGCTTCTTCATACTG
>ERZ1669250.386-NODE-386-length-21027-cov-6.928953_pt1 | contig 21027 bp, 21 predicted proteins | sample MGYA00579295_ERZ1669250 | MGnify/ENA primary metagenome ERZ1669250 (study PRJEB41166, sample SAMN08046056) | hot springs metagenome | biome: hot spring; feature: acid hot spring; material: thermophilic sediment; isolation source: thermophilic sediment from acid...
GGAACGGCATAAAAAATATCTACCTCTCGCTCGGCTACAAGTCAAACAAGATAATGGATTATTTTAACAAAAGGCACAAGTTCGGCGCCAAAACAGAGTTTATAATAGAGAGCAAGCCGCTAGGCACTGGAGGGGCGATAAGGTATGCAATGAGTAAGATGCAGCACTATGAGGATGTTGCCGTAGTTTATGCTGATACAGTTTGCAGGTTCGACCTTGGGCAAATGCATGCCCTGCATAAGGCAAGGAACGCGCTAGTGACAATAGGCACGGCAGAGATGGAAGACATAAGGGGCTTTGGGGTTCTTGAAACCGCAGATAGTAGGGTTGTGAATTTTGTAGAAAAGCCCGATCCAAAAAGCGTGCAGAGCAGGACTGTAAACGCTGGCGTATACATTCTAAGCAGAAGGGTGCAGGAAAAGCTTCCAAAAAGCGAAGCATTCTCGTTCGAGAAGGATTTCCTTTCAAAGGCCTGCAAAGAGGAAAATATACTCCACTTCCCCATAGAGAGATTCATAACAGTGAACAACATCGAGCAGTATAAAATAGCAAAAAATATGCTTAAATTTGCAGGGGGAGAGATTTGAACTCTCGCATCCTCTAAAGGAAGCGGGCCCTGAACCCGTCGCGTTTGACCAGACTCCGCCACCCCTGCCCCATATAATTAATAAGATAAACTTATTTAATAATTCTTGATACAATCTTTCTGATACTATGTTGATAGGAATTATAGGTGCACCAAACAAGGGGAAAAGCACGCTCTTTTCTGCACTTACCATGATTGATGTGGCTATAGCCAATTATCCTTTTACCACGATAAAGCCAAACCACGGCATCGCATATATTAGCAAGAGGTGCGTAGACAGAGAGCTAGGAGTTCAGTGCAACCCCAAAAACTCTATATGCATGAATGGCACAAGGCTCATCCCTATAGAGGTTGTTGATGTTGCTGGGCTTGTGCCCAATGCACATCTCGGCAAAGGCATGGGAAACCAGTTCCTTAATGATCTCATAAGCGCAGATGCGTTTATACAGGTTGTAGACCTTAGCGGCAAGACAGACGAAAACGGCAATCCGTGCGATGCTTGCGACCCAGCAAAAGAGTACAAAATGGTGAATGACGAGCTCGCCTTCTGGCTCAGGGATATAATAAAGAAGCACATAGGGAAGATAAGCAAAAGGAGCGACGGGGCTAAGGCGCTTGGAGAGATACTCTCGAGCTTCAAAGTCGATGAGAAGGAGATTGAGAGCGCTGCAGAGAAAGCATATTTGAGCACATCTAATATAAGCTGGAGCGAAGATGAAATGCTAGATTTTTCTAGGGAGCTCCTCAAGATAAGCAAGCCTGTCGCTATTGCGGCAAATAAGCTCGACATGGCAGGGGCTGAGAAGCTGGGAAAGCTAAGGGATAAGCTCAAAGATGTCATGATTGTAGGTTGCTCCGCTGCAGCTGAGCTTACATTAAGGAAAGCAGCAAAGGCTGGCATAATAGAATATATTCCTGGCTCGAGCGATTTCAAGATAGTCGGAAAAACCACGAAGGAGCAAGAAGACGCGCTTGCATACCTCGGCGAGTATATAAGGAAAAACAATAGCACGGGCGTGCAGGAGCTTATCAACAAGGTTGTGTTTGAGCTTCTGAAGATGGTCGTAGCTTACCCGGTAGAGGACGAGAACAAATACACTGACCACTATGGCAATATCTTGCCCGATGCGTTGCTTGTAAAAGAAGGCACAACTGCAGTTGAGCTCGCTGCCAAGATACATACGAGCATAGCGCAGAATATGCTTTATGCGATAGATGCAAAGAGAAAGATAAGACTTCCAAAAGATTACAAGGTAAAGGACAATGATGTGCTGAAGTTTGTGAGTGCAGCGAAAGGCTAGGCTAGACCTTCCTAGAATGGGAGAGCGCTGCAAAGAGGGTGGAGAATGCGATTAATATAGCGCTTGGCAGGCCAAACCATTTCACTGCAAGGAAGTCTATCCCCGGGTTGAGCTGCGGTATTATGTATACAATGATCTCGTATATTATGAAGATGGCGACAAGATAAACAATCATCGCATATACGCCGTTTAGTATGCCGCTCTTTACAGCCGCGAACATGCTCTTTGACTTTCTTCCTATCTCTGCCCCTATGACCGCGCCGACTATCAATGGGAATATCAATGAGCCGGGCATAAAGAGGATGAATTTTGCAGATGCTGAGAGTATGCCCACAAACTCCTTTGGAATATAACCTGCGCTTACAAGCAGATCAATCACCATTGCTATGACAAGAAGAAGTATCCAGAAGAACATTGGCGCTGCTATGCTTACCTGCGCATGCTCCTCAGTTTCTTCTTCCTTCTCTTCGCCTTCTTCCTCTTCCTTTTTTTTCTCAAACTTTTCCTCTTTTTTCATCTGATCGCCTTAAATTCGCTGCCCAATGCTGAGCCCAAAGCAGAAAGCATCGTTATGAAAGACCATGCACCTATTCCTATGGGAAGAGTGCCAGCAACGCTTGTTGCTATAAGGCTCAGAAATGCTTTAGAGAGTGCTGATATGCCCACAATAAGCAAAAGAGTAATAAAGCCTATTGCAAGGCCAAGAACAAAGCCGTTGAATATTGCAACATGGAGCTTTGACTTATATGATTTCATTCCAGACCAGAAGCCGAACAAAAGAGATAAGATTATCGATCCGGATCCTATCAGGAAATAGTATGCTATTGTTGTGGCGCCTATGAATGCCATGAATGCAAATATCACTATGTAGAGAAGCCACATTGAAAACGGGTCCTTTATTGAATGCAGGCTCATACAATCAAAACTATTTTTGCTTTATTGTTTTTATATGTTGCTATTTGCTTCATACTATTCTTGAGTATGCATCAAGCAGGAACTGCTCCTGCGGGTCAGACATCTTAGACTTTAATATGGCAAAGATCTCAGCACCCGTAAGCTTTTTAGTGGCTATAAAGATAGAGTTCTTTGAATTGATGCCCTTCTTAAGCTCGTATAGGTTAAAGAACTTCCTGAGCCTTGATTTGTAGGTTATGTATTCCAGCAATAAGCTCAGCCTCCGCGCATAGTTTATTGCCAGTATGCCGTCTTCCTTCAGAGCAGAATAGGCGTCGCTTATAAACTCTTCCCCCAGGAACTGCTTTGGTATCCTGTCGTTTATATATGCGTCGAGAATTATTATATTATATTCATTCCTCTTCCTTTTCACTACAGTTGCGCCATCTTCTATGTATATCTTGAATTTGCTAAGGTCTATGCCGGTGAATTCCTTTGCTATCTCTACCATCTTTTCATTTATCTCTGCTATCTCTATATCTATGTCATTGTATATCTTGCTAAGCTGGTATGGTATTGTTCCACCCCCAAGCCCTATGATAAGCACCTTGGGCTTCTCGAAGAGGAGAGGGAGAGGTATAAAGTAATCCCAGTAAAGATGCGTGTAAATCGAGTTGGCATTGGCAACTGAGTAGGTGATGCCGTTATACTTCAGCACCTTTGTATCGCCGTTGCCATCAATCTTTATATCCTCTTTCCCTTTCAAGCAGATCCCTCTTCTTTGCCTCGCCTCCAAATGAGTAGCCGCCAAGCTTGCCGTCGCTCCTTACAACGCGGTGGCAAGGTATTATGACAGGCAGGGGATTCTTCTTAAGCGCATTGCCTACTGCCCTATATGCAAGGGGCCTTCCTACAGATTTCGCTATCTCCTTGTAGCTTCTCGTTTCGCCCTTGGGTATCTTATATACCTCAAGCAGGACATCTACTTCAAACCTGCTCAGCCCATAGGAAGCAAGCTTTTTTCTAAGCTCCATGCTAAACAGTCCTATTCTTCTCCCCGCTTATCGAGGCCCTCGCTGCTGCAAGCTTTGCAACAGGTATCCTGTGCGGGGACATGCTTACATAATCCACCTTTGCTGCATTGAAGAACTCTATCGAATCCGGATCGCCGCCGTGCTCGCCGCATACCCCAACCTCAAGGTTCTTGTTTGCGCTCTTGCCTTCATCGGCGCACATGCTTATCAATCTCCCAACTCCAAATGTATCAAGCTTCGCAAAAGGGTCGCTTGGCAGTATCTTGTTATCTAGGTAAAAAGGCATGAACTTTGCCTCTATATCGTCCCTGCTGAACGCAAAAGTCGCTTGGGTCAAATCATTTGTTCCGAATGAGAAGAAGTCTGCGTATTTTGCAATCTCTCCTCCCGTGAGCGCGGCCCTCGGCGTTTCTATCATTGTGCCAAACTTGAAACTTACCCTCTTGCCTAATTTTTTGAACGTATCCTCTGCTGCATTGTATACAATTTCCTTTGCCTTTGCAAGCTCATTTGCAATCGCAACCTGCGAGATCATAATTTCTGGCTTTACCTTCTTGCCTCTCTTTGCAAGCTCAATTGCAGCCTCGAGTATCGCACGAACCTGCATATCGTATATCTCGCTGTATACAATGCCCAGCCTGACTCCTCTTTGGCCCATCATTGGGTTTGATTCCCTGAGCTCCATGACCTTACTTATCACCTTCTCAAGCTCCTCCAGCTCTTTGCTTTTGCCCTCTTCCTTTAGCCTGCACTCTTCCTTTATGAGTTCTTCCAGCTTTGGAAGGAACTCGTGCAAAGGCATATCGATAAGCCTTATTGTAAGGGGCTTGCCATTTGCCAAGTCAAACATCTTCTTGAAATCCTCTTTTTGAAGGGGCTTTATCATCTCAAGATACTTTTTCCTCTCCTCCTTCGTATCTGCAAGAATCATCTTTCTTACAAGATCTAGCCTTTCCGGAGAGGTGAACATGCGCTCAGTCCTTGCCAAGCCTATGCCCTCTGCTCCGTTCTCAATTGCAAGCTTTACCATCTCGGGCGTATCTGCATTTGCCCTTATACCCAGCCTCCTATGCTTGTCAGCCCAGCGCAGTATTGTATTTATGTCCTTCCCGAGCTTCGGCTCAATGAGAGGTATACTTCCCTTGTAGACCTTCCCATCTGTGCCGTCTATTGTTATCTCCTCCCCTTCCCTTATTGTAAAGCCATTTGATGTGAATGAATTGTTCTCTTTGCTTATCTCGATGTTGCTTCCCACTATGCACGGCTTCCCCATGCCCCTTGTGACAACAGCCGCATGGCTTGTCATGCCGCCTCTGCTCGTCAATATACCATCGCTTATTGCTATGCCCTTTATATCATCTGGCGTGGTCTCTACCCTGACAAGTATAATGCTTTCTCCTTTCTTCTTAGCCTCGACAGCTTTTTCTATGTCGAAGACTGCCTTGCCGGACGCTGCACCAGGAGAAGCAGGCAGGCCAGTTGCAATAGGCTCATTTGCAAACCTTTTGTCAACCTGCTTGTGCAGGAGCTTGTCCAAATCATCTGGGCTAATCCTAAGAAGCGCATCCTTCTCGCTAATAAGCTTCTCTTTTACCATGTCTATCGCTATTCTAAGCGCAGCCTGCGGCGAGCGCTTCCCGTTTCTTGTCTGGAGCATGTAGAATTTGCCATCTTCAATTGTGAACTCGATATCCTGCATGTCCTTGAAATATTTCTCGAGCTTTTTGCAAGTACTTACAAGCTCGGTGTATACATTTGGAAGCTTCTTTCTAAGCTCCTCTATGGGCATAGGGGTTCTTTTTCCAGAGACTACATCCTCGCCCTGTGCATTCATAAGCACCTCAGCATATATCTTCTTCTCACCTGTCGAAGGATCTCTTGTGAATGCAACGCCAGTGCCTGAGCGCTCGTTAAGATTGCCATAGACCATTGCAACTATATTGACAGCTGTTCCCATCGAATCTGGTATATTGTAGATCTTCCTATACTCAACGGCCCTCTTGTTCCACCACGATTCGAATATCGCCCCGATAGCCATGAAGAGCTGCTTGTAAGGATCCTGCTCCAAAGGCTTTTTGCTAGACCTTTCAACAATGGACTTGTACTTGCTTGCGAGCCTTTTCATAGCCTCTCCGCTCAGCGAACTCTCATCTCTTCCTTCATTCCTTTTTTCTTCTTCCAGAGCCTCGTCAAAAGGCTTCTTGTCTATCTTCAATACAATCGTAGCAAAGAGCTGGATAAACCTCCTGTATGTATCATATGCAAACTTCTCGCCATATCTTCTTGCTATTGCCTCTGCAATCTCATCATTTATGCCGAGATTGAGCACTGTGTCCATCATGCCTGGCATTGAGAGCGGAGCACCAGACCTTACAGAAACGAGGAGCGTGTTATCTGTGCTTGCAAACCTCTTTCCAGTTTCGTGCTCTATCTCTTTCATCTTTGCAAGTATCTTTTCCTTTATGCTCTCCCAAAGCTTTTTTTCCTTGAAGTATTTGTTGCACATCTTTGTTGTGATTACTATTCCGGGAGGCACAGGCAAGCCTATCCTCGTCATCTCAACTAATCCATAGCCCTTGCCTCCAAGCTCGGCTTTTGTGAGCCTTAGCCTTGCTGCCTCTTTAAAAGTATATACTTCGTCCATACTTCCAAATGAAGATTATAAAGATATAAAACTTCGTTTGCAATATAAAACAATATTTATTAATATGTTGTTAGAAGTTATATTAAGTTACTGGTGAATTGATGAAAATAGAGAAAGTGCCAGAGAATATAGCCATAATACCAGATGGCAACAGGAGATGGGCCAGGAAACACAGACTTTCTTTTCTGCAAGGATATAGCAAAGGGGTAAAAAAGTTTATAGACTTCAGCGAATGGTGCATGAGTTATGGGATAAGGAGCATAACGGTCTGGGCCCTTTCTACAGAAAACATAAAAAGGCCGAAAGAAGAGCTGAAGGCACTGTTTGACATTTATAGGAAAGCTGCGAAGGACAAGAATATAATAAAGAGGCTTCATGAGACGAGGACAAGGTTTGTCATCGTTGGCAAGAAAAGCCTCCTGCCAAAAGATCTTCTTGCTATGCTCAGCAAGATAGAAAACGCTACAAAAAGGTACAAAGAAAGGATCATATACATGCTCCTTGGATATGGAGGAAGGGAAGATATACTCCATGCTGCAAGCGAGATTGCAAAAGATGCCTCGAAGGGAAAGGTCAGGGAGATAAACGAGGAGACATTCAAAAGGTACATGCTTTCTAAGAATGTGCCGGATGTTGATTTTGTTATAAGGACATCTGGCGAGGAGCGGCTCTCTGGCTTCATGCCTTGGCAAGCTGGCTATGCAGAGCTCTATTTCTGCAAGAAGTACTGGCCAGAATTCGATAAGAAGGACTTGCAAAAAGCGCTTGAAGAATACAGCAGGCGCGAAAGAAGATTTGGGAGATAGTTCTATGCCGGATGAGAAAAACTTCATGCTGCATTACTCAGACTATTTTGCGAAAAATTCTTTGGGAAGCAGCGCAGGAATCTTAGTTATATTCCTCATAGGCATATTTGCCGGCCTAATTGCTATAAGCATATTAAACTACCAATCGCTTGAGCAAAGGTATGCATACGCACTTGTAAACGGAATGAGCGTGGGCCTTCTTATAATAAGCTTGCCTGCGCTGATAAGCTCAGCCCTCATAAAGATATTGAAAAGGCGCATATACCTAAAGCACATCCTCATGATTGCAATATTCAGCACTCTCGCATACTCTTTCTTCGTAATATTGAATAGCCTTATCTACCTCTTCTTCAAGAGCGAGATACTTGCTTATATAGTAATATTGCTCGCAAATGCAAGCTTATTTGGGCTCTGGTTTGTAATAAGCAGGTTTGTAATGGGCAGAAGAAGGGATACGCTTATTGGCGTTATACAGCCAACACTAAACTTCCTCTTCTATATTCCCTTGGGAAAATACCTCATAAATATCTCTCTTCCTCTATGGCCTGCTCTTGTCAAACTCTATGCGGGCATGCTCGTCTTCATGGCGATAGGTTATATCTTCCTTGAGATGGTTGACAGGCCTGTAAAGAAAACGCTAAACATAAGTGGAGTGGAGATTTTTACTGTAATGGTAAGCCAGTGGCTCTACAATATAGGCACATTAGATTTTAGCCTGGGCATAGGAGAAAAGAAGGATATAAATGTGAAGGCGCTTGCGATAAAAGGGAAAAATGGTATAAAGAGCATCTTCGTGGAGCCCGATATACACTATGGCCCGTTTGCAGGGACAGGCGGCGCGGCGGCTACAGAATACCTTGGCAACCTCATAGCAAAAAAGTACAGTGCAACACCGTTTGTATTGCATGGGGCTGTGAATGCAAAGCTCAACCCAATAAGCACGAGCGAGATATCGATAATAGGTAGGGAGCTCCAGAAGAATATCGAGGGGCTGAGCTTTTCAAATGCAAATGGGAGCATAGGCTTCGGCGAGAAGAGGCCGTGCAAGGCGATAGCAATAGGCATAGGCGATGCAACGCTTCTTACCTTGACAAAAGCCCCTACAGTCACTGAGGACATAGAGTTCAAGGTAGGCGAGAGGCTTGCCATGCTCGCTGGGGAGAAAACATTCTTGATAGACGCGCACAACTCCAGGTTCGAGAGCGCAGGCAAGGACGAGCTGAGGGGCATTTATGAAGGAAGCAAGTATGTCGCGTATTATGAGAAAGCAATAAGAGAAGCGCTAAGTAACAAGAAGGAAGGAAAGCTTTACTTCGGCTCGTCATCTTTCAAGATTGCAAACATAATAAAGAAAGATGATATAGGAAAAGGCTATTCGAGCGCTGCGGTTTTCAAGATAGGAAATAGAAGATTCGCGATGCTCTACTTTGATGCAAACAATATGCTGCCCTCGCTGAGGAATGAGCTTATAGAACATGTAAGGAAGAAGTACAACATGGCGAGCGAAGTCTATACTACAGACACCCATTCTGTAAACTCGCTAGCAAAGCCTTTCACAAATGTCCTCGGGAGGGAAACAAAGGCAAATGTGCTTCTTCCTATAGTTGACATAATGATAGAGAATGCCCTGAAGAACATCGAGGAGGTATCTTATGCGTACAAAAGCTTTGTTATAAAGAACTTCATGGTTTGGGGTGAGGATGCGGAGAAAGAGATAGTAGGGATAAGCAAAAAGATAATAAGAAGGGTCAAGTATGTTGCGCCGTTTGTAATTGCAGCAGGTTTTGTAATAGCAGCATGGCTTATCTACCTTCTCTAGCTAAGGCATGAACTCCTTCCTTTCTATCTTTTCCTTTATATACTTGTCTACAAATGTAAGGCTTGGGCCCTGAAGCGCGTCTTGCTCGAGCTTCTTCTTTGTCTTTATCATGCGCTCGAGCTCAGTTACCCACTCCTTGTGCCTCTTTATCCATTCGTAGCCCAGCATCTCCTGGGCCCTCTTGAGGTCTATCTCAGATGCCTTTATAGTGAGCTTGTTAAGGAATTCGTACCTGTCGAGGTCTGAGAGTGAAACGCCTATGAACCTTGCCTCTGGGGTTGCGACATCGCTTCCTATATAGGCAAGGTTTATGCTTCCTGTCTTTATGGTCCAGTAGATATACCATCCCCATGCATCTGAATCAGTAAAGACATAGATTGGAAGGCCCATGTCTGCGAGCTTTCTTATCAGGCGCCTCGTGCCTCTCGCTGCCTGGCCGACAGGCGTTATAAGTATTGCGTTTTCCTTCTTCCAAAAATTGTCCTCGTTGAGCCTCTGCCAGAGCGCATCCTTCTCTACAACAAGGACATAAGAGGCCTTGACATCTGTGAACTCTATGTTGTTGTCTACATCGCTTGGTATTGCCCATCCGCTCCTTCCCATCTTGCTGCAGTCTATTATCACTTCTTCTCCGCCAGACCTGTCTATAACCTTCATCCTCCCTGCAAGCACGCCCTTCCTGTTGGCATTGAGATTAAGGTCTTCCCTCTTTACTGAGAGCGCGACCTCCAAGTCTTCAATAAGCGGGTTAGACTCTGCCTGCTCGCTGAATATGCTCTCGTCTATATCCTCGCCGAGCGAGTACTTGAGCTGGTAGAAAAGGCCCCTTATGCTCGTGTGGAGCCCTTCTTTGAGAAACTTATGGCACTTCGCAGCGACTGCCATTGTCTGCATAAACCTCTTTGACTGGGCTACGTTTATGAAAGTCCTCTCCTCCTGTGCATTGCCAAGCTTAAGGAAGCCGCTCTTTGGATCATAGGTTATGTTTGATCTTGTCCTCGCTACTGTGACAAACTTCGGATTCTTGCCATACTCTATATCTTGAAGTATCTCCTTGCCAAGCATCTCTAGCTTCTCTTTTGCGCCATTCGCTTCCATAGCCTTACCTCTTATTATCTATAGGAAGCCTCTCCCTTGATTCGGTTGAGATGTAGTGCTTCAGCTCTTTCACTATTGCGTCGCGCCTGCTGCTCTTTTTCAGAGCGTGCTCAAGAACCTCGCCTATATTTGATACAGGAATGACTTTTATCTTCTTTAGCTTTGATTTGTCTATATATATGTCATATAGGTTGCTCCTCGGTATTATCACGCTCTTAAGCCCTGCATCTATCGCAGCTTCTACCTTGCTCGTTATGCCTCCAACTGGCAATACGTCGCCCCTTACAGAGAGCGAGCCTGTCATTGCTACTGATTGGTCGACAGGTATGCCCTCGAGCGCAGAGATTACGCTTACTGCAACAGATATGCTTGCGCTGTCTCCTTCTACCCCTTCGTATGTCTGCAAGAATTGAACGTGTATGTCATAGCTTGCAAAATCAACATTAAGGTGCTTCTTTATCACGGCGCTTATGTTCTTCACTGCCTCCTGGGCTATCTTGCCGAGCTTGCCCGTGGCGATGAGCTTGCCCTCGGCCCTAGAGCTAGAAGGCGTAACCTCTGCAACAATAGGCACTATAATTCCAGCAGAGAGGTAGGATGAGCCTATAACAGCTAGGCCATTTACTTTGCCTATCGAAAAGCCGGATGTCTTGAAGACCTTGTAGTCCTTTCTATATTCGAGCGCCTGCTCAACGAACTGGGCTTCTATAGGCCTTGCAAGCTCCCTAGCAGCTATTACATCCTCTTTTGTAACAACTTTCCTGCCTTTTTCTATCGCTATATCGCCAGCTGCCCTTACCAATCCGCCAAGGTCCCTCAATATTAGGGAGAGCCTTTTCTTCCTCCCACTCCTTCTCCTTGCCTCTTCGATTATTTCCATGCATGCATCATAATCGAATGGCGGGATTTTGCCATCCTTCTTTATCTCCTGGGCTATGAACCTTATTATCTTCTCCTCGTTTTCCTTTGTATCGGGCATGGTAGATTCCATGAAGACCTCGTAGCCGTAGCCCCTTATCCTTGACCTAAGTGCAGGATGCATCTTTTGTATATCCATAAGATTGCCAGCTGCAATAAGCAAGAAGTCGCTTGGCACAGGATCCGTCCTCACCATGGCGCCAGAGCTAAGCTCGCTCTGCCCTGTTATAGGATACTTCTTCTCCTGCATAGCTGTTAGCAATTCCTGCTGCGACCTTGGATCGAGGCTTGCAATCTCGTCTATGAAGAGCACGCCCTTGTTTGCCCTGTGTATTGCTCCGCTCTCTACTCTAAGGTGCGCTGGAGTGCCCAGACCACCACTCTGCAAAGGATCGTGCTTTACATCGCCAAAAAGAGATCCTGCTTTTGCGCCTGTCGCATCTACAAATGGAGCATGGGTCATGCCCGTATTGTCAACTATGAGCTTCGGCTCGTTCGAATCAAATGCGCCAGGCATTATGCCCACGCGCCTCGTAAGCCCGCTGACAAAAAGAGCTATTGAGCCGAAAATAAGAACGCCAAGAATGAGCGCAGCAAGAACTATTATCTCGTAGCCTTTGAATATGCCAGAAAGGGAGAGGGCAAAAAGTATTATTACCAATATAAGTACTATTGATGTTACCCTAGAACTGCTGCTACCTCTTGCATCTATTCTCTCCTTCATCCTCTCTTTTTGAAGTATCTGCCTTCCCTGGCCGTCGCCAAGCGGCTTTCCTGGCTCTGGCGGATTAGGGTATGTTTTTACAACCTTTACCAAAGGCCTGTTCTCATCGTTTGGATTCTTGTAAACAAGGACGTCTTCCAGGTCTGTGGCAGGAAGAAGCTCAGCCATCGCCTGGGCCAGCATCGTCTTGCCTGTACCGGGCTCGCCTATAAGCAAGACATTCCTGTGCTGCTTAGCTGCCTTCTTTATTATATTGACAGCCTTGTCCTGGCCTATGACCTGGTCTACAAGCTTTTCGGGTATTTTTATCTCTTCTGTGGTCTTGAACTTTTTCATCAGGGATCACACAATTACATTTTGTATTGAAACTATTTATATATGTATCCCATTTGTAGTAAAAAAGTTGCACAACAAAATTTGAGGAATAGCGGAATTCTAAAATGTAAAAAGGCAGCGTTTAGAGGGTGGGGAAGACTTTCCAAGAATTTGCTCTAAACGCTACTGGAGATAATTTGGAAGGAAAAGCTTATAAGCATTTCTCTCATCCTGCTTTTCTTTTTTCTGATTTTAGAAAGATAGGTTTTTATTTTTAAAAGCTGATTTTGAACTGGTGAAGGCATGCCAAAGAAAAAGAGCAAGCTCTCTATTATAATGTTCAGCGGGACAGCAGACAAGTTTTTGCCGTTAGGCATACTCTCGCAGGCTGCCGCTGCAATGGGCTTTGAGGTAAATGTCTTTGTGACTGGATGGGCGCTGCTAAGCTTTACAAAGAACGCAAAGGAGCCTCCTTTTCCAAGCGAGTTCAAGGATATGGCTCCGGCTCTTTTGAACGGACTCAAGAAAATGAATGCAAAGCCTTGGCAGGAAATGCTCAAGGAAGCAAAAAGCATGGGCGCAAAGGTCTATGTTTGCTCGACAATGACAGGGGTAATGGGATTGAAGAAAGAGGACATGAATGAACTTGTCGACGATATTGTGGGCGCGGCATCATTCCTTGAGATGGCAGAAGGGGGAGAAACTCTTTTCATATAGGCGATTATATGGCTGACGAAAACAAGAAGATTGTAGATGCAAGAGGCTCGAGCTGCCCCGGACCCATAGTGGAGCTTTCAAAGGCTTACAGAGTAGCAAAGGTAGGAGACATTATAGAAGTCTGGGCCACAGACCCTGGGATAAAGGCAGATGCACAGGCATGGGCGAACAAGACAAAAAACCAAGTGCTTGATGTAAAGGAAGAAAATGGAGTGATAAAGGTAACTATAAAGATACTCAACAGGTAACTTGATGGAGAGAAAGAAGGTTGTAATTGTAGGATGTGGAGACGGCGGTATAATCCTTGCGCATAGGCTCATCAAAGATTTTGATGTAACACTTATTGACAAGAATACAATGCATTACTTCCAGCCATGGCAACTTCATATCGCTTTCCATGGTGCCAAGGAGAAGAAGATTGAGAAGAGAAAGCTTCTTCCAAGGAGGGCAAATTTTGTAAACAAGGAAGTCAAGAGCGTAGATCTGGCGAATAGGAAGATAGTGCTGAGTGATGGCGAGATGGGCTATGACTATGTTGTTGTTGATACAGGAAGTAGAGGGGATTATAGCAAGATACCAGGCCACAACGAGCTTTTCAATGAATTTGGAGATACGCATAGCGACACGGCCGGAGCTCAGAGGCTGTGGAGCAAGGTAAAGAGCTTCTCTGGCGGGGATGCGGTTATAGGTATTTCTTACCCAACATACAAATGCCCGCCTTCTCCAAATGAGGCTGCATTCATGTTTGAGGAATATATTAACAAGCACAAACTCAAGCCGAAGACAAAGATAACATTCGTAACCCCTTTTCCGAGGGCTTATCCTGCCGAGCCCATCAACGAATTCGTTGAGCAGGCAATGAAGGAGAGGGGAATCAATATAATGACATTCTTCGATGTAGAGAGCATAGATACAAAAAACAGAACAATAAGCTCTATAGAAGGGGATACAATCCACTATGATTTTGCTGCACTTGTGCCACCGCATGTAGGTGCAGGCATTGTGAAGGATTTCTCCGACAATGATGGATTCATAAAAACAGACAAGTTCAAGCTCAATATAGGAAATTATGATGATGCTTTCTGCATGGGCGATGCTACCAATATACAGACATCAAAGTCTGCGGTTACTGGGCATATACAATCAGAGGTAATAAGCGAGCGGCTTAGAGGCAAAGATGCGAGGTTCAATGGCAGAACCCACTGCCCGTTTGAATTCGGCTACCACAAAGCAACATTCGTGATAAGCTCATACACTGCGCCTGCCTTGAAGCTAAAGCCTTCTACAACAAATTACCTTATGAAAATGGGCATGAAGTATTTGGCGTGGCCTGTGCTGAAAGGTGAGATGAACTGGTTCTTTGGATTTTACTTCAACATGACAGACCCTGATAAAAGAGCAAAAAGCAAGTGAACAAATGATAAATCTATCCAAAGGAAGGGGCATAGGAGGAAAAATTAAAGAGAGTGCAGAAGATTTTATTGTTAGGGAGATAACAAAAGAAGGAGTTGTATTAGAGCTTGACAAAGAGTACAGGAAAGAAAGCGACAATGGCAATTTTGCTGTTTTTGTGCTCCAGAAAAAGAACTGGAACACGCAAGAGGCATTGCTCGCTATAGCCAAGAGATTCAGACGCGGAAGAAAATCAATAGGCTATGCAGGGCTAAAGGACAGAATAGCTACGACGGTGCAGCTTGCAAGCATATACGGAGTAAGGAGCGAAGAGCTTGAAAAGGTAAGGATCAAAGACATAAAGATAAATGGAGCTTGGCAGAGCGAGAAAGGCATAGAGATGGGAGATTTGCTAGGCAACGCCTTTACAGCGAGGATAAAAGGGGCTGAGAAGAGCAGCGAGCTTGTAGAAAAGAAGCTTGACGAGCTCAACAACACATTCCCAAACTACTTTGACAAGCAGAGGTTTGGCCTGAGGAACAACAACCATATTATAGGCATGAAGATAATCAAAGGGGATTTTGAAGGTGCAGTGATGGAGTATTTGACCTCAACAAGCAATGAGACAAATGAGCTTGCCATAAACGCAAGAAAAAGGCTCAGCGAGGAAAAGGACTTCAAAAGAGCCCTGGAATACTTCCCAAAATACCTAAAATACGAGAGAAGCGTAATAGACTACATGGCTAGATACAACAATTATGCAAACGCGTTGAGGAAGCTGCCCAGGGGCTTGAGCCTTATTTTCGTGCATGCTGTAGAAGATTATATATTCAACATCGCACTTGAGAAGCGCATAAAGGAGAACGACGTGGAGCTAAGGAATGATGAGCTCTCGTGCAAAGCCAATTTCTACGGCTTTCCAGATATAGAAAACAGGGTGCATGGAAGGGAAGGCTATTGGCCCGTATTTGCGCTTGTAGGTTATGAAAGCAAAGATGAGGAGATAAACCCGTACGAGAAGGAGGCAATGGAAGAGCTAGGAATAAAGAAAGAGGATTTCAAGATAAAAAGCATGCCTGAGCTAAGCATGAAAGGATCTTACAGGCCGTGCTTTGCTCCGTTCAGAGACTTTTCATACAGCATAGGCGAAGATGTTACACTCAATTTCTCATTGCCTGCAGGCTCGTATGCCACAATCTTGCTAAATGAATTCACAAATCCTAATTAACTGGCGCCGGGATTGGGATTTGAACCCAAAAATCCCCGAAGGGAAACCAGATCTCGAGTTTCGCCAATTTCTGGCGCGTTACCTGGTTCCGCCATCCCGGCAATAATATTAAAGAAAGAAAGAATAAAAACTTGCTATGGAAATAAATAAAAATTAAGCATATGATAGATATATAAGGTGGTCTGTTGGACAAGGAGTGGCTGGCTAGATTTATAACAATACCTACGATTATTCTTCTGGATATTGTCAGCATAGGCTTTTCAATCTATCTTATAACAATCTCCACCAATCTTTCTATGATCTTAATTGCCGCTATATTCCTTATCCTTACAATAATTGCGGCCTTCTTCAACACTATGGCGGCCTTCTCGTACTATGATTCTTACTTCTACGAAAAGAGTATGAAGAGCGGCGTAGCTAGGAAAAAGCTCACACATTATTACTCTGTTGCAATGGTCATACCAACCTACAATGAGGACCCAAGAACTGTAGAGATAACAATGAAGAAGCTGAAAAGCGTAGACTATCCAAGGGAAAAGCTTAACTTCTATCTTCTAGACGATTCAAATAAAGATGAGATAACAGAGGGGCTAAGAAAGGTCGCAGAGAAGAACGGCTTCACGTTTATCCACAGGGATTCAAGGAAAGGATTCAAGGCTGGCGCATTAAATAACTTCCTCAAATCCTCGAATGAGGAGCTCATAAGCATCTTTGATGCTGATGAGTATTTGATCAACAAAAACTTCCTAAATGACCTTGTGCCGTATTTTGACGATCCAAAAGTAGGATATGTGCAGACAGAGAAGAGATACGCGAGAAACAATTTCTTTGCAGATTCTATAAACCTATTCAACAGCTTCTTCTTCTCATTCATACAGCCTTCAAGAGCATCGCACAATACCTCGATATTTGCAGGATCGTGTGGCATTGTGAGGAGGAAAGCCATAGATGATGTTGGCGGATTCCCTGAATATGTCATTGAGGACACATTCTTCTCTTTTGAGGCGAGGATGAGGAATTACAAAGGCTTATACATTCCGAAAATTTATGCGCTTGGAAGGCCCATAAAGAGGTTCAGCGCATTTGCCAGGCAGCAGTGGCGCTATAACTATGGCGGCACCCAGTTCCTTGGATATTACCTGAGCAAGAGCAGGAAAAAGAAATTCAGCGTAGTAGAGCATACTGATTATATAAGCCTCGGCTTCGGGCTTAACTACCTTTCTGTAATCCTTCTTCTCTTTACTGTCCTCTCAATCCTTATAGTATTCTCGAACTTTCCGTTCACAAGGCAGTCGCTTAATGAGATATTCAATCCGCTCTACTTCAAGTTCTACCTTGAGCTGTATGGCATACTTGCCTTAGTACTTTCTTTCCTTGCCCCTATAATCGTTTCTAGGATTTACTTCGGCTCCTTTAGATATGGAATAATGATATTCCTCCTCAACTTTGCGCTTGCAATAATAAGGACAAAGGCAGCGATAGCAGCATTGTTCAAGGCCAACCCAAGCTACAAATGGGTAAAAGGAAGCGAAAAGGCTTACGGCAGATTTATCTCTGCGCTAAGGAACTCAATGGCAGAGATGAGCCTTTCACTTGGGCTCTTCTTCCTCGGCATATTCGCCTTCCTAGCCAACAACTTCTCAGGTGGAGTATGGCTTGTGTGGTACTCCTTGCTCTACAGCTCCACATTCTACTTCTTCTACAAATACGGCTAAATGCTAAAAACCTTTAGCAACAAAAAGAATTGATGATAAGCGTAACAATGCTTTTCTTAGTCTTCTCTGGCATAGTCATACTAGGCTATCTTCTCAACGCACTTTTCTCCAGGATAAAGATTGCAAGCATACTCCCCCTTATGCTTCTTGGCCTTATTGTAGGGCCTGTTTTGCGCCTTATCAATACAGGAAGCGGGAGCATTGTAAGCTCTATATCACCATATATAAGCGCAGTGGCTATAGCATTCGTGCTTTTTGATGTGGGGCTTAGCATAGACATCAACACATTGAAAAGGGTAATTTTAAAAGTAAGCAAATTTTTGTTCGCACTTTCAATAACTACAGGCATTGCTATTGGCATGATACTCTGGCTTGCGCTGCAGTGGAATATTGTAGTCGCCTTCATAGCCGGATTTGCGCTCGCCGGGCCAAGCGCAATAATACTCCCAAGCATAGTAAAGCTCACCAGGGTCAACGAGAAGCTCAAGTCTGCGCTTGTCTTCGAGAGCGTTGTGACTGACTCGATACAGCTTATAATACCCATAATGCTTTTTCAGATGCTTGCTGAAGGGAATTTTAGCGCTGTTGCAGGGATAAGAATGCTCATCAGCTTTTTTGTGATATCCCCAATCTTCGGCATTCTCTCAGCATTCTTCTGGGTCTTCATGCTGAGGCAGTTTCCAAAATACAGCAAAGAATACAGCTGGATGCTCACCATTACCATGGTCATAGCAAGCTACGGCTTGGCGCAGGCTATGGGATTGAGCGGGGCAGTAGCGACATTTATCTTTGGAATATTCCTTATTAATATACCAAAGCTCTCGCCGTTTCTTGAAAAATATACATACGATATAAGGAGGGAGTTTGTCCACATAAAGGATTATCAAAGGGAGATTACATTCTTTGTAAGCACTTTCTTCTTTTTCTACATAGGGCTCCTCGTAAGCATTAGTGAATTTAACCTTTGGCTCCTCTTTATAGGGTTGGTCGTTGCGCTTCTGATTTTTTACCTTCGCTCCCTCTTTGTGCCCATGCTCAACGGCCTGTTTGACAAAGCTAGATATGAAGAGGAGAAGACATTTACAATGTTTGACGTTGCAAGAGGCTTGTCGCCGACAATCGTAGCTACAATGCCGCTTGCACTTGGCATGGTAATCCCCGGGTTCGTTGACCTTCTTTTCACTGTTATAATATTGACAAACATCATCATGACCGTAGGCATGTACCTCTATGCCAGCAAGGCTTACAAAAGGAAAAATTTTTATAAATCGCATGCAAAGGGAGAAGCATGATTTACTTCAAGCGCTATGCAACAGAGCACGGCGACATTATAGCTATGTGCGACGAGGAGCTTATTGGAAAGGTTATAAAAGAAGGCAAGATTGAGATAGATCTGGAGAAATACGCAAATTTTTACAAAGGCGAGCTCCTGAAGGAAGAAGATATAGAAGGCCTTTTTGACGAGGTTTACTCAGCAAACATTATTGGAGAAAGGTCCACAAAGATAATGGTGAAGAAGGGTCTTGCAAAAGAAAATGAAATAAGAAAGGTTGCTGGAATTCCTTTCCTGCAGATATTCACTATTGAGTACTAGACTTAAGCTTCATTATCGCTTCTGCCAAATCACCGTTGCATGACTCGATTACCTTCTTTACCAAATCCCTGTCGCTTACTCCACTCTGTTCGCTTACAAAATTAATATCTTCGTCGCTTATTTCGACGCCCGCTTTGCCTTTCTCCTGCTCATGATGCTTGCCTGTAATCTGCCAGATCTCTTCCCCTTGCATCTGAATAAGCAAGACCTGCGGGTTTTCTATTACTATATCATTGTCCACCCCTTCTATAACTACCTTCGATGCTTCTATCTCCTTGCTCTTCATGCCTAGCTTGTCCATCATGCTCTTCAAAGCCCTTGGATCTAGATTTGGAATCATATAATCAACCACTATAATTTGGAAGAAAAGATTAAAACAGTATGCAATTTTTCTGCTTATATTGACTACCACCATTTCATGCTTTCTGCAAATTCTGCTGTATTTTCATTTATACCAGGTTTTCTAAATACAAACAAATGCTCATGCATCAATAGCAAAAAGTTACCTTCTACTGATTTATTCGCCCACAGCGGTGCAGTTTTTGTATTATGTTGAACTTTGACTATGCTCTCTTTCAGTACAAATCCTGCTTCTAAAAATACTTGCATTACCCTAAATGATATTGGCACCTGGTGCTTGTGCCTCCTTGTATCACCAATCAGAATTGCACAGTATCTATTTGGTTTGAGCACGCGATAAAACTCCTTTGCAACTTTTCTCATTTCATCAGAGAATTCGTTAATCGAACTAACTTTCGATAGGTCGCCATCTCTTTTATGGTTTGAGTTCTTTGTATAGGATATTATGCTTGCATATGGCGGATGCGTCGCTATAAGATCAATACTCTCACTTTTTATAAAATCCAATTTTCTCGCATCCCCAAGGAATGTTCTCTGTTCTGGAAAATCATCACCCAAAGTATGAAAATTTAGCCTATCTCGCGTCAGTATCAACGCTTCTTCGTTTATATCTACTCCTACGCCTTTTCGCCCTGTTAGTTTGCATTCTATTAAAGTAGTACCGGAGCCCACAAATGGATCCAGCACAGTATCTCCTTCATTTGAGTATCTAAGGATTAAGTTTCTAGCAACCTGTGGTGCCCAATTTCCCCTATATTTTGCATTCAAATGATGCGTTGCCCAGTCACCTCTTTTTGGAAAACTCCATACTGTGGTCACTTCTAATTTAAAATCTTTAGGCTGTAATATTTTGATGCTGTGATGGGTGCCTATCTCTAGTTCTGTATCCTCAATAACTATACTCTTATGGGTCTTTACAAATTCTTTGTAATCAGCATCAGTTATTTCTTTTGTTTTGACATACTCCAATTGGTCCATAAATTCACTTCCTATTATTGTTTAACCATTCCTTAATCAGACTATTTATCTTTGTAGATATTTTCAGGTCGTTATTTGCGCATGCCTCCTTAAATCTTTCAAACAATTCGGTATCTACAGTTATTGTAATTTTCTTTTTCGCTTTCATTCAAACCGTACCTAATAAATACTTATACATATTTATATGTATCTAAAATTAGAACTTCCTACGTGGTGCTATATCTAGATTTGCTTTAAGCAGAGCTTCCACAGGATGCGTTCCACTTCCAACATCGCACAGCAGAGATATAGCAAGTTCACTCCCTAACCTACCCTCAGGAACACTAAAGCCAAGCGAAGAAAGAATTGTATCTAGCTCTTTTTGTTTCTTCTCTGGCCTGCCAGTAAAGTTTATATCCTCCTGTTCTAAGATCCAATTCAAAGCGTAAAGGATATATTCTAATGGATAACCTTTCAAACTTATAGAAGCATCTTGGTATTTTTGCAGCACACCCCTGACATCTTTTGTTTTCCATACCTCATAAATTGCCTTTAGCACATTCATCCCGGCACTTTTATCTTGGCACAACTTCCCATAAAGATCTATTACAAAATGCGCGTGTTTGGGTACCATAGAATGCAATGGTTTCGTTGATGTTACCAGTCGAACCCGAAAATCTTTAGCCGACTTGCCATTTTCTGTTTTGAGCAAAAGCCACCCATTTGATAAACGTATAATCTCCTTTATTTCTTTATTTCTTATCTTTGATCCTACTTTTATTTCCATAAAAATCAATATCAATTTTAGTATTAAAGAATTATATAGTTTCTTATGACATTAATGGTTTCCTTTTATAAATCTTTTGAGAGTGGACTCGGCGGGGATCGCACCCGCGACCTTCCGCTTGCAAAGCGGACGCTCTGC
>ERZ1669250.387-NODE-387-length-21012-cov-5.811805_pt1 | contig 21012 bp, 26 predicted proteins | sample MGYA00579295_ERZ1669250 | MGnify/ENA primary metagenome ERZ1669250 (study PRJEB41166, sample SAMN08046056) | hot springs metagenome | biome: hot spring; feature: acid hot spring; material: thermophilic sediment; isolation source: thermophilic sediment from acid...
TCAGAGGGATTAAAAAATAATATATCATCATAATTTTGACCAGTCCCTAAAAAAATGATTGGTTTTTTTAAGACATGTGCCAGGCTAATAGTTCCTCCCCCTTTAGCATCTGCGTCAACCTTAGTAAGTATTATTGCATCAAATCCAACTTCATTCTCAAAAACCTTTGCCTGTTCGATTATATCATTGCCGGCCAAGGCGTCTCCGACAAAAATTGTCAAATTTGGTTTTGCAACTCTTTTTATTTTTCTCATTTCTTCGATTAGATTTTTATTAGTTTGCATTCTTCCAGCAGTATCTATTATAACAACATGCTTGCCTTTAGATTTTGCGTGTTCTATTGCATCATATGCAACACTTGCTGGGTCTGATCCTGGTTGATGCTTTATTAATGTTACATTTAAATTTTTAGAATGATGTTCAAGCTGATCAATCGCCCCGGCCCTAAATGTATCTGAAGCTGCTATAACAACAGATAAATTATTTTTAATGAATAGATTTGCAAGTTTAGCTATGCTTGTTGTTTTTCCTGTACCATTTACACCCAAAACCATGATTACATATGGTTTTTGTGCATTTTTAACAGTTTCAACAATATTTAAATTCCCTACATTTAATATTTCTAACAACGTATCTTTTAATATTAAATTAATCAAATTTTCAATGTCTGTTCCAAATTTCACTTTTTTATTTAATAGCTTTTCTTTAATTTTATTTCTTATTACTTCAGCGACTTCATAGGCAACATCACTTTCAACTAAAGATAAAACCAAATCGTCCAGAATTTCATCTAGCTTTTTTTCGTTTATCTTTTTTCCAATCCCTTCAGTAAAATACTCATCCTTTACAATCTCTTTTTTTTCCTCTTCCACCTTCTTTTTGAAAATGTTGAATTTTTCTTTAAGCCCCTTGAACATTTCTATTCCTTCCGGATAACCTAGAATAAACCCTTTCTATTTTCTCTTGTACAGAATTGTACTGATCACTGAGTTTATTTATTTCTTCTACAGCCTTGTTTTCAACAGATTTTAAATCATTGATTCTTTCATTCAATATCTCAATCGCTTTATCTAAATTATATTCTACATAGACATCAGAGCCTATCCTTATTAATGCATTTTTGTTTGGCATGGCTTGGAAAAATAGATATGTTGAAGATCCTGCATCAATATATATATTTTCATCGGTTGCATTTTTATATCCCTTGAGAGTTTCTATTGTGTTTAAATGCTCGTTTATTTGTTCCTTTATCAATTCAAGCTGTATATTCAGGCCTTCTATCTGTTTTTTCAATATCTCCGCAGTTTCGATTAATTGATTCAATATCCTTTCATCATCCATTTAATTCACCTTTTTTATAATAATACATAACTACTGGATTTCTAGATTCTTTTGGATTCAAAATTTGAATCTTTTCTATTCTTATTTCTCTTCTCTTTTTTCCATAATTACTACCTATCAAACAATAAAATTTTTCAACGGCATCTTTTTCATCCTTTGCTACCAATTCTTTTCGAATTGGAATATATTTTTTCTCAAATTTAATATAACCTTCTATCTTAAATGCATTCATTTTTTATCACCTCCTGAAAATTTTGACTTAGATAATTTTAATGCATCTAATCCAGGCATATTTTCCCCAGATAAAAAGCTTATCAATGCACCACCACCCGTGCTTACATGTGTAAATTTCTTTTCCAGTTCAAGTTTAGAAATCACAGAAATGGTATGTCCTCCCCCTGCCACCTTAAACGCATCTACCTCTGAAATAGTTTTGAAAATCTCAACCGTACCCAAAGAAAAATCTGGAATTTCATAAACACCCATAGGACCATTTAGGATTATTGATTTTGCTTTGATTATTTCTCTTTTGAATATTTCTATTGTGTCAAGGCCAATATCGTAAATTGGATATTCAATTGGTAATTCTTCAATATTAATTTCAAATCTTTTATTATCTTTATTTATTGCAAAGTCTACTGGTAAAATTATTTTTTCACCATATTTATTTAATAAATTCTTGGAAATATCCAATAATTTTTCAAAATCCGGCAGCTCTTTTTTAAGAAATTCAATATTCACATTTCCTATATTAATACCTTTTGCAACCAATAATAGATTTGCTACCAAACCTCCAGCTATCAATTTATCTATAACATTTTTTTCAAAAAAGTTCATTGCAACTTTAAGCGAATCATCTACTTTTGCTCCGGCTAAAATGGCCAATTTAGGCCTAGTATTATCATTCAAGAATCTTGTTAGCATTGTAATTTCTTTATCCATCAATAGACCTGCCACGTTAGGAAGATCTTCAGCAAATCCAACTAATGTGGTCTGAGGTCTATGAATTGCTGCAAATGCATCATTTATAAAATAATCGAAAAGTGGAGATAATTTTCTAACAATATGTGATTTTCTCTGAATAGATAAGGGTTCCTCAGCTAAGACAACATCTTCTGAATAAAACCTTGTATTTTCCAATAATAAAATTTCACCGTCTTTCATTTTTCTAATTTTTTCTAATACAAAACTTTCGAAAAGGCCATCAACATATTCTACTGGCCTTCTCAACAATCTTGACAATACATCTGCATGATTTTTTGTAGTAGTAAAATCTTTTTTTCCAGGCCTACTCTGATGCGCCAAAATAACTACTTTTGCATTTGATAATCTTTTTATTGTATCAAGATGTGCAATAAACCTTGACACATCAGTAATTTCTCCAGTTTCAGTATTTATAGGAGAATTTAGATCCAGTCTCAACAAAACCCTTTTACCTGTAAAATCAAAGTCGTCCATTGTAAAATATTCCTTCATAATTTAACGTAATACAATATTATTAAAATTTTTTTCTTTGTTTTTGATATTTATTAAAAAAAATAATATTTTTTGTATAATGAATTTTTATCATATAAATATTATAATATGATGTAATGTAAAGAAAATTAAAAAAATTTAAAATTCTTCGTTAAAAATATTTAAATAGGTGTATTTCATAAATAAAATATTAGGTGTTTTAAAATGGTAGAGAGGGTGCAAGAGCCTTTAGTACTGCCAAATTTTATTTATAAAATTTGGTTCTCTAGAATTAAGGATAAAGTAGAAATTAATGTTGATTATGATGTATTGCAAATTTTAATTAAAACATATTATACTAGAAGCACATGGAAATGGCAAAGAGCATATAATAGCATTAAAAAAATATTTAATGAAAAAGGTTTCAATGAAAAAGAATCTGAAGAATATACAAAAATGATAATTAAAGTATTTGATAATTATGGAACCAAATATAGAACAGAAGAACTTGTTGAAGACTTTGAAGAAATATGATATTATTAAATTATTATCAAATTTGAATGACACAAGCAATAGAAATGTATATTTTGAACAATATTCTACTGATATAAATATTGTTGTTGATATCTTATATACTGCAATATCAGATATATATGGAAAGGTTGTTGCAGATCTAGGATGTGGAAATGGAATATTTTCAATAGGAGCTTCACTTATGAATGCTAAAAAAGTGTATTGTGTTGAAATCACAGATTCTATAAAAATTGCTATTGAAAATGCAATTAAATTAAATATTAAAAATATAGAATATCATCAAATTAATGTTGAAAAATTTAACATAAATGTAGATACTACAATAATGAACCCACCATTTGGTTATCAAAATCTAGGCCTGGATATGAAATTTTTCAAAACTGCAATGGATATTTCAAATTCAATTTATTTTATATACACAGCAAAAGGAGAGAATCATATAAAGAATGTCTTTAAAAATTATGAAAAAAAGGATTTTAAATTGTTTAAAATAAAAAATTATAAATTAAAGATACCTTACTATTATAAATTTCATAAAAAAGATAAAGAATACATTGATATTTCCTTATACATGGCGAAGGTGATTTAAGTGGAAGGGAAATTGGTATTGCCAGGAGATTATTTGGGAAATATAGAAGAATTTATACCGGGCCATTTTGTAATGGAGGAAAATGGGAGATTGTACTCTAAAGTTGTAGGAATAGCAAAAATTGACAAAGACAATATGACTATAAATATACATCCATTGAATCCAGTTCCTGAATTAAAACCAAGGCAAATTGTATATGGAGTAGTTAATGAACTTTATACAGAATTTGCTTTGGTTTCAGTGGTATGGATTGAGAATGAAAAGAGAGCAATTGTTGGTTCGAGGCAAGAGGGTGTTATACACATTTCAAAGATTCAACAAGAGTATGTAGATGACATTGGAAAAATGTTTAGAATTGGCGATATTGTAAGAGCTAGAGTTATTAAATCCAAACCATCATTACAATTATCAACAGCAGAACCTGAATTGGGTGTAATAAAAGCACTTTGTATGAAATGTAGAAATCAATTAATTAAAAGGGACAATGTTTTATATTGTGAGAGATGCAATAGAATAGAAACAAGGAAAACTTCTACATTATATGGAAATATTAAAATAAAACTTTTAGATAGAGATATAGGAGAGAATTAAAATGGGAAAGAAAAAAAATGATATAGAGAGATTAAATGAAGAGATAAAAAGGCTTAGAGCTGAAATTGATGAAATAAAAACCATGATGTATGGATTGGTTCAAATGGTATTCGATGATGATGAAGATAATGATAGAGATGTATATCCAAACACATGAGGTGATATAGATGGCAATGCCAATGAAAGTTATTGAAGATATGTTAAACAAAAGAATTTCGATATTGATGAAAGATAATAGAGTTTTAGAGGGTGTTTTAGTAGGGTTTGACGAATACATGAACATAATAATAAAAGAAACAGAGGAAAAAATGAACGATTCAATCAAAAAGCTTGGATTAGTAGTCGTTAGGGGAAGCAATATATTGAGAATTGCAACTGTTTGATTATGGTAAAGTGCAAAGAATGTGGTGGGGAAATAGACGAAAATACTTTGGTCTGCAAAAAATGTGGTAAAAAATATACAAAAGAGGAATTTGAAGAACTTTTAGCAAAGGAAATATTGGACAAATTTTTTGAAGAAACAAATTTAAACCTTATTAATAACATAAATAAAAATATACAAGAATTGGAACTATCAATAAATGAAAATAAAACTGAAATTTCTAACATTTTTGAAGATTTGGATTTGGACATTCAAACAATGAATATAGAAGAGGCACAAAAAAAGATTAGTGAAAGAGAGGAAATTTTGAGGAAAAATATAGAAGATTTGAAAAAGAGATATCAGGATTTAGAAAATATAAAAAAGGAATTAACAATCTCATTCAAGAATATTTTAGATAAAATAGCAATGGTAAATGATTTAAAAAATGCCAACAATATTATAAAGGTTTTATTAGAATATTCAGAGAAAATAGCAAATTTAAACAATCAGATTAACGAATTAAATAAAGAATTACAGAAAACAAAGAACATTTTAGATCAATTGAAAAGAGAGCTTAATGTATCAACGGATGAAGAATTAATCAGAAAGATAAAAGAATTAAAAACTGAAACCAATTTATTAAAGTTAGATTTGGAATCTTTAGAAAATAGGTTAAAGGTTCAAAAAGACATTTGGGAGGATTGGGTAAAAAACCAAGATGAAAAAATAGGTAAATTAGCTGAAGAAGAGGCAAAATTAAAAGAGATGGAGATAGAACTTGAAAAAACTTCTAAGGAACTTGCTTTGAAGGAACAGGAATTGAAAAATAATGGGGGAATTAATCATAATATTATTTCCACAATAGAGATAGAGGCATTAAAACAGGAAAATGAAACGTTAAAAAATGAAATAACGAGGTTAATGAATTTGGTGAACGCTTTGGCTGAAGGTAGTAAGGCCAAAGATGATATAATTAAATCTAGTGAATATGAAAAATTAAAAACAGAGAATGAGAATTTAAGAAGTCAATTAGCGGCAATGGAACAAGCGATGAACGATCTTAAAAAGACTTTAAAATATAAAGATGAGGAATTTGCAAGAAGGGAGCAAGATCTTCAGTATAGAGAGAAAAAGTTGCAAGAACAGATGAAGCAATTAGAAGCTCAGAGGCTTGAATTAGAAGAGGTAAAGAAACTTGAGGCAGAGCATAAAATACAAGATCTTGCGGATTTAATAAAACAGAAAGAACAAGAATTAAAGGCAAAAGAAAAATATTTAAGAGAATTAGAGGCAGAATTAGAAGCAAAGGAGAAAGGATTAATAGACAAAGAACTTGCCATGGCACAAGAAGAGGTACAAATTGAAATTAAAGAAGAGAAAGTAAAAACTGGGACAAGAAGATTGGATGACCTTCTCTATGGCGGTTTTCCTTTGGGATCCAATATACTGATATATGGTCCTGCATATACTGGAAAGGAAGTATTAATTTATTCATTCTTAGCGGAGGGTGTTAGAAAGGGTATTCCAGCCATAATAATTTTAATAGACAAAACAGTAGATATATTTGAAAAGGATATTAAATTCGTGCTACCTGCATGGGATTCTTTTATTGAAAAAGGCTTAGTAAAGTATATCGATGCTTATTCAAAATCCATAGGTGAAAAAACAGACAGAAAAGATGTTATATACTTAGATTCTCAAACGGATCTTGCAAAGATTTCTGAAGTAGTTGATAATTTGGCAGCGGAAATAAAGAAAAACTATAAATATTACAGGTTGGCGTTTATAAGTATTTCGACAATTTTAACTTTTGCCGAGCCACAAACTGTTGTTAGATTTTTACAGCCTTTTACAACAAAAAGGAAGAAAGAGAATGCCGTAAGTTTATATTTATTAGAAAAAGGCCTGCATGAAGAAAATACCATACAAATGGTTTCATATTTAATGGATGGAATGATAGAATTTAAAGTGGAAGGAGGTAAAGTATATCTACAGGTTAAAGGAATTACGGAAGTTCAAAGCAGAGCTTGGATTGAAGTAACTCCATCAAATACAGGGTTAATTATTGGTTCATTTACATTAGGACATATAAGATGATAAAAGAGGCCTACCTATTAAAAGCAAATAATTCTCTTGAATTAAAAAAATTGATAAATAAATTAAAGGAATTAAACATTGAATTTATATATTATTCAGAAAAAAATTCTGCATTGATTTTTTCAAATGAAGATTTGGAAAAAATCTTGAATTTAAAAAGAGTTTACATATTTAATTTATTTGAGGACATCCCAGAATATTTTAAAAATTTTAAAGATGTTAAATTCGCCGTAAGATCAAAATTTGATTCAAAGAATATAAATCCATATGTAGGAGAATTAATTTTGAATAAGAACAACAATTTAAAAGTAGATTTAGAAAATCCAGATATTACAATCATCATTGACAGAATAAATGGAAAAAATTATTTTTTTATAAAATATAAGGAAAATCATGGAATTAAATGATATTATAAACGATAATTTACATGGTTCTGAATATTTAGCCGAAAAATTGATTGATCTATTGATATCTGAAAATAAAGAAGTGGATTTCAATACTTTATTGAATAAAAAAGGTATGATGGGAGAGATTTTAAATATATTATATTTCTATAAATATTTTGGAAGAGATTATTTAATATTATTAAAAAATAGATTAAAGATATCAAAAAATCTTATATTAAATTATTCAAGTAATTATTTAAAAGATATGTCTGTTGGAGTGATTAGTAATTCATCAACATTATTTTACGTAATTAAAAATTCTAATGTTAAAGAGGTGAACGTTTTAGAATCATTACCTGGAGGTGAAGGAAAAATTTTCTATGATGAAATTAAGAATATAATAAATTCAAATTTTTATAAAGATGATGATATGGATGATTTAATAAAAAATTCAGATATTTTAATATCTGGCTCAGATATTTTTAATAGGAAATATTTTGTAAACAAAATTAAAACAGGAAAATTATTTTTAAATGGAAAATTACATAATAAAAAGAATATAGTTATAACATCATCTTTAAAGTACTATCCATGGGATATTAAAATTAATGAAATTTTTGAAAAAATACCTTGGAATTATGTGGATTTTACAATTACAGATAAGGGAACATTTTCACCTGTTTATAATACTTTTCTTTGTAAATTTTCTTGGCCTCCCGTATAAAAGATCTATCTCGACTTTCTTATAATATGAAGATAATTCCTCAACGGATTTTATCATATATCCTAACATTTTAATTATATTATTTCTAAATTCAACGTTGCATTTTATTCCTATGGATATCATGTTTTTGCATAAATTGTCAAATAACCTAGTTCCTCTTTCATCCCAATCTATCAATATTATTATTTCTTTATAAATAGAAATTTCATCAATAAATTGGCTTATATTTTTTCCTTGATTGTAAACAATTATTTTGCCTTTTATGCCCATTTCCCTCAGAGAATACATATCCCTTTTACCTTCCACAATTATTGGAATATGTTCATTATATTCTTTTAAATTTTCTATCAATTCAAGAAATAATTCTTCTTTTTTCATATTCTCTTTCCCAAAACAAAAATCATCTTCTGTGATTCTTCATCATAGTCTGAAAAATTATAATCACCATAGATATTTATGATTTTAAATCCAGCATCCTCAAATATATGTTTATAGGAATCAAAATCCTCAGGATAAAGGATTAAATCTGCAGATTCCCTTCTATAATGGCCCTTTTCAAAAATATCATAAATATAAATTAATTTTAATCTTTTCATATCTGAAGAATATTCAGGGATAAAAAATCGCCATATTTCTAAGTCATCAGAAAATTTATGATCTCCAAAATATAATAAATATTCCTCAAGTTGTGGTGGAGGCAACGTATCTATTATTAAAATACCATCGTCTTCAAGCATACTAAATGAATTTTTTAATACTTTCACCTTTTCCAAACTATCAAATAACAAAATGGAATTCAATGGAATTATAATTGTATCATATTTTTTATTTAAATAGAATGTCTTTACATCGCCTTTATAACATTTCAACTTTTTTTCAAATGCTTTTTCCAACATTTTATCATTTATGTCAATACCTTCGATTTCAAACATTTTTGACAATGGTTTTGTTATTCTTCCTGTCCCGCACATTAGTTCTAATACTCTCCCCTTGCAAATTTTATAATAAAAATTTATATCCTCGTTAAAATCACCATATAAAAAGTCGTAATATTTTTCCTCAATTTCATAAATATCTTTTCTATGCATAATTATCAAAGTTTATATCCTATTTTTCTTAAAAATTCTTTTCTTTCCATTTTATCATTTTCATTTTCTACACCGAGAGGAGATTTTCCATCCATAACACCTATTATTGACCTGGCATCATCTTCTTCATAAAGAACAACCTTCATTGGATTTGAGGATGCTGCATATATGCATGTAATTTCATAGACATGTTTTAATGCATTTAATACATTTATTGGATAGCAATTCCTTATAATTAAAACAAAAATATGGCCAGCACCTATATTTTTCGCATTTTCAATTGCATATTTCACCAAAATTTCATTGTTGCCCTCATATCTTATTAACCTTTTACCAGAAGCCTCGTTAAATGCAAATCCAAACTCTATTCCAGGGCAAGAGGATTTTAAAGCTTCATATACATCTTCTACAGTTTTAATAAAATGGCTCTGACCTATAATGATATTATCATTTTCATTCTCCTTTTTCATTTCAACGGAAAATATATTCGGCATAATCTTAAATTCTAATATTAATATAAAATTTTTACCCTGAATTTATATATTGAATTATTTTATATCATTTCTAATGAGGCTAATAGGTCTTTATGATGATAAAAATAAGAAGGTTCATGTTTTGTCAATAACAAATAAAATGGAGTTCATTCCAACACTAGGCATGATCAATACATCTAGGTTTAATGGATTAAATTATGGTGATGAGATAGAAATTTTTGGTTTGAAATTTATAATTGTTAGGCCAACTTTATTTGATATAATAAAAATGGTTCAGAAAAGGACACAAACAGTTAATTTCAAGGATATTGGAAAAATAATTTCAATTATGGGTGTAAGAAGCGATTCAAATGTTTTAGAAATTGGCATAGGCTCTGGGCATATGACGATTTCAATCCTCTACCATTTAGAAAATGGCAAATTGACGAGTTATGACATTTCAGAGGAAAACATAAAATATGTTAAGGAAATTGTTGATATGCTAGGATTCTCAAAGCATTGGATACCAAAACTTAGAGATATAAAAAATGGGGTTGAAGAAAAAGAATTGGATTCAATTTTTATAGACATTCCAGAACCTTGGATTTCCATAGATTCATTATATGAATCTTTAAAAGTAGGAGGGATTTTGGTATCTTATATTCCAAATTTAACTCAGGTAAAAGAAATGAAATCAAAAATGGAAAATCAAGGGTTTTCAGATATAAATATAGTTGAGTTGATTGAAAGAAAATGGACCATAGGTGAATTGGAAATGCGACCAGAGTTTACTGGTTTATTACACACTTCTTTTATTGTCTATGGAAGACGTCTCCATAAATGATTTTATAAGATATTTCCAAGGCCATTAAAAGATCGTCGACAGTTCTCCACAAACTCTTGATATCATTATTTTGAATGAAGAATTCTATTCTATCGTTGAATAATAAAGATTCCACATATCCACGATTTTCTATTTCTACAGATTTCAACAATTTTTCCGCATCTTTTACGTAAATAATTAAATTTACACTATTTTCCATAAAATATGAAAATATATATTTATGAATTACATTAATATTTCGATTATTATGTCAAAGATAAAGGCCATAAATGATGTATCAGATTTAATTGCGATTTTCCATGCCTCAGATAATGAAATAAAGAAAAATTTGTTCGCAGACCTATCGAAAGGTTGGATTACAGAGGAGGAAATCAAAAATAAATATGGGGAAGAAGGATTAAAATCTCTAAAATATTTTGAGAGGATAAAATTTGTTGAGACACAATGGATATTAACAAAGGAGGGAAAAAGGAGCATTGCATATAGAACTTATTATGACACTGTTCAAATAAATATAACGGTTCCCATTTCAGATATGCCAGAAATAATATATGCATCAACGATGCCTGATGAAAAAGTAAAGGAGTATGAAAAGAAGATCTTAGAAATCTTAGGATCAAGAAAATCTGTTTATATTGGAGATGTACAAAATGCATTAAACATAAGCATGATACTATTAAAAGGGATAGTGAAAAGAAGCGAGAGTTTGGAAATAAAAGGGCACAACATTGAGAGGGATTAAATAATGAAATTTAATAATAAAGAGAAATCCCTTATATCAGGCATATTGTTTGGTTTTGTAATTATAATATTATACATATCTTTTGATTATAATTTAAATATTTATTATATAATATTACCATTCTCAATTTTCATAATTTCATCTTTTTTATTATTTTTCAAATATTTTGATGAAAAATATTCATACATTTTTCATTTTATTGCGGGAATATTAATTGTATTGGCTTCCCTAACAATATATATATTATTTTTTCAAAATGGAAATTATGTTGGAGGCATAATTTCATCCGTTGAATCAATATTGTCATTTTTTGGAATGTATTTATTATTAAATTCCATAGAAAGAAAAGAGAAAAAGGAGATAAAAGAATTCAAAGAAGAAATTGAAAATGATAATAAGAGTGAAGAAAATGAAAATATTGAAAGAGATGAAAATGTTGAAAATGATTTTGAAGATGAATTTAACAGGATAGATAGATTATGATAACAATATTGAGGTTAGGCCACAGGCCTCATAGAGATATGAGGATAACAACGCATGTATGTTTAGTTGCCAGGGCCTTTGGGGCAAACAATGTATTAATTTCTACGAAGGATGTAAATTTAGAAAATACCATAAATGATGTAACAAAAAGGTTTGGAGGAAAATTTGAAATAAAAACGGGAATAGATTGGAAAAAATATTTGAGAGAATTCAATGGAATTAAGGTTCATTTAACAATGTATGGTATTAATTTAAATGATGTTATAGATAAAATTCCAAGGGATAAGGATTTATTGGTGATAGTTGGGTCTGAAAAAGTTCCTGGAATTGTGTACAAAATGGTAGATTATAATGTAAGTGTAACAAACCAACCACATAGCGAGGTTTCAAGCTTAGCAATATTTCTAGATAGGTATTTAAATGGAAAAGAATTTGAATTAAAGTTCAATGGTGTATATAGAATAATTCCATCTGAAAAGGGTAAAAATATGAAAATACTAAATAGAGAAGAATGCTTAAAAACTCTGAAAATGTATGTAAAGGATGAGAAATTAATTGACCATTGCTTAAAGGTAGCAGACTTATCTTTAGAAATCGCAAAGAGAATAAAAAGTGTTGAATTGGACATACCAGCGATAGAATGTGGGGCAATATTACATGATATTGGAAGATCAACTGATCATTCAATTTCACACGGTATTACAGGGGCAAAATTACTTAAAAATATTGGATATCCTGAAGAAATAATAAATATAGTGAAAAGGCATGTGGGTGCGGGAATAGATGAAGAAGAAGCAAAATCTTTAAATTTAGATGAAAAAGACTTGATACCAAAAACGATAGAAGAAAAAATAGTATGCCATTCAGATAATTTAATCTCCTGCGGAAAAAAGATTACATTATCTGAATTAATAAAAGAATATGAAAAGAAGGGACTAAAAAAACAAATAGAGAAGATTAAGGAATTGCATGAATATCTATCTAATTTGATTGGAGAAGATATAGATAACATTAAGATCGATTATGAACGGAAAAATATATGAAAGGGAATTAAAACTAATTTTAATGGGCGATAGATCATTTATAACAAATTATATTAAAAAATTAAATTATGATGAAGTTGAAGGATATATATCATTAATCGAAAATCCATTTTTGGTTGTTAGGGCTGCAGGTTCTTTTGGTATAGATTTAATAGCATTGAGGTACGATTATTCATTTCCTATAGAGGTAAAGGCATCTGTAAACAATATACTTAGGTTTACAGAATCGAATAGCCATTCACAAAAGCAGGCCATTGAACACATAAAAATGACAACAAGGTCTGGACTATTTCCAATATATGGATATAGATTAAAAAGAATTAATGGAGATCCATGGAGGATTTTCACTTTACCCAATATTGTTACACATGGAAATCTCTTAAAATTGTATACAATTTTACCAAAGGCAGAAATTACAAAGGATGGAAATTACGTTTTAAGATGGGAAAACGGAATAAAATTGTCTCATTTCTTAAAATATATAAACGGTATTAGAAAAGATTAAAATATTTATATTAATTCAATATGTAGATTATAAAAATAAAGAAATGGTGATAAAATGGCAAATGGATTATTCACTGCAAAAAAGCTCAGAGAAAATAGGCAAAAATTAAGGTGGAGCGATAGATACTATAAGAAAAGGGTATTAAAATTAAAGGAAAAAAGTGATCCATTGGAAGGAGCCCCTCAGGCAAAGGGTATTGTATTAGAGAAAATAGGTATTGAAGCAAAACAGCCTAACTCTGCAATAAGAAAGGCTGTTAAAGTTCAGTTGATTAAGAACGGTAAGGTTGTAACCGCCTTTGCACCGGGAGACGGTGCTATAAACTTTATTGATGAACACGATGAAGTAATTATAGAGGGTATTGGAGGTAGATTAGGAAGATCAAAAGGTGATATTCCTGGAGTAAGGTACAAGGTTGTGAAAGTGAATGGTATATCTTTGAAAGAACTTGTTAAAGGAAGAAAAGAGAAGCCTGTGAGGTGATTTTATGTCAAAAATTCTCATATTTGGTAAATATGATATTGAAGAAGTGGTTGTTAAAGATCCAAGCTTGGTCAAATATATAAATCTAAGGCCAAAATACTTTTTCCATTCACACGGATTTTTCAATAAAAAGCATTTGGGTAAAAAAGAGATGAATATAGTGGAAAGATTAATAAACAATATGATGAGAACTGAAAAATATACCGGTAAAAAATTGAGCGCGTACAAAGTAGTAATGAAGGCTTTTGATATCATAAATCAAAGAACTAAAAAGAACCCCATTCAAGTTTTAATTGATGCCATTCAAAATGCTGCCCCAAGAGAAGAAGTAACGAGGTTAAAGATGGGAGGAGTAGCCGTTCCGAAGGCGGTTGATGTGTCACCATCAAGAAGGTTGGATGTAGCATTGAGAAACATTGCATTAGGAGCAATGCAATGCTCGTTCAGAAATCCAAAGCCAATAGAAGAATGTTTGGCTGAAGAAATAATAAAAGCTTCAAACTATGATATGTCTTCATTCGCAATTTCAAAGAAAGAAGAAGTTGAGAGGATAGCTGCATCTGCAAGGTGATTTAGATGGGCAGGAAAGAAGATAACATTAAAAAAGCCTCAACCATAATGAAAGACATAACAAGGATTAGAAACATTGGCACAATAGCCCACATAGACCATGGAAAAACAACACTTTCAGATAACCTTATAGCCGGGGCAGGAATGATGAGTGAAGAATTGGCTGGAAAACAATTGGTATTGGATTATGATGAACAGGAACAGGCAAGGGGGATTACAATTAATGCTGCTGCTGCATCCATGGTTCATGAAGTAGATGGAGTTGAATATCTTATAAATTTAATAGATACTCCTGGACACGTAGATTTTGGAGGGGATGTCACAAGAGCGCTTAGGGCTTTAGACGGTGCTATTCTTGTGGTAGATAGTGTAGAAGGCGTGATGCCACAGACGGAAACAGTCTTAAGGCAGGCAATGAAGGAAAAAGTAAAACCTGTATTGTTTATAAATAAAGTTGACAGGTTAATAAATGAATTAAAACTAGATTCCGATGCAATGCAAAAAAGGTTTGCAAAAATCATTTCTGATGTTAATAGATTAATAAAAATGTATGCGCCGCCTGAGTTTAAAGAGGCATGGATGGTTAATGTAGAAAAGGGTTCAGTAGCTTTTGGTTCCGCGTTCAATAAGTGGGCAATTAGTGTTTCATCGATGAAGAAAAATAAGATAACATTCAAAGATATTTATGAATATTTAAAGAATGATGATCAAAAGACGCTTTCAAAGAAATCCCCATTACATCAAGTTGTATTGGATATGATTGTTCACCATATACCAAATCCATCTGAGGCACAAAAATATAGAATACCACAGATATGGAAAGGTGATTTGAATTCAGATGTTGGAAAGTCATTGCTAAATGCTGATCCCAATGGACCTACAGTATTGATGATAACTAAGATTATAGTAGATCAACATGCTGGAGAAATAGCGGTTGGTAGAGTATATTCTGGAACATTAAGAAAAGGGGATGAATTGTATATATCGGATATGGGTGATAGAACTTACAGGGTTCAACAATTGGCAATGATGGTAGGTCCTGATAGGATTCCAGTAGATGAAATAAAAGCTGGGAATATTGCTGCAATAGTCGGGCTTAAGGATGCTGTGGCCGGTTCTACGGTATCATCAATAAAAAATATTGAACCATTTGAACCAATGAAGCATTACTCTGATCCAGTAGTTACAATAGCCATTGAAGCAAAATATACAAAAGATTTGCCAAAATTGATTGATGTATTAAGGTTAATTTCGAAAGCAGATCCATCCATTCAAGTAGAAATAAACCAAGAGACTGGGCAACATTTGATATCGGGAATGGGGGAGTTACATTTAGAAGTAACATTGTATAGGATTAGAAATGATTATAAATTGGAAATAGAGACCTCGGATCCTATTGTGGTTTATAGGGAGACCGTAGATCATAAAGGAGGACCATTTGAAGGTAAATCACCAAATAAACATAACAGGTTCTATTTCACAGTAGAACCTCTTGAGGAAAATGTTATAAAGGCAATATTAGATGGAGATATACCACAAGGTGATAGATTTAAAGATAAGAAACCAATAACTAAAAAATTGGAAGAATTGGGAATGGACCACGATGAGGCAAGAAGATTTGAAATGATCAAAGGGCCAAATATTTTACTAGACATGACTTCAGGAATTCAATACCTGAATGAGACAATGGAATTGATTAAACAAGCATTTAACGAGGCAGTGGACAAAGGACCTTTGGCAAATGAAAAGGTTTATGGTGTAAAGGTAAAACTCGTAGATGCGAAGTTGCATGAGGATAGCATACATAGAGGGCCTGCGCAAGTAATTCCTGCGGTTAGAAATTCAATTTATGGTGCTATGTGCCAGGCTGAAAGAATTTTATTAGAGCCTATGCAAATTATATACATCAATGTACCAACTGAAGAAGTTGGAAACGTAACAAGAGAAATTCAACAAAGAAGAGGGGTTATTTTAAACATAGAACAAGAAGATTATCAAACCACTGTTCAAGCAAAGGCACCTGTAGCCGAACTATTTGGATTTGCATCGGCAATAAGGTCTGCAACTTCTGGAAGGGTTGTTTGGTCAACTGAAAACGCAGGTTATGAAAGAGTACCTAGAGAATTACAAGATGAAGTTGTAAGAAAGATTAGAGAGAGAAAAGGATTGAAACCAGAACCTTATGACGAAGAATATTACGCCTCTCAATAAATATTTTTAAATATTTTATTTTTAAATCTTATTTTTAAGCAACGATTCAGAAAAATATTATATATTAGTTCGTAATTGAAGAGTTAAACAATTAAGATACATGGAGGGAAAAAAATGGTAAACAAGCCCCATCTAAACGTAGTATTTATTGGTCACGTAGACCATGGTAAGTCAACAACAGTAGGTAGATTGCTATTTGAAACGGGAGCCATCGATCCAAGGGTCATTGAACAATATAGGAAAGAAGCAGCTGAAAAGGGTAAAGCTACATTCGAATTTGCCTGGGTTATGGATAGGTTAAAGGAAGAAAGGGAAAGGGGTGTTACAATAGATATAGCTCACAAAGAGTTTGAAACTCCAAAATATTATTTCACGATAATTGATGCCCCAGGGCATAGAGATTTTGTTAAAAATATGATTACAGGTACATCCCAGGCAGATGCTGCAATTTTGATTGTTTCGGCAAAAGAGGGAGTGCAAGAACAGACAAAGGAGCACATCTATCTTGCAAAGGCTTTGGGTGTACCACAGATGATTGTTGCAATAAACAAAATGGATGCAACAACGCCACCATGGAGTAAAGAGGCTTATGAATCTGTTAAATCGGAAGTGGAGAAGTTGTTAAGGACTGTTGGATATAGGGATATATTATTCATACCCATAAGTGGATATCTTGGAGACAATGTAGCTAAGAAGAGTCAAAATATGCCATGGTATAATGGCCCCACATTGATCGAGGCCTTGGATATGTTAAAATTACCAGAAAAACCAATTGATAAACCTTTGAGGATTCCAGTACAGGATGTATATTCAATACAAGGTATTGGAACTGTTCCAGTAGGAAGGGTTGAAACTGGAGTTCTAAAGGTTAACGATCAAGTAATTTTCATGCCAGCTAATAAGTCTGGAGAAGTAAAATCTATTGAAATGCATCATCAGCCATTGGAGAAGGCAGAGCCAGGAGACAACATTGGATTTAACGTAAGAGGAATTGCAAAAACGGATATTAAAAGAGGAGATGTATGTGGCCATGTAAACAATCCTCCAACCGTTGCTTCCGAGTTCACAGCCCAGATTGTAGTTTTAAACCATCCATCTGTAATTAGTCCTGGATATACACCGGTATTCCACGTACATACAGCTCAAGTAGCATGCCAGATTGCAGAGATTATAAAGACAGTAGATCCAAGGACTGGCGGTACAAAACAAGAGAAACCAGATGTAATTAAAACTGGAGACGTTGCCATTGTAAGGGTTGTTCCAACGAGGCCTCTTGTCATTGAGAAGGCATCAGAGATTCCACAATTAGGAAGGTTTGCAGTCAGAGACATGGGTATAACAGTGGCGGCAGGACTTTGCCAAGATGTAGTAAAGAAACAGATGTAACGGTGGTTCGATGGTATATAAAGCAAGGATAAGGCTATCTGGAAACGACTATAAAAAAGTGGAAGAGGTATGTAATGAAATTAAGAATATTGCACAGAGGACCGGTGTAGAAATACACGGTCCCATACCATTACCTACAAAAAGGCTTATTGTACCTGTAAGAAAAACACCATGTGGGGACGGAAGTGCTACGTGGGACCATTGGGAAATGAGAATACATAAGAGGCTTATCGATATTGAAGCTGATGAGAGAGCATTAAGACAGTTAATGAGAATTCAAATTCCCGATGGTATCCATATAGAAATTGAATTAAAATCTTGAATTTTTTTTATTATTTATTTTTAATAAGCAATTAATATTAGGGGTAATGTATAATGGTAGATATAATAATAACTACTGATAGAACCATGATGAGCAATCATCATGGTAAAGAATTCTTAGGTTTTGGCGCAACTGGAGTTCCAATATTGTTACCTGAAAAATTATGGATGTATATGTTTGCGCCAAAAATGAAGCATAAAAATGGTATACCCTGGCAAGCTTCTTATGGGATAAGAAAGATTGAGGCTGCATTGATTGATGCTGGGTTTGATGCAAAGGTTGTTGATCCTGATTATTTAGATAGATATATAGATAGTGCGAAAATTTTAATGCTTTCACATCACGATTATTTTGGATTTGGGCCTCCAAGCTCCACGTTTGCCTCAATATTTAAACAGGAACCTTTGAATGCAAAGAGTTTTGCAAACTTAATGAATTCAGAGCCTGTTAGGAGGGCTAAGAAAAATGGGATTAAAATTATAGCGGGAGGACCATCTGCATGGCAATGGAATTATAGAAAAGATTTGATGGATCAATGGGGTATTGATACTGTAGTAGATGGAGAGGGTGAAAAGATCGTTGTTGAATTGGCAAAGAAGGTGTTCAACAACGAAGAACTTCCCAGATTTGTTGTAATGAACAACAAAGATGCTCCCTCTCTGGATGAGATTCCTGAGATTAAACATGCAAGCGTAAACGGTCTTATTGAAATAATGAGGGGATGCATAAGGGGATGTAAATTCTGTTCAGTGACATTAAGGGCTTTAAGGTTTTATCCATATGAGAAGATAGAAAAAGAATTACAGGTTAATTATAGAGAGGGTGTCAGAAATGGTATATTACATGCAGAAGACGTTCCTTTATATGGTTCGACCGATTATTATCCAAAAACTGAAAAGTTGATTAAATTGCACCAGCTTACTAAGAAATATTATAAAAATATAGCGTGGAGTCATGCTAGTTTAGCTGCAGTTTTAGCTGGAGAAAAGAATGATAAAATGCTAACAAAAGTGAGTGAAATTATATTAAAAGATCAGGATTGGTGGGGAGCAGAGGTGGGTATAGAAACTGGATCTCCAAGACTTGCAGAAATTATTATGCCAAACAAGGCCAAGCCATTTGATACAAAGATATGGCCTGATGTGGTGGTAGAAGGGGCAGGGCTAATGAATGACAAGGGATTAATTCCAGCGATGACATTGATCGTTGGTTTACCTGAGGAGACAGAGAGTGATGTTATAAAAACAATTGAATTGGTTGAAAGAATGTGGGATATAAAGGCAATAATAATGCCAATGTTTTTTGTTCCAATGGGTGTTTTAAAGAATAAAGATTGGTATAGAGCATATAATTTGACTGAGCTTCAACAAGAATTGTTAAAGATTTGTTTAAGCCATGGTGTAAGGCAGGGAAAACAAATATTAAAGAATTATTTCAATGACAGACCTTATTTATATTCAATATATCCTTTATATTGGATATTCATAAAAACAATTGAAAGGATTGCTAAGAAAAGAGGATATCTATACACAGACATATCTGAAATTAAGATTCCTGAAATCAGTAAAAAAGAAGATCTGGTATCTTCATGAATTCCCTTAATAATGATGTTGCATATGAACCTCTAAATAGAGAAAAATTTAATTGAACATAATTTTCCTTAAAATAGTATTCAAAATTTTTTACAGGAGAAGATATACTTCTTCTAGACCCTTTGCTTGATATATCCTTGATCTCTTTTATTTTAAACATATTTGGATTTATATTTTCATTTTCAATAATCTTTCTCTCAATTTCACCCATTTCACCATCGGCAAACCTGCTATTAGAACCAAATAAAATTGCTGAAATGTAAGCCTTGCCTTCCTTAATTTTTTCCTTAATTTTATCTATGTTTTTATTGTTGACAAATATGTACCTATCTTCAATTGGTAGACCATTTTTATCTACTGGTAAAACTATATCACCCTCTAAAGGATCTACAATCCCATACTTTTTCATTCTCTCCGACAGAATTTTGTTAAATAAATATGATTGATAACCATGTATAAACATCATTCTAAGGGTTCTCGGCAGCCTTGAAATTGCACCTGCATAATCTCCAGGTCTTTCATTTAAATGTTTTAAAAGAATCTTTTCATACTCCATTTTTCCAGGATCTATCATTTTTAAAGTAGTTTCTGCATCTTCCGTTTCATAGAAATATTTTCTAGCTTCAATTTGTGAATCATAGTCGTCAAATATTAAACCTATATATGCCCTAACTGCATTTTCATAATCACCATTTAAAATATATTTACCTACAATATGTGTTACTGGCCTAGAGCTACCAAACCTTTGAACACCAAAAAAATTCGGAAAATTTTTTAAAGGCAATTCATCAAATATTTTTTTAATTTTTACCTCGGCATCATTTTTTAAATTTCTAATGATAATTGAAAACTCATTTCCAATAAGATCCCCTATATCTATACAATCATCGGTTCTAAATGATTCTAATATTTCTACATCTTTAAGATCTATTTTCACCTGGCCTTGATAATTTCTAATGCAAAAATATTGTGTTTTGACAGCCCTTTTATCTTTTGTTCCTGCAAAGAAGATACTATCTCTTCTAACACCAAGTTGCATCGCTAATTTAAAAACAAATCTATTGTTTTCCCAATTTTTTAACCTCACCTTTAAAATTGTATTTTTTCCATCACTTTTTCTTTTAATATCAATTGCAATTTCATTAACAACAAAATCTTCAGGATAAGTTTTAATTCTACCACCAATACC
>ERZ1669250.388-NODE-388-length-20976-cov-3.115386_pt1 | contig 20976 bp, 23 predicted proteins | sample MGYA00579295_ERZ1669250 | MGnify/ENA primary metagenome ERZ1669250 (study PRJEB41166, sample SAMN08046056) | hot springs metagenome | biome: hot spring; feature: acid hot spring; material: thermophilic sediment; isolation source: thermophilic sediment from acid...
ATCTGTCTCCACGACTCTATTATCGGGATCTATCTTCGTCACCTTGGCCTTAACGAATTTAATACCCCTCCTCTCAAGCAATGATAACGGTAATTGAGCCTTACTGGGTTCTATATCGCCAAGGGCTATGTTGACAAGCAATGGAGGTAACAAGTAATAATCAGTGTCATTTATTATCGTTATTTCCGCATCGACCCTGCCCCTCAACCTCTCTGCCATTCTTTTAGCAGCAACAACACCACCCACGCCACCCCCTACGACAAGTATCTTCTTAGGCACGAAGTGTTTTAAAATCTATGTCGCTATTTAAGTATTATTATCAACTAAACTATGACTTAGAGTACATGCATGAACAAATGAATATTATTAAATATGCCAAAGAATGAAATTAGGTGCAATAGGAATTTAATATGTCATCATTATAATTATTGTGGTGATGATGGATCAACAGACTGAGGCTGATGCATGACGAGGGAGGTGAAGACTGACAATCTTTGTTAGAAGTGTTTTTAAGTTCCGTGAATTAGCATTACGCTAATACATGAGCCTAAGAACCCTCTTCACAATGTCTATTAGGAATCTTGGAAGTAGAAGATCCAGGGTAATACTCACAATGCTCGCCATTGTCTATAGTGTGGCATTGATGATTACGCTTGAAACCATGACTTACGGCTTTAAGGTAGCCATAACAAATGAGGTCGAGAATATACTGCCCACGGACCTAATGGTCTACTCAGAGAGTGTTTCCATACCTGAGGCGGTGGCGCAGGTCATAGCAAGACTTCCCCATGTCGCCTACGTTGTTCCAGCTATAATAATAAGTACTGCGCAGGTTAATGGTGAAACAGTTACGTTGATAGGTATACCAAGTCAATACTTCTCGTATTTCGAGGTTCATATGGAAAATGGCTCATTACCCATGAGTAACGGTGAAGCCATAGTACAGGATAGTCTGGCAAGTAAGGATGGCATCAGCATTGGAGATACTATATATGTCCAGGTACTTACCGGCATTCAGGGTGGTACTGAGGTAATACCACTTAAGGTTACTGGAGTATTTAGTAGTATTTTGGGCGGCTTTCTGGGTTTTCATCTTAACATGATTGTAACACCAATAGGTACACTACAGAGTGAGTTGGGTGATGAGGGCTTCGTTAATGCTATGTTTATAAAACTCACGCAGGAAAATCCTGCTTACTTAAGTCAATTAGCCACAGCACTAAGTGAGTACTTTCCAAACGCAAATGTTTATGAGCAAAGCTCCGTGCTCAGTTCTATCTCTAATGCATTGTCCATGGTAAACCTATTCTTCATAGTCATAATAGCCCTCAGCCTAATAGTCACTGGCTTAAGTGTGGCTAATACAGCAATAATGAACGTTAGAGAGAGGACTAGGGAGATAGGCATATTAAAGGCGTTAGGTGCCTCCAATGGTCAGGTAATGATAATATTCCTATTAGAGATCCTCATAATGAGTATAATAGGATCCGTAATAGGCATAGCCCTGGGCATAGCCGGCGCCTACCTGGCTAGGTACATAATGATAAAGTTGAATGTACCAATAATAATACCCGTAATACTACTACCGGCACTTTACGTATATTCGTTAGTAATCGCTATAATTACGTCCGTGGTAGCGTCAATACCATCATTGATATCAATAACCAGGATAAGACCAATGGAAGTACTCAGAATTGAATAATCAACCTAGGAAACCATGTCAAGGCCCTCCGTTATCCTAAAATCAACCCTGTACCTAATGCTCAATTCCTCGGACTCCAATAATTCACCAAACAATCTCTGCGACGTCGCATCGACCACCCTGACCTTCACAAAAGCACCCACATCAGCCTTCCTGACAGCCACCGGTTTATAGTTGTATGAACGAACAACGTAATTCTCACCCTTAAAATCAATCTCACTCACTATCCCCCACATCTCCCTACCAACGAATAACTTATTCCTCTCCAGGGCAACCCTATTAAAGACCTCGGTAGCGATCTTACTCCTCTCCTTCTTCACAGCCTCAGGTACCTGCTCCATGTATGCCGCCTCCGTGAATGGTCTACGACTATACCTGGCTAGATTCACCTTATCAATGCCCAACTCCTCGATTAATTTTATGCTCATCTTAAAGTCATCATCAGTTTCCCCAGGAAAGCCGACAATTATGTCCGTAGCTATGGTAGCCTCAGGAAAAACCCTCCTAATTCTCATTACCAAGTCCCTAAATAAATCCACAGAGTACTTCCTCCTCATTAGGGTCAATACACGGTCACTACCGCTCTGAACAGGTATGTGGAAAAACCTATAGACCCTCCAGTCACTTTTAATTATATCAAGTAATCTATCAATTATACGACTAAGCTCCAGAGGCTCCATCATACCTAGCCTAACCATATACCTACCATCAACCCTCCTTAATAGCTCCTCAAGTAAATCGGCCAAATCATAACCTCTGTCACGACCATAGGCACTTATCTCCTGCCCCGTTAAGTATATTTCACGGGCACCTTTACTAACAGCATTACTCACGGCCCTTATTAAATCATCCTTATCATAACTCTTAACCCTACCAAAACCCATCCTACCAATCTTCGTAACACAAAAACTACAATTGCCCAAGCAACCGATCTGAATTGGCACTACGTACCTATGCCCATGAAGCTCAGGGTAATAATTAGGCAGGTACTTCATGGGTCTATCATCGTACGTAAATACGTCACTTCCACCCTTCATAACCTCATCAATAAACTCGGCACCATGCGACGTGACAAGAACAGCATTAGGCGCAACCTCCCTAATGGTCGCCGGTCTAACCCTTGTCAGGCACCCAGTAACAATTAGTCTTTTATCGGGGTACTCCTTACTCAATTTTTGCAAAAGCTTTAGCTCATTTCTCTCAGCCTCTTCCCTAACTGCACATGTATTCACAATGAGCGTATCCGCCAACCCCAAATCCTCGACATAATCCCATCCTATGGATCTCAACTTAGTAATCATAATATCGCTATCGGCTTTATTCAACCAGCATCCAAATGTTATGATGGCAAATCTATGAACCATACAGCAATAACACCGCATTTACAGCACTTAAAAAGCTAAATGCGTGTAAGCAGTGTTTTTAAAGGGAGATACACCTCATTAAAATGAAGGTAATGATAGCCCTACTAATACTACATGTGTTGCTGGTAATACTTAATGTAGATCCGCCGGCGCCCATCACCGTAAATAATGCAACGTGGTACTACGGGACATACGCAGAGACTATAGTCAATAACACGAACATCTATACCGGTGTTAATATAAATGATACGGTCACCATCAACATAAGTAATAATTTGCCCGTGCCAATCAACATATCGTATACATTAAGCATTGACGGTTATGTGAAACAGGGCTCCATGACCGTGCAACCAGGCACTAATGTACTTAACATAACAACCCCAGCACTATCTAAGGGTAATTACAACGCAACACTATCCATATACACAACAGGCTATTCGGTAAATTACTACTTCACGGTTAATTCGGTAGTACCTGGCGTAGAGATAAACACGACGACAACAAGTCTTTATAGTGGTATTGCCCAGCCAATAACCCTCAGTATAACCAATACCACACCAATACCCATAACCTCAGCATCAATATTAATAAGTGGAACGAACGTTGTGATAGGCACAAGCTCGATTACGGTAACACCACCAGTAAATGAAAGTATAACAGTAGTACCTGGGCCATACTCATTACATAACGCAACAATAACCTTTAAGATCAATTACGTAGATGCTGGAGGCTATACATGGAGTAGTAATGAAACCCTCAGCTTCACAATAATACCAACACCAGTATACATCTCTCTAAACATGACATCAAGCACCGTAAGTTACGGCAATTACCTGCCAGTAACAATCACAGCTGTAACACCAATAGGACCATTACAGAACCAGGAACTGAGTATTTACGTAGATAATAATTATGTAACATCAGTAACAACGAATGCTTACGGACAGGCACAATACCTTCTACCCGTTAATTATAACGTTGGCTACCACGAACTAGAGGTAGTATTTACCAACACCACGTACTTTCAAAAGGCTATAGCAAATTACACATTTATTGTGATACCTGGTACAGTTTATATATCCGCTTACCTAAGTAATTCAAGCATTACCTATGGAAATGCAGTCACAATCTATGTGGAAATAACACCACCCATCTCAGGGGGCTCCTTAACCATAAGCTATACACTCAATGGTCAATCATCAACAATAGGCAGTTACGCACCAGTAAATGGTAGCGTCCAAGTTGTATGGATACCACCACAGGCCGGTACATACTTAATAACGATATATTACGAAAACCCACCCAATTATTTACCAAGCTATACCAACATAACCCTAACAGTCAGTAGGGCACCCTGCACAATAATAATAACAACAAATGGTACATCGGAGGTACTCCATGAAGTGGTGGTAATAGGTAAAATGAAGCCAGCAATAGTCAATGCTCAAATAGACGTAACGATAAGCGTCAATTCCACGGTGATTAAGGGATCAACGTACATAAATGCGAGTGGAATTGGAGAGTACGTATTTACTCCACAATTACCTGGAAAATACGTAATAACCATGACATGGCCAGGAAACATCAATTATAAATCATGCTCAGCATCCTATATATTAAATATTGAAAAGGCTCCATTAGAACTTTATGTTAATGGTAGTCGTAACTTAATCGCGACGGGCAGCTTCGTGACATTCAGAATAATGTTGGCGACCAATATACCGATTTATTACATAACCGGCAACTTAACAATAATGATTATTAATGGAAATAGAACCGTGAGTGAATACACGGTACCAATTAAAAGTAGCTATATCGAAGATGCGATACCCTTCTACCAACCTGGTTCTTACGAGGTATTCATATCATATCCAGGCAATGATTACGTGAATCCAATAACCTACGGACCTTATTACATCACAGTAATACCAGGCGTACTGGGAATACCGTGGTATATACTCATTGCGTATCTCTTACCCATTGGATTGGGCATTGTTGTAGGGATTATTATTAACCATAGGCTTTACCAATCATCTCAATGAGATTGAGTATCAACTAATCTGCTTTACATTATTATTTATCTCTAAACGAAATTCAACAACTCTGAAGTTAACCTCTGTATTATTAAGTTAATTCCTGGTTTCAAGGGCAGTAATAAGGTTGGGCAGTTCTGCAATGCCCCTAATTACAAACTTGGTGGGAAAGTCCTTGGCCCATGTCATTACACCTATGTTTATGGTGCCTAAGCCATTAACCATGTATATGTCCCTTGGATGGTCAGTAACGTATGCCGTAGTACTAGGTTGTGTTTGAAGTAGCTCAAGGGCTCTTTTCACTAGGTCAAGCTTATCATGACCGGGTCCCAAATCTCCCAATGATATGCATCCCTCTATAAACTCGGTAAATCCGTAATGCCTTAACTCGTCCTCCATACGCCAACACTCAATCTCACGCCCTGTGGCGATCATGAGTCTCTTACCCATATTACGAAGAGCTCTCATGGTATCAAGAGCTCCCGGAAAAACCTCACCGTAATTCTTCGCGGCTATGTATTGAAGCCAACATTCATGCCAAAACCAGAAATTTTTAGATAAATTACCAAGCACTTCGCTTAACGATGGATCCCTATAATAAATACTAAGTAGGTAATCGATATCGTTATTAACGACCCTTCCATACTTAGCAGCGCAGTTCCTTAGCACCGTCAGGAATTTAGGTAATGTATTTACGAGAGTCATATCGAGATCAAGTATCAATGCTTTGATGACCATAGTAGGGAAGTATTCTTACTTTGTATCTCATTAATAAACCATTCTATTAGTACCTCGTGTAAGGAACAATAAGTATTTTAACCAATGTATTTTTCACTAATACTTAGTGGGTAAACCGAAGTATAAAATTGAGGTTATCCTTGAGAGGGATGGTAAGGTGCTCATGGACAATACAACAGCCAATCTACTGGAAGCCCTTGAGAAGAGGGGTTCCCTGCTCTCTGTGGTTAAGGACCTTGGTCTTCCATATTCGAAGGCATGGGAGCTCATAAATAGACTAGAGAATGGGTTGAATGTTAAGATTGTGAATCCAAAGAGGGGTTACAGGGGTGGTATGGCATTAACGGAGGAAGGAAGGGACCTTCTAAATACTTATAGGTCCATCATGAGGAGGTATTCCTGGAATCCTGATGGGGCTATCTGTGATACTGTGTATGCAGGGAGTGATGATTGTATAGTTAGGGATATAATCAACGATATGAGGAAGGATGGGTATTGCATAGACGCCTATTGGGTTGGGTCGATGGGAGGCCTTAATATGGTTATGATGGGACTTGCAGACATAGCCGGCGTACATTTGCTAGATCCTTCTAGTGGTGAGTATAATATACCTTACATAAGGTCCTTTGGTGCGTGGGATGACGTAGTTCTCATGAGAGGTTACCTAAGGTTGCTGGGTATTGTACATAAGCCTCACCTCAGTATTGGTGATGTTACTGATATATTGGGTCTTAAGATGGTTAATAGAAATCATGGATCAGGTACTAGATTAGTCATAGAATTACTCCTAAACGGTATTGCCGAAAATACTGGTTATGATGCTGATGAGATCAGGAGGGTTATTAAGGGCTATAATGATGTCGTTAAGACGCACATAGAAGTAACCGAGAAGGTGGTCAGGGGGATTGCTGATTATGGAGTTGCAATAGCAGGTCAGGCATTAAGTATGGGATTGGCGATTAGACCGCTGGCCCTTGAGGAATTTGATATAGTGATAGCTAGGTCAAGCATCAACAAGCCAACGGTCAGGGAGTTCATACGTAGAATGAGCAAGGTCAATCCAAGACCAGGTTATGTAATGATTAGGAATACTGGCGAAATATACATGAAGTGAACTAAGAAAGATGATGATTATTCTAAGTAATCGTAGTCGCTACCACCAATGTATATGTTATGTAACGTCCTATACAGCGCGTCGAGACCCTCACCGGTCTTTGCACTTATTGGTATCGGCTTAGACACAGTACCAACAGCAGCCAATATGTCTGATAATCTCACACTAAGGTCAGACTCAAGTTTATTAGATTGACTAGACAACAGAGCCTCCCTGAGCAAATCCGTCTCCTCACTCCACTCGAGGATTTCATCAATAACGGCTCTATCCAGCAAATCAACCTTGTTAATAACGTTGACCTGGGGCATATTGAACCTAAATTGAGTTGAGAGAGCTAGTAGCATTGATGACACATAGCCACTGGGTGTCTGCGCTTGCGTCGCGTCTATCACGAAGACCACGGCTGACCTATCCATACTCAACCTATTCACCAGAACAGAGCCGACACTTCTAAAGGCAAAGAGCTCCATTTGCCCTGGTGTGTCTATGAGCACGTAATTAGCACCAATATCCATAACCTGGTTCTTTATCTCCTGAGCCCTAACAGCAAGCATGTCTATGGCAGCTATTATTGAGCCGTTGGGGCCAAGCTTATACTTCCTCATTAACTCCCTCGCAGAAACCACATCCCTAATGTCTATATCTGGTACGTAGGGTACGTACTCTACGGCAGGGTCTAGATTCACGATGGCGACATCGTACTGGTTATCCTCAAGCCACTCGGCAAAGGAGTTGACAAGTGTCGTCTTTCCAGATCCCGCAGTACCTACGATAAATACCGTGAACATTCCTAGATATGATAAACACCCTTAAATTAAAAACTTCCGAATCAATTAGACACTCATGTACAACGTAGCGGTGACAGCCCTGGCAGCAGCGTCGCTAAGGAGCAGAAGCCTGACGCCATCTCTTAAACCAACATAATTAGAGACCAGGGAGACAAAGGCTCCGCCCATTAGTGAACCGATCAACGTACCAATACCATAGAATAAATTGTATAGACCAACCGCCGTCTTCCTATCCTCAGAATTATCATAAACAAAGGATATGTAAGCAATATTTGATGCGGAATTCGTAAAACCAGACACGGCATAGGCTATGTATATAACGTAGACATTCGGCGCCAGCGCAAACGATAATGGGTATGTAATAAGTAAGAACCTTCCTAAAAACATTATCAACTTTCTATTTTTATCAAACCATACACCAACATGCCTTTGAAGAAGTAACGTTGATACACCACTAATGACATTAATTATAGCGACCTGCTCCATGGTCATGTTAAATAAGTAGACCGGAGCCAACGGAAATAGCGGCCATGCAAAGCTCCACACAATGGCAAATAACATATTAATCATGAGGAATCTAGTTAACCTCCTATTACTCCTGAGGAGATCCAAGGGATTACTCGCACCCTGGGGCTCTGGATCAATAGAACTTAAGCCCCATATTCCCACGGCATTCATGAGAATGAGGAAGCCACTTGTTATGAAGACATAACGTACAAGTGAGTAATTACTACCAACGATAAAGCCCGTTACTAGGGTAGCTAATAAACCACCCACTGAGCCCCAAAAGGCATAGGTTGCCAATGTTCGTCCACGATTACCTCTACTAACTCTCTCCATGATTAAAGACCAGGCATATGAGTTTGCACCACCGATACTCGCTATGGCTATGTATGTGACGAGGTAAAGTATGGGATTTCCATAGGCTAAGAATGCCATTAATAACCATAGCATTGCCAAAATAAGTGTGGATATCTTAAGTAGGGACTCAATACGCTTAATACTCCTTAATGGTAGCTGGACAACGCCACTGAAGAACGACGAAGCCGATGACACAAGACTTACACCTATACTGGGTACGCCAATTATTACGGCTAGAAAGCTAGTAAATGGCGAGACAAGCCCGCCAGCCAGGTTTTGGAGTAGAATGTAATTTCTCAATTTCTTATTATGCATCTAGACTTATCATTGAATTACTTAAGTATAAAAACCATATCTCTCAATAAAATCCTAAGAATAACCTATCATACTCAATTTGTCGAGGAACCAAGCCCAAATACGAGCACCAAATCTTGTATACAGTAATAACACGTATGCCATTATCGATAGTGAAAGTTCCATAAGCAACGATATCCACGTAAGTACGGTATTAAGACCCACATATTGGTGAATAAGCATGGGCATTAATAATACACCAACAATAACGGTGATCACAATACCGCTAATCATGCCACTAACACCAAATTTGACAGGCCTATAATCAAGAACCAAATCCCTGGTTTGGGGAAGCTCTGAAACAGCCATTAACAACCAGGATGTTGGAACGAGAAGTAACGGGTATGATAATAATGGTAGATTCACCATCACCAATGATACATTATGTAATATACAATACAATATTGCATTGGTTATTACCCAGGGCATTGTGACTAAGTAAGTAATTATTAGCCTAGACTTCATTCTTAATCTAACGTAGGTCATGTGATCAATACCAGAGGTTAGGTTGATCCATGGTCTCTCGAACGTTAACGTACTACCCAACATTAAAGAAACAAGTAACATTATGTAAAACGGCACGTAATAAACCATAAAATTAACAAAATTCGGGGAAGCTCTACTCCTAGCAATCACCATACCATACATTATAGCGAAGAATGTAGATAGAGGCATCGCTATTAGTAATGAATTTATACGTAACGGTATGGCTATCCTCCTATTCGATGGTTGACTATACATTGACGTCTTAAAGATTGCGTGAAACACGTTATTGACACCATTAAATAACGATCCACGCCCCATAACCTCGTGACCTTGATAAAGCCCATAAACATTCACCGAAATATCCTTTGCCAATTTACGTAGGAAAACAACCATAAACACGAAAACCATCGTAATAAATGCCGTGTACTGGGGCATTGGTTCTATGACCGAGAAGAAAACATTAACCTTAATATCAAAAAACGTGGAAAGCACCAAGTAAAGTATGAATAATGAAGCAATGACAATCTTAATAGGCATATTAAGAGTATGCAGATAAAGATGCAGTCCTGATATTATAAAACTAAGCAGCAATATATTAATGACATATAGAGGTATTAAAGATAATTGATGACTTACCATAATAAAGCGAAGGGCATAATCAATACTTAGCACCAGGATTAACAGCATAATATAAACACCGTCGCCAAAGACCTTCATTACTATGAAGGACTCAGGACTCCATTGCGTCGTAAATACAAACTCAATCTCAGACCTGCTAAAGTAAGTTGGCATGAAGAATACAGTCACGACCATGGTTATAATCACAACAAAATCAAGAAATAACAAGAACAACACGTATTGATAAACCTCGACATAAACCAGCGAATTACTCACATACGTAGAATTCACCGTTAGATCCAAAACCTCAAATATCGCAATCACGAGCAACACGAGTAGAAACCAAACACTATACCTCTGCTTCAGGTAAAGATAAAATAACCTGAGATAATCAACAATGGGCATAGCACCATACACCTAAATAAGAAGTAGGAATAACAAACCCCAGATCAGCCGGGTCATCCCGATCATTAATGTTCAATCTCCATGGTCTAGGCATCATCACCAAGATCATACCTATTAAACCCTAAAATAAAAATTACTTACTATTACGCCTAACTCCCAAAAACAATAAATCACTGATGAAGAGGATTAGTACTGATAACGCCAATACGAAAACCACGATACTCACTATTGATAGTATAAGTGCGTACATTGATACTACCAACAGAGGTAGTGAATAAAGCAAAGCGTTTGACCAACCGATATCGAAGTATTTTCGACTCGCCCTTATGTACATAATAAGCGAATCTAGGAATAATGCCATGCCCGAGATAATGTTCGTCATAAATACTAGGTTAACTATACTTATTGGTACCAACGCCACCGCGGTAGAAACCACAGGCAAATCCAGGTCTAGATCATAAACATCTAAGGACCTAATGACCCTCTTCCTAATCCTATTAAAGAAGGTCCTACCGCCAACTGTGAGTCCTAGTATCGTGACGTAAGAAACATAAGCCCTAAACCAGGAACTTGACAAATCAATTATTGTTAAAACCACACCACCAAGTCCAACCAAGTACAGGGGCACCAGGTAATTAAGTCTCTCCCTGATATACAACGACCTATAGTTAACCTCAAACCTATACGCTGAAGCATACTCAATAATGAGCCAGGAAATACCAACAAGGCCAAAAACAACACCCAAAGGCCAAAGAAGCACAAACCATGAACAACACAGAGAACAAAAACCTAACGCAATCTAAGACCTATTTATCCTTTATTCATAGCAAAATACCCTACAAACCACCCATAGCATTACTGCACTTCACAAACCTACTCTAACGATCAAGACTCGAATCAACAACGAACAAAAAGGCGAAAACGCAAAAGAAATAGAAATTGGTGGACCGGCCGGGATTTGAACCCGGGATCTCCCGCGATTTGGGTTTTAAACTCGCCAAGCGGGCATCCTTCCAGGCTAGACTACCGGCCCAGCTTCGAATCCTTCACTCGTGTTTTTAAGCTTTTAGCTTCGTGGGTTTATTACTGATTCTATGCATTGTGGTGGTACATAGTTCGTGAGCCTTATCCTATCTGTAGCAATTAATACTTGTTGGCCATTTTTCCTTAGGCAATCTGCACTTATCCTTAGTATTACTGCATCGTTACCATGCCTAATGGCCACTTCGTACGCCTCTTCAGGGTTAAGTACTAGGTGTACATACTTCCTATTCATGGGTTTTATCCCTTCACGCATTATTCGGGTTAGTGCTTCTTTCGTGGTTCCATGGTATAAAGTCTTTACGGCATCGTCAATTTCATACTTTATGTTGACATTGAGGGACTTATTGTGCCCATACCTAGCCCTGATCATCCCATTCCTCATTTCAAACCTACCCTTCGGATCTAGCAGCGCTATTGCTATCACATGTTCCTTAGTTAACCATGAATATGCCTTAGGGTTCCACCTAGTCCTTACTGCATCTACTAATACTTACCCAACCCTCATGATCCATCGCTAGACCAATAGCCCCAGGATTATGCCTAAGCAAGTACGTCATTAAACGACCCAATTTACTTCTTAACCCACCATCTAGAATCAATCTAGTTTGCACTCCGCAGTGCATGACATCCTCAGTGAGTGCACCACAGATAGTGCATTTGTAGATATTCCTCATTACGTCAATTAATAGGGCTAACCTTGGCTTATTTTTCTTTATCTTATGTGATTAATTGAAATATTACGTAGCATGATAAATGGCTGTGAGCGCCACAGGTGCTAATTTCTTAAGGATGGTTGAGGATATGCAAAGACTATTTACGAAACTCTATGATTTGGCAATGACAGTGCAAGGTGGTGTCTTCGTAATACACCTAGCAATGCCTAACGAACCTGGAACACTGGGTAAGATCTTAACGACGATTCAGGCAGCCACCGGCCTTAACTTATTACTTGCTTATGCATATGGATGGCCTAACGAGGCCATTGGTTACGCACTGCTTGTGTTTCCGGCACCTATGGAGGATGGCGATGATATTGGTAAGAAGCTTGTGGAAGCTTCAAGGAGCGCTGGCGCTATTGTGCTCGGTGCTTATAAAATAGAAAATAAGATGCTCATTTAAATCCAATTAAAGCCGCAGCTCGTAAACAATATAAACACCGTAATACTTATCAAAATCACCATAATCGGTAGAAAGCACCTCCATCTTCACCGGTGTTGTGGGTGAGCCTACGGAAAAGCCTATGTCAAAACCAACCCCCTTATCACCCACATATACCTCCTTAATTAATGAGTGTGCATAATCAATAGTGGCTCTTGTGCATATCCAGTGGCCATTACCCGTACATAAATAGCCGCCGGTAATATCTAGGGCCTGCCTCATGGCCTCCCTCATCCTTTCAGGGTTAGTCTCACGTATTGTGTACGATTCTTTAGCGATCCCCGCGTGCACGCGAAGCACGGGCTTGAATCCTAACTTATGAGCTAGGTTATGGCTAGCCTCATTCCATTCAGCGATCATTAACATGGCGTATTTCGCACCAGCCTGTCTTGCATGGTCCATCACGAATTTCGTCAATGCTGTTCCAACTCCAATCCTCCTGTGGCTCGGTTTTACCCTTAAACCTTCAAGCCAAGCAACTCCCGTTGGCAGTAACTCAATGTTTATGACTCCAACAACCTCATTACGAACCACGGCAACATAGGCTGTGCCAGCCCTAACCCATTCATTGATGACATTAGGTAAATAATCACCCCACGAAAATGTATTTCTCGTGAAATCAATTATCTGCGGAATATCAAAAACCTCAGCCTTCCTAATATTGACTTCCAGGTTATTATCAGCTATACCTGACGCCATCGGGATCCCACCTATTTAATAGCCGTAACTCCTCAGCAGTAACGGTCTCTAAAATCCTCAACGGCTCCTTAATCCTAGGTTTAAATGCCATGTTATTGATTATATCATCGACGGTAACCCCAGGGAATAAGCCAGTAAGTACGAGCTCGCCAACCTCCTGGTCAAACTCAAAGAGAGCCTTCGGCGTACATACCGTAAGGTGAGGACCATACTTCGTAGGTCCTGGCGCAGTTACAAAATCAACATGCTCCACAAGGGTCCTTCGCGAATGCTCCTTAAGCCACATAATGACCCTACGAGCCCTCCTGTATAGGTATGCCGCAGCTGCCCCACCAGGTAATCTAACCCTTGGTTTTTCATAACTTCCAATCACTGATAGGTTCATATTACCCCTGCGATCTACCTGAGCTGCGGAAAAGAACATTACATCCAATAAACCGCGCCTGGCCAGATCAAAGGCGTCAAGGCTGGTCACGATGCCCTTACCGCCAATGAATGATGTTGGATCTCCTGAAGATACCTTAATAATCATATCCTTAGGCTCGTAAATTTCGGCAACATTTATGAAGGTCACATCCCTACCCCAATGCCTAGCGAGCGCGATGGCTAATACAGCCGGCACTGACGCTAAGCCCGTATATGCAATATCACCATCCCTTAACTGTTGAGCCATACACTTAATTACATTGTCCATACTAGACATTGCTAAACACCCTAAGTACTTCCTCAATATTTGAACCAGACTTAACCGCATCAAAGTACTTCCTTATGACCTTATAATCGGCCTCGTAATAGCCATACATTGATGTTGGCCATGCACCCCTTGGAGCATGAACAACGGCAGTGACCAGGAAACCAGGTATTGTAAGTTTATCTGGGTTGTTTCTGAAGTAGTCCTCCGGTACTACCTCCTCGACCGTAACGATAACCCTCTTAGCAGCTTGAACCTTGAGCAAATCCTCATACTTAGGACCTTGAAGCTCCACATCACCCTTTTCATCAGCCTTATGAGCATGTATTATAGCCACGTCAGGCCTTATGGCCTTAACAGCCACAAATTCCTCCTCCTCATTAAACGGATTCCTAATAACCTTCCAAATTCCCCTCTTAACATTCAACTGTACTAAATCACTATCAAGGGCTATTGCTGACGGCATGAATGGAACACCATAGGCACCGGCGCGAAGTCCCGCCATCACGCCCTCACAAACGTCCTCTATAAACTCCACCTCACCATTTTCAACCATTCTCCTGAAGCCGGGTGCTATGCCAAAGTGCTCAAAGGTCACCATGGCAGCCCTTATCCTCCTAACCCTACCCGATATTGTTAATAAGTCAAAGGCAAGGCCAGGTTCCCTATCAATCAGAGCTAAATCCCTCCTATTGGATCTCGCTATGGCTAATGCCATTGCCATAGGATTTCTATGAAAGCTCATACCGCCAATGGCTATCTCATCACCATCATTAATCAGATCAAGTGCTTCAGAAATACTCATCAATTTACTCTTAACCATATACTATAGTTATATCCTAAGTTAATAAGCTTTATGAAATAAAGGCCTTAGGCGCAATTAGAACCTTATCACCATCATTCAACTTGGTGTTCAAACCATCAAGCCAATCAATGTCCCTGCCATTAACAATTACCACGTAATTCTCACTGAGCTTCCCATCCTTAATTAATAGGGTTGGTATTACTGGATTAATCCCGCTTAAACTCATTATCAAATCCATCACCGTCGAACCATCAGGCAAGGAAAGAATTAGTTTTATTGCCTTAGCTAGCTCATGAAGCTCCGCTGAAAGCGTTACCTCAACCAACATACTAAGTACAGACTGAGTCGACAAAGGCCTTTGCCAACTCCCTAGCCCTATCTATTGAGTTCGTCTCCTCAATGCACGCATTTTCCTCGTCCTTCATATAGACCAGGTACTTACCACCTAAGTCATAGATCATACTCCTACCAAAGCAATTCTCCTCAAGTAACGTTTGATAAGCCTCGAGGGGCTCCTTATCAGCCAAGCTATCGATTAAACTCCTCACCTTATCATTATTACACTCCATTGGGTACGTGGATAAACACCTTAATTTAAATATAGTGCTAATACTTAATTATGGGAACTAGCTCCCTAAGTACGATGAGCCGAGAATACCCAAGATACCCATTAGTTGGTGTTGGCGCCATTGTCATTAAAAGCGATGAAATACTGCTTGTAAGGAGAGGTGCCGAGCCAAATAGGGGTAAGTGGTCTATACCTGGGGGTATGGTTGAGGCTGGTGAGGATCCTGAATCTGCCGTACTTAGGGAGTTGAGAGAGGAAACGGGGATTGATGGTAGGGTTCTCGGCCTCTTCGGTATTTATCAGTACATTGAACGTGATCGGGAAGGTAAAGTTAAGTATCACTTTTTATTGCTTGATTACTTAATCGAGCCGATCAATAGTGCCCCTAAAGCATCTAGTGATGCTTTAGAGGCTAGGTTCGTTAAATTGAGGGATTCCTTAAACCTTGACTTAACGGATACGGCTAGGCAGTTAATCTTGGATTTATTGAGTTCTGGTCCACGGCCATGCGGTGGTGGATTAATAAAGTACGACGTTAATACCTAATTTCGAAATCATCACATTCGTTCTTCGGTTCCTCGTACGCGATTTCGACATCCTCAACCACAGCGGCGGGAGGCCCTTTACGAATAATACTTATTAATTGCTCAATTACTTCGTCAGGGCCTTCAGCCACGACCTCCACCGTATAGCCGTCAGGTAAATTCCTAACGAAGCCCTTAACCCCCAACCTCTTCGCATTCCTTCTTACGAATGCTCTGAATCCAACACCCTGTACGAGACCTCGGATTAGTACATGGACTCTTTTCATATTGTTGTTTAGAAATCTTTATAGCGTTGTGTTTTTAAGGTGTGCTTAACGTGCAGTTTGTAGATGTTAATAAGTTGGTTAAGGCATTGCCTGGGATTATATTGTTGGGTAGTTTATTGCCAGTGATTGGTTTGCGTATTGAGAGCATTCTAGCTATCGTGTCATTATTTGTATTATCCTACGAATTATTTCGAAAGTATCCACTTAAGAATGAGTGGATCTTAATTCCGTTAATTTCAGAAATAGCGATGGCACTATCAATTATGTACCTCCTAACAGCTGATGGATTTTACGACGCCATTGCCATATTTATGGGTATAATGGTGCTTATCCTCTCCCTAAGGGTTGCGGACTTCAGGGCAGTGCTAGCGTTATTAAGCATATACGTTATTTACCTACTGTATAGGGGTTACGTAAACCCAACACCAACCACGCTCTACATGATGGTGAATTCCCTCATTCTCTTTACATCGATTATTATAATAATGGTAAGAAACTCCATAATCATGTATAGGATAGATTTCCCCGACGATATTACTGACTTTATAATGACGTACATAGGCATCTTAATGGTGATACCATCAGCCGTAATACTCCTAGCCATGAACAAGCCCTATACGTACTTAGCCCTAATTCCCACTACAGTCTCGGCGATACCCATGGTTAGGAAATACACGGGCTATATCGCGGCAGTACCAGTGGTATTAACGTCCATATACGGGATTTACCCAATAATTAGACCATCATGGGTGAGCATAGTGCTTCTCATTATGATATTCGTAATTGCGTATTTAAGGCCGACTCGGTTAAGGTTTATTAGAGGTCTTAAGCCGCCATTATCATGGTTAGGTGCTTGGTTGAGTGGTAAATACCTAATTGATGGTGTGATTGCAATTGGTGGTTTTAGCTATGTACTTAGGGGTAGGGATGAGTGGGGTAGGGTGTACGCGATAAAGGTGCTTAAGGATAAGGATTCTAGAGGTAATCCGTTGGCGAGTGATTTGAGGGTTCTTTCATCATTTAAGAAAGAAATGAGTGAATATCTGCTGATTGATAGTCCGCGTATCGTTAAGGTATTTGAGGTTCATATACCGCCTGATGAGAAAATACCGTATAATTCAATTGAGAATTACTTAGATGAGCCACCTTACGTGGTCATGGAATACATGGAAGGCGGATCATTAAGGGATCTGATGAGGGAGAGAGGTCCTCTGGAGTTTCAGGAGTTTCTAAGGATAGCCTATGCCATGGCGTTGGCACTTTCTGAACTTCATAAAGCTAACATAATACACCTTGATTTGAAGCCTGAAAATATATTGTTTAAGGATAGGAATAGAGCAATCGTGAAGATAGGGGATCTAGGCGCCGCTAGGATAATGGTTGGTGGTAAGTCTTATGTATCTCAATTCTCAATAGCCTACGCAGCACCCGAGGTCAGTAAGGGTGTGGCTGATGTTAGGTCCGATATTTATTCATTGTCATGCATATTCTATGAAATGCTCACTGGAATCAACCCACACCTCTACAGACTAAGTAGTGGACAATTTACGGTGCCTCCAATAAATAATTATAGACCTAACGTACCTCCAGACCTGGCTTCATTAATAATGAGAGGTCTTGAGATAAACCCTGCAATGCGACCCTCAAGCGTGAATGAGATAATCAATGTCCTAAGTAAGTATATACATGATTAGGATTGTTGAACTTGTTCACCCTCGCTTATAACCGATAATTTAATTACCGTGTAATAACCAAGCCTGACCACCACCTCACTATTGAACCTATACTCACTGACCCTCTTGAAGGATCCTCCATCGAGCACGTAAGTACCATTAGTACTGTTTAAGTCCTTAATTAGGAATTCATTATTTACTACGGTAATTACAGCATGCTTTCTGGAAACTGTTGGGTCTGGTATTATGACCATGTTCTCAGGACTCCTGCCCAGCGTTATCTCCTTAATAATAGATAGATCAAACACGACTTTGAAATCCTTCATGAAATCCCTGGGGCTCTCAATAAACGTTAGCTCAAGCTTAGTTTGGCCCCTTCTCATTGTCTCATTGGTAAGAATCTCCATCCTCCTAGTTTCCTCATTAGTTCCCATTGTGCGTTATTTAAGGGGAATTATTTGCCATATATAAGAGTTATTATCGTGTCAAGATTTTTAAGGCTTGGCTGGCGCTCCTTGACCTCCCTGCTGCGCAGATTGCGTTTGAGGCGGTGTGGTCTGCGTCTGGGTCGGTTTAGTTATTGGGGGTGCTGCTGTGACTTCTCTACGTACAGGAGCTCTCATAAGTGACTCTCTCCTCTTTCTATCGTCCTCAGCCCTAACCTTAAGTATTCCTAGATAGATCGCACAGTTTATGCAGTATGTCTTGGTTACGTAGTACCTCGGAACAATAGCGCCCTGCTTCTCCAACTCCCTAGCCAAGTCTCCAGGTACTGGTGAGTACGGCACAGTAACCCTAACAGCCTTAGATCTAGGCACTAATTTGCCACAGTTATCGCAATAAACCATTGGCTCCTTTCCCTTATCACCCTTGTGCCTTCCACGATTCTTCCTCTTCTTTGGCATACTCGGAAACCATACATTGAGCCATTTAAAAAACATACCCTAATCAACACCCTATGAAACATTTATCCTAACAGTCTGGCTGGTTAGCTCGTAAGGTTTTTATTTAAACATTGAGTAGTTAATGGTGAGATTAATGAAGGAGGCTACGCTATATAGGGTATTGCCAGATGGTAGGGTTGAGTGCACGGCATGCGCCAGGAGGTGTAAGCTCTCTGATGGACAGTACGGTTTTTGTGGCGTTAGGTGGAATTTGGGTGGTAAGCTTTACCTGATGGTTTATGGGAAGATCTCGGCAATAGCCGTAGACCCAATAGAGAAGAAACCACTTTATCATTTTAATCCAGGATCCATGGTGCTCTCCCTCTCCACGTATGGTTGTAGCTGGGCCTGCCAATACTGCCAAAACTTCGATATTAGTCAACGAAGAGTGCTCGAAGGCTTCGAGGTAACTCCCGAAAAAATAGTCGAGTTGGCTGAGGACTATGGGGCTCAGGGGATTACGTATACATATAACGAGCCGTCGATATTCATGGAATTTGCCTACGATGTAGGCATACTGGCTAGGAAGAAGGGTTTTTTCAATACATTTGTAACGAATGGTTACATGACCGATGAGGCCGTTGATATGCTCTCTAAATTCCTCGATGCAGCAACTGTCGATTTTAAGGGCAATGCAGAGCCAAAGTTCTTAAGGAGGTTTTCGATGGTTCCTGATCCAGAGCCTATATTTCAGACGCTCCTTGAGATGAAAAGGAAGGGTATATTCATAGAGGTTACGGATCTGGTCGTGCCTGAGATAGGGGATAACCTGGAGTACGCTCGTAAATTAGCCAGGTGGATAGTGGATAATCTAGGTCCAGATACACCAATGCATTTTCTGAGGTTCCACCCTGATTATAAGGTTGATTATCTACCACCAACACCCGTAGAAACGCTGGAGAAGCATGCTCAGATCGCTAAGGAGGAGGGACTTAAATACGTCTATATTGGTAATGTGTGGAACCACCCACTCGAGAATACCTACTGTCCTAGCTGTGGAAGGGTTGTGATAAGGAGGAGGGGATTCGACATACTTGAGGTCAACTTAACTGAGGATGGTAGATGTAAATTCTGTGGCGCTAAAATTAACCTTGGTGGTAGGGTGTGGCCGACCTGGAGATTAAGCGATAGGTTTGCTTATGTGCCAATAGAGCTGTTGTCGAGGTATGTTAAAATAACTAGGGAGCAGATTGAGGAGTTCAGGAGCAAGGTGCATGTTAAGAGGCAGGGTTAGGATAACCTCTTAACCTTAACACCGGTTATGCATAGTATCCTTCCGGACAGGTGTGCCATGTTCTCATTCATCATTATTGTTATGCCCGTAGTATCATCAGTAATGTTTAGAGAGTTTACGGGAATAACCATACTTATAACTCCAACATTGACATAAATCCTAATTGCATACTCCTTATTGTTCTCGTCAATTAATGTTAAGATAAACATGGATTTAGTACTTGATATACGATGCTCCTTCCAACCCAATAACCAATAATTATCATACCTAGTATTAATACTCCTTAATAATGAAGTGAACTCATAATCGTCAAAACACATACCCACAGATAAACCAAGATGCCTAAGGAATTTCCTAATACCCTTAACAGAACCCCTGATCAGCCCTACGACCATTTTCTCTACGTAAAAGATATGAATTTAAAGTATAATCCTTAAAATGACAATACTATAACGAAATGCTACTAAATATCGCCCATAAATCCAGGGATTCTATTCTAAAAATGACAATATTATTCATGCATACCCAGACAGCTAATACTCATCAGTGTACGCTGATCAACTTAACCCTAATCCCATTAAGCCTGGGCGTACCTGCATATTTACCCTTAACAGGCTCAATAATACTATTTATTGGCTTACCATCAAGGTCAACAAGTCCGCTTTTATATATCAAAGCCACACCAGGTGGTATACCAGGATCTTTAATGGCCCTAACCCTAACCCTGCCGTACCCACTCTCCAATATTACCACACCTTCATAATCATGCGTGTAAACTACGGGTTCTAACTCACCGTAGACTTCACGGAATTGCGTATTCGTATATAACGGGTGCGATGCAAAAACTAGGTAAACCTCATCCTTACCTAATTGGCCAGGCTCAACA
>ERZ1669250.389-NODE-389-length-20945-cov-3.168693_pt1 | contig 20945 bp, 24 predicted proteins | sample MGYA00579295_ERZ1669250 | MGnify/ENA primary metagenome ERZ1669250 (study PRJEB41166, sample SAMN08046056) | hot springs metagenome | biome: hot spring; feature: acid hot spring; material: thermophilic sediment; isolation source: thermophilic sediment from acid...
ATCCACCAGAAATGATATATCATCGCCATGAGCATATAGTACATTTGTGGCAAGCCTTATAGCATTGTCATCATCCTTAACCGTCTTTGACCATATGGCCTTTGGCACTACGCCGAATATTGCGCCAGCGTCTAGATAGAAGTAGCCATCATTCAGTATTTCAATGGCCAGGTCTGACATACTGTAATATCATTTCATATCATTAAAGGTTTGCCGAATCGACATTCTTTCTGTTCTAGTCTCCGGATGCTTTACCTTTATAATTGCTTATAAATATTATAAGTATATTTATAAATATTTCAATAAGCGGAAGTCCATAATCTCATCGCTGAAGCCGTTGAAACTTAAAGCTTCAACAAACCACTAATAAATCTTTTTAAATGCGGGTGTTTTCGTGTCACGATGAAGATTAGATCTGGCAGGATGGACTTGGAGCTTGAAGAACCCATAGATATCGGATATGCTGATGCCATAGCTGAACTTGCAAACGACAGAACACTGGTGAGAAACATAGGAAGCCATTCGTTTCCCTATCCATATACGCGTGAGGATGCTGTATTCTTCATTGAGGCCCAGCGATCCTTTGGCAAAGAGATCTTCCGCGTTGATTTTCTCATAAAATTCAAAGGCATGCCTGCGGGAGTGATAGGACTAAGCGAAATAAACAATATTGATAGAAATGCCCATGTTGGATACTGGCTGGGGAAAAAATTCAGAGGAAGGGGCATAGCAACCGAAGCCCTCCGTCTGACGGTTAACTACTCAAAGGAGATGAAGATACACCGGCTTTACAGTTCCGTTGTTGAATTTAATTATCCTTCAATGATCGTACTTATGCGCAATGGCTTCCGGATCGAAGGACGTGAGGAGGATGCCATAAGGATTGGAAACAGATATTACGATTTCATAAAGTTTGCAAGGTTGAACAAATGATGATCCTCAAGATTGGTGGAAGTGTAATAACGGATAAATCAGTCTACAGAAAGGCTAATGTCGAGGCCGCGGAAAAGATCATAAAGACCCTGGCTGAAGTGGATGGTCTTCTCTGCATAGTCCACGGAGGCGGATCTTTTGGCCATATAAAGGCGAAGGAATACGGACTACCTGGGCCAAAGAACGAGACTTCCAGCCTAGGATACAGCATAGTACACAGAGATATGGAGGAACTGGATCTTATGATCGTCAGCCTCATGATAGAGAACGGTATGAGGCCCATAGCGGTGCCTGTAAGCTCTCTTCGTTACGATGGACGTTTTGATTATTCGCCTCTGCTGAGGTACATAGATGAAGGTTTTATTCCCGTTTCATATGGTGATGTATATATAAAAGATGAACATTCATATGGGATATATTCTGGAGACGACATAATGGCAGATCTCTCTGAATTACTCAGACCTAATGTTGCCGTCTTTCTGACGGATGTTGATGGCATATACGACAAGGATCCGAAGAAACACAAGGACGCTGTGCTTTTGAGGGAAATAGGCACCGGTATCAGTTTCGGCCAGGTGCAGAATGATGTGACTGGCGGCATAGCAAAGAAGTTTGACTCCATGATGAGGATGAGGCGTTATGTCAGCGGAGGCGTCTATCTGATGAATGGAAAGCATCCGGAAAGGATATACGATATTGGAAAGGGATCTTTCATAGGAACGGTGATAAGATGATAGGTAAGAGAAAGGAGGAGCATATCAGGATAGCTGAGAATGAGGATGTTTCTTCATTTCATAATTTCTGGGACGATATCAGCCTGATGCATGAGGCCGATCCAGAGGTTAACTATGATGAGATAGACACGTCCGTGAACTTCGCGGGAAAGAACCTGAAATTTCCCATGATAATATCCTCGATGACTGGTGGTGCGGAAATAGCCAAGAACATAAACAGAAATCTGGCCATTGCCGCTGAAAGGTTCGGCATAGGAATGGGCGTCGGCAGCATGAGAGCCGCGATAGTTGATAGGAGCATCGAGGATACGTATTCAGTCATAAACGAGAGCCGCGTACCGCTGAAGATAGCGAACATAGGGGCACCACAGCTTGTCAGGCAGGATAAGGATGCTGTTTCGGCCAGGGACATAGCATACATATACGATCTGATAAAGGCTGATTTTCTTGCTGTGCACTTCAACTTTCTGCAGGAAATGGTGCAGCCTGAAGGAGATAGAAATTCGAAGGGCGTCATAGACAGGATAAGGGAGCTCTCCGGATCCTTCAACATAATAGCGAAGGAGACCGGAAGTGGATTCAGCCGGAAGACCGCGGAAAGGCTTGTCGACGCGGGCGTCAAGGCCATAGAAGTTTCAGGCATGAGCGGAACAACTTTTGCTGCGGTTGAATATTACCGTGCAAAGAAAGAGAACAACTTAGAAAAGATGCGAGTTGGAGAGACGTTCTGGAACTGGGGAATTCCATCACCAGCATCCGTGCATTACTGCAGCGATCTTGTGCCGGTCATAGGCAGCGGTGGCCTCAGGAACGGGCTTGACCTTGCCAAGGCCATTGTGATGGGTGCCACTGTCGGAGGCTTTGCAAGGACTCTTCTGAAAGATGCAGATACATCTCCGGATCAACTCATGAAGAACATAGAGCTTATACAGAGAGAGTTTAGGGTTGCAATGTTTCTCACTGGGAGCAAAAATGTTTATGAACTTAAATTTACTAAAAAGATCATCTCTGAACCACTGAAGGATTGGTTGGAGGCCAAATAGATGGATGTACCAAGGGAGATACAAACTGAGATGGAATGTCCGGTATGCGGATCAAATCTTTACCTCATAACCTACGATACGGAGATCCCCTATGAAGGTAAAATCTCGATATATACGTACTTCTGCAAGGAATGCAGATACAAAAAGACAGAGGTCTATTCAGACGAGAAACGTGATCCCAAGAAGATCACCATAAAGGTTGAAAGCCCAGAGGATCTGCGCATAATAGTGTACAGATCAAGGAAGGCGGATGTCTATATACCTGAGATGGAGGCATCTATAGATTCTGCAGAGTATTCAAACGGCGAAATCACCACCATAGAAGGCATAGTGTATAGGATAGGAGAAAAGCTCGATCTGCTTGCTGTAGATGATCAGGGGAATGAGAAGATAGAGATGCTCAGAAAGCGCATAGACGGCATAATAAACGGAAAATTCGAATCTTTCACGCTCATAATAATGGACGAATCTGGAAAAAGCGTAGTGCACAGCGAAAAAGCCATGGTCGAATCCATGGATTAGTTCTGCTTGAGACCGTAATATATTTTCCTTCCACTTTTTTTATTCGTCTCTATCTTCACAAGCTTGCCGCTTCTGACCAACTCCTGCAGCTTCTTATCCAGATCCTTGAGACCTGTTACGGATAGGATCTGCTCTTCTGTAAGAAAAACATCCGGATTTTCCTTGAACAATTCCAGCACGGGATCCATATGCCTCGCAGACTTAGAAAATATTTAAATTTTTTTCATTGAAGGACAGTTTCATTTCATAATAGAGACTAGATGATGAACAACAGAATCCACTTCCATGTTTTCCTGGGATCCGCTGTGCATGTCTCTCAGCGTTACCTGACCCTTTTCAAGATCGCGCTCCCCAAATATTATGGCATAGTCTGCGCCGGACGATGACGCATACTTCAACTGTGATGAAAGGCCCCTGTTGATCAGCTCAACGGTCACGTTCATACCAGCCTCTCTCAGTTCTCTGGCGTATCTGTTCATTAGCGCCGAATCGATCTCTCCGACCCTGCACATATAGACCGATTTTTTCTTCCTTGGTATCTGTATGCCTTCCCTCTTGATCAGCAGTGTTATCACCGCATCTCCCATGCCGAACCCAACCGCCGGCACGTTATCCCCAGACATAAGAGATGCCAGACTGTCGTACCTACCTCCGCCGAGTATTGCACGGAACTGACCTGATCTATCGTATGCCTCAAACACGATTCCAGTGTAATAGGACAGGCCTCTAACTATGGAGAAATCGTAGCGTACATTGTTCACACCATAGGATCGCAACAGATCAACAACCTTGGATATCCTACTGGTCTCGTCACTTCCCTTTCCTATAATTCTCTCGATCTCCTCGCCGCTTCTGGTGCCGGAGCAGAGATCCGCTATCATGGATGTGCCATCCTCACCTATGCCGGCAGATCTGAGCTGTTCCATGAACTCTTCCCTGCTTATCTTATGGAATCTGTCTATTATGGAAAAAACAGAGAACGGATCGACGTCCGTTATATTTCTGATTATCTCTTCCATGATCTTTCTGCTGTTGATCCTCATCTCATAAACGCCCGAAAGCCCCAGACCATCCAGTATTGATGAGGCAAGGGCAATTACCTCGGCATCGGCTTCAGGGTTGTCGCTACCAAATATGTCAGCATTGAACTGATAATGCTCTCTGTATCGTCCGGCCTGTGGTTCTTCGTACCTCCAAACCTTTGGAAAACTGTACCAGCGAAGCGGTCTCTGAAGATCCTTCCTGGCCGTTACCATCCTCACTGTTGACGGCGTGGCTTCAGGTATGAGCGTAACCTCCCTGCCACCCTTGTCAACGAAAGAATAGGTCTGCTGTAGAAGTTCGTCTCCTGATTTTATTCTGTAGAGATCGAGATATTCCAGGCTCGGGAAATCTATGCGGCTGAATCCAAATGCTTCTGCAGCCTCTTCTGTTTTCTGGAATATGAACTTCTCGATCTCCATGTCTTCTGGATAGAAATCTCTGAATCCGCGGATCTTTTCAATTTGCAATGATGACACCTTTCGATAAAATTGTGGAACGGTATATATTTATTTTTGTTCCTATCGTTCCAATATCTAATCCATTCTTTCCGTGAGCTACGCCTCAGCCTATTCTTCTAATCTTATCTTCAGTGAAAAGGACCTGTCCATGTAAGGACATTTTCATTAAAGCGATCATTCGTATGATCGGTCGTCAAGGTTGTAGTTGTAGAAATCCTTCTGAGAGGTCGTATTCTCAGATGAATATGCAGCCGCCATGCTGCCGTATTCCTTGGTTATCTTTTCCTCAACAGGCACATAGAGCTTAACTGCCTCCTCAACGTCCTCTTTTTCTATCAGCTTGTTACCTTTGAAAACCGCTATATCTCCAGCAGCTCTTATGAGACCTCCAAGTTCTCTCAGCCTAAGAGTGAGCTCGTTGTTCTTCTTGTCGATCATCTTGGCTCTCTTCCTGCCTTCCTCTATTATCAATTCAGCCGCTTCCATTGTCATATGGGGTATCTTTCCATCCATCGTTATCTCCTGTGAGATGAACTGAAGATACTTCATCCTGTTCTCGTCGGTGTCCTTCATCGTTGTCTTCATGAGTACCTCATAACCATTACCGACTATCCTCGATCTCAACGGGCTCAGTATATATGGAAGATCGTTTATGTTGCAGGCAGCGACCAGTATGAAGTCGGCTGGAACCTTATCTACACGTACGCTGGCACCTGCGCTCTGCGGATTCCTGCCAGTTATCGGGAACGATTTCTCCTGCATGGCCGTGAGTATATACCTCTGGAGATTACCAAGATGGGTTATCTCATCTATGAATAGAACGCCCTGATGCGCCTCATGCACCGCACCAGCTATGACCCTTTCGTATGGGAGTGTTCCGAGCTGCGGATGCCCTCCATAAGGATCATGCCTAACATCACCCAGAAGCTCCGTTTCACTTGCACCGGTCGCAAGAACGAACGGATTCCTGTCTATTGGAACGATAGTCTTGCTTGGACTCTTCTTCTCAAGCCTTCTCCTCCTTTCAAGCGTTTTCTCATCCATAACTCTTATCTTGTCATTGTATCTCTCATAGACAATGATTTCGTCATGATCCCCGTTCCTTCTGGTCAGCGTGACCTTATCTAGATTATTCTGGACTCCAAAGGCTGCACCTATGACATTGAAAACGTCTCCGAATGGACCCTGCGTTCCCATCTGGATCTTTGGTGAATTGCAGTTGGGGCAGACAGCATCGGATGGTGATGAATAGAAACCACACTTACTGCATCTATATCCAAGACGTTCAGCGACGCTTGTCGGAGCCTCCTTGGGATCTATTATGAGACCGGAGGTCGATGTTTCCTCCTCGCGCTCAGCCATCACCTCTTCCCTTGTTTTTATCTCAACGAAGGGCCTTTCCGGGTACTGTGGGTTATGAACAACCCGTATCTCCTCCGTCGGGCGTTCGATATAGAATGACATCGCCTGAGCTATCATTGATTTGCCGACACCTGGAGGACCCACAAGCAGCAGGTGTCTCTTCTGTTTAGCTGCAACCATTGCTATCTTGACGGCGTCATCCTGACCAATAACTCTATCTAGAGGGTTTGTTGGTATCTTTATATACGAAGTATCAGGATATTCATTATAAAAATCTACATAGAACGTTCCCATGCTATCACGTTTATATCAGCGGTCTTTTTCGTTATATGACCCAGTTTGAGGCCATATATATTCTTTATCCCAGCATTATAGGATACGTCTATGAGCCTCTGGGAGATCACGCCACCCGTTATGACAGTGTTCCCCTTAGGATCCTGAGATATCCTCTCCACAGCCTCCGAAACAGGAAAGGAAAACAGCTTCTCTCCATTTGAATCGTATACCTCGGTCATCTTCAGCTGGGCAAGTGCTTCTATTCTCTTGGAGACCTCGTGCGGATTTAGCAGGTCAAGAAAGCCATCCTTCTGCACCGTTACCTGCTGGGACTGTTCTTCATGGATCTCCTCAACCTTTGGAGACTGGTCCTGAGGCTCTTCAACAACTTCAGCCTTTGCCTCATGGTTGTTGTTCTGCTGCGAACCGAAAACTATGTTGTTCCTCTGTGAGTACTCCTTAAGTTCATCGTTCATGCCGTGCATTGATAGATACTGGTCTATTGGTGTCTTGTATCTGAGTGCCTTCACTATCTGCTTGTACGTCAATTCTTCTACCTCAGTTCCAGGAGGTGCTCTTGCAACGAAGTCTACCTCAGCGACCTGAAGCATCTCCTTCAATATGAGGTCGCCACCCCTATCCCCGTCCAGAAAGACTGTCACCGTCCTTTCCTTGGAAAGTTTCTTCACCGTATCCGGGATGTTGGTACCCTGAACGGCTATGGTGTTCTTTATCCCATACTTGAGAAGATTGAGTACGTCATTTCTACCCTCAACAACGATTATCGAATCTGAATCATTGATTGCAGGGCCTGCTGGAAGCTTCTCCTCACCATATGATATGATCTCCGACTTCTCAACTTCCTCCCTGACGCTTTTTACTAGGCTTTCGCTGAGATCATCGCCCTTGCTGTTCATCTCCTGGTATATCTTTTTAGCCCTCTCTATGATCTTCTGTCTCTTCTGAACCCTCACATCCTCAACGTTTGCTATCTCGACCCTGGCCTTGCACGGACCTATTCTGTCTATGGTTTCAAGTGCGGCCGCAAGGATGGCTGTTTCTACCTGATCCAGACCTGATGGAATGAGGGCATAACCCTCGGTTCTGCCCTTCTTGCTGTCTATTTCGACCTCGATCCTTCCGATCTTCCCGCTCTTCTGGAGATCCCTGAGATCTAGATCGTCTCCGAGCAATCCTTCAGTCTGACCAAATATAGCACCAACCACATCTGGTTTTTCAACCACCCCATCGGTATATATCTTCGCCTTGATCATGTATTTTGTTAAATTTGGATCTACGTTCATCCATATCACCTTTTTGAATGATAATGATATTAACATTACCACCTAAAATCGGCATCAAATTAACAAATGCATAAATGATATATAATGTATTCTATGAAGCCTTTCACATGTCGAAGTCGATCGAAATGTCAGACCGAAAATGTTTTTTACGCATTGATACGATGATGGTCAGATATTTATAGGTCAATTAAATAGCAATATCAAGGTTATACATGATAAGATTCGGTATTGCTGGGATCCCCCTCACAAGTAAGGGAAGGACTTTTATAGATTCAGTTGAGGAAACGCATAACCTGGGTTTGAATGCACTCGAGGTGCAGCTCCTCCGCGTCAACGTCCAGGAGAACTCTGCCGAAGAGTATACTGGTTTGAGGCCTTATGATGTTGAGGATTCAATTATAATAGATGTACTGAGGCAGGATGAAAACGGGAACTACAAGAGCGTGGGCATAGACACAGAGATAGAGGAAGACGACATAGTGCAGGAGCTCTTCTGGAACATGGCAAGGAATTATGATGAACTTGAGACTGGGGGAGAGCTGGCAAAGGAACTTGACGTTACACTATCGATGCATGCTCCATATTATATGGATCTTATAGGATCTCCAGACATAGCCGAAAAATCAATAAATCACTTAAGGTGGACGCTCATCCTTGGAAAATATCTTGGAGCGAGGCGCATCGTAACGCATTCTGGGTTCTATCATGGAAGCAAGAAGGATAGTCTGAATAAATTTGCAGAGGTGTATTCAGATATACTGAATGAGTTCTCTCCCGAAAATGGTTATCCGTACATTGGCGTTGAGACGTCTGGAAAGCAGGAGGTTTTTGGGACAGTAAAAGAGGTCATTGAACTAGCAAAGAGGATAAATATAGAACCAATCTTGAATTTCGCACACGTTCATGCCATAACCGGAGGATCCCTCGTTGAGATAAAGGATTTTGAAAATGTCATAAACGAATTCAAAAAATATGCAAAATATGATCTTTACACTGAATTCTCCGGTGTGGAATTCACAGACAACGAGGAGAGGAGACTGACCGCCATCAAACATGGGACTCTGAAGTTTGAAACACTCTCTGAGTATCTTATAGATTATCCAGATGATATGACCATAATATCATCTTCTCCGCTACTGGAGCACGATGCACAATACATGCAAATAATATATGTGAGATCCTATTTCAAAAAGATGCAGAGGAAGAAGATCGCAGAGAAACCTGTATCGGGTGATTGAATGCGCGATTATCCTGTAAAGAGAGGCTTTCCAACAGACTATGAGGGCGTCAAGGCAAAGATATCCCAGCTTGGATATGAGGTTAAAACAGAGGGGGATCTTATAGTAACCTCTATACCTGGAATCTCAAGAATAGAGATAAAGCCTGACAAGAAGAAACTGCTTGTAAATACCGGAGATTACGATAGCGGCGCAGATAAATTGTCTGTTATAAAGGAATACAATGACTTCATAGAAAAACTCACAGGATATTCCGCAAAAGAAAGAAAAAAATTGATGACAAAGGATTAGGCAGGCATGAAGAACTGCAGGGCAACTGCAAGCCCCATTATTACGAGCAGTAGACCCAGCGTTATGAATGATGCAGTGTGAGTTATTTTTCTTATCCTCTTCATCTCATCATATTTTTTCTCTTCTGCCAACCTCATTATCAGTTTACCATGATAGATATTGTTGGCATACATAAGAACAATGGTTATCCATACAATTATTACCTTGATTAGCAGTATTTGTCCACCGAGTGTCGTTGTAAGCAGCGAGAGGTTGCCGCCAACATACTCATATCCAAGATATGCTCCTGTGACCAGCAGTATTGCAACAGTTGCATCTGTCCACCATCCGAAATATCGACCTATGACGCCAACTATCTTGGTTCTTTCGCTTTCATCAGATGTGGCCTTGTAAGAAGCTGGCCACACGATGAACCAGATGAACAGAGAACCACCGATGAATATCATTGCTGCAAACACATGTATTATGAGTACAGCGAGCAGTATACCAATTATGTTCATAGGCTTCCATTTTTAAGTGATATAAATTACTGTTGACTTATCTGCGATTCTCGATCGCCTCTGAGGCGTCCGTGACTATTAATAAAATTCTTGTAATACTTAATGTCAGACATATTCTGATGAGACCTATTTAATCTTTATAATAGAATGCATAACGCATATTTATGAATAATTGCAAAATATGAATAAATATTAGTTTTTCTACATCTATGATAAATAATTAATCATCATAACTTTTATTATAAATTATGAATATTGGCAGACTGCGTATTCACCATATTCTAATTAAAACATGATAGAAATATTTTAATACTTCCTATGTTATTATCATATAGGTGGTAAAAGATGGTAGGAATTAGTGAGCTATCCAAAGAGGTAGCAAAAAAGGCAAACACCACCCAGAAAGTGGCAAGAACTGTAATAAAGTCTTTTCTGGATGAGATAGTCGCTCAGGCCAATGGTGGCCAGAAGATAAACCTTGCTGGCTTTGGAATATTCGAGAGAAGAACGCAGGGTCCAAGGAAGGCAAGAAACCCGCAGACAAAGAAGGTAATTGAAGTCCCGTCCAAGAAGAAATTCGTGTTCAGGGCTTCAAGCAAGATAAAATACCAACAGTAAGGATATTTTTCTATAATTTTTGTTTTTATTGGTTCTATTCTAACATATTTTCCGTATGGTAAGTTACTTCTAAGCTAAATGTTCAAATCTTACTTTCAGTGAAAAAGGCCTATACTCGCAACTTCAATTTAAAATGAAATACCGAGATGAAAGATAAAAATGAAATATTTTAGTAAAGCCAGATGGGAGATCATCTGGCGGACTGCGCTACTCTCTCTATCTCCTCCTTCTTGCTTATCGCATAAGAAGTGGGATCATTTCTGGCTGCTGCCATTATTTCATCTGCAAGGCAGTTTACTATGGATTTTTTGCTCTTAAATGAGGCGTTGGTGGCTCCTGTCGCTATATTTCTAAGCGCCTCATCCACCCTTCTTGAGGGTGAAACATCGACAGACTTTGGTACAGCAATTCCGCCGTATTTCAGTCTGGTCACTTCTTCCCGCGGTCCGGCGTTTTCTATTGCATTGATGAGGATCTGAAGCGGATTCTGCTTCGTCTTCTCTGCAATTATCTGGAATGCCTCTTCTGTTATCTTATAGGCGCTGTATTTCTTGCCCGTCCACTTTTCGCTCCTCATAAGTTTGTTTATCAGTCTTTCCACAACATTCATGTTTATTTTACCGGCATAGTATGATGAAAACCTGCCTCCAGTGTGCAGGTTAAGGGCTGATTTCACATTTATATATTTCACCATGCCGGGATCATGGATCTCCACAGTATTCACATCATATTTATTGAATAACATCAGCATTTATCTCACCGTCTTCTCCTTTCTTCCCTTAACAAGCTCTTTAAGTGATATGCCGTTGACTGCGACGACCTTATACCTGACTCCAGGTATATCTCCCTTACTTCTGCCCATCCTTCCGCCTATACCCTCAACGGTAACTTCATCATGCTCATCGATATAGTTTATGGCACCATCACCAACAGCAAAAGCCGTTATCTGCCTTCCATTCTTTATAAGCTGAACTTTCACACATTTCCTTATCGCTGAGTTAGGCTGTTTTGCTTCTATTCCAACCTTTTCAATGGCAATTCCTTTGGCCTGAGGTGCACCCTCAAGCGGATCGCTCTTTCGCTTAAGCTGAAGAACCCTCCTCTTATAGTCCCTATCAGACCACCTAAATTTCTTCCTTGTTTCCAGTAATTTTCTTCCTGCGTTTATACCATTTCCCATTATATCACCATGATGTTATGATACTGATCTTACTATGTGTGATGCATAATACATATCTGATATTTATATCTGACATCTGCCTTAATATCTATATTCATACATAAAAGGAATAAGCTTTATATAATCGTTGATAGCGTCACAACAAAGTTATTAAATGAAGTTATACCCATCTTATGAGCGAGGTTGAAGGGGGGATCATAAATAGGAAACTCCAGGGCGAATTCGTCAATACATTTATAAGACAATTAAAATTTCATCGTGACGATTTCAAAAATATAGGCTATATAGGGGGTTTCACATCGATAATAGACATGGGAAATTTTGGGATCACCTTCAACAATGACGGCGTAGGCACCAAAACCATGATAGCCGAAGCTGTAAACAAGTACGATACCATAGGCATAGATTGCGTTGCCATGAATGTCAACGACGCAATAACCGTCGGATCCGAGCCCATAGCCATGGTAGACTATCTGGCAATGAACAGGATGGATGACGAGATCGCAAAACAGCTCGGAACGGGCTTCAATGTCGGCGCACAGATGGCGAATATAAGCATAGTAGGTGGCGAGACCGCCGTCCTGCCTGATATGGTTAAACACATGGACGTCTCAGGATCCGTAATAGGCATTGTGCAAAAGAATCAGATAATAACCGGATCAAATATCAGAGAAGGGGATGTGATAATAGGCCTTGGAAGCAGTGGACTTCATTCCAATGGCTTCACTACGGTAAGAAAGATAATAGCTGATAATAACCTGGACCTTCAGGATACGTTTCCAGGCGACTCAAAGAAAACCTATGAAGTTCTTCTTGAACCCACGAGAATATATGTGCGTGAAATACTCGACATCATGGGCATAATAACGATAAAGGGAATGGCCAATATAACTGGAGGTGGCTTCAAAAACATAACCAGGATGAAAGATATGAGGTATGTGATAGATGATCCATTCGACCCACAGAACGTCTTCATCAGGCTGATGGAGATGGGCAACCTGAACTATGATCAGATGTTCGAGATCTTCAACATGGGCACCGGTTTTGTTCTAGTGATAAATGAAGACGAAAAGGTGGACATAATGAATGCCCTGAAGGGCAAGGTTCCTGTCAAGGTCATCGGGCATGTAGAGAACGGCAGTGGAGTTGAAATACCCAAATTTGGCGTAACCCTTAAGGGTTACTACTGACTTCCATTTTTAAGGATTGAAATATACGCTTCTTCTAATTCTGAACCTACGCTATCGTATCTGATCACGTTCCCAACATTGATGAGTTTTTTCAATATTTCTGCACGCTGATCATTGCTACCGTCGTATCTTATAATGACTGAATTTCCGTTGTTCTTCTCTATGTCAAGGCCCATGCTCTTTATGGCCGAGATCAGTTTTTCATCAACCGGATCAAGAAATTCAACGATCACCGCCTTTGCCCTGAACTCTCTGGATATGTTTGCTACGTTGTCTCTGGCGAGTATTTTACCGTGATTTATGAATATGACCTCGTCGCATACCTCAGCTACCTCTGAAAGAAGATGCGAGCTCATGAGTATTAGCTTATCCTTCTTCATCTTTATTATCATATCACGGATTATCTTCATCTCAAATGGATCAAGGCCACTGGTGGGCTCATCAAGCAGTAAAACCTCTGGATCCGGCAGAAGCGCAGAGGCTATAACCACCCTCTGCCTCTGACCCTTAGACAGATCCCCTATCCTCTTATTCAGATCTGGAAGAGCCAGCGCTTTGGCGTAATATTCGATCCTATCTCTGGCATCCTCCCTGTCCATCCTTCTCAATTCAGCCACAAACATAAGCGAATCTTCAACCGTAAAATAGGGAAATGGAGATGGAGATTCGATCACCGATCCCATTCTTTTGAATGCCTCGACAGGATTCCTGTTCACATTGATACCATTTATCGTGGCCTTTCCAGAGGTTGGCCTTAAAAGGTTCGTAAGGATCTTGAGCGTTGTTGTTTTACCTGCTCCATTTGGACCAAGATATCCTATTGCACCGTTACCTTCATACTTAAAGGACACATTATCGAGAGCCCTGAATTTGCCAAACTCCTTTGAAACATTTATTAATTCGATTGAGGCCATATTCATCCCTTTATCTCCTTCTTTGTAAACACGATCATCGAAACCAGCGAAAATACTATTATGTATCCTATCATGATGAGTATTGCTTCATCGCCGGTCGGATTAAATGTGTATAGGTAAGCAAACTGCGTATTCGTGACAGAATAAACCACATAATTCTTTGAAAAGACAAGGTATATCATCTCACCGGCGTACGTTACAAACATCCATGGGTTTATACCTGCCAGCGCTGATATTATACCCTGAATGGCTGGATAAACAAGAATCAGGAAGAGTATTGACACCACCAGACCTATGCTTGGAGTTTTGAATATGGCACTGAAGAGCGTTGCAAATGATATAAGGGCAAGCATATAGAGTAGCGCAAATCCGAATGATGGCAGTATCAGAGCGGATACCGTCCTATATAGATAGAGAGATCCAGCGATAGCGCCTATGTAAAGTATGGAGACGAACGCCAGTGTCGAAAGAAAAGCAGCCGTATATCTGCCTAGGTATAGAACGCTGCGTTTTATCGGCTGCACCAGTGTATAAAAAGCAGTGCTTGTGCCCAAATCCATCGAGATCATGTCACCGCCGAAAAAGGCTGCCAGTATTGCAAAATAGGCAATTATACCGTTTGAGAGATAGTTATAGAGGAACGCTGCAGAATTCTCAGCCTTAAGGGCTGAATAATCATAATGCAGATCAAGGAACAGGATGAGTATGGTTATGAGTATTGAAAATATGAGAAGCCCAATGAATCTGCGGCTTCTAAAATAATATGTGAATTGAAATTTCGTTCCTACGTAGTAATTGCGTATATCGTCCGCCCCAATCGAAGCCATATACCGATATCGGATTCGATATTAAAATAATTCGTATATTCTATGCCAAAATTTTATTCTGTTTTTATTCTGTCATACCGCTGATTTAAGATATTTCTATATCTTTGAAATTGAAACGATATCTTTAACGTTTTTATAATTCATTAAGATGTATACTTTATGAAGATAGACGGAGCTGTTGAAAGAATAGATGGAGTGACAGCAAACGCTTACCTCATCACTATAGAAGGAAAGAAAGTTCTGATCGATACCGGAACCGCGGGAGGTGGAAAGAAGATCATAGATTTTCTGGACAGAAATAACGTCAGGCCTGATTTTATTTTGATAACGCATCATCATGCGGATCACGTTGGTGGCCTCAAGGAGATAGCGGATAGGTTCAATCCCGAGATATACGTACCAGACCTGGAGATAAAGATCATAAGGGGCGAAGAAGATCCGCCTAAACCCAGATCTTTTTTTGGTAGGATGGTGACGTCCATAATGAAGTTCGATCCTGTTAAGGATGTCAAACCAGTTTCAAAGGCGGATGTGCCAGGAGTGGAGGAGATGGCCACACCAGGCCATACCATAGGAAGCACATCTTACATCGTTGAGGATCTTCATCTGTTGTTCAGCGGAGATGCCGCGGTTGAATCCGGCGGTGCGCTGAAGATCAACAAGAGCTTTACCTACGAGATCAACAGCGCTGAACGATCCCTTGAAATAATAAAGGGAATGAAGGGTTACCGTGTTCTGCCGGGTCATGGCAATCCCGTTCAGCTATGATCGATATCGATCTTTATTTTTCCCTCAGAACATGATCGATGACATACGATGACCCCTTGGATTCCTGATCCGCAGTCCAATTCGATCATCACACAGGATATAGCAATTCTGCATAGTTTGAAATGTTGAGATTTACTGCTTAAAGCGGAATCTCAACACTATCTTTAAAAGGAATGAGATGATATCTCATTCATGAATTCTACCATCAAAAATATTGAAATTATAGAGATGGGAGAGAAATCACGTGAGACTTCTTCCCCATGGAGTTCTACCATACTGCTTGTGAAATTAACAAGTGCTGACGGTCTCGTGGGATATGGAGAAGCGCCGACTACCCTCATGACACTGCCTGTTCTGGAGAGCATGAAGGAAGTGGCAAGAGTCTTCAATGGAAAGGATTTCTTCAACGTTGAGCAGAACGTATTTGACTTTTATAGAAACTCCTTCTATCTGCCAGTTTCCATGGAGGCAACATCTGCATTGAGCGCCTTTGAGATCGCCTCATGGGATCTGATAGGAAAGCAGCTTGGCGCGCCGGTATATAAGCTCATGGGAGGTGAGGTTAATAAGAAGATGCGGGCCTATGCGAACGGCTGGTACAATGACTGTGTATCTCCCGAGGACTTTCTCAAAAAAGCTAAGGAAGTCGTGAAAATGGGGTTCACCGCCATGAAGTTCGATCCATTTGGAGACAATTATGATTCCATATCAAATGATGGGCTGGAGAACGCAAAGAATATAGTTGGTACCTTGAGATCCGAACTTGGAGATAAGATTGATCTGTTGATAGAATATCATGGCAGGTTCTCAAAGATAGCTGCGATAAAGGCAGGCATGGCCTTGGAGGAATACCATCCGTTCTTCTATGAGGAACCGCTTCATCCCGATCTGGATCATGACCTTCTCGATCTCAAGAGTTATTACAGAGTTCCTATTGCCCTGGGGGAGCGTGTCCTCAATAAGAAGATCTTTGCAAGGTTCATATCGCAGAAGCTTGTGGACATAATTCAGCCTGATCTGACCAATTCTGGAGGTATCCTAGAGGGGAAGAAGATCGCAGCTATCGCCGATGGATTCGGTATTCCTGTGGCGCCGCATAATGCTTTTGGCCCAATACAGACTGCTGCAACCCTGAATCTTGACACCACGATCACGAATTTCATCATACAGGAAAGCTTTGAGATGTTCTGGCCTGACTGGAAGAAGAAGCTCGTATCTGGAGGATACAAGCTGGAAAATGGATACTTCTCCCTCACAGGGGAACCGGGTGTGGCCAGAGTGAATGAGGATATAGTCGAAAAGTACCAGGTATCCGGTATGGAACCTTTCGACGATAAGGAACCGCCCTGGGTTGTTTCAGGTACCTTCAAGCCCTACCAACAAAAATAATTTTTATATGAGAACATAATCTTTTTTTATATGGCACCTGACCAAGAAGGACTGCAGAAAATAGAGAAAGTATCCACAGGCATTGAACGCCTTGACGAACTTTTCTATGGTGGATTCGACAGAAATGACAATATAATGGTCAGGGGAAATAATTTCTCACAGAAGAGGAGCTTCATATATAATTTTATAAGGAATGCTGCCAACAGTGGGAATAACGTTATCCTGGCTGACTTTGACTTTCCCTCTGAGGGTATTATGGTGGAACTAGCCAGAAATGGCACAAACACAGATATGATTCACATACTGGATGGATTCGCAAAGCCGTTTCAGATCTCTCCGCCTGCTAACACCGAGGTGCTGGAAGAACCGGATAACCTCCCATCGGTACTTAAGCAGATATCTACCTCAGTGCAGAAGATGGACACCTATGTCTTCGTAATGCTTTCAGCTACACGGTATCTTCTGTCGCAGGATAAGAATGCAGATCGATTCTTCATACAACTTATAAACATGAACAGAAAGAGATCTATCGTGTCCTTATATGCTGTAGACGATTTTATACCTGCAGAAAGAACGGAATGGTTCGCCTATCTCATGGATTCCGCCGTTCATTTTAAAAATGATGGGGACAGGGACTATATGAGGGTTCTTACGCTGAAGCGCATAAGGACAAAGGAATGGGTGAGGATATATCCTGAGGACAGTACCTTTACGCTTGGGTCCTTCAACGTAGAGCGTATAAAATGACGAGATTTGTCCATTTTTCTTTACACATTCTTTTTTAGCAAAATGTTCTATACTATGATATGGCAAGACTAGTTTTGCATGAGAGAGACCACCCATACGTGGTCAAGGTTGGAGATAAAGAAGTGCATATATGCGGATGTGGTCTTTCTTCGCATAAACCCTACTGCGACGGTACACATAAGATAACCATGGATGAGGGAGATCACATATACATATACAATGCCGAGAAAAAGAGAGAAGAATTTCACTCGTTCTATGATAATGAGTGAGATCACTCAGCCTGCCCGTCTTTCATCATTTTTCAGGAAGATGCGTTCTCATCACAGTGATCCCACCATTTTTTAAATGGTAAATTTGGATATATAGATACCCTATTGTTTTCTGAAGATGATTACATCTGAATATATGAAGCAGGTTTCAGCGCCGATATGTTCAGATTTCCCAGCCATCGCTTATCATGGATATTCTGAGATGAAATACGGAGAATGGATCAAGGAAAGCGTTCTGATTCATAAATATTCCAGGTTAACAGATGATTCCCATCATTAGACGTGCAGCTATCTGATCCTTCATCCTCTATGAAATTTGAAGGTGACAGCCGTCATGAAACACCCTGAGGGATCATTCATGGGTAGATCACACGTTTTCCATCAATGATGTAATTACCGGACATTATTATGCGAAGTGCCTGTATGACAGCAGAATGCTCTATAGCATGTATTTTATTCTCAAGTGATTCTGGCGTATCGATATCATCTATCTGAACCGCCCTCTGGAGTATTATCGGGCCGCCGTCTATATCCTCGGTGACAAAATGTACAGTGCATCCTGATATCTTTGCGCCACTCTTTATCACCGCTTCATGAACCTTTCTACCGTAGAAACCCTTACCGCCAAAGCAAGGAAGCAGGCTTGGATGTGTGTTAATTATTCTGTTTCTGAACCTTTGGATAACCTCAGGACTCAATATGCTCAGAAACCCGGCGAGCAGGAAGAGATCAGCTCCAGACTCCTCCATCTCCCTTAGGAGATCGATATGAAAATTTACACCTCTCCTGACGATGGCTGTCTTGATGTTAGCGGTCTTTGCCCGTTCTATGGCCATGCAATCCCTATCCGCTATCACCTTGCATATTTTCGCATCCAGTTTTCCCTCTTGGATCGCATCCATAACTGCCTGCAGTGTAGTTCCGGTACCTGATACGAGCACACATACACTTTTCATGATGTCACTTAAGGTATACCGACTGCAATCTTAAATTCATATCATGAAAAAGGGTGCCGCAAGCCAGCTAAATATCAATTCTATGATGGTTCGCTATCTTGGGCTTCAATCTGCTGAATGCCTCTTCGATCATTTCTTTTTTATCCTTATGCCCGTCCACCTTGATATCCCACTGGAAGCTTTCGTAAATGTCTCGGACCTGCCTCAGCTTTTCCTCATCCTCGAATCCGAGATTCCTTATTCCCCTTCTGGAGACTCTCTGCATGGCCGTGGCCACGTCTATGTCCACGTATATGTGCACATCAGGCCTCAGCTTGATTATCTTAGAGACCTCATCCATCCATAGTCTCGCCTTAACCTCATCACCGAAGAACTCCTTCACTCCCTGAAACTGATATGCATAGGAAGATCGTATGTATCTGTCGCACACAACGATGTAGCCACTGTTAATGCGATCAATCAGATCAAACTGATGACTGTACCTGTTTAAAGTGAATTTCAGAAAGAGTTCGACGGCATCCCCTCGGTAATTATCGATGTCGTCGGTTGGTTCCTTGGTAAGGTAAACCTGGTAACCTTCCATCGAAAGCAGCTGATATATGCCGTTCGCCAGCGTTGTTTTACCGGCACCGTCTATGCCCTCAATAGCTATGAACATTCAGGTGGATAGATACCACATGATAATAAATGTACTGAAGCGGAACAGAGAAACGGCATTCTGCAAAGGATGAGATGGAACCACAGTGATTCACCGTCTCAGTTCGAATCACAAACGTTGTTATCCTACATTGGCATGCAGAATCATGGTATCCAATATGTATAAAGGCTTCAACACGAGAGCTGTTCAGTCAGGAGAATTGAGAGACCCAAAGTTTGGAAATGTAACGACACCCATATTCGAAACATCAACCTTCATCTATCCAAATCCGGTAGAAGGTGCCTATATAGATCATACAAGAAATGAACCATACATATACACCAGATGGGGAAACCCTACTACGCAGGCATTCGAAGATAAGTACGCTGCAGTTGAGGGTTGTGAATATGCACTCTCATTTTCCTCAGGTATGGGTGCGATAACGTCCGTTATAGCAGGTGTGCTACACCCTGGGAGCAGGATACTTTCCATATCCGACCTCTATGGGCAGACCCTCTATTTCTTCAACAAGGTACTCGGCGATATGGGCATAAAGGTTGATTACATAGATACGGACAGGATGAACGAACTTGATTTCGACCAGTCAATTTACGATGCCATCTATATGGAATCGGTTACAAATCCCACGCTCAAGGTGCCAGATATCAGATCCGTATCGGATCATGCCAGAAAGCCCATCATAATAGTGGATGCCACATTTGCTTCGCCATACAACCAGCATCCGCTTGATCTTGGGGCAGATGTGGTTATACACAGTGCCACAAAATACATAGGCGGCCACAGCGATATAGTGATGGGCGTTGTGGGCACAAATGATAGGGAGATATTCAACAACATCGTGATCAGAAGAAAGACCTTCGGATCAAACCCGGATCCTATTCAGGCTTATCTAGCATTGAGGGGCCTGAAGACCCTGGGACTGAGGATGGAGAAGCACAACAGGAATGGATCAGAGATAGCAAAATTTCTGAGGAACAGCGATGCAATTTCAAGGGTATATTATCCCGATACTGATATCGGAAAAAAGGTGCTTTCAGGTTTCGGAGGGATGGTATCCTTCGAGATAAGGAAGAGTATGGATGTCCACAAATTCTTGAAAAAACTCAAGATACCGATGGTGGCTGCCAGCCTTGGCGGGGTGGAAAGCCTGATAACTCTCCCGGCTGAGACTTCACACTCATCGCTCTCGAAGGAGGAGAGGGAAAGAATGGGAATAAGCGATAACCTTGTCAGATTCTCCATAGGGATAGAGGATTCTGAAGACCTTATAGCTGATCTGGAGAATGCACTCAAGGAATGATTTTATACTATTGATCCGTCATGGATCATCTATCGCAACCTTTTTTGCTCTCAATGAAAAATGCGCATGCGTATATTTCATGGATCTAGATGAGATATGGCATGATGCTTTATGCGGGTGGATCAGATTGCCAACTAATCAAACCTAAGATATATGATACATCGTTCAATTATGGAATATGGATGGTTGATCATGAAGAGATCACAGAATCCGGAAAGAAAAAATATCTGGTGTGGGCTGATCAGAAATTGCTCAGAGACCTCATGGAATTCTATTCCATCAATCCGGGTCATGAAGACCATGCCTCTGCGGCCATATTCAAGGCCCTGGATGAAAAACCGGCCATACCAAAGATAATGGGCATCGTCAACGCAACCCCGGACTCATTCTATCCCGGAAGCCGTGTGCTTGGCCATTCCGATCT
>ERZ1669250.391-NODE-391-length-20802-cov-6.706994_pt1 | contig 20802 bp, 21 predicted proteins | sample MGYA00579295_ERZ1669250 | MGnify/ENA primary metagenome ERZ1669250 (study PRJEB41166, sample SAMN08046056) | hot springs metagenome | biome: hot spring; feature: acid hot spring; material: thermophilic sediment; isolation source: thermophilic sediment from acid...
AGGCATAGATGCAACAGGATATTCAACTGAATACCATTCACATTATTATGATAAACGGATAAAAGAATTTGGAATGAGAAGGAAAAGGAGGTACATGAAATCAACAATAACTGTAGCACTTGGTACTCAAATGATCGTATCATATAAAATTGGACTTAACTTCAGGAACGATTCTGTAGATTTTCCAATAGTTCTTAAAAAGATTCCTGAAAGTATAATAAATAATTTCACACATATAATTGGAGATAAGGGTATGATTAGGAAAGAATCATCAAATAGCAAGATCTTATGCTTAATAATATCAGCAAGGAATGAGGATGTACCTGTTTATAGAACAAAAGGATATTACCGTAAAAAAATGAAAAGGAAATTACCTGAAGAATACAGAGAAAGGGCAAAGGTAGAAACAGTACATTCAGTGATCAAAAGAAAGTTTGGTGATTTTCTAAGGTCAATGGACAAAATCAATTCAAGAAAGGAAGAAATAATGAAATTCCTCGTATACAATATCTCAAGAATGATAAAAATCACAAAAAATTATGAAAAATTAATTTTTCTAAAAGGATTTCTACTGAGCTTTAGAAAACGAATCTTTAAATATTGGAAACTGATGAAATTTATGAACAGTATTAACATTATTTAATCTTTTTTAGTATGAAAATTAAAGCAAGAATTAATGTAATTATAAAATCTATGATATATGGTATTTTAACACCAACATCCTGTGATATATAGCCAAACAAAAGTGCAAAAACAGAAACACTTATACCAAAAGAAAATTCGTAAAAGGCAATATTTTTAGAAATGTTAGCCTCACTAACATTAGATATGTAAATTAATGGTGCAGAAATGCCAAAGGCTGAGCTTAAACCAACTAGGAGCATCATTATAATTAGAAAATAAAAGTTCATCGTAATGGCCGGAATAATTATTGCCAGAAGTACTAAAAAAGAAATATCCATTAATAGTGAAAGCCTTTTTTTATCCATAATCCTTGAGAGATATAAAAAGCCAAATAATCTAGTTACGGAAAGTGCTGAATTAAGAATACCAAGTTCAAATACATCTATTCCATTATGAAGTGCAAAACCAGGAAATATTGAAAAAATAATACCTATGGACAATCCTGTGGCAAAACTAGGTAAAAATGATTCGATAAGTATTTTTCCTCCATTATTCAATTTTTGTCTTCCTATGCTTCCGTATTTTTCATGTCTTATATAAAAAATAAAAGAAATTATGGAAAAAAGTATAAAGAAAAATGATATAAGAAAAATTAATGAATAACCAATAATGGGTATCAGGTATCCTGCTAAAAAAGGTGAAATAAAATATGAAATTCCCCAGACAATACTATAAATATTTATTAAGTTCGTTCCTTTTGAAATACCTGTAAAGAATATTTCTGTTGTTATCCACCATATGAATTGGCCGATTCCAAGTAATAAAACAATTAATAAAAATATGGAAAATGAATGTTCAATAAAAAAAATAAAGGTTGATAAATCAACCATTATTGAAGCTATAATAATCATTTTAGTTACAAAATCAAGGTTCTTTATCCTTGAAAAGAAAAAAGGAAGTAAAATGTTAGGGAGCATTAGAAGGAAGCCATATTCTCCTAAAAATAATTGGTTTGCACCTAAATATGTGAAAAATGGTGGTAATGAAAATGTGATCATACTGTATCCGAAAGAGAACAGGGCTAAATGAACCAGAAGAAGTGATTTTTTCATTAAAGTACCTAAATGTGAATGAGATATAAAATGCTTAATTTTTGCTGTTTTTGAAGAAAATTATTTAAATAAATTATTTTTATTATGCACAATGAGAAAGTCGCTGGCAATTAATGCCATTTTGATTATTTCTTCGTTCATGCTGATTATTGCTTCAATAAACGTATTTTTTATTTATATCATACTAGAAAAAACAGTTTCAATTATTTTATTATTATTTTTTATTATATCTGTTTCATCAGGATTGATAATTTTAATAATTTCATCCTTAAGAATTCTAAAATTGTTTCAGAATATTGAAAAAGAGGAAATAAAAATAAATTTGGATTATCTTTCAGATGATGAGAAATTTATTATCAACCTTATATTGAAGAATAAGGGTAGTATGCTTCAAAATAAAATTGTGAATGAATCAGGTATGACAAAGGTAAAAGTTTCTAGAATTATTTCTTCTCTTGAATCGAAGGGATTTATAGAAAAAAGAAGAAGAGGAGTAACAAACGAAATAATTATAAAAAAATGAAATATGTTTCATGAAACATGTTTCAATAAAGTGTTAAATGGTGTTTCATATTCAGGTATTAACCATGAAAAACGTAGAAAAATTGATTTGGATTATAGTAGGAATCGTCTCCCTAGCAATAATTGCCATGGTTGTGATGGCCATTCTGGGAGGTACAGGGTATGCGGGATATGGATACCATACAATGATGTGGAATGGATATGGAATGCCCATTTTTATGATGTTCATGGGAATAGTTGGCTTAATATTTCTGATCCTTTTTCTTTACTTCTTTATAAGTATTTTCAGTGAACCACTTTATAATAACCATGATGAAGAAGCAATAAGGATATTAAAGGAAAGGTATGCAAAAGGTGAAATAACGAAAGAAGAATTTGAACAAAAAATGAACGATCTTAAGAGATATTGAAAGTGAAAGCATAAAAAATATTGCAATTAGAAATGGGAATTTTTAAAAAATAGCTGTAAAGGCATATTTGTAAAAAATGTATTAATGAATGTGCCTTCGGGCACATTCTTTTTTAACTAATAATTTTATATTCTATTTTTTCTTTTTTAAGGAATTCTTCTATTGCTCTGATGTTCTCAAATCCTATAGTCTGTATGGTGATTATTATTTTTGCCATACCTGCAGGTATGTCCTTTTCAATTCTTTCAACATCTATGTTCTGAACATTTGTTTGCCTCTCAGAAAGGAAGTTAAGTATATGCTTAAGGGATCCTGGTTTGTCAGGTATTACTACTGAAATCTTGACCATAAGCTTCTCCTCTACAAGGCCTTTTAGTGTGATTTGATTCAAGAGATTGTAATCTACATTGCCACCGCTTATTAATGCACATACCCTTTTACCCTTCATCTTTATTTTTTCTGATAAAACTGCGGCAAGTGATACTGCACCTGCGGGTTCTGCTACTATTTTGTTCCTTGTAAGCAAGAGATACATAGCATTTGCAATTTCATCGTCGTTAACAGTTACAAGGTCATCAACATATACCTTTACCATATCGAATGTAAGGGGTCCAGGTATTTTAACAGCTATGCCATCTGCAATTGTATCAAGATTCACAAGGGGAACAATTTCGCCCTTTTCCACTGAAAGTTTCATAGATTGTGCGCCTTCTGCCTCAACACCAATAATCCTTATTTTACTATTCAAAGATTTTAAAGCAAATGCTATACCTGATATTAAGCCACCGCCACCTATTGGCACAACAACAGCATCAATATCTTTGATCTGTTCAAAAATTTCAAGACCTATTGTTGCTTGGCCAGCAATTACATATGGATCATTAAAAGGATGTATAAAAACGCGGTTGTTCTTTTCAGTGAATTCTATTGCCTTTTTGTAAGCATCATCGTAAGTTTCACCATATAACTGAACATCAGCACCATATGATTTTGTAGCAATGATCTTAGTGGGTGGTGTAAAAATAGGCATAAATATTGTTGCTTTAACACCTAAAAGTTTAGCAGCATATGCAACACCCTGAGAATGGTTTCCTGCACTTGAAGCGACAACACCCCTATCTTTTTCTTCATCGGTTAGATGGTATATCCTGTTGTATGCTCCTCTGAGTTTGAAAGAGCCGGTCGTCTGAAGATTTTCGAGCTTAAGATATACATCATTTCCGGACATTTCAGAAAACATTCTTGAATGTTCCACAGGAGTTTTTTTCACAACACCCCTCAAAATCTTCTCAGCTTCCATAACATCTGTCATTCCAATCATAAATTGATCGCTCATATTACATCACCTATTTTTTCTAGAAATTCCCCACCTGTTATTCCAGGTTTGATACCCATTTCCTTTGCCTTTTCTGAAATTTCTATAACCTCCTTTTCAAGCATTTCTTTGAAATCATTCACACCAGAAATTTTACCTGCAATGTCTCCCAGCCTGTTTGCTGCATCCATGTTAAGGTAACCACACATTATGTAACCGTTCCTTGCCTTTATCAGTATCAATGGTGTTTTTCCCAGTTGAATCTTTATACCAAGGGCCGTTTCTTTTTTAAGGGGAATTTGCTCAATTATCATCAATAAAGTGAATTAAAATGTCATATAAATATTATTTCAATTTAAGGAGATTATCCTAAAATAAATATTACATTAAATTGTTTTATATATGATTAAACTTAGATGAAAAATTTAGAAAATTCTTCAAATTTAATATTTCAATCAATTTTCAATTTATGGAAATTTTTTTTAAGGTAATGTTGATACTTAATTATGGAACTCTATGAATTCATAGACAATTTAGGAAAAAAAGCTCTGAATGAGTTAATGCCTCTTGGCATACCAAGAGAAAGGGTTCTTACAGATGATCCAGGCCACGAATATTTGCTTTTTACTGGGTACCTTTATCAAATTACGCCATATCTTGAGGGATTGAGGAACATTTTAGAAAAAGTAGAACCACTGGAGGAAAGACTTTTCTCTTTATATAAAATAATGGAAAATGGTATATGGCATTTTGTAAAACCTGTAGAAAAAGACAGGTTCTATAGTATCGTTAGAAGAGCATACTTGTTGCTGAGAAAAAAAATAGATATTGGATATGATTATTCAATTGATTATTATTCTGGTATAATATTTCACGATATGGGTTCTGATGTTTTTGAAGATTACGCTAAGAAAATTATCAAAATAATAAATAATAAAAAATTGGTTACTATTGACCCGCATACAACATATGCCTTAAAAGTTCTTTATCCTGAAGTGGATAAAAATTTTAATGCAGAAATACACCATTACACAGAATTTTTAAATCTGTCTGATGTTAGTGATTTTGTTGATCATGAATCATGCTACTTAAATAGATATTTAGAAATAAAATATGGGTCAAATGCAATTAAACCTCAGACCTCAGGAAAGGAAAGTGGTTGCTGTGGTGGTCCAATAGAGTTTGTTTCTCCTAGGCTTGCAACCGAAATAGCAAGATCCAGAATGGATGAACTTCTTTCAACTGGAAAGAAAAATGTAATTGTGTGGTGTCCCATATGCTTATCAAACCTTTCAAGGCTTAGGAAAGGTAATGTCTATGATGCACTTGAATTGATTAATCAATAATTGATTTTTCTGTACCTCCTGAAAAAATAGATTAGTGCTATAACGAAAACTATTGCAATTATGAATTCCAAAAATACCTGCGTAAGTGTGACCTTATATAGGGGAATGTTGGTATAAACAACCATAAAATAATTTACAGTTATATTTGATGAAAAAACATTTAAAATTTTTTCATTTAGTAAAACACCAGAATATTCGGAATAATTTAAATAAATAATTTTTTCACCGTTAATTAATGATTCATAATACAAAATTATCTCATTCGATAAAATATTACCAGAAAATGTCGCAACAGTGACATTTTTTATTACTTTTATAAAATCTATTCCGGGCAAAGAAATCTTTGAAATGAAAGAGGCATTCCCACGGTTTAATGATTCAAGATTTGTTAAATTCAGCGCCGGAAAACCATTTGGATCTTCAACAGTTCCATTGCTGTTGACCAAGGTACTATTTCTATCAATTTTTTTATAATATGTGTAATTAAAATAACCGTTTATTGTGTATGTAATTTTATATGAAAAATTCCAAATCATATTGGGTGTGGAATTTAATCCATAATAGTTGTATGCTGAATAATTCAATGTTGCACCTGTAAAGTACCATGCAGGATACGTACTTTCTCCAATGGAAAAAACTGGTATTGAAGAAATCAATATTATCATTGCTATTACCGTAAAATACTTCATAATTTTTAGATACATTACTCATATTTATTTATATTTTTTGAATTTTGTAAGATTGATTGAAATGCTAAGATTACTTAATTCCTTAACATTTCAATCAATCTTGAATTTTGTGATAGGTTAATTAGTCTTGGTATTTTTTTTATTAAATTCTAAATTTATTATATTTTTATTTCTAAGCCTTGAAATTCTATGAACAAATTTACACTTTATTATTAACACTTAATTAATATTTTTAAATTACGAAAGGGAAAAAATATATGCAAGCAAAAATTACATTTGAATATGGTCTTGAAGCTCTCCCAGAACATTGATATTACAGATGATCTCGTTTATAGGATTCTAGATCATTTTAAGAGATTCAAGACAGATTATGCAAAATCTGTTGGGAGAGATATTGAGTTGAATAAAAGAGTAGTATGTGAAATTTTAAAAAAGCTTTATAGTGATGGATACCTTGAAAAAAGGCAATCTGGAATGCTAAAAAGAAAAGAAGCAAAATTAAAAAAGAGGGTAACAACACAGCCCCATCATACATATTATCAGTTGAGTGAAAAAGGAAAAGTTTATCTTGAGGACCTTGAAAAGAAATTGAAAAAGGATTAATGCATCATCATATTAGCCTTAACTTTTTTTAATTTTCTTATAATATCAGGTATATCTATATCCATTGGACATACTTCTTTGCATCTACCACAACCAAGACAGAAATAAGAAAGATCATTTGCAATTCTTATGGATCCAGTAATTGCAGTCCAAGGAATTCCTATGGCTGCAGTGTAAATATGCCCCCAGCTACCATCTATTACATGAAATATAGGACATGAAAGTTGGCATGATCCACATTTTATGCAGGCGAGTGTTTCTTTAAGAAAATCTTCCCTAATCCTTCCATTGTTTAATAACACTAAATGAAGTTCTTTTGGCCCTGGAAAATCTACATTCGATACTCCATTTAAAATATGGATGTAGGATGTATTTTTGAAACCACTGTAATTTGTTTGAACAATCGAGGCTTTAAACGCATCCAAAAATCTTTTATAAATTTTTTCTATTGAGGTAACCACTATCAATTTTTCAGGTAAAATGGATGATAATGCACCATTTCCTTCATTTGTGATAAAAATTATAGAACCGGTATCCGCTGCAAGAGCATTTGCCCCAATTATTCCAACTTCAGCACTTAAAAATTTTTCCCGCATGAATTTTCTAACACCTAGAACCATTGATATTATGTCATCAAGTTTCTCATTGATAAAGGGTTGAAGAACCATTCTCGCCTTTTCCTCTGTCATGTTTACTGCCGGCGTAACCATATGAGCAGGTTTACCATTAACAAGCTGAACAAGAAATTCACCCAGATCAGTTTCGTAAATATTTATTTCATGTTTTTCAAGAAATTGTCTTAATTCAACCTCTTCACCAACAAGGCTTTTGCTTTTTACAATGAGTTTTTTATCACCTATGATTTTTAAAACTATACTTTTCATATCTTCCTTAGAATCAGCAAAATAAAAATATTTATTTTCACCTAAAAATGAATTTTTGAATTTTTCTAGTAATGATTCTTTTTGATTTAATACATCTCTTTTTAATTCTCTTATTTCTCCGGCCCATTTAATAACATAAGGATGTCTTTCGATAGCTTTTCTTCTGTTTACAATTTCTTCCTTTGTTGCTTCAAAGGAACCTTTCCTTAAATCCTCATCCTTTAATGCTTTCAAAATTTTTTTGTGTGCTTCAGAAAATGACATATTAATCTTTCAGTAAAATTACGTGTAGTTCTTTTGGCCCATGTGAAGGTCTTACTATTTTTTTCTCTATATCTCCTGTTTTGCTAGGACCCTGAATTATCTGTATTGTTGAAGGGACATCCACAAAATTTTCCCATAAATATTTTAAGGCGTCAAGAATTGTTGGAAAAAGAATAGATTCATATGAAATCACTATATGTTTTTCAGGTAGAAATGCAGCATAACTCTTCAGCGAGGAATTGTCACATATTATAATGGAACCTGATTCTGCGGCTAATGCGTCTGCACCTGTAATGCTTATTTTAATATTTTTAATTAAATATTTTAAATTTTTCTCTCCTGCCAATGCATTAAGATCATAAATTTTAAAATTTTTTAGTTTATTTATTTTCTCATCTATTTCTCCAACAATTGGAAAAAACATTATTTCACTTTCATTATCTATAATCTCTAATAAAATTTTTTCAAGATTTTCAATGGAATCATAATAAAAATTTCCACTGTTTTCCTCAATTGCATTTTTAAATACCTCGATGGCTTCTTCTCTTGTATAATCATATCCTTCGATTTTCCACTCAATGAAATTTTCAGAAATTGCTTTTGATATTTTACGATTATCCATAATCATTAATAAGATTAACATTATTTAAAAATTGTTATCTTTTTTAATTTATTGTATGATTCAAACAATCAAATCATCTGAGAATTTGAAAAATGTAATAAAATTTTAATAATCTCATTCATTAAGATGTCATTTCAAAAAAATGTATTGAAAATGATGTTTAAAAATTATGGAATAGAGCATACCTATTTTAAAAATTTATTTCGATAAAATTTAAATAAAAATTTAGTATTAAATCATTATGAGAAAAATTTTAATGATACCCGGACCAATAGAGTATGAACCAAACGTTCTTAGTGCAATGTCCCAGCCGACAATTTCGCATACATCCAAAGAATTTCTTTTTATTTTCAAAGAAACGTTAGAAAAAACACTTAGAGTATTTGATGCCATGAATGCTTTACCTTTTATATTATCAGGATCGGGTACTCTTGCTATGGAAATAGGTACAGTGAATTTCATAAAAAGAGATTCAAAGGTTCTTGTAATTAATACGGGTTATTTTGGAGATAGATTTGTTGACCTATTTTCAAGGTTTACAAAGAATTTAGATGTTTATAAGCCACCCTTTGGATATGGTGCCGATCCAGCAGAGATTCAAGAAAGGGTAAAAGAAAATGAATACGATCTTGTAACAGTAACTCATGTTGATACAAGTACTGGAATAAGAAATGATATAAAAAGAATTGCAAATTATTTCAAAGATCTTGATACTGTCTTAGTTGTGGATGGTGTTTGTTCCATTGGAGGTGAAGAATTTCACATGAACTGGGGCGTGGATGTTGCATTCACAGCAAGCCAGAAAGCACTTGGTGTTCCTCCAGGTCTTGCTGTGGGTGTTGTAGGCCCAAAAGCGGTAAAGGTAATGGAGAAAAATCCACCAATTTCATTCTTTTCAGATCTCAGAAAATGGCAGAATGTATTCAGAAACATGCTTGAGCTCAAGCCAGGCTATTTTGGAACACCAAATGTAAATTTGATCACTGCTTTGAATGTTAGCCTTACATACATTTTGAATGAAGGAATAGAAAAGAGAATCAAAAGGCATGAAATAATAGGTGAAAGCTTTAGAGCCGCAATTAAAGAGATTGGTCTTGAAATGCTACCTAAAGAATCTTTTGCAAATACATTATCGGTGCAATATTTGCCTGAAGGTGTGAAACAGGAAAATTTTCTTTCAGATGCAGAAAGATATGGCACTGTTTTTGCTGGTGGTCTAATCCCCGAAATAAAGGAAAGATATTTCAGGATAGGACATATGGGTTCAGTAAGTTCATCTGAGGTGATGATTTCTATTGGAGCAATAGAAAGGGCTTTAAAGAAGAATGGATACAATTTAAAACTTGGATCTGGTTTAGCTGCAGCTCAGGAAATTTTATCAAAATATGATTTTGGTATACCTTTTTAATTTTTTTTAGTTAGATTTAAATATAATGTTAAAATATATTTTATGATATGGTAGGCACAATTAAAAATATAATTGAGGATTTTTTCAAGGATTCACCTTCAAAGTTGAAGGTAGCAAAGAAAATAGTTTTATACGGTTTATCCGTAAAAAATGGTAAGATTTATTGTAATGATATAGAAATTCCTTACAAATCGCTAGCAAGGGCATGTGATGTTGATCAAAGAGTTGTTAGATCTGCAATAGATTCAATATCCTCGAACAAGAAAATTTCAAATATTTTTTCAAAATTTGAATCATCTGTAAACCTTAAGGATGTTTCAAAGGAGATTGGTTTTGGAGTTCTTGTTATTTCTGCATATGATCCAAAAGAGCCAGGTATAATAGCATCCGTGAGTAAGATTATTGCCGATTTCAAAATAAACATTAGACAGGCAATAGTAGAAGATCCTGAATTCATAGAAGAACCAAAGCTATACATCATTACGGAAGAATCTTTGCCCGGTGAAATAATACCAAAAATTAAAAATTTAAAAAATATTAAAAGCATAACTATTTTATGATGGTGAAAATACCTTTTCTTCATCTTTTTGATACATTTTGCCATATGAACCTAAGTCAAGCAGTCCATGTCCAGAAAAGCTCATGAGTATTCTCTTTTTCTTTTTCTCCATCTTCGCTCTTTCTGCAATTTCTTTAATTATGGGTAAAGCATGCGATGTTTCTGGTGCTGGAATATACCCCTCTAGCCTTGAATACAATTCTGCAAATTTGAATATTGTATCTTGATCATAATCTCTTGCTTTAACAATTCCTTTCTTCATTAAAAGGCTAAGTGTTGGTGCAACACCATGGTATCTAAGACCACCAGAATAAATTGGAGGTGGTATGAAATCGTAACCTATTGTATACATTTTGAGCATTGGTAATATCTTGCCAGTATCCGGATAATCGTATCTATATTCTCCCTTTGTCATTTTAGGTACTTCTGATGATCCTGCTGCAATGAACTCTGCATCCTTATAATCCTTATAAAATGGAAATGCCAGTCCGGAATAATTTGATCCTCCACCTACAACACCTATAATGTAATCTGGCTCAATTCCTATTGATTCTAATTGTCTTTTTGCTTCAAGACCTGCAATTGTTTTGTATAATATATCTGCGTTTACGACACTCCCGACATTATACCTTCCATTATGTTCCATCGCATATTCCACAGCTTCACTTATTGCAATACCAAGGCTACCATTTTTGTTTTTTTCATTCTTCATTAATTCTTTTCCTACTTTTGTTAAAGAACTTGGGCTTGGATTAACATCGCTACCAAGCATCTGCATCATAATTACTCTATATGCTTTTTGGTAATAAGATGCGCCCACCATGAATATTTTTGCATCAAGATCATTCAAAGCCGATGCAAGAGCAACAGCTATACCCCATTGCCCTGCACCTGTTTCTGTTGTTACCAAAGATACACCATCCATTTTTGAATAATAGGCCTGAACAATTGCACTGTTAATCTTATGAGAGCCAGAAAATGTATACCCTTCCATTTTCATATATATCTCAATAGGGGCATCGAAATATTTTTCAAATCTTTTTGCTCTTATAATTGGTGTTGGTCTACCCACCTGGTAATACAATTCTTTTAAATCCTCTGGAATTTTTACTTTTTTCTCGTTTGTGAATTCATGTTCAAGCACTTTTGCTGGTATTACCTTTTTCATTACTTCTATGGATCTTCCTGTCTCGTCCTTTGGAGGTGGTAGTTCTTCTGGTAAATCAGGTATAATGTTATACCAGAAATCCGGCATTTCATCTTGTGGTAAATCTATTCTTGTTTTCATATGATACATAATTACATTGATGTATTTAAAATTTCTTTAATGTACTTATTATTACATTAAAAATTAAGATAAAGTTATATGCAAAAAAAGATATCTTATTTTGAGAATAATGGAAAATTTACCGCTTAAAAGCAGGAAAAAAATAATAATTGATTATTTGAACGATGTTCCACCCGAGAAAATAGCTTCAGAATTAAAAATTTCAGTAGAAGAAGTTAAGAACTCAATAGAGGAGTGGAAAAATGGATATATTTCTATTTTTACAAATGAACTTGAAATATCAGATGAACTTAAAGAACTTGCAAAATTGATGAAATCTAAGGAAATTACTGTCGAGGATTTGATTCAAGGATATATGTTCAATCAGATATTTAGGGATCTTGATAGGGAAAAAACATTAAAAATTGTAAGGGAACTTTCCGCTATGGATGAAAATGATAGAGAGGAATTTCTTAGGACAGCTGAAAAAATGATAAAATTTTCCAAGTACAAAAATGTAAATTATACGGATATTCCTGATGCTCTTGAAAACATGGTATCCAGGGGAAGAGAACTAAATAATGAATTAAAGGAAAAGGAATTATTGCTGAAAAAGCTTAATGAAAATATAGAAAAACTTGAACAAAGGATTAAAAATTTAAATGATGAAGAAAAATATTTGTCCAGGGAAATTGAATTTGCAAAAAACATACGGGAATATTTAAACATGTACAGGTTGGATGAAAAGAGGGTCGGTGAATTTTTTCAATTGCTATCCGAAACAGATTTTTCTTTAGATAGGTGGGAAGAAATTTACAATGCAATAAAACTACTAAAAACAAAAAATATGGATGTGGAAAATTTTACAAAACTAAGCGATTATCTGGTGAAACTTTTAGACTTAGGGTTATCAACCATGTTTTTGAAAAATCTGGAGGAGGAATTGGAAAAAGAATCTATGAGTATTGATGATTTTATTGATGAGATTGAAGATTATATAAAAAATAAAATTGCATACAAAAAGGAAATTGAGGAACTGAAAAAAGAACATAAAAGCCTAGAAAATCAGATTCGATCAATGAGATCTGAAATAAAAGAATATTTTAAAAAGATAAAACCAAAAATGCAATAAAGATTAAATAAAGGTATTTTACTTCATTATTATGGAAGAGAAATTATTGTTTCCGTCGGAAGAGTGGGTTATAGAGTACTGCAAAAGGCTTAAAGAATCACCAGATTATAACAAGGCAGGCAAGGGATGGAAGGATCCTATTCTATTTAAAATGATAGACATTGAAAATTTGAAAGAAAAACCAGAATTTGATTCTTTTATCTTATATTTAAAAGATGGCATTTGTGAAAATTGCGAGGTCGTTAAGGATACTTCCAAGAGCGCACCATTCAAGCTAACAGCGACATATGGTAACTGGAAAAAGATTATAGATGGAAAAATAAATCCAACACAGGCAATGCTAACGGGACAAATGAAGGTAGAGGGAAATATGGCATTGCTACTCAGATATGCATCTGCAGCCATTGCAATGGTAAAAGTGGCTCAGAGTATACCTACAAAATATTTGGAGTAAAGATGACATTATTTACGTTTCCAAGAAAAATTTATTTTCAAAGGGATATAATTGAATCTTTACCAGAAATAATTTCTGAATCTAAAAAATTATTTATAGTTACGGACAATAATATAATAAAAATACATGGAGAAAGAATAAAAAAAAGCTTAGAAAATAAGGAATTCAGAATTTACAGTGATGTAAATCCAGAACCTTCTATTGAAAGTATAGAGAAAGCTTTTGCGGAAAATTTTTCATATGAGCCCGATACAATAATTGCCATTGGCGGTGGAAGCGTAATGGATTTTGCAAAGTCTATGGCAATAAAGTTTTCATATCCTGAAAAGGATTTAAGGGAAGTAAATCCATTTGAGCCTTTGAAAATTAATGTCAAGCTTTTAGCAATACCAACTACATCTGGAACAGGTAGTGATGTTTCATTTGGTATAGTATTAACAGATGGTAATAGAAAAATCGCCTTGGGCAATTATAACCTCGTTCCAGATATTTCAATTCTTGACTCATCTTTAACTCCTAATGCTAAAGAGATAATCAGAGCTACCGGTGTTGACGCCTTCGTACATGCATTTGAAGCACTTTGTGCAAATACGAGCACTATATTAACAGATGCTCTTGCTGAAAAATCAATTGAAACAATTTATCATAATCTGAAAAAGGCTATGGAAAATGATGAAGAGGCAAAAGATTTAATTCATCTTTCCGCAACGATGGCAGGACTGGCATTTTCGAATAGTGGTACTGCCCTTGCACATGCAATGGGACATTCATTTGGCGCTACCTTCCATATTGTTCATGGTACATCTGTTGGATTATTCTTGCCATATGTAATTGATTTTAATTCACAGGACCAAAAAACAAATGAAAAATATAGAAGAATAGAAAAAATATTGGGTATGGAGAACTTAATTAAAGGCATAAAGAAATTCTATGAAGAGATAGGCCAACCATATTATGTCAAAGATCTTGGTATTTCAAGGGATTTATATTACTCGAAGATTAATGAAACAACTGAAAAAGCAATTATGGATAGTGAACTTGCATTCAATCCTGTAATTGCTGGTGAAGAAGACATTAAAAAAATATTTATCATGGCATATGGTGATTAAAGTGTCTGGATACTGGGATAATTTACTTTTTATAAATTTAACGACGGGTGAAATATGGTTTGAAAATTTAAACGATATATGGAATGAATATATAGGTGGAATTGGTGTTGGGTCAATACTTTTCAATAAGTTTGGAGGTAATTATACACCTTTCGACGAAAGGAATCCAATAATTATAACAACAGGTCCTTTTGTTGGTACAGCATTTCCAAATTCTGGAAGGCATGAAATTGTGAGCAGAAGCCCTCAGACAAATCTTTTAGGTGAATCAAATTCTGGAGGGCATTTTGGCTATGAATTAAAAAGAGCTGGCATTGATGGTATTGTAATTTTTGGAAAAGCTGAATCTCCAAAATTGATATACATAAAAAATGAAGAAATAAAAATAGAAAGTGCATCTTTTTTATGGGGTCTTGACATTTATGAAACTCAAAGAAAAATAAATAAAAATGAGAAATTTTCAATAATGGCCATAGGGCCAGCTGGTGAAAACCTTGTTTCTTTTGCATCTGTTATGAACGACGAGGGTCGAGCCGCAGGAAGGACAGGTCTTGGGGCGGTGTTTGGATCAAAAAAATTGAAAGCTATTGCAGTACACGGGGAAAAAATTGTGCCTCTTCAGAATAAGAATGAATTTAACAAATTGGCTGGAACAATCGCAAAGCAGATTTATGACTCTCCTGTTGTTTCAGGGTTTAGAAGCTTTGGAAGTATGATATGGATAGACGGAGGCCAGGGCTTCGGTGATGTGCCTGCAAATTATTTTAGGGACCATAACTTCCCATATGATTCCCTCAGCAGCATGAAGTTTAATGAAGTATTTCAGGTTAAGAGCTATCAATGTTCTTCTTGTGTTATTGGATGTGGAAGATCTGTTAATTACAAAAATATGATAATTGATGGGCCTGAATATGAAACTGTGGCAGCTTTTGGGCCGCTTCTAGGTAATGAGGATATGGAAAAAATATTATTATGGAACCACATGATAAATGCCTTGGGAATGGATACAATAAGCACTGGTGTTCTTGTTTCAGCATTGAAATTTTATATTGAAAACAATATGCTCAAAGATGATGCAATAAATGAATACTTCAAGAATGGTCTTGATGGTATTTCAAAATTTATTAATGATATTGCATATTTGAATGGTCCAGGAAAAGATCTTGCTTCTGGTTTGGAAAAATTTGCACTTTCAAAGAACATTGAAAGGGATTATATTGCAACCGTAAAGGGTCTTGAAATTCCAATGCATGATCCAAGGGCATTCAAATTGCAAGGTCTTGTTTATGCAACTTCTTCCAGGGGTGCTGACCACATGCAGGGGGATATGTATCAGGTAGACATAGGTGGTGCGCACGATGAAATTGGCATAACCATGGGTGATAGATGGGCAGTAGATTCTGATGAAAGGGTAATGTCCATGATTAAAACACAGGATTACAGGCAGATTTATAATTCACTTATTATCTGTTATTATGCACAACCTTCCCCTCAGGATATAGTTCAGGCTTATAATTATGCAACTGGGCTGGAATTTGACTTGAACGATATGATGGATAGAGGCTCAAAAATTGTAAATTTAAAAAGAAAAATAAATGAATCTCTAGGGCTTAAAAAAGAAGATGATTGGTTACCTAAAATTGTCAGGTTACCTATTCCTGGTGAACCGGATGAATCAGCTACTGGAGATGATGAACTAAAATCTCTTCTTGAGAGGTATTATAGGCTTAGGAAATGGTAAAACTATGGTACTAAAAAGTCTACCGCCCCTTTTTTAATAGAAATATTCAACGGTGTAGATCCAAGAACCTCCCCATCCATTTCTACAAGATCTCCTTTGCTTTTGATTGATATTTCTGGTGTTGAAAAATTATGTGCATATCCTTTTTTAATGTAGTTACCGCTAATGAGCTCCTTAAGATTTAAAACTGATCTAAATTTGGAAAAAGGTTTCAATATGTGAATATCGAGAATGCCATCCTCAATACTAGACTCTGGGGAGGCTAGCATGCCACCACCAAAGTACCTGCCGTTTGCAATTATTGCTTCAATTGTTGAAAATGACATGGATTGTGAATTAAGGAGAATTTCCAGATTAAATTTTTTCATTGTGGAAATTGTTGCAAATACTCCAAAAATAAAAGAATATTTTCCAAGCAATTTATGCCTATTTACATAATCCATTACTTTAGCTCCGAACCCAATCTCCAGAATATTAATAAAATACCTTTTCTGTTGATCTGGAAATTCAGCTAGAGCTAAATCCACAGATATAATTTTTCCTTTTTTAATAGAAATTAAAAAATCTTGCAAATTTCTAATTCCTATAGTTTTTCCAAAATCTGAGCCTGTTCCAAGGGGCAACAGACCAATTTTTGTATCCGAGCCTGGTAAGCCGTTTATGACCTCGTTTAGTGTTCCATCACCCCCGCAGGAAACAATTAAGTCATATTTTTCATTTGAAATCTTTCTTGCTATTTCTGTAGCATGGCCTTTATACTCTGTAAAAGCATAATCCTGGATACCTATCTCACCGAATATATTTTTACTGTAAATTTCCCAATATTTTTTTGCCTTCCCGTTCCCTGCAGCTGGATTAACAATAAAAAAAATTTTCATAAATGTGAAATTTTATCGAGATATAAATAATTTCATTTTATTATGCCTGGATTAAGAATGTTTTCAGGATCAAGCTTTTCTTTCATAGATTTTATGATTGAATAAGCATTTCCCTTGTATAATGGAAACTGATCGGTTAAGTACGTGCCTATTCCATGGTGGTGTGATATTGAACCTCCAGCATTTATCATAGACGTAATTACTGCATCTCTCAGTAAATTAAGATTTTTTTCTCTTTCATTTACAGAATAGAAAATAAAAGTAAAATATAGTGCTGTTCCCGAGATGTATTCATGAGAGGCATGGCACATGATTAAACCCTTGACTCCGATTCTCTCCATTTCTTCATTAAATGATGATATAACATCTTTGTAAAGTTTCTCCACATTGGACCAAGAAGAGGATGTTTCAATTGTTTCCGCAACTATGCCATGCTTCAGGAGTTCATTGTACATATACGGTCTATCAAACCTCGTTTGATACCAGTATTTTGCCGGTATGGATCCAAGATTTATTCCATCGTTCATTGATATTTTCTTATCATCCATTAAAATAAGTATTGATCCATTTTCAAGTACATTTCTCCGCTTTAAATAGAATTTGAAAATTTTGGTCAAAAAATTATCCTTTATAGCAAGAATAGAAAGGTATGTTTCTTGCTCATCAGAAAGCCTTGAAACAATGGGTGATTTTCCAGCTGTAAATTCCTTTTTTAAAGATTCAATACCTTCAATAAAACTTTTAAACATTAAGGATTTGAAAAACAAATTTTCTGGTCTTTTGTGTAATTTTAACCATGCCCTTGTAATTATGCCGAACGTACCTTCACTTCCAACACTTATATCAGACACCTTGAAAAATGCAGATTCTGCAGGTACCTTATGATCGGTATAAATGCCTGTTGGTGTAACAAGTCTAACACCCATAACCATGTCCTTGATTTTGCCATACCTGTTCGATTCCTGGCCAGCTGCATTTGTCGAAATCCAGCCTCCTAAAGTGGAATATTCAAATGATTCTGGAAAATTTCCCAATGTCAAATCTGATTTATTTAATTCATTTTCTAAATCAGGTCCTTTGAAGCCTGCGCCGGCCTCTAGAATCATAGATTCCTTATCTATTGATAAAAAATTAAAATTTTTTGTATCAACGCTAATTGTAAATTTTTTCTTTCCAGTAGGTAATACACCTCCTGTTACCGATGTTCCTCCTCCAAATGTTATTAATTCACAATCATTAACAATGTTTCTTAGTAGGCATTCAATTTCGTCCTCATTTGGATAAACTACTGCATCAACAATTCTAAATTTTTTATTCTCAAGCAACCATATATATTCTATAGATCCCCTGCCTATGGAATGGATAAACCTTTCTTTTGAATCAAAAGAAATTTTTTCATCTGAAAGACAATTCTTTAAAATTCTATAGAGATCTTCATTCCTGTTTAAATCGTCTATGAAATAGTATCCATCCCAAACATTCTCATTTTTAGTTCCTAGTTTTTTATAAATATAATTAAAAAGATTTTCATCAGCGCCAAATTTTTTATTTTTATCACCCCATAATACATAAATTTTTTCAGGCATTAAGATCTACTCCTTTTTCTTTTTTAATCAATAATAAAATTGAAATGAAAATCGAAATATATGCAAAAAATGATATGCCAAGTGGAAGTATCGTTTGACCTGATTTTTCATAAAGTATGGCAAATATCAGAATAAATAATATAAAGAGAGCACTGGAAATTATTGAAAATAAAACCTTTAAACTTTTCTTTACGCTGAATTTGTTCTCAAAAAATAGTGTGATAGGCAAAATTGGTGATGTTACAAGAAAGCTAATCAAAAATAATTCCTCATTAGTTATAATTAAGGATTGAGAATAGAGCAAATAAGCTGAAATTGTTATTGAAATCCCTGTTATGATCAATCCAATCCCAATGGATTTCTTCTCAAAAAATGAACCTAGGATGGAATAAATAAAAGATCCCGCTACTATTCCTTCAAACAGTGAATCAAGCTGTCTTGGATCTCCTATCGAATATATTATATTCAGGAAATATGATATTGTTAATACCAAGAATAATGAAAAGATTGTTGATTCTATTACAAGATAAAGGAATTTTAAAATATTATTTTTCATTTTTACCACCATAAAAATATAGAATTACAATATTTAGAATGATCAGAAATAGGAAAAATAATGGTTCATAATAGAAAGGCACATAAGAAAAATCTTTTTTAATATAGCTTTCAACACCTAGTGATTGAAGTGAAATGTTTGAGTATCCCATCCTTGAATATGGTAAGGACGAATAATTAAATTGGGGTTGAAATGGAAAAAGTTTTGAGAAATTCAATGTCACATTTATAGGATTTATTGAAAGATTTAATCCTGATGGAAGGAAATTCTGGTTTAAAATGTTTATAGGTCCCCTTACAAGATTATTGTTTTTATATGTAAGGTTAAAGTTAAACATATCTAATGGAAGGTTTGATTCATCAACAAAATTATTCAATGCAGGTATATCCCAATTATAATCTATAAAAGCGATTATGGATGTGTGTGTCATCAAAGTTTTAGAAACATAATCCTCTTTAGCATATGGTGAAACAATGATCAAGGGAAGACGCATTCCCAGCTGTACACCGTCAAGCACAGGTGGAGCTACATGATCATAGTATCCTCCCGGATCATCATAAGTGATAAAGATTGCAGTAGAATTCCAGACCGGACTGTTTTCAATTTCATTAATAAGGTATGCAAGCCATATTTCACCTTTTTCAACATTATCTGGTGGTGCTTGGCTGAATCCGTTACTATTTTCTGAAAAAACATAACTTACAGCTGGCAAAGTATTATTTTTTGCCTCATTTACCAAATCGGTCCAGTTCTGTAAGTGATTTGAATATCCATTCCAGTCATATATGAATTGTTGAAGATTGTCAAAATTATTTGTACTTTTATTTTGAACATAAATATTCCAGGAAATGCCAAAATTATTTAATTCACCGAATATTGTTTCATTAATTGAAAAAGAAGGAGGTGGACCATAATCATTAATTACGGGTGTGAATCCTGAAATGTAATAGAGTGTATTGGGTGCGCTTTCTGAGAGTTGGGGAGCAAAATATTGATCTGCAATCGCATATTCAGATGCTATTGCCCATTCAAGTCCCAGTTGATAAGATGTAAAATATTCCATTGATTGTTGACCACTTCCATTTACAAAATTGTTCATCTTTCCATTATTCCAGTCAATATGATAGGCTGTATAGCCTTCTATGGGGTCAGGCGTTGAATATTGATTGTCGGACAAAGGTTTTAAATTATTTAAATAACTGGTATTTAAAAGGTTATCGGGTATGGACATATTTTTTATTATTGCCTCATTCCAGGAGTATTTATCATATGGAAATATACCGAAAAAATTATCAAATGTGTGGTTTTCAAACAAAATAGTTATTACATGTTTAATAGGTGTTTTTGTATTAGATTGTTCTGCCATAGCTAATCCTGAAAAGAAAGTGATTACTAAAATAAGAACAATAAATATTGCATAAAATCTTTTCATTAAGTTAGAATATGTAATTCAAATATTTAAATATTATATCCTATAATTAGAATAGATTTTATTTAAATATTATTAGCAAAAGTTAATTATGCACATAATTCTAATAAAAATATATCCATTATATATTTAAGGTGGAAGAAGTTTATTTTCAAATCAGATTATTTGCTTAGGCTAATTCTGATTGAAACTTGTCCTTCATATATAGCATAAAAATTGAAATACTCTATCTCGAGTTTTGCATTAATTTAATTTTTAATATGAAATAAAAATATGAAGTTAATAGGAGACT
>ERZ1669250.393-NODE-393-length-20742-cov-3.377048_pt1 | contig 20742 bp, 19 predicted proteins | sample MGYA00579295_ERZ1669250 | MGnify/ENA primary metagenome ERZ1669250 (study PRJEB41166, sample SAMN08046056) | hot springs metagenome | biome: hot spring; feature: acid hot spring; material: thermophilic sediment; isolation source: thermophilic sediment from acid...
ACCAACGGCTCCGGAGGCCGTTGCTCTATCCATGCTGAGCTATGGGCCCAAGTCATACACGAGGACGCACAAAAGTTTTCTCGATTGAAAGCTGGCCTTTAAACAATTAGGCTTTCTCTCCTAGAACGCTAAACAATGAACCCTCTTCTACCTCAGTTTGCTCGCGCGTTCTAAGGTCCCTTACCGCGAAGCGATTTGGCCCTTCTCTAGCACCAGCAATAACTAGCTTCTCATAAGACCCCTTAAGTGCAACTTCAAGCGCCTCCCTTATGCCAACGACGAATGGAAGGAGCTCAACCGAAAAATTAGAGCTGACAAGTAAACCAAACGCGCGAGCTGCTTTTTCCATCGATTGCTCATCAATGGCAGCTATGAGGACATGCTTTGATGCCTTACCAGTAGCCATGGACAGGGCTACTCTGTCTACGCCGACGGCAAATCCAACAGCTGGCGTTACGGGTCCCCCGAGGTCCGATATGAGGTTATCGTACCTGCCCCCTCCCAGCAAGGACTCCTCAACACCAGGCGTTAGCGCTTCAAATATGAAATCAGTATAGTAAGCTATTCCACGAGCAAAGGCGACGTCAACCCTCACGTCCATATTGGGATCCATGGCGCGCAACAAGCCCACTATCTGCCGCAGGCGCCTTAGCCCATTGTAAGCGGAAGGAAACAGGTCTTCCGTCACCTTCTCCCAGTGGTCTAGATCAGATCTGATGGATGGTGACCCTATAACGCTCGTTAGTACATCTTTTCCGTTTCCCTTTAGCGCGCCAATTACCTCATCATATTTACCGTGGTCTATCAACCTGATGGCCTTGTTAAGGTCACTTCCACTCAAACCAGAATCCTCGAGCAGCGTGCGCATAAACGATATATTACCGACCTTCAGGTAGGCCTTAATGCCCACGGCCTTGAGCAGACCCAACGATAGGTACGCGACCTCCGCGTCCGCCAATGGAGAAGATGACCCGTAAAGCTCGACCCCCAACTGCGTGAACTGTCTATATCTTCCTCTTTGCGGTTCATCGTACCTGAAGCATGGCCCGATGTACCATATCTTAACCGGCTTAGGAAGATTCCTTAACTTCATAACGTAAAGCCTCGCTGCGCTTGCGGTCAACTCGGGAGTTAGCGCCACTCTTCTCCCGCCTTTGTCCTGAAACTCGTAAAGGCTGTCCAACAACTCGTCCCCAGCCTTGGCAGCTAGGAGATCGTAGTACTCTATTGACGGAAGCTTTACTTCCTGATATCCGAGCCGACCTAGGATCGACGCTGATGACTCCTCAAATTTCCTCTGTGCTTCAGCCTCCTCTCCTATAACATCGCGCATACCGCGAACAAGCTCCAGGTTCATGATTGTCCTAGCCCATATTTGGGGCCATCATAAAAGCATAGGTGATGAATGCTTGCACGGCTTTCGTTCAAAAAAGAATCTCAAAGCGGCGATAAAAGAAACGCGATCACGATAATCGCCATCCCAAGAAGCGTCTCACTTTTTTTCCTGTCAACAGTGCGCGGTTCGGGCGACATAACCACAGCTAAAGAGGAGTGTATAAGAAGGCCGTCCCCCAAGATCAAGGTGACCAAGTACCACTTTCCAGCGACTCCCAAAAAATAGGGAATAGGACTTGAGGCGACATCTGCAACCAGCAGAACAAAAGCGATCAAAGCCGCGAACTTGCTTCCGCGCGCTACCGCAAGGGTATTCACACCTCTGCTCCGATCGCCGGCCACGTCCGGTATCCCCTTCAGTATCTCCCTGGCCATGTTGGCCACAAAAGCGTACCCGAAAAAAAGATCGTTCATAACAGATGTAGGCCTTCCAACCATTAAAGAGCCATAAATGAAGGGAAGGGCCACATTAAATGAAACGATAGCATTTCCCAAGAGGCCTTTTCTTTTTAGAGCAGCGTTATACGCCAAAGATATAAAAAGCGAGAATAGGGCAATGGGCAAAGCGTATGCGTACCACGGGCCCAAGGCAGAGGCAGCAATTCCGACTGAAAAAAGAAAAGTTGAAAAAGCAAGGGCCTCAGACGGCCTTACTTTTCCGGACGGAATCGGCCTCTCAGGCCTGTTTATCTTGTCTATATCACGATCAAAGTAATCATTAGTCACCATGACGCCAGAGGTTATGCAAAAAGCCACCAAAAAACCTGCTACCTCTTGTAGAAGAGGCGCAGGTGCCTTTAAGGCAACCCATTCGCTTGCGAGCACTGCCAGGCCCATTAGGGAGGCATTTCCCACCCTCATCAAGCCGATTAGGGCAGGAAGCTTATAGCTTCTTTTCAAGCCTAGATAAGGCTGCACCATAGTAAGATACCCCTCCGGTAGCGTCAACAATAGCTAGTATGGCATCCTTTTTTGTACTTCTAGCCGCCTGCAAGACAGAGAGAAGCGAGCCAAAGGACTCCTCGGTACCCTCAACCATCACGTAAAGCAGGGTAGGAGATACTTCTTCCTTCTTCCTCTTAACGTAGAAGGCCAAGGGGAAGGGGGAAGGACCGACATCGTATCCCTTCTTTCTCAGGTCCTCGAAAACCACGTATTTCTGCCAAAACAGCTTCTCGGAGCTGGCGTTTATGATTTCCTCATCGCTAACCTCTCTTCCGCCTATCATTACCTGCAACAACCCTTTTCTCTTGAGGTAAAGGGCGTCAAAAAGCGTAATTTCTTGCCCTTCATTCAGTAAGGAAGAGCCTTTCTCAACGTGAACCTTTTCCCCTTTAAGTACTCCCACGGCTATGTTTTCAGACATCACGAAATCGCTTCCGTAAAGATTTATGCGTTTCTAAGCAAGCAGGTACTTAAGCTGCGCCCGCTGAATGATTGGAAATGTAAAACTTGGAAAGCGCTCATAGCTTGCATAACGGGACAAGTTATCTCGCGTGACGTTAACGACGTTGCAAACACGGGTTCGGTGGATTTGGCTTTAGATGATGCAATTTGATCCCCTAAAATTTAACTCGCCGCAGCTGATGCTTGCACAAGCGCTCCCTCCTTAAGTACTTCGAAGAACGATTAAGCAGTCCGTTTTTCACGGCATACGTTAATAAGATATAAATATGCGCGCGACAAATACTTAGATAAATGTTTTGGCCCGATGATCCCGACGACGCACTTAGAATAGTAGGCCAAGGCAGACTTGAAGTGGTTTTCAACGAGAAAAAGGGCTACGTTTACTTGGTCGATAATACGGAGGTGCAAGGCATAGACGAGTACCTTGACGAACTAGCGGGCATCGGGCTTCTCGAGTCAAACGTGGAAGATAACAATGTGATAATAGATAACAATCTTCCCATATACGAGACCATAATATGCCCAGAATGTGGATCTCCTAACATCGTGAGGGAGTCGTTGGCCCAGCATGAGGCCTGCGGCACCGTTCTACCGATCTCCTCTTTCGAGGTAGGCGATAGGTTGTTTTGTCCTGCATGCAACACCGAAATAACTAGGGAGGAACTATTGGACCTTGGCTCATGGTACATATGCCACAGCTGCGGAAATAGATTTCAGCAACCCTTAGTAAGGTTTAATCACGCCGACAAGCAGGTTAAGCTTGGCTTCGAGGTGGTGACCTATAAAAAGAACTACTCACTGACCCCAAGGGGGTTAAGCGCTCTAAACGCACCAGATACAAATCTTGAGATGAACCTTAAAAAAACGCTATACAAGAAATTTAACGTCTTTTACGTTGGCAGCTTTTTGGGCAAGGTAGGTCATGTGGAAGAGGTAGATATATTTTATGACCATGCGAATAGACCCCATCAGATACTTGTCTTGAAAGGAAACTCAGAAGTTTCAGCTAGTGATTTGAAGTCAGCGCTGGATAGATCCAAGAGCACGCTTTACTACTTAAGCTACATTGTTATATCGCCTTACGCCGACGATAAGGCCAAGGACTTCCTGAAGCACGGTAACTTCCCGTATGCCATATGCAAGCAAGAAGATAGGATAGCTGACGTAGTTATGAACTTCCTAGCGGACACCCAGAAGCAAAGCGCCAACCAAAAACTCTGACCCTACTTTCGGGAACCCGCGTGCAAGCGCGCGAGCAGCCGTCAAAATATCCGAAAGAAGCCCTTAACGAGAAACCTGAGCGCTGGCCTCCTTTCCCGAGTCCTTCTTCTGGTCAAGATTAAGGGGCTCCGCTCCGCTTACGTACGCCTGAAACTCCTCAAAGGAAAGGCGCTTCCCCTTCGAGATCTTCTCCTTTGCCTTTTCGTTGAGCTGCACCATCTTTTCCTTGGCCTTCTGGTAAAACTGCAGCTGCGCCTTTATGTTCCTGTCAGCGCTTATCTCATTCAATCTCTTGAGTATAGCTATCTTCTGGGCTTTCATGAACGTTAATTGCGTGTTAGAGGAAAGGTACCTCATGTGCGCTTCATCGGCCTGTGCCCTCAAAGCCTTTATCTGTTCAACTGCCTCCATCATCTTCTTGTGGTGGGCATGAGCTTCATTTGCCAGCTCGTCGAGATTTTCTTTGAAAGTTCTGAACTCTGCTTCCGTTTCACGAAGCTCCGCGCGCAGCCGTTCCAGCTTCTCCCTGTTCTCGTTGTACTGCTTAACGCTCTTGAGCTGCGCCTCAAGCTCCAATATCCTTTCTTCCATCTCTCTCGCCTTAGATGGCGGTATGGCGCTTGTCTGGTATTCCCACTCCAACCTCTTGAGCTCTTTTTCAAGCCTTTCCTCTTTTTTGCTCGGCGGTATCACAGAGGCTTGAAGCTTCTCAAATTCCTCCTTCTTCTTATCGTACTCCTTCACAAGGGCATCCTTCATGCTCTTGATTTTTTTAACTTCCTCGTTTACCTTATCCCTGCTCTCCTTCTCCGTTCTAACTATTTCTGATAGCTCCTTTATCTTCGCGTGCAGTTCATCCCTTGTCTTCTTGGCCTCAGCCGCAGCCTTGCTGGCCTCCTCTATCTTTTCCTCTAAAACCTGAAGGTTTTGCCTTAGCTCAAAAATTTCATCAGCTACATCCATTTTTAATCGCCCAAAATAATTCTGGAGTCTACGGCGACCGCCCCATCGGGGGTCGCCATAACTGGATTTAAATCAAGTGAAGATATTTCCTTGTTCTCAGCCATCAGGGCGCCAACCGAGACTATTATTCTAGCGAGGGCCACCTTGTCAACTGGCTTTGAACCTCTGACTCCGTTAAGTATAGCGGCCGCCTTTATCTCATTCATCATTTCAATGGCATCGTCCTCCGAAAGAGGAACCACCCTGAAGCTTACATCCTTAAGAATTTCCACAAAAATTCCGCCCAAACCAAAAACCACGACAGGACCGAATTGGGGGTCACGCGTACCCCCTACTATGGTTTCAACACCTCCCCTTAACATTTTCTGCAAATAAACCCCATAAAAGCGCGCTTTTGGATTTGCGCTTTTCACAGCTGATTCTATTTCCGTAAAAGCCTTCGCAACCTCATCTGGATTACTTATGCCTACCTTAACTCCACCCACATCCGATTTATGCAAAACATCTGGAGAAACCACTTTCTCGACGAGAGGAAAGCCCAGTTTCTCGGAAGCCTTCACGGCTTCTTCGGGAGTTTTAGCAAAAAAAGAGTCTACTACTGGTATGCCATAAGCGCGAAGAACTTCATCGCACTCAGGCTCTAATAAAAAGTTTCTACTGTCACTTCTAGCCAATTGAATAACCTTAATTAACTGTTCGCGACCGGACAATACCCGTCGCCACGCATATCATATGTCCCCTTATAGGATTTTCCTTTGAACGGCACCCCTACTAAGCGACCCAGGCGGGCTTTATTCCAGCCCAACACACGCTTACCCTGAAACCGCCTCAGCAAAGCAGAGATTAAGAAGTTATAGCAAGGGTAATGAGGTGGTTCTACGCACGCTTATCGCAGCATACCTCCGAATCATGAGCACAGGATATCAACAGGGGATATCAAGGGCTTAGTCTTGCGCGAAGCGTAAATGCCGAGGGCCGGGCTCGAACCGGCGACAACCCGGTCTTCAGCCTCACCCCCGACTGCTTGCGGGACGGGTGCTCTCCCAAACTGAGCTACCTCGGCGAATGAAAGAACCCCTTAAGGCTAAATGCTTTGCGGTCCAGTAAAAGCTCGGAGAGATGGCCATGATATCTGATCTTAGCGCAGAGCTCCACGGCGCGTAAAATAAGAACGCTCGGGAATGATGCTAATGTAATTTAAAAAATTGAAGATTTAGGTTAGCAAAAAGCCAGTTGCAGCCCGCTATCTCAAGGCTTAAGCGTAAAACAAATACTATAGTCACCAAATGGCGTCAAAGTTCAACTAATCGAGATCTCCAGCTCCCAAAAGCTCCCGGCGTCTAGAAGAATTGCTGTTTGAATTGCGATAAAGAGCTCTCGAGCTTGGCAGTGCACGGGCTATAAAAGGCGACCTCGGCCAGCACGTTCACATAAAACCCACCGTTTAATGCCATAAAAATCGCTCTATGACGTAGGATTAAACCGGCTTGACTACTTTAATTCATGCTCAAGCGAACTTTACAGCTTCCCGGCAATGCGCCGAGAGCGGTCCCGTTACTAATACCAGTAGAGGTGTTGAGCCTTTCACTGTCGTTCCTCGCTTATTAGAGCTATTCCCGTTTTTTCATCTCTTACGCGAGATATCGTAACTCCCGAGACCTCGATGGCCACAACTTCGAAGTTAACGTCTACTGTTCCTTCAAGGAGGTGGCCAGCCCAACTCTTTTCTTTTTTACCTATGACCGAGTGAACGTGCATAGAAGTTGATCCATCTTTCGACCTGATAAAGTTGCCGCTTAGGGATGCCACCTCCAAAGGCCCGTCGAGCTCCTCAATGTCATACCTCATTTTCGACGGATCGAACCATCCAAGCCTAGCATGAGATAGCGAACCGATACCGCTAACAAGCGCTACGTCCACGCGCACGTCAGAAAGAAGCTTCTCTGTTTCACCTATCAGGTCGTCCCCCTTGCTGAGCCTTATTACAAACGCCCTCCCCGCTCCTCCAATGACCATAATAAGTTATTCGTCGGGCCTTATAACCGTGACATTTAAAGGCCTCAAGAGGGATAGAAAGAACGAGGGCCTCTCTATGCAGGCAACCCGAACCCGACAAAAATTCAATCTGATATGGCATCTCCGCAAATCAGATGCTTCAAATACAATCGCAGAACAAGGGTAGGCCAATTGAACGCACCAACGCAAACTTGGGGCACCTTGACCGCAGAGCCAGGTTAGCGCTAGCAAGCTTTGCTTAGGGCCGACGTGATCTACGAGTAATTCAACTATGCCTTTGGAAAAACCCTATGCGGGAGGTGGGGTTTGAACCCACGCAGCCAACGGCACTGGAGCTCCCATCTATGAGATCCTGAGTCCAGCCCCTTTGACCATGCTCGGGCACTCCCGCGAAAAAACTCCTGCTCGCGCTATTAAGTTTTTTAGTGGAAAGCGAGGCTGGTACATTCACATCTTCACGAGTATTTATAAGTTAGAACACAATAAATCCTATGGATATTCCCACAACGAAGGAACAACTGGCAAAACTCATTGACCACACCCTCCTTAACCCATCTGCAACCTACGCTGACATCGACAAGCTATGCAGGGAAGCTGTCGAATACGGATTCTACGCGGTCTGCGTGAACCCCGTTCACGTATCCAGATGCAAGCGGAACCTTAGGGGTACCGAAGTAAAAGTCGTGTCAGTTGTGGGTTTTCCCTTCGGGGCATCCCTACCAGAGGTCAAGGTCAAGGAGGCGTCTCGCACAATCGATGAAGGGGCTGATGAGATCGACTTCGTGATGAACATAGGGGCGCTGCGCTCGGGAGATATAGCATTTGTGAGGGACGAAATGAAAAAAATGGCAGATGCGATCGAAGGACGCGGTAAGATAAGCAAGGTGATAATTGAAACCGGATATCTAACAGATGAGGAGAAGGTCAAGGCTTGCGACTTGGCCGTGGAGGCTGGTATAGACTTCGTTAAGACCAGTACGGGCTACGGACCGAGAGGAGCAAGCGTTGAAGACGTGGTACTCATTAAAGGCGTGGTGGGGGATAAAGCTAAGGTAAAGGCAGCTGGAGGCATAGCGGACGCCGATAAAGCTCTAAAGATGATAAGGGCCGGAGCATCACGCATAGGATCCAGCCATGGTGTTCAGATACTACTTTCCTTCAAACGAGAACACAGCGGTTACCTGTCATGGTTTTCCCATGATTCCTAGCCCCAAAGATAATTCAGAGCGTCCTTCTTCTTGATAACTTCCTCACAACAACATCCAAAAACGCTTCATTAAAACCGTAAAGGAAGCTAAGCGATGCGAATTAAGCCATTGAGTCTTTTGCTGCAGCAAGTTTTTCGATTACTTTAATTAAAACAGCATCACCTGGATATGACCTGGCTGCCCTTGCGTACTCTTGAGCTCTAAGCCTAAGCGGCTTGTCCGAGAGAGCTTTCTTAATCGCATCTCTAAGGCGCTCAGGAGTTAAGCCGCGGAGGGGGATGACTACAGCAACGCCTTTCCTTTCAAGGGACTTCGCTATTCCCCAGTGCTCCGTGTGAGACATAGGTGGCGTCAATATGTATGGCACTCCGAGATCAACGAATTCTGCCATGCTGGTCTGGCCAGCCACGGAGACTAAAAGACTTATCTCTAAGCCCTTGTAATCCCTTATCCAGTCGTAAACGACAAGCTTACCTCCTAGCTCGGAGATATTAGAGTTTCCCTTTGAGTTTCCTCTGCTCATTATCACCCTTATACCATCCCTAGCCAGAAGGTTCGCCGTCTTGTAATACAGCTCGTTAAGGATAGTCCTTTCTGATTCTATGCCGCTAACCCTAAAATAAACGGCTCCTTGCTCGTTCTGACGACACGCGCCAATCCTGCCACAAGGGCCAGCGAAAACCGTCTTGTCACTTTTTTTCAGAGGCCACCAAAGCGCGACGTTCTCTTCGGCTATCGTAAGTGGAGGAGGGAAGTCCGATATAACGATCTTGTCTGAGAGAGACCAAAAGAGTGAAAGCGCTCTGAAAGCTATTCCGTCTACGAAGCGCTTAAACTTTGGATCCCTAATGGGAGTTAGCACCCTAAGCTCGTGTATCAACAAAACGACCTTCTTCCTAGAAAGCTTGCCAGCCAACAGGGTAGAGAGCCTGGAATCACTTAAGATAACGTCTGGTTTTTCCCGTTTGATCACTAAGTACTCCTCAACGACTTGAACGAAAAAGGAGTTTATCTGCCGCAATAAAGAGAGCACTGTACCCTTCATAGTTACTTCCCCTCCTTTGGTTACGTACCCTATCGCTGGCTCACCGTAGGTTTTGAAGCCGGATAACCTTGCGAAGTGGATCGCGTCGCCATAAGTTGTGAAGTAAACCGACCACCCCGCTTTAGCAAAAAAGGAGGCTGTTGGGAGATCTCTCCCCACGTGTCCATACCCAATTCCGCAAGCCCCCACGTGAAGTTTCATGTACGCACACCGGCCTAAAGAGGCCTTCTCACAACCCGCCCCAGTGGCTGCTCCTCAGCGAATACCGTTGCAGTAAAGGACAGAACTTTGGTGCGCTCATCCTTCCAAGCGTCAGGCTCTAGGCCGGCCTTTACGCATGCCTCCTTTAAAAACTGCTCGCTATCCCATCCGTACTCAACGGCTACCTGGGGCAGAAGAAGCCCACTCTTGGTATACCTCTGAACTATGAGGCCATCCCTACCCACCCTGATGTGCGAGGGTAACTGATCCTTGGGCACCGTTAGCTCACGAGGGCTGCTAAGAACTGAAACCTCAAAGGTAACGCCTTCAAGCTCCTCGATGCCCAGAGGATAAAAGCGAGGATCTTCTGTTGCAGCAGCTATGGCGGCCTCGATCGTCGCTTGAACAACTGGAAGTATTGGGTATGGAAAGCCTATGCATCCCCTTAACTCATCATAAGAGCCCCTCGAGCTCCGACCGTTGATCGTAACGAAAACTCCTCCCTTTTCCCAGAGGTGTTTCGGCGTATCCTTAGGAGGGACTAGCTTGTAGGTCATATTGCTCACCAAGTACTCTTCGACTGCCCTTCTAGCGAGCGCAACTAACAGTTTCCCATCTTCGTCGCTTAGATCCAACCCTTCGTATCTCCTTGCTGGGAATTAAAGCTAATCGCTTTCTGCTTCCCAGGAGCTCTTTCAACATGTTTCTCTTCTTTTCTATTTCCCGCATGTTCCAAATCTTCATTGACCTTACCTGCGATTCCTTCAAGGCTTTCGCATCAAATATAACCACGTTTCCTACATCAACAAAGCTAATGTCCTTGTCTGTAATTGGGTATAACCCCTTTTCTGCCGCCTTCTCTATAATCTTGTGATCGGCGTTAGCCACGAATACGTATTCCACGCCATTTCTCTTAAGCAGCTCAAGCTCCTCGTCCCCTAAACTGCCATCGATCATAACAACTTTAGATGAGGTAAGCCGATCACCCGCAGCATTATCTGGTAAGGCATTTATCTTTGGTACAGCAACTTCTGTACCCTCAGCTACGCTGCGAAGAAGCTCAGCGAGCCTCGCCAATTCCCTCTTAAGCCTATCAATGTCCCCTTGTCTTTCTGCCAGTAAACGCTCTAAAGTGTCTATCCTGTGGCGCATCACCTCAAAGCGCCTATCCTTGTAAAGCAGGGCATTCCTTTGCTCCCTTAGTGCATGTTCGCTTTCCTCCAGATCCCTTATTTCCTTGCGCAGAGCGTCGTTCTCATCTTTTAACTTGTTTACCAGACTTTCTAAGCCATCTATCTTATCGCGATTAACTGATGAACCGGGTCTCTTGATGCGACCAGGCTCGCGCGCGAAGACCAAAGGACCTAGGGTTGCCCTCCTGACAGCTTCGCTGACGTTCTCGCCCGATAAAAGAAGCGATAAGGCCTTTATTTGCTCTTCTGAGGACAACTTGCTTTCGAGTATCTCTCCTATTTTTTTCTGGGTTGCGTTTAGGCAGAGCTGGGCTGCAAAGAGGGCGTCTGCTTCGTGAATCTCAAGCCCTTGCCATCCACTTTTCTTCAGTAATTCTGATTTCTCAAACGAAGTATAGTACCGAGCAGGCTTAAACACAGGACACCCGAAAGCACTAGCTAACCTTTTAACTGCCTTAGGAACCTTTGGCACGTCCGTTGCAACCACTATGGGTCTTCCAACGGAGATCACATCAATAGCTATTCCCCTGGAACCAGTGTAGGTTTTAGATAGAAGCAGCTTGCCGTCCACGGAAAGGACGGCCAAGCCACTCGACATCCCAGGGTCAAAGCCAACTATGACAGGCCTGTCGTCTATTTAGTCTTTCACCAAAATAAAGCATCGTTTGAGACAAAAGTCTTTCGCTCACAAAAGATGAAATGCCTCAGTAAAAATCCAAGATGACATCATGCCTCAATATAGGCCAAAGCGTAAGCCAAAGCTTAAAATCGCAGTGCTCTTGAAAACCATGGGAAGAGGAAGAGATAGCCTGCTGCCCGAGGATAAGCATAGGCGCGCACTTAGAAACTTCTGCATTGCCTTGGCAAAAGGAGATCAGGCAACGGCGAAAAAAGAACTGGATGTTATAGAAAGCGCTCAAGGTAAGGGAGAGCTATGGAACGGGTTCCTATGGGGACTTAATGGAATGTATGAGGCAGCAACAAGAAAAGACATAAGAGCGCTCTTCGTGATGGCCTACTCGAAGCTGAGCCCTGAGGAGATTAAAAAGATAATGGCCGAACTCAAAAGGGAAGAGGGCGCCCTATTCCTCTCAGAAAGGGAAAGAGGAGTTTTGGAGGCGAACCTCCTCGGACTCGAAACGGTATTAGACGCCCTTGAAAAGGGAATCATAAAGAGGGAGGAAAAAGCAGCTGATCAGACCCAGATATTAGACGAAGATTCCTCTTATCCGAGCGAGTAAAGCTAAAAGGCTCGCAAAAGCTTTATCAGCGTGAAAACCGGGCTTTCAGCCTTAGACATCTCGGCTTGGCTCACTGAAAACTCTCAGGAACTATTGGGATCTCGCGTAGATTCCGTTTACTCCATTGATTCCATACTACTGTTTCGCCTAAGGACTAAGAATGGAGATAAAACACTGGTCATGAAGCCAGGCCATTACATATATTTGACCAATGTCCACGAGAAGGAGCTCCCCGGCGCACGGCCACATACACAACTCAACCAACTCTTGAAGGGTGAGGTAATAACTTCCGTGGAACAGCTAGATGCCGAGAGGATTTTGGAGTTCCGCTTAGGCAGCCACTTAGAAGCTTACCTTGAGCTTTTCTCGAGTGGTCAGCTCGCCATTGTAAGCGAGGGAAAGATAGTTTATTTGTTACGCTCCTTGAGGGCCAAAGACAGAACACTTGAGCTTGGTAAGTCTTACGCCCTTCCCCCTCCAAGAGGATTACCGCTAGATCGGGCCAAAGAACTGGAAAAAATAGGTGGACCGTCTCTCCCGTCGCTGACGCATAACATTTCCTTCCCACTGGAGGGCATAAGGGAAGCGCTTGCAAGGGCAAACGTCCCGGAAAACCAGGAGCTGAACTCCGACAGCTTTAGGGCTTTCCTGGCGGAAGCAGAAAAGCTATGGGAACTCACAAAACGCAGAGATAAATTGAGGCCTGTTGTTGTGGAAACGGAAGATGGGAAGAGTTTCCATCCCTTCCCCTTCATAAGTGAAAAGGGCACGCAGAGGGAAAAGGCCAGCTTTAACGAGGCTATTGAAGAGACCTTCTCAAGAGAACTCGTGCAGTTGAAGAGAGAGGAGGAAGAAAAGCTTGAGAAAACCGTGAAAAGCGCCATTTCGACGGCCGAAAGACACAAGCTTAAGGCTCAGGAGCTAAAAAGCAAGGTTGAGCTTCTTTCAACGCTGGCCCCATCACTATCAGTAGCGCTCTCCGAGATCTCTGGCCTACAGAAAAAAAGAGGCTGGGATGCGATAGTGCCGAGCGAGATAGCTGGGCTTCACCTTAAGTCGAAAGACCCCAGCAGCGGCACCGTTACATTTGAAGAAGCACCTGATATTCCGCTCAAGATCAACGAGAAAATATGGGACCAGATTTCCGAACTTCACGAGGAACAAGAGGAGGAAGAGAGGAAGGAGATAAGCGCAATGAAAAAGATTGAGGAGCTTCAGACAAGCCTAAGCCGCAAAAAGGAGGAGGACAGGGTCAAGGACTTGGAGGCATCCATGAGGCTAGCAAGAAAAAGAGAGTGGTACGAAAGGTACAGGTGGTTCATCACAAGCGATAACATATTAGTTATTGCAGGAAAAGACGCGGACCAAAACATATCAATAATAAGGAATCTCCTCAAGAGTGGTCTTTGGGCTCTGCATGCGGACGTTCACGGCTCCCCGCTGGCTATAATCTACCAGGATGCTGAAGAGGTCCCAGAGCTGAGCATAAATGAGGCTGCTCAGTTCGTTGCCGCCTACTCCAAGGCCTGGTCTGATCGCCTACTTTCCGTTAAAGTTTCTGTTTTTAGGTCAGAACAAATATCGCTTTCCCCTCCAAGTGGAACATTCTTATCCAAGGGATCTTTCATGATATACGGAAAGAGAAGAGAGCTGGATGCTGAACTTGCGCTCTCCATAGGCGTTGAAGTTGGAGAGGGATGGTTCAGGGTTATTTCTGGCCCTCCTACGGCCATCGAAAAAAGGGCCCTAGCTTATGTAACTCTTAAGCCAGGCGATGTCAAACGCGAAAGGCTTGTTGAAATGATAAGGAAAAGTCTAGCCTTCAAGCTGAAAAAGCTCGGCTCTCCCCTGAGCTCGATGATTAAGGACTCGGACATCGATCCCCTGCTTCCCAGCGGAGGTGGGACACTCCTTCCCGCACGAGCCGCCCAAGAGCTGCACCAACAGTCCTCTCTAAAGCGGAGCTTGCTCGAAGACTTGCAACTCCGATAGGCATCAAAAAGTTTGGCGTGAGTTTACTAAAGACCGGATCCCAACAAAAAACACCACATGTGATGAGAAAACGCTTCTCAGGCCCACGTTCCAGCTGCGAACGACGCGGAGAGTGTATGCAATCGAACTTGCCAAGTGCAAATGGCGTAATATCGGTAAAACATAAAGCTTAGAACTTGTGCAAAGGATCTTTTGAATGGTTAAACGACCGTTGACTCTACTATCGAGCTTCTAAGGGCTGCTGGCCGCTGAGATTAGCAGCTAGGCGCGCAAAACAGCGAGCCTGAACTTTTCAGCGATCTCAAAAATCTTCCTTCTCGTTTCCCCGTTAACCCCTTTCCAATCGAGTAAAATGGCAATGGTATCAGGATTAGCTTGAAGGGTTACTTCAATTGCCCTTTCAGCATCGTCCTCCTCGAGTATGGATCCCTGCACTATGTGGCCCACCGCAAGGTCGCTGGCGAGAACGCGCTTTGTAATGTTTGGCGCGTAATGGGGTCCGCCAAGCCCCAGAACAACCTTGAACTGCCCCCAATCGCCACATCTCCTAAGGACCTCAGCTATTCCCTCGGCTACGACTCTAGCGTAACCAGAGACTGACCACTGATCTGGCCCGCTTCCAAGTTCAGCAAAAAATGAGGGTGTACTAACGTCAGAAGGACCGTGGTGAGTAACCTCGTAAGTCACCTGAAAGCCGGAAGGGGCCAGCCTCTTCATGGTTTCAAGCGCAACGCGCATGGGTAAAGGCGCGGACTTCGAAACTTCATGCGGAGCGCCGCCAAAGGGCGCTTCAGAACCGGGATTGCCGCTAACGTGAACCGTGAGAGAGGGAAGCTTACCAACGTGCTTAGACGCAAAGATCAAGAGGTCCGCAGGAGGCATGTCTGAGCTCTTAAGCTCTATCAGGTCCTTTTCAACGGCAATTAACTGTACATCTGGCACGATCTTCTTCAGCTCTGTGGTTATGCTTATCCCTGCCTCATCCTCTAAGGAGTAAACCACGTAACACATCAAGGCTTTTTCTCTCAATTCACGCGTGATTTGCCTTCTTCTCCACTGATTTAGTAGACTTTAACAAGCGCGTCAAGCTCAAGCTTTAATCTCGGCCGCCGCCATCCACTTCTCTATGTATACTTCTGTTTTATTGTTGGTTATGTCATCAATGAATGTAGGCAATTCGTCAAGGCGCTTGTTGATGAGCTCCTTAACCTCGTCCATTATCGATTCCGCCGCAAGCCCGGGCTTCATTATCAACTGTGCGGTAACGCTCTTGGGAGAGTTAACGGGCCGACCAATTTGGCTCACCATCCAAACGTACACCTCCTCCAATCCTTTCTCATAGAGCTGAACGTATATATCGCGCGCTATATCGAAAGATAAAATGTTGTAGATCAAACCTACATGGCTCACCGTGTTCTTTCCAGCAGCCGCTTCGTTGCTTGCCGGCCTGTTTAGAGAAATTATGCCGTCTACCCTGTTACCTCTGCCTACCTCCCCAGAGTCTGCGTCCTCCGCGGACGTACCGGTGACCGTTAGATAAACCCCGTTCAATCCTTTTCCTCTTCTGTCGAGCGCGTTGAGCGAAAACTCAAGCTCATCTCCTTCTAGGAACTCAGACTTGATGTAATCCTCTATTTCGGCCTTCAGCTTTTCCTTCTTGGAGAAGTAATCGTCTTCGCTCTGCACGTACCTGTCGACAAAAGCTATGGCGGCAGTTATGTCAAGCTTGCGTTTTTTCCTTATGGTCATAACCTTGATGTCCTCGCCAACTTCAGGGTGTTCTTGCTTGAACGGTTTGGAGTTTAGGTATCTTTCCAGCATGTACGTCATGCGCTCAGACCTTGTTAGAGGCGCGTAACCTACGGTCGCAGATGTATCGTTAGCCCTAGGAATCTGCCCCTTTTCCGAGTACTTTACTGTGGTGCTGCTCCTCGCCTTCATGTTCTCGTTCAGTATATATGAAAGCTCCTTAGATCCCTGCTCGATCTCAACCTGGTAAACGATGTCAGAGTCCGGATCCAGTATTGGGTGCAGGGAATTGAGGTTCTCCCTTATCCACTTCTTCGCAGAGTATATCCCTACTTCTCCCACGTCAATTACCTCATCACCAGCGCTCCAGGTTGCCCTATCACCAAGGATGAGAAGCATAGGCTTCACTATTTTTCCACCTCCCCATCTCTGTTCAGCCCTACCCGCCCTAAGGAATGCCTTATCAACGTTGTAGTGATAGATGTCGTTAAACTTTTTCCAATAAGCAGCGGCAAGTTGATGGGAAAACTCCTCGACTATTCCATCGCATATCGTGTCGGGATGCCCTATACCTTTCCTCTCAACTATTTCCAGCGGCTGGGCGTAAAGCGGAGTCTGCCTCAACTCCTCTATAAGCAACTCATCAATTCCAGATGACATTTTACTAAAAAAGCGCCTCCCTAAATAAATTTTTTTACCGAAAAAACGTCTAAGATGTTACCTTGAACCGCTTAAAGGGGGTGCTTTTCTACATCAGGCCAAGGCAACGACGGAGACTTCAGTAGCCGCGTTCATTGGAAGGGAGGCGACCCCAACGGCAAGCCTTGAATGTCTACCCTTCTCTCCAAAAACCTCAACTAAGAGGTCAGATGCACCGTTAATGACCTTTGCCTGCTCAGAAAAAGATGGGTCGGAGTTAACGAACCCTTCCACGCGCAAAATCCTCTTAACGGAGTCCAGCGATCCCGCTGCCAACCTAAGAACCGACAGCGCGTTTAGCGCGCACAACCTCGCTGACTGAATTCCCTCTTCAACGGTTACATCTCTTCCAAGCTTCCCCACGTACTTCACCTTTCCACTTTCCAGAGGGAGTTGCCCAGATATGAAAACCAGCGAGGGACCAGAATCCCCGATCATAAAAGTTGTGTACGGAAGATAACTAGCCAAAGGCGAAGGAGGTTGAGGTAAAGATATACCTAGCTGGCGGAGCCTATCTTCTGCGCTCATAATGAGTCTGGAGTGCCTTCTTTTAACCCTTGCGCCTCACTTGAACTGTATAAATGACGAAAGATCCGTTACCCCTATTATTTCATCAAAGCTAAGGCCAAGGGCGTCAAGTATTTGCTCTAGGGTAGTCCTCAGGCTCTCTATGTACTTATCTATGTCTATCTCATCAAGCGAGGCCAAAGCAGTTGGCTTAACTCCCTCGCCACCTCTAACCTTGACGAATGATATGACCTCACCAGGCCCCAGTGGTTTCCCCGTGACCGCCACGTACATGCGGGCGGCCTTGACGTGCTGAGGCGTTGTCTTAGTATAGGTTGAGAGGTTCTTGTTGAGCATAACGTTGAAAGAGACCTCGTCCAAGGTGAACTGCTTGCTTTTTATCCTACTGTAGACTTCCTTCACGATCTTCTTTATGTCCTGTTTCGCCGTTTCGAACTCCTTTTCGTCCTTCACGTTGGCCAAGACCTGAAGTATTTGGGAAAAGGCCTTCTTCACGATTTCCGGGGTGTTCCTCTTTTTTCCCAACAGTCCCTTGACATCCACTTGACCAGAAGGCGTAACACCTAAGTAGTTCTTCTTAAGCTCCGAAAACACAACGTACCTATACCTCTTATCTACCTCAAGCCCAATCCTCAGGGTTTTTTCCGCCCACTGCGATAGCTGCTCGAGCTGTTCCTCCGTCGGTTTATACAGGAAAACGCTATCGGTATCGCCATAGAGAACCCTGATACCCATTTCCTGGGCCTTCTTGGTAGTTTGAGTTATGGCGTATCTTCCCATGGCCGTGGTCGCTTCAGCCACCGAGGGGGTATAGAGCGGGAAAGTGTCGGCTCCCAACACTCCATATGATGCGTTTATGAAAACCTTCAGCGCCCTCTGAACCACGTCGTACCAAACCTTTGATTGGGGATCCGTAGCCTCTTTCGCCTTCTTTTTGAACCACTTAATCCTGAAGTCCCTTATGAGGCCCACGTATGTAGAAAATATGCCCTGCCAAACGGTGCAGACCCAGTGATCGGTTCCTGGGATCTTGTTGGTCCTGCACTGTGGATGGGGACAATCGATCGTCTCATAAGATAGGTTGTATTCCTTTATTATTGATGGGTAAAGCGAGCCAAAGTCCATAACGGCGACGTCAAAGTACACTCCCGTCGTTGGCTTGATTACAATCGCGCCCTGATATTTTTTTCCCTTTATCACCGCCTTGCTTTGAACTGTTCCCTTTATGGCTAGATCGCTTTGATTAGGTATAAGGTAGTTCTTCTCGCGATGTGCGGCGAAGATAGCGCTTCTAGTCCATCCGCTTATTCCTAGCCTGACAACCTCCTCTATGGAGAGCCTAGATATCCTCATTATGAGAAATATGAGCTTCATTACAAGGGAGTCCTGAAAAGTGCTAAGCTCAAGGGTTATCTCAGCGTCATTGAAGTTATAGGCCGCCAGCTGACCCGTTGTAAGGCCGTGGAGGGCAGGCGGGACAGATATTTTCCCCTTTTGAAGCAAGGCCTTCGTTATCTCATCGAGGGTAAAGCCCTTGTACGCACCTCCGAAAGCGTAGACCTGTATGGCGGCGTTCTTGAAGAACTTATACAGATCGACGTGCCATCCGTTGGTCACGTAAGCCTGATCCCTGCTAAGCGATATGGGAATCTGCTCTCTCTTAAAGCCTAGGTTAATGGCACGATGATAAAGGTAGTTAAGGTCAAAATTATCGCCGTTGAAGGTAAGCAAGAGGGGGTATTCCTCCATGGTTTTGAAGGTCCTTCTCAGGAGTTCAACCTCATCATTAACCTCTTCAACGACCACGTCATGAGGAAGGTCTGGGGAATCGCCCCTTGGTAGCTCCGCTTCATCACGCATGAGCAGGTAAACAACTTTTCTACCATCGCTTCCAGAGAAGGCGGTCGATATCACAGAAAACTTTGCTTCTTCTGGGTTCGGAATCAGGTTTTCCCTTGGCGTATAGACCTCTATGTCGAGGGCAGTCCTCCTTACGTCCGGGGCCGAGGATATGAGGAGGGGAAAGTACTTGAATGCCTGAGCTACATAGTCATCCGTTTCTCCCTTAAAGATCTTTCTCAGCTGGTCTTCCTCATCAGGGGTGAGGTCGTTGGGGTAGGGCCTTATGCTTCCGTCGTAAACCATGTAGGGCATTCCTGGCAATAGGTTGTTGTCGTACGTGTAACAACTGGTGTACCTTATCTTAGCCTCCCATACCCTGGGAAGTATCTCTCTGAAGGAGTTCGGTTTACCGCCTATAGCAAGGGGGTCGGTTGCCATTAGCTTTGTTAACTGGACATGTTCTCCCGTTAGCGCGTTATACTTCCTGACCCTAACGGCATCCAAGAACTCCTTGCTCTTAGCTATTTGAGGAATTTCTCTTATTTTGTCTGGAGGGACATCCGTTAAAAGGTAAGGCCTATGATTTGTGCGGTCATAGTAAGCGTAAACCTTTCCGTCCTCATCAACCAGCTTCATGTACGCTTTGGCCTTCTGTGCGTCATACTCAACTGAAAGGAGATAAACCTTCTTTCCCTCAGGAGGCTCGGGGAGCGCCTCGCCGTAACGGGCAACCTCACCCTCTTCTTCCTGCTCGTAAATCTCCTCTTCTTCGGCCTCCTCTTCCATAAAATGGATTCGAGGATAGAAGATAAACCTGACCCATGAAACCGCTAATCCAAAGCCCAAGTCGCGTTACTTTTACTTCTTCGGGTCTCTTATTCCTTGTGGCGTTATCTCAAAAACGGCCTCTCCCTCGGGAAGATAAGAGCTATCAACTAAGTGTGCTATCCTAAGCCCGCCCTTACTCCTCCTTAGGTTAATCCTGTTATTCGGTCCGTGCATCATTATGTTTCCTCCCGCAGACGTATTCGGATTACCGAAGAAAACGTCAGGCCTCGACATGATTTGATTAGTCACAACAACCGCAATGTTATATATGTCTGCCAGGTTGGTTAGGTCGTGAAGGTGCCTGTTCAGCTTCTGCTGCCTGTCAGCTAGGTGTTCCCTCCCCTGGAACTGCTTAGAACTTCTGAAGAAACCGATCACACTATCCACAACGACGAGCTTGGTGTTCCACGCCTTTATTGTATTGTCTGGATCCATGAGTATCTTTTCTACTGTAGCCATCTGATCATCGGTAGCGCGCGCAACGTATACCCTTGTCCTCCTTAATGCCTCATCTGGATCGAGACCCGCGGCCGCAGCAACCTCACGGAACCTCTTCGGGTTGAAGGTCTTTTCCGAGTCTATTATGAATGGGTTCCCCTCAAGGCCTCCCTTTTCCTTTGGAAGCATCACGTTCACGGCCAATTGTATGGCAAGCTGAGTCTTTCCAGACCCCCCTTCTCCGTAAAACTCAGTAACCTCACCAACTGGCACGCCTCCTCCAAGGAGATCGTCCAGAGCGGAGGACCCCGTGGTAATCTTACCCCTGTTCTGCACCATCTTTTCCAAATCCTCCGCAGTAATTATCTGTATGTTAAGCTTCTCCCTTGCTGAATTTATTATCTTGTGGCACATGGCCACGCTGAGGCCAGTCGCCGCAGATAGCTCTTCCGCAGACGCTATGGAAAGGCTCTCATATGATGTGTAGTCGTTCTCGTAAAGGCGCAGAGCAGTCGCCTCCCCAACTCCATCCAGCTCCATTAGTTTCTTTATAATGGGGCTGTCTTCAGGCGCTTCTACGCCCTCATCGCTCTCGTTCTCGCTCATTTTCACTAGATACTACGTACTGATTATTAAGGAATTACGGGGTTTCCTGAAAGTGATTAAATGACCAATGACTTACCAGCATGCAAAGCTTATATCGATACGAACATTTTGAAAATGCCTCGGTGGTATAGCCCGGTCAAGTATGGCGGCCTCTCGAGCCGCAGACCCGA
>ERZ1669250.394-NODE-394-length-20642-cov-4.761694_pt1 | contig 20642 bp, 21 predicted proteins | sample MGYA00579295_ERZ1669250 | MGnify/ENA primary metagenome ERZ1669250 (study PRJEB41166, sample SAMN08046056) | hot springs metagenome | biome: hot spring; feature: acid hot spring; material: thermophilic sediment; isolation source: thermophilic sediment from acid...
AGGTAAATCTCTTCGTCTTTATAAAGTCTGAACAAAGGGATCCTATAAGAAACGTTTTATATATTATAAATGAATCATCTGTTTTGTGGTAATCCCTTATCTTGTGTTTGATCATTACTGGGCGCTTTTCGAGGCTGTCAACGGCCTTGTGATAGCAGTTCTGAGCGCCTTGGATATATACTCCCTGTTCAAGCACAGGATAGACAGAGCTCCCTTGGCCCAGTGGGCATTGAACCTTAGGTCGTCAAAGAGAGACATGAACATAATCCTTTTCGCATCCGCCCTTTTCGTACTGGTATTCATAACCTACGCCTTCGGATCGATCTATGGAGAGGACATCATAAAGATTGCAGCCGATCTTCTCGGGACGGTGACCTATCTTATGGTCAGTTATGTGATCGTAAGATGGTCGAGGATATTTGTGAGGTTCCTATGGTGAGCAGCATCTCTGTAACAGTTACGGTGGCAGTGGTTGGTGTCATAATGACCATAGCTGTTCTGAGGTTCATGAGGCGCTTTTATGAGGATCCGGCAAGATCAGTCCAGCTCATAAGGCTAGGGAAAAATTCAATCTCCGCCTTTGTTTTGCTCCTATCAATGAATTTTGTCTTTTTTGTTGGTTATTTATTTCAGTTCCTTGGGGTATCTGACATGTCCGATGTTTTCGCTGTTTTAGTTTATGCGCTAGGAGCAGCGGCTTTCCTGTTCATTCTCACAGGCATCCTGTCAAAGAGGTACCTTGTCTGAATCTCAGATGCTCCCTCTCATTTGAAAAGAGATGCAGATCGCACGGAAAGAAAAGAAGGATAATCCTTTTATATCGGAAAGTTGTGGTAATATACTATGCAGAGGATAAAGAGGACTGAGGTGGATGGTGTCATAGCCAGAAATTTCAGTTTTCTCATCAAGGACAGCAGAGCAGGCATCGCATTCGTCCTTCTCTTTATCTCCTGGCTTGCTATCTGCATGACAGTGATAGGAACGACGTCTTTCCAGAGCACCTACGGGCATCACACACTGCTTATCAATCAAGTGACGGATGTCTCGATATCTTCCTACCTTTCAGGGCTTGACTTCGGACTGATAGTGTTTGTCGCTTTCCTGATCTTCGTCTATTCTATTGGGGTCCTGGTGTTGGCCAAAGGAGGAAACAAAGGGACAAAGCCGTTCACGGAAGCGGCAAAGAGATATCCATCCTTGCTTGTTAGTTCGATCTTCTTCTTTTTCATTGTCTTTATCCTAATGTTCGCGCTGTTCATACCAAGCGTATTCGCCTTCGTAAAGATGATCTTCTATCCGCAGGAATCTCTGCTCAAGAAGAGAAATCCTGTAGCGGCCCTGCATGCATCCTATGATTTCACATCCGGCAAGTTCTGGTCCGTTTTCGGGCTGGTGGCAGGGATCATGCTGATATCTTTAGCCTTTTCGATTATCATCACGTTTGTGGCTCACGTTTCCTTAGGAGCCTTCATCGTCCTCGATAGCCTGCTGTGGGCTTTCATCACGGTGTTTTTCGTTGGGGCGATGACAGAGTATTTCCTGGAAGAACAGAAAAACGTGAGATGAACGGCTCTTATATAAGTTATAAAAAAGAGAAGGCCCAAAATATTTGAAAAGAGAGGAGGTGCTTTCGATGGAATACAAGGGCATTGAGATCAACTGGCTTCACCATGACTGCTTTCAGATAAACAACGGGAAAACGATCGTGTACACCGATCCATACAAGGTTCAGAACACATATAAGAATGCGGACATAATCGTCATAACCCACGACCATTACGATCACATGGATCTCAACAGCATAAAGAAGCTGATAACGCCAAAGACACAGATCGTCGCGCAGAAGGACTGCAAAGATGCCTTAGACCCACTGGAAAACGAGAAGATGTTCGTTTCTCCCGGCGAGATAGTCATCATTGATGGAGTGAGGATAGAGGCCGTTCCGTCCTACAACGTAAACAAGTTCAGACAGGGAAACGAAGTATTTCATCCCAAGGAAAAGGGAAACGTCGGTTTCATCATCACAATATCAGGGATCAGGGTCTATCTGGCCGGAGATACCGATGTGATACCTGAGATGGAGAACATAAGAACCGATGTGGCATTGCTCCCGGTCAGTGGAATATATGTAATGACTCCGGAGGAAGCGGCACAGGCCGCGGCGATCATAAGGCCGAGCCTCGCGATACCCATGCATTACGGTTCTGGGATCGGTACGGAGGAAGACGCGGAAAAATTCAAGAAACTTTTATCTGGCAGGATCAGGGTTGAGATACTTAGAAGCATCGATTAAGAAAAATATAAAGAAATAGAAAAAAGAAAAAAAGAAATCCGTTTTATTTTATCAAGAGAAAGGATTTACTTTCTCTTCTTTGCTTTCTTAGCCATGCAAAATCTATATCATCACTAGAATAAATAATTTTGTGAAAAATTTTTTCAGTGAAATTTTGGATGAAAGGAGAAAATTTCGGCTGAAAAAATCCCTCAGAGGAAAAATTTTCTGAGTAAACGAGAAGCTTTCAATCGACAAGAAAAGTTAAATAGGATGACTTTCTTCTTAGTAGAATATGTCAGCGACAAATGCACCTACCCTAAGGAAAATAGGGGGAAGCTTGAAGGGAAAGAGGAGATCCAAGAGGAAACATGAGTATCTCAAGAGATCTGTGCAGATACAGATAGGAGAGACAAAGAAAAAGATAGTCAGAGGTCTAGGCGGAAACAGGAAGGCCAAGCCTATAAAGTTGAGTGAAGCCAACATGTTTGATCCAAAGGAAAAGAAATTTTACAAGGTGAAGCTTCTGAGGGTCCTTGAAAATACAGCGGACAGGTCCTTCGCAAGAAGAAACATAATAACGAAGGGAGCAATAGTGGAGACGGACCAAGGAAAGGCGAGGGTCGTGAACAGGCCGGGACAGGATGGGCAAGTCACACTTATAAAGGAAGCATAGAGAATTTCTAAAAGAGGAAAAGAGCCATCAAGAGCACATTGAAAAACACAAGGAAAAAAGCAAAAAATAAAAAGATTAATCCTGGGTCGAGATCATTCTGGAGCTTCTCTAGACGTGGTATTTGTAGATATAGAGACCAAGGAAGAAAACTATGGCCCCTATTATGATCCCAGATCCATACACCGGCAACGATGGCACCGCCTTATACAGGACCTGTGTGAAGCCCCAGGCTAACATCACAGAGCCCAATATAAGTAAGGCGACAGCGTACGCCGTGTCGACCCACTTCTTTTCAGAAACTTCGAATTTGTGTTCTGCTTTCATTCTTAAGTGTAAACCTTTTATATTTAAAAGCCTTTACGAAAGGTAGGCGGTGAAAATCCCCCAGAGGGTCAAATGGATTCAGGGGGAAATTCAACGTTCCTATCGAAAAAGATGGAAAATGAGTGCGTTTTCTGTAGAATCGTATCAAAGAACCTAAAATCTTACCCTATATATGAGGACAACAACATATTGGCTGTCCTGGACATCAATCCGGCGACAGCAGGGCACACCTTGATAATACCGAAGGTCCATTATAATACCCTGTACGACATGCCGCAGGATCAGTATCTTTACATGTTAACCATAGCGAGGGCGATAGCCTTCGCTATGTTACTGGTTCAGGGGGCAAAGAACGTGGATATCCTCTATACCAGTGAGCTAGTCAAGGGGAATATAACTCCCCATGCTATACTGCACCTGATACCGCGATATGAAAATGATGCCCTCTCTTATACCTGGCAGCCGCAGAGGATGAGTGAGGATGAACTCTCGGCCCTGGCGAGCAAGATAAGCTCAGCTATAAACAGTGTCAAAGAGGGTGCGAAACCGGCAGCTCAGGAAAAAACGGCCGTTCAGGAAGTGAAGGCAGGGGAGAAACAGGAGGAGAAACCGGTTGAGAAAAAGATAGAACTGAAGCCGAAGCCTGTGGTTTATTGACCCTTACTTTGTCATGTAATCGACGACCTTGTTCTCATCCAGTTTTGTGTCTTCCTTCAGCTCTTGTGTTATTTCCTTGAATTCCTTCTTCTCCACATCGAAGTAGTTGTAGAACTTATCGGTTAATTTCAGATATTTCTTGTGATCGATGTAGTAGGCCTCGACCAAACCGCGGGACACGAGCTCTTTAACGTGGGAATAAGCCACATTCCCGCGGGCTTTTATCAGGTCGGACTGTTTCATCTTTCCGTTCATAGATATAACGCTCAACGTCATAAGGACCCCTTGTTTCATGTCAGTCTTGAGCGTGTCCTTTATCACAGGTATCAGATCAGAGCGCAGCCTCATTATGTACTTTCCGCCTTCGGAGGAGATATAGAAGGCGCTTTTTCTCTCCTCATATTCCTTGTTCAGCTTATCTATCGTCCTTTTTATTATCAGCGGGTCCGCTTTGAGCCTCTTTTGTATCTCCTCGATGCTTATGCCGTCACCATAGGAAAAAACAAGTGCCTCAACCCTGTCCTTTATGTCCGCCATCATTCCTCCATTGGTCTTTCATGTTTTTTAATCGTTATCTCCTGGAAGGGTTCCTCTTGGAAGAGGTCTATCTTCCTCTGCGTTGCAAGGAGAAGCAGGGAAAGGAAGGTGTAAACTATCTCCTGGCTGTCGCCTTTGGTCAGAAGGGAGGAGAAACTCACACTGTCGGCTTTCTTAAGCATCTCATTCAGCCTTTCAAGCAGCAGGATCATCCTCTCCTGTATCCTGACCTCCTTTAGTTTGAGTCTGAACTCCATCTTAGGTTTTCTTCCTATCGCTATCATCGTCCTTACGGCCTGTATCAATTCGCTTAGCGATATCGGCCTTCTCCTGTTTATCGGCAATCGAGGCACAACGACTATCTCCGACGGTATCGCTTTGATGTAGGATGATCTGCTTTCCTCCTCTTCTTTGGCCTTTCTTGCGAGTATCTCGTCCACGATCGCGTCGGATTTCATCTTTAGCAGTATCGCCGCGGTGTAAACGAACTTTCCGCTGAACCTGAAGTCGAGGGATTTTGACCTCAAGACGATATCACTGAACCTGTCGGCTATGAGCGATATATCTATATCTAGAGGGTTCATCTTCTCCTCTCTAACAATATAGGTTATCAGATGTTCCCATCCAAGCTCGTCATTCAGTATCAGCCGGTAAAGTTCATCGTACTCCATCTCTATCCGAAGTAGTTCAGTTTTTCAGCAGCAGCCTTGTTCTCAGCATAAAGCTTCTTGGCCTGCTCCTCATAAGCCTTAATCTCTTCCGGTTTAAGGCTTGGTTTCACCACTTCAAGCGCCCTTTCAAAGTCTTCTTTTGTGACCTTCGTCGCGTTTATGTCCTTTCTGAGTGCGACCAGCCCGGCCTCCTTCGTCAGCCTTTCTATGTCCGCACCCACGAAGCCATCTATCTTTGGAAGTATGAAGTCTATGAACTCCTCCTTGCTTCCATCAAGCGGCATTTTGCTAAGGTATACATCGAGTATTGCGCGCTGATCCTCCTTACTTGGCGGGGGAATGAAGATGATGTTGTCGAACCTTCCCGCCCTCAGTATAGCCGGATCAAGCTTGTCTATCCTGTTCGTCGCGGCGATTATGACTACATTCTTCAGGGCCTCTATCCCGTCCATCTCAGTGAGGATCTGATTCACGACCTGTTCAGCGACCTCGTTACCTTCGAAGCTTCCCCTTTTCGGAGCGATCGCATCTATCTCGTCGATGAATATTATCGACGGGGCAACCTGTCTTGCCTTATCGAATATTTCCCTGACGTTCTTCTCACTCTCGCCAACCCATTTGCTGAAGACCTCAGGTCCCTTTATTGTGATGAAGTTGGACTGTGTCTCTGTTGCTATGGCTTTGGCGAGCAGCGTCTTACCCGTTCCTGGAGGACCGTAGAGCAGCACGCCCTTTGGCGGGGTTATCCCCATCCTCTTGAAGGCATCAGGATAAAGCAATGGCCACTCTATCGTCTCCCTCAGCTGTCTTTTGACCTGGTCAAGTCCGCCGACATCGCTCCATTTGACATCCGGTCTCTCTATCATCACCTCACGCATAGCGCTCGGCCTGACGAACCTCAACGCGGCGCTGAAGTCATCCATTGTGACGACAAGCTTCTCGAGCGTCTTTTTCGGTATGCTTTCGTTTTCCTTGATGTTAAGTTCACCGATGTTCCTCCTTATCACATTCATCGCGGCTTCCCTTACCAAGGCTTCAATATCCGCACCTACGAATCCATGAGTTATTTTTGCTAAGTACTCGATGTCAACCTTCCCCTCGCCTTCAGTTTGGAGCGGCATCCTTCTTGTGTGGATCTTAAATATCTCCAGTCTTCCTTTTTCATCAGGGACCCCTATTTGTATCTCCCTGTCAAATCTTCCAGGTCTTCTGAGCGCCGGATCGATGGCATTGGGCCTGTTGGTCGCGGCGATGACGATCACACGTCCGCGGCTCTTCAGACCATCCATCAGTGTCAGAAGCTGGGAAACGACCCTGTGCTCAACCTCCCCAACGCTTTCCTCACGTTTGGTTGCGATGGCATCTATCTCGTCGATGAATATTATCGATGGTGCATTCTTCTCAGCCTCGTCGAAAAGGTCCCTCAATCTTTTTTCCGCGTCCCCTACCCACTTGCTCATCACCTCTGGACCGTTGATCAGGATGAAGTGCGCCTCGCTTTCATCGGCGACGGCACGTGCAAGCAGCGTCTTACCCGTTCCTGGAGGACCGTATAGCAGCACGCCCTTTGGTGGCTCTATCCCGAGCCTCATGAATATCTCGGGGTGCTTCAGTGGCAGCTCAACCATCTCCCTTATCTTTGCTATAGCATCACTGAGTCCGCCGATGTCCTCATAGCTCACATGCTTCTCCCTTGCTTCGTAGGCTTTCAGTGCCTCATGTGATATCGATATCTGTGTGTTCTCTGTGATGACGACATAGCCTTTGGGTGCGGTGTTTGTCACAACGAACCTCAGCTCACCGAATCCAAAGATCTGCGTTCCAGGGAAACCGTCAAGCATTATCCTGAATATATCATCTCCGAAGTCCAAGTCATTCAGTATCTTGCTTCCGCCGCCGACGCTGATGATATCTCCCTTTGATACAGCCCTTCCGTTAAGCATGTGATTCAGTATCTGTGGACTTATCTTCACATTACCATTTGACATCGGAGCGAGCGTGACCTCGTCAGCCTCGGTGACATTGGCAGCCCTGACGATGACGTTCTCGCCTATCGTGGCTTTTGCGTTCTTTCTCGTCGTCCCGTCCATCCTTATTATCCTCAGATTCAGATCCGCTGGCTTCGCCCTGTCCACCTGTGCGACGGTTTTTCTGTTCCCCTCTATCTCAACGTATTCACCGGGCCTCACCCCTATCTGATGCATCGAAGAGGTGTCTATTCTGACGACATTGTATCCTATGTCATCCTGATAAGCCTCAGCGACCTTCAATTCAATGCTAAGTTCTCCTCCTTCATTCTCTTCCATTTTCAAACCTCCTTAAAGTCAAGCACCAGTCTTTTTGCATAGCCGATGCCCCATCCCTTGATAAAGCTTTCTATCCTTTCCGCATTGCTCTTCGGAACCTGTATTATCCCCCTTCCTATCTTCCTGCCTCCGACCTGCTGCAACAGGCCTGGATTACCCCTCCTTCCAAGAAGGGCATAGTTGAAGAGCATCTTTCTGCTTTGGTTCAGGGGGCTGAGATCATATGTGACCTCAACGTATTCCTCTATCCCGAAATGTGAAAGGAAAGGTTCATCATCAAGCAGGCTTACACTGTCCTCAAATTGACTCAGCATGTTGTTCTGTATCATCTGGAAAAGATCGAGGATCTCAAGGTTCTTTTGATTGAACATCCTTCTTATCTCATCATTCATCTGATTTATCATCTTCATCGCCGCATCATTGTTTTCCTTTAGGATAAAGTACACCTTATCCTTGTCCTCAGCGATGTCAAAGATGTACTGCGACAGATTTTCAGGCAAAATATCATTTATCATGGTTTATATTAAACCAGAACTAGTATTTAAGCTTTTCCTTTTTGTTTATAGTAAACCATAAGGCCGCTTTAGGAGGCCCTTTTAGAATTTATTGAAAATTTTCGATACAGGAGTTTGAAACTTTGTCTTAATGCATAAAATAAAATATTAGAAGCATTGTCATTTTATGTTTGACGTGACTGTGTTTGTTCGCCGTTCAGTTTCTTGTCAAACCGTCGAAGGAGGTATTGTATTAATACTTAGAAGGTGTTTATAAAAAATATGCCTAACAGGAAGAATTTGATCCAGTACATGAAAAATTATCTGTATCTTCTTCCATTGGTAGCCCTTGTTCTTTTCCTTTTTCTTTATCCGATAAGTTATGCTGTCTACATCTCATTCACGAATTTTTCAGTCGAGCATTTCTTCAAATACTCCTTTGTTGGTTTGTATAACTATGCCGTGGCTTTGTCCTCGGGCGTGCTGACATCGATCATAGAGCAGACCCTGATATGGACGGTTGGAAGCATAGCCGCCATGGTGACGATGGGTCTGATCCTCGCCATAATACTCAATCAGCACGGCTTCAGGTTCAGGAAACCGATGTTTGTTTTGATGCTCTTTCCGTGGGCCTTCCCAGCCTTCATCTCTCTTCTTGTCTGGGAGGGGATGTGGAACTATGAGTATGGGATAATCAACAAGCTTCTCGGTCTCATAGGCATCGGTGCGGTGAACTGGTTCAACAGCACACCGACGGCATGGATCCTGCTGATAGTGACGAACCTTTGGCTCTCCTTTCCGTATTACACCGCGGTGTTTCTCTCAATGCTTCAGAGCATACCGAACGAATACTTTGAGGCTGCAAGGGTAGATGGGGCGAGCACCCTTCAGCAGTTCAGGAGCATAACCGTCCCGGTGCTGAAACAGGGGCTGGCTTTTATAATACTGAGCGGTTTCATATTCACATGGAACAACTTCTATCCGATCTATCTTTTGACGGGCGGTGCACCGGGGATATCTACGGACATCCTCACAGTTTATTCATATCAACAGGCTTTTTCCTATGATTTCTATGGTTTAGGCGCCGCCTACTCGATAATTTCAACGGTGATACTGGCCGTGATGGCTATAGTGATGATAAAATACACGAAGATGCTTGAGGTGATAACATGATCAGCAAGTTCAAAATCATCTCGTACGTGAAGTGGTTCTTCTCGTATCTTATTATCATAGCAGCCGTCGTTTTTGCGGTCTTTCCGATATATTACATCGTAGTGATGTCGTTGAGCAAGATACCTGCCTTGACCGATCTTAGCCTTTCCTCGCTTGTTCCAACCCCTTCAAGCATCACCCTCTCCGCTTTCTCCGATATCCTGTTTCATAGCGACTTCCTCATCTGGCTCAGGAACAGCCTTATCCTGGGAACGAGCACCGTGATAATCGCCCTGATAGTCGCACTTCTAGCTGGCATAGGCCTGTCCAGGCTTAACCTCCCTGGAAAAAAGGCATTGGTTGTTACCATATACATACTCACTTTTTTCCCATTCACGGCGATAGCGATACCCTTGTTTTTGATGTTCGCATCTCTTCATCTGATAAACCAGTTCACAGGCCTGATCCTCGCCTACTCAGCTGGCACGGCGATGTTCGGGGCCTACATGTCAAAGATTTTTCTTGATTCTGTTCCAAAGGAGTATGAGGAAGCTGCGATGGTGGACGGTCTCAGCAGATCGAAAGCCTTCTTCAGGGTGCTTCTCCCGATGGCCAAGCCGATCATCGCATTCCTCGCCCTTCTCGCCTTCATGGGCGCTTACACTGATTACGCGCTTGCGAATGTTTTCCTGATCTCTGACAACAAATGGACCCTCACGCTGGGACTCTATTATCTTGCTGTCACAAAAACGAACACGCTCTACAATGTATTTGCAGCCTATTCACTTCTGATGGGCTTGCCTATCTTCATCGTGTTCATCGTGTTCCAGCGTTATCTGACGCAGATGTACAGCATGAGCGGAACGAAGTGATTCAGCGCTTCAGTATCAACTTTTGGTCCTTCTGGTCGAAGAGGGCCGCACTTTCAGAGGAAAGATTCAGAGAAATTTCATCCCCGCTCTTGAAGAGCTTTATCGCCGGTATTATGAGTTTTATCAGCGTCCCCTCGGCGTTCACATGGATAAGCGTCTGAGATCCGAGCGGTTCCACGATCTCAACTTTTCCCTTCACGCTTCCGTTTAGTGTTATGTCCTCCGGTCTGATGCCGAATATGACCCTGCTGGTTTTCCTTGTTATCCTGTTAATTATCTTCTTGGGTATTTTCACCGAAAATCTGCCGAATTTGAAGGTGTCTTTCTCGAGTTTTCCGTCTATTAGGTTCATCGGAGGGTTTCCTATGAAGCTTGCAACCCACGTGTTGATCGGATATTTGTAGACGTTTATCGGCGTGTCGAAATCCTCTATCACCCCGTTGTGGAGTATTGCAACGTAGTCGGCAAGGACCATCGCCTCTACCTGATCATGCGTCACATATATCGTCGTCAGCTTCAGTCTTCTTTGCAGCTCCTTAAGTTCCGCACGGGCCAGGGTCCTGAGCTGGGCATCTAGGTTAGATAACGGCTCGTCAAGGAGAAGCACGTCCGCCCCCTTGACTATTGCCCTGCATATTGCCACCCTCTGTCTTTGTCCTCCGGAGATCTGGCTTGGTTTTCTGTCGAGCAGATCGCTTATCTGGAGCATCTTTGCTGCCTCCCTGACTTTCTTGTCTATCAGCTCCTTTTTAACATGCGCTATCTTTAGCGGAAAGGCGATGTTATCGTAAACCGTCATGAACGGATATATAGCATAGTTCTGGAAGACCATCGCTACTTTCCTGTCTTTCGGCGGATAGTCATTAACCACCTTTCCTCCGATGTAAACCTTTCCGGAATCAACAGTTTCAAGCCCAGCGATTATTCTTAGAAGGGTTGTCTTTCCCTCCCCGGAGGGTGCAAGTATCACAACGAACTTGTGGTCAGGAACGTCAAGGTTCACATCCTTCAGGACATTGACGTCCTTTCCCTTGACATGAAAAGTCTTCTTTATGTGTTCAAGCCTGACCTCAACCATTCCTTTATCTAGGTTTTGGAAATATTAATCTTTGTGCTGAATCAAATATCACATGAGAGTTTATCAGATTTTCGTCGACAGGTTTTCTACAGGCTCAGGAGCAAAAGACTCCGAGCTGAGCATGAGAACATCGAGGAGATGGATGGGCGGGAATCTCAGAGGGGTAGAGAAGCACTTGGATCACATCAAATCGATGAACTTCGATGCGATATGGCTTTCTCCTGTCTTCAAGTCTGGCAGTTATCATGGATACGATGTGATAGATCACTTTCATGTGGATCCCCATTTTGGAAGCGAAAGGGATTTGGCAGCGCTTGTCAGGAAGGCCCACAGTCTTGGGATGAAGGTCATCCTGGATTTTGTTGCCAATCACGTATCGAATAGACATCCTTTCTTTGTGGAGGCACTGAAGGACAAAAGAAGCGAGCACAGGAGCTGGTTCAGGTTCGATGAGAAGGGGAATTATGCCTGTTTCATGAACGTGAAGGAGCTACCGAAACTGGACCTGCAGAAGAGAGATCCGAGGAACTTCATGCTAGATATCGCATCGTACTGGATAGACAATTTTGATATAGATGGTTACAGGTTGGATCATGCTATAGGTCCTCCGAAGGACTTCTGGAGGGAGTTCGTGCACAATTGCAGGAACAAGAGAACGGACTTCATCTTTCTTCCAGAGATATGGTTTGCGGGCGTCGGAAAGGACGCTTTCAGGAACATCGACTTTTTTGATGAAAAAGACAGGAGGGAGATTGATTCGATCTCAGATGCAAAGGATGATATCTCCCTAAAGGTCTGGAACAGTCCAGCGGACATGGCAATCCAGCGCTATGCCTTGAAGAAAGGGGAGAATATTTTTGGTTCGGTCCTAGATTTCGAATACAATTTCAAAATAAGAAAGAAGGTCATAATGAAGGAAGAGGATCTATCTGTTGATGCTTATCCAAACAGGTTCTCATTTCTTGATAATCACGATATGCAGCGCATCGCATGGATAGCGAACACTATTGAAAGGATGAAGGAAGCCATAAAGGAGCTTTACAAGGCGAAGGACCTCGTTTTCTATTACGGTACGGAGATAGGGATGACTCAGATGAAGGATTTCAGTGAATACAAGGCGTATGCGGACACTGAGGCTAGAAGGTTCATGAATTGGAATCCAAGCGGATTTCAGAAAGAGCTTCTAAGATACGTTCTTTCCCTTTCAAAGAGCGTATGAATAGTGGCATCTCATTGTCTGAAGTTATCCACTTTCCTCCTTCCATGCTCTCTTTCTTCCAGGGATCATACCATTTTCCTTTTGGAAGGTAGACGTCTCTGCTCGTCCTTCCTTTTTCAACGATCGGTGCGTAGAGAACGTCTTTTCCAACCATGTACTCATCATCTATCATGTACGTATTTTCATCCCCCTGAAATTCGTAGCAAAGCGGCCTTATCATGGGATGGCCCTTTTCGTGGGCCTCCTTGGCCAGTTCCTTGAGATACGGCATGAAGGCATATCTCATCCTCACCGCACGCTGTATCATCCCTCTGAATTTGTCGGGGAGAACATAGATTTCCTGATCATTTCCTCCTTTAATTTTGTGGTTCCTCATTATCGGGAAGAAGGCAGCCATCTGGTAGTATCTGGCGATGAGTTCTGCGTCGCTGTGACCTGAGAAGCCGCCGATATCGCAGCCCACATACGGGACACCGCTGATGCTCAGACCCGTGAGCAGGGGGATCTGCAATCTCATATCCTCCCATGAGGAAACGCTGTCACCACTCCATATGGCTGCGTATCTCTGTATGCCTATGAATCCTGAGCGGGACAGGATGAACTTCACCCCAGCATCATAAGTCGCTTTAGCCTCGAACAAGGGATATGCATTATGGATAAGAGAGTGCTTCACTCTTGTCCCGTCATCTTTTGTATGAATCGCATCAGGATCGAGGGGAACGCCCTTGTCATCAACAATTCTCGTCGGTTCGTTCATGTCCAGCCAAATCCCGTCTATCCTATATTTTTTAATCCATCTTTTGATCTCATCGCTCCACCATGCACGAGCTTTTTGGTTAAGAAAGTCAGGAAAGGCGCACCTTCCAGGCCACATCGAATCAATATAAATGTTTCCATTCTCATCATCACAGTAATTTCCAAGCCCTCGCATGAACGGTCCATATTTTTGGTTAACAGGTATGGAAGGGTCAACAATTGTTATCACCTTGACATTTCTTTTATGCATCTCCTTCAGTAATTTTTCGGGCTTGCCGAAGCTTTCGCTCCATGTGAAGTTCTTGTATCTGTCCATGTAATCGACATCCAGAAACACGGCTTCCACCGGCAGGAATTTTCTGTACTCATCAACGACCTTTATGATCTTTTCGCTAGGGAAGTAGCTGTATCTCGAGATCATGTGACCTAGCGCCCACCCAGGAATCTTAAAAGGTTTTCCCGTGAGAAAGGAAAGCTTTTCAACTATTTCCTCGATAGTTTTGCCATCGATTATGTAGAATTCGCTCCCATTTTCAGGTATCTCTATTTTAATCTTCCCATAGTCTTCGACTCCGATGTCAAAAACAATAGAGGAAGCATTGTTGACCAGAAGCCCGGAGGGTAAACCATCCCTCACGCTGATGAAAAAAGGAATGGAAACATACAGTGGATCTGTTCCGTATCCATATCCAAAGGAGTCGGTGTTATACATCACCGTTCTTGTTCTTCTCCTCTCCGTCCCGAAGGCCTTCTCACCCAATCCGATGACATGCTCTTTCACTCCAAGATCTTTGCTGAGTATTATTCCCTCGCTTGTCTCATCAATGTTTATTTTCTCTTCTCTCATCTTGATGAATTTAGGATCGGCCTTCTTTCCGTTGAAGTTCATCTTCATCAGCGGCTTATAATCATTGACGTTTATCTTTGTTATGCCCTTGCTCAGAAATACTTCAACTTTCATGATTAAACAAAATCCGGTGATAAATATAAGTTTGGAAGATCAAGTCTTTCCATCCACTTTCATCCCAGGATTCAACTCTTTTTCGCTCACATTTTTATAATTCGAATGCCTTTCTGTATCAATGAAGGTTGAGGATCTCATCACACTGTCAAACAGATCGGGGGCAGGAGTATTTGATAGAAAAGGAAACCTTTATTTTCTCACCTTGCCTTTTTTCGATTCAGATCCGATTTTCTCTTCATTGATAGACAGCTTCTCCGACAGTGGATTATTCCTGACATCAGAGATAAAATCAGCGGAGTACGAGCTTCTTTATCCCAATACGGGAAGAATCAAGCTTTTGCTGAATGATGGTGCGGCAACTTTCACAGATATTCTTCCAATAGGGAGCAATTCCTTCGTTAGGTTCATAGAGTCCTCGCAGCCTTTGGAATTCTCATACAGGTTGGACTACAAGCTACACAATTACTCTTCTGATCAGATCGACAATACCGCGCTCATCTTCAGATACAGCAACGGAAGCATGCTGATCAAGATTTTCGGCGATGGAACTGTTTCCAATGGGAAAATAAATGTCAGTGGAAACGCGACCCTTCTTTTTCTCTATTCGCAGAGGCCGCGGGGCTCGCTCTCGAACATATCTTCATCAAAATTTGATGATCAGCTGAAGAACCTTTTGGAAAGGAACAAAGAGTATTGGAGATCCGTCTTTGGTCAGAACATAGATCTGATGTATGAGAATGTAAAAGCAAAATTAGGCGAGAGATGGGCTAACGCCTTCAGGAATTCCCTTTACGGAATTTTTCAGACGACGTCCTTTAGTGGAGGTGTCGTCGCCGCACTGACGACATCGATACCAGAGGCGCCGGGCACAGGAAGATGCTGGGATTACAGGTACTTTTGGATCAGGGACGCATCCGTCGTATCGATCGTATTCTCAAGACTGGGTTTAAGGGAAGAGGCGGAGAGGATAATCAGATTCATCTTCTCGAGGATAGACACGCTTCTCCTCCCTTTTGATTCCCCGCTGTTCACCTTGAACGGGACGGAGGTCACAGAGAGGGTAGAGCATGCATATTCCGGCTTCAACGGCGAAGGCATTGTAAGGTTCGGGAATTCCGCATATCATCAGCTTCAGCTGGATCTCTCCGGCTTTGTGATGCTCGCGGTGGAAGCGCATTACGATGTTTTCAAGGACCTCAATTTTCTGAAGGAAAACAGGTGGAGCATAAAATACATATCTGATTGGGTTTCGAAGAACTGGAGATCGAAGGACTCTGGGATATGGGAGGAGAGGGTCCGGGACGATTACACTTTCTCGAAACTGATGTGCTGGGAGGCACTTAATATATCAGAGAGGCTTTTGAAGCTGATCTCGATGGAAGTATCATATGAACAGGAGAGAAGGGACATAGAAGCATTTGTTGTCAGAAATTGCGCCTCTCCATCATTGTATAAATCACCCACGAATAGAGAACCAGACGCGTCCTTCCTCATCGACTTTATTTACGGGAAATTTTTCATAAACAAAGCTAACATAGTGAAGGCATCGATGAACGACATCCGCACCCTCATCCGCGGTCAGGGCCTCCTGAGATACAGGCAGGATAATATAGGCGACGAGAAAAGTGCATTTCTATTATCCACGATACATTTCCTAAGATACGCATTGAAGACAGGAGAGATCAACAGGCACAGAGACATGCTTAACAACCTGTTGTCGAAGCTTGAGAGATCCCCCCTGTCTGAAGACATGGACATGGAAGGGAGCCTTCAAGGCAACTTTCCACAGTCGTTTGTAAATGCGGAGGCGCTGAATCTGATACTGGACATGCTATGAAAGAGGAGTGGATTTTAGTTCTGATAGTTTTATTGATGGCAATCTACATAGTTTTAACTACCTCTATATTTGTTTACAAGCAACCTCCAGCATACAACAATGCGCCAGCCTATCTCTTACTGAACAATTGGAGGAACGGGATCATCTATATCTCGACAGGAATACAGATTCAAAACTATACAATCAATGGAGAGAGGGGCTTCAACACCTCGATACAAACAATCTTCTTCAATGGAACGATGCTTCCGATCAAGATATACGCCGATTACAATGAGAGCACAGAGGAGGCTTTTTTGACCTTGAATAATACAGTCGTCATCAGAAAGCCTGGTGATTCATTCCAATTCATTTTTCCTCCCGATCAGAATAGATTTTTAATTCTACCGATGGACGGAAGCGGTACATTCATGCTCTCTTTTTATGGCAATATTTCTTATTCTAGGCATTCGAACTACACAGAAATAAAATATGAGAATTCGTCCATCTTCCTTTCGCCAGGCAGTACGATAGAAAAGAAATCAGGAAGGCTCTACATATTCAACAGCACTTTTCTCGAATTTTCGTATGAAAATTCCAGCTTCATTCCAATCAATTCCTTGATACTGATAAATTCTAAAGCCGTCTCGAACTGGCTTCTCTCCTCAGTGAACGTTTCCCTTCCGAAGGACTTGAGCGATGAATATCATCTCTCCCTCCTCTTGTTGAAAGACGATCAGAATCCGCTGACAGGAGAATTTGCAGCGTCACCTGAGCCAGTTTACATGTATTCGTGGGTTAGAGATTCTTCATTCTCAGCCATGGCTTTGCAGGCCTCCGGTCATGTGAACAGCGCTGTGAAGTATTGGCGTTTCCTAGCTAAAAATGATAATGGGACGTTTTACACCAGATACAATTTTTGGAACGGGCAACCGGATCTGTCATACGGCATACCTGAATATGATAGCCTGGGCTTGTTTGAGATGGGCTTATACAACCTTTATGAGCAGCAGGACAATCGCTCATTGATCTCACAGTTTATTCCCGCTCTGAATAGGACCAGCATCTGGCAGGAGAATCACATTTATATGGGATTAATACCTGAAGATCTGAGCGTTTGGGAGGACAACTTAGCTTACAACTTTTGGACCCAGGCTTTCAATTCAATCGGCCTCAAGGATACAGCGAAGCTTTATTATTCTTTGGGTTTAGATTCATTTCCCTCACTTAACGCTTCTGAGGAGATCAACAGATCTATACAGAAGTACTTTTTTGTCGATGATTTTTACATCCAATCACTCAGCAAGGCGGCGGAGTATGCCAATGGAAGCATGAAAACAGTTCTGATTCCAAACAAAATCGTTGATTCGTCCGCGATTTTACCCATTGTTTACGGTTTGATATCTCCGAATTCGACCGCTGCGGTTGGCACCGTTGAAAAAATAAACAGAACTTTAAATGTCAAGGGAGGTCTAAGCAGATTTCCAAACGACGACTATCACTATTCCAGCGATCTGTACGATAGTTCCGCTCCATCCCCTCCTTGGATTATAACCACGCTCTTTTTGGCTGATTACTACGAGGAAATCAACGCTTCGGGCAGTGCGTTGTCTTTGATGAATTTTGTTCTCGCTCATTCAAACAACGGTTTGTTGCCGGAGGCGCTGGACCCAAACACACTAGAACCGTTACCGACGACCTCCCCGCTAACTTGGTCCTCAGCTATGTACGTTTTGACTGCGCTTGATTTCAAGCCTTGAATTCTTAGGAAAATGATTTCCGAAAATTTTTAAAGAGTAAGCTTTAAATATAAATAATGTGTCGTATAAAACATTGAATTATGGCATCAAAGGGTAAAAAGATCAACATGAATTATGTTTGGGCCATAGTGGCTGTCATTGTCGTGATTGTTATCATTGTTGCCGTTGTTGAACTTTATCATCCCTCGACTTATGTTCCACCGACGACTCCAGTCACCACACCTCCAGTCACCACACCCCCAGTGACGACACCATCCTCTGTTGTTGGTTATGCGTTTGAATTTCCTAATTACTCGATATCCGTTCCAGTTACAATAACTGTTTCGGAGAGCTTCGCTCCAGGCGGTGAGACGAAAGCGTTTGATGCAGATTTGGCGGCCTTTGAAAAGGCGTATCCAAATATCAATGTCATCGTTGAAAACAGTTCCTTTGCTTCAAGCAATATACCGACATATGCAAAGGCCGGTGATGCTCCAGATGTTGTTTATGATTCCGGAGACAGTGCATCTGCATGGTTTACCGGCGGCATTCTGCTGAATCTTTCAAAGTACATAAATGTTGTTCCAATATATTCAAATCAGCCGAGTCAGTTGTATTCTGATCAATTCTTGCCGGTTGCTGTTAGGGACTTCGAATACAACGGTTTATATGGTGTTCCAATAAACTACAATTATATCGTTGTTTTCTACAACAAGAAGTTCTTCCCTAATGGTTTCCCTAATACCACCGCTTCCTTGATTCCTGCATTGCAGAGTATAAAGAAGACTTACGGTATAACCCCTGTTGCATATTCCACACCTAGCGAGTACGGTTACAGGTTTGCAGCATGGTTTGCTGGCTTCGGTGGGCAAGTATTCAATTCACAGGGAATTCCTCAGCTTAACTCAACTGCCATGGCGAATGCCCTGACTTTTTGGAATAATATGACGAATGTCTGGGGTCTGAATGTCCCGGGTCTTACGAGCCCTGGACAGGAGCAATCCTTGTTTGAAGCCAATAAGACCGCGATGATATTCGATGGTCCTTGGGACCTGAGCACTTATGTTTCTGCTTTGGGGAGCAATCTGGGTGCTGCACCGCTGCCCATGGTTTCATCCACAGGAGATTATGCATCTCCGTTTGTCGGTTCAAACGGGTGGGTTATAACCTCTCCACAGGCAAGTGGGGCTTCGCAGACTCAGATAGAAGCGGCATTGCTATTTGTGAACTTCATGACAAACAACCAATCCGAGTTTACATTCTTTAATGATGCTTATGATCTTCCATCAAGAATGACCGCATACGATGCAGCGATGAATGAATTGAATTCAGGGAAAATTTCACCTTCCTATGTCGATCCTGTTATCGAAGGAATATTAGCACAGGCGAAGACAGGCCAGCCGATGCCTAATCTGCCACAAATGGCGTTCTACTGGAATGGCTTCCATGAGTATGCAAGCGAGTACTTCATGAATCACTCCATAAGTGCATCAGCCGCCGCAGCGGGCATGGAAAATTACATGATTACGAACATGAAGTCTTCTGGCGAGATGCCATAGAAAAATGTATTTATATAAACAAATAGAATTCTTTTTCATTTAGCTTATGGAAGAAAGCTCAACCAAATCTGTAGATGAAACTAAGCCGCACTTTTTCATCGTGAGGGTAACCGTCGGAAGGGAGGCTCAGGCGATGGAGAGACTTGACTCTAGGCTTCCCCAAGCGAGTGGAATATATTCGGTGATAAAGCCCTATTCATTCAAGGGTTACCTGATCGTCGAAGCAGATTCAGTAGACAGCGTCGAAAAGATAATCTATGGCATCCGGTATCTCCGGGGCGTGCTGAGGAGGGAAATATCATTTGAGGAGGTAATAAAGTTAATAAAGAAGAAAAAAGAAGAGACAGTCGTAAACATAGGTGATATCGTGAGAGTGGTAGCCGGTCCATTCAAGGGAGAATCAGCCACGGTGAAGAACGTAAACAAGGAAAAAGATGAGGTTGGCGTCATGTTTTTGGATTCAGCGGTCCCGATAACCGTCGGGATAAAAATATCGGATATCGAGGTCGTCAAAGCAGGTGAGCAAAATGAAAACAAAGGTTAAATTACTTGTGGATGCAGGGAAGGCGACGCCGGCGCCGCCTTTAGGGCCCCAGCTTACGCAGCTCGGTTTGAAGGCTCCAGAGGTGATAAAGAAGATAAATGACAGTACAAAACAGTATGAGGGACTGAAGGTACCGGTGGAGATATCCGTAGACAGGGCAACGAAACAGTATGATCTGAAGGTGTTTCTTCCCACTTCAGCGCAGTTACTGATCAAGAATGCTGGTCTTGAGAAGGGTTTCGGCGACAGGACTCAAAGTGCATCGATCTCCTTCGAAAAAGTGAAGGAGATAGCGAACATGCGCGCCGAGTACTCGTTGGCAAAGACGGAGAAGGCGAGGATCAACGAGATCCTTGGTACCTGCTTAAGTATAGGCCTGAAGGTCGATGGAAAAGACCCAAGGGAATTCATATCGAAGTAGGCAAAGATGATAGGTCTTTCATTTTTAAGTGTTTCATTTCTCCAGACTTTCATCTCATCATACAGTTATGTTGCGATATTTCTGTTGATGCTCCTTGAATCTATGGTCTTTCCGGTACCGAGCGAGGTCGTATTGCCTTTCACAGGTTTCCTCATAGCCGTCGGCGTGATCGATCCTTATCTCGGTTTTGCTGATGCCGTCATCGCGTCGCTGGTCGGAAGCGTGGCGGGATATTTTTTGGGCTATTTCCTCGGAATAGACCTCTTCTTGAGGAATATCAAAAAGATCGGGCTGAGGGAGAGGGAATACGATAAAGCGATAAGATGGATGAACAAATATGGCAACTACTTTGCCTTTATCTCAAGGCTCATTCCTGCCATCAGATCGATCTCATCGATCGTTTGCGGTGCATTCAAGATGGACATAAAGCGTTTCTTGGGTTACTCAACCCTGGGAATTTCGATCTGGTCTTTCATATTGATCTATCTCGGTTTTTCGCTCACAAAAAACTGGATCCTCATAGCCCACGAGATAATGGGATCGACGATTTACATAATTTTCTTCACAGTGTTGATCATCGTGTTTTAC
>ERZ1669250.395-NODE-395-length-20640-cov-8.364829_pt1 | contig 20640 bp, 22 predicted proteins | sample MGYA00579295_ERZ1669250 | MGnify/ENA primary metagenome ERZ1669250 (study PRJEB41166, sample SAMN08046056) | hot springs metagenome | biome: hot spring; feature: acid hot spring; material: thermophilic sediment; isolation source: thermophilic sediment from acid...
CCGCTGCGGGAACCGCGCTGCAGCGACCAGCGCAAGGCCTCGTCGCGCCAGAGCACGCCGTCGGCGGTGCTGCCCAGAAGGCGCAGGTGCTCGGCGACGATCTGCAGATAGCGCTCTTGGTCAAAGGGGTAGAAGCCGAGCCACAGTCCGAACCGCTCCGATAGACTGATCTTCTCTTCGGCGGTCTCCCCCGGGATGATCTCTTCGCCGTGGCGGTGGTATTCCTCGTTGTCGGCAAAGTGGCGCGGCAACAGGTGGCGACGGTTGCTGGTGGCGTAGAGCAGGACGTTGTCGGGACGTGCCTCTATCCCCCCATCCAGTAGCGACTTGAGGGCCTTGTAGGCCGGATCCTCGCTGCCGAAGGAAAGGTCGTCGCAGAAGAGGATGAAACGGTAGCGGGAATCGGGGTCGGCCTGCTCCAGTGCGGCCAGGATCTCCGGCAGGTCGAGGATGCCGGCAGCGTCCAGCTCCACCAGCCGCAGGCCGCTCTGGTGGAAGGCTCCCAGCAAGGCTTTCACCAGGGAGGATTTGCCGGTTCCACGCCCACCCCAGAGCAAGGCGTCGTTGGCCGGCAATCCCGCGACGAACTGCCGGGTATTTTCCAGTAACGTCGCCTTCGCCTCGTCGATGCCCAGCAGGCTGTCCAAGGCAGGCAGATCGGCACGTCGCACCGCCTCCAGATACCCGCCCCAAGGCCGATGACGCCAACGCGCGGCAATGCTGACGGCAAAATCGGGTCCCGACCGGGTTCCCTGCCCTCCCAGACTGTGCGCAAGCAATTCCAGAAGCTCCGGACCTTCCACTGGGCAAACCCTCCCTGCTGTGCTCAAATACCTGCGTTAACCCTACAGCGAATCGCGGTGCCATGAAACTCCTGGTCGACTTTCTACCCATCATTCTCTTTTTCGTCGCCTACAAGATCCACGGCATCTACACCGCGACGGAGGTGCTCATCGTCGCGTCCGTCCTGCTGATGCTATGGCAGTGGCGGCGCCAGGGTCGGGTGGAGACCATGACCTGGATCTCCACACTGCTGGTTCTGGTATTCGGCGGTCTGACGATTTACCTGCACAACGATCTTTTCATCAAGTGGAAACCCAGCATTCTCTATTTGCTCTTTGCCGCCGCCCTGCTCTTCACGCATTGGCGCGACCAGCCCCTGCTCCAGCGTCTCATGGGCGCGCAGCTGCCAGCGGCCCTGCCGGGGGCGTTCTGGCGCCGCCTCAATGCCTATTGGATTGCCTTCTTTGTCTTCGGCGCTGCGCTGAACCTGGTCGTCGCCTACACCTTGCCCACCAGCCTTTGGGTGGACTTCAAACTCTTTGGCCTGCTGGCCCTGACCGTGATATTCGTGGTCTTCCAGGCCGTGCTCATCTCTCGCGCCTTGCCCGCCGAGAGCAGCGACGGCAGCAATTCCTAGGGACACTCTCGAGGGGATCGCGCGACCGGACCCTGTGCTACCATAGACCCGATATCCCACTGCGCTGGAACGCACACCATGTACTACTGCATCATCGGCATCGATAACCCCAACTCGCTCAGCAAGAGGGCGTCCGCCCGTGCCGATCACCTGGCCCGCCTGCACCAGCTACAGGCCGAGGGTCGGCTGTTGACGGCGGGGCCCTTCCCGGCGGTAGACCGGGACGACCCCGGTGCCGCCGGTTACCTGGGCAGTCTCATCGTCGCCCGCTTCGATTCCCTGGAAGAGGCCCAGCACTGGGCTGCGGCGGAACCCTATCTCGCTGCCGGCGTCTATGCCGATGTCAGCGTCCGTCCTTACAAGGTGGTATTCCCATGAGCAAAACCCTTCTGGAAACGGCCCTGCGCGAGGCTCTGGCGCCGGAGGTCCTGGAGATCCGCGACCGCACGGAGGCGCACGCCGATCACAGCGGCGCCAGCGAGGGCGGGCACTACGAGCTGACCGTCGTCAGCCGCCGTTTCGAGGGCCTGCCCCTGCTGGACCGACATCGCCTCGTCTACGATGCCAGCGCCAAGGTTCCCCAGATCCACGCCTTGGCCATCCGCGCCTGGACTCCGCAAGAGCATGCCGAGCGGGCTGCCCACCGCGGCGCCGGACGCGGCCGTCCGGTGATACTCTGAAGCACGCGTCCGCCACGCGCTGAACATGGCCGGGGAAAGTTTCGTCCGCCATTTTCGGGAATCTTCGCCCTACATTCATCGTTTCCGCGGCCAGATCTTTGTCATCAACTTCGGTGGCGATGCCATTGCCGATGGCAGCGTCGCCGGCATCGCTCAGGATCTCGCCCTGCTCAACAGTCTCGGGGTGAGTCTCGTGCTGGTGCATGGCGCCGGGCCGCAGATCGATGCCGCCCTGGCACGCCAGGGCTTGGAATCGCAACGGGTAGGCGGCCACCGGATCACCACCGCGGCCAACATGGCGGCGCTGCGCGAGGCGGTGGGCGGTGCCCGTCTGGAGGTGGAGGCTATTCTCTCGGAGGGGCGACTGGACTCGCCCATGGCCCACGCCGGCCTGGAGGTGACGGGAGGCAATTTCGTCATTGCCCGCCCCCTGGGTATCCTCGATGGCGTCGACTATCAGTACACCGGTGCCGTGCGCCGCGTCGCTGTGGAGGCCATGCGCCGGCATCTGGATGCCGACGAGGTGATCCTGCTCTCACCGGTAGGCGTGTCACCCACCGGGACCCTGTTCAACATCCGCGCCGAGGATGTCGCCGTCGCCGCAGCCACTGCCCTGCAGGCCGCCAAACTCATCTTCTACACGGACGCCCCTGGCGTGGTGGACGAGAACGGCCAGCTCGTTCGGCAGATCACCCTCTCGGAGATCGATCGCTTCCTCGGCATCCCCCAGGCAGACGCCGCCGTCCTCGAGCATCTGCATAGCGCCCGCCGCGTCTGTACGGAAGGTGTGGACCGGGTCCACCTCATCCCGCGGCGGGTAGATGGCGCCCTGCTGCGGGAACTGTTCACCCGCGATGGCCTGGGCACGATGCTGTCCCGAGATCCCTTCGAGCATCTGCGCGAGGCGAGGATCGAGGACATTCCCGGCATCCTCGCCCTCATCCGTCCCATGGAAGAGGCAGGCATCCTCGTGCGACGCAGTCGCGAGCGCCTGGAGCAGGAAGTGGACCGCTTCATCGTCATGGAGCGGGATGGCAAGATCATCGCCTGCGTGGCCCTCTATCCCTACCCGGAGTTCGGCATGGCGGAAATGGCCTGTCTTGCGGTGGACGATGCCTATCGCCGCCAGGGCCGCGGCGAGGCCTTGCTGGAGTATTGTCTATTGCAGGCGCGCCAGCAGGGTCTGCAGCGCCTCTTCGTCCTCAGCACCCAGAGCAGTCATTGGTTTCTGGAGAGAGCCTTTCAGCGGGCCGACATCGCCGACCTACCCATGCCGCGCCAGGCCCTGTACAACCTGCAACGGCGCAGCGCCGTATTCATCCGCTCCGTGGACGAGGACTGAGGGGACGGGCTACGCGCCAGACGCGGGGGAGTGCTTCAGTCCTCGTCGTCGACCAGAGATGCTGCACCGGCGGATGTCGAGGCCTCGGCCCGCGACCCCGATGCGGTGGTATCCGTTTCGACATCGCCGCCACGATGTTCCGGCGCGCCCTGCTGAAGCGTGCTCGACTCCGCCGCGTTGCGTCCCACCTGTCCCATGGGCAGCGGCCGGCCATCGTAACGATAGGGCACGGAGCAGCGCTTGGCGACAAAGCCGCCCCGCTCCATCTCACTGGGTTCCAGGTCAAATTCCAGCACGATGTCGCGGCTCGGGAGATCGGACACGTCCAAATCGCGAGGTAAATCGGAGATATGCAGAAAGGCCGAGGCGTAGGGCGACTCTTCTTGACGGGTATCCGTGACCCACAGGCGGTCGGATATCTGGCGCAGAAAACGCACAAAACCGAAGCCGCGATCTTCCTCCCAGCGTGTGCAGATACCGCGTATGCGCGAGCCGAATTCGCCCCAGGCCACCCGCGTGTCGCCGCGCACCGGCAGGAGCCCTGGAATCAGAAAACCGGAGTAGAAGGCATCGGCCTCGTGCTGCAGGTCGCGAGAGACGTTGCGAAAGGCCAGCACCTCGACCCGGCAGCCACGGTTTTGCAGGGCCCGCACCACCTGCAGAAAATCGCCATCGCCAGTAACCAGAAGCACCTGGTCCAGGCGCTCGGACTGGAGCATGACATCCACCGCCAGATCCAGGTCGGCATTGGCCTTGGACAGGCGATTGCCCTCCTCGTCCGTAAACCAGCGCACCGGCTTCTCGATGATCTTCCACCCCAGATCGCGCACGGCCTGCTGATAGCCGCGGATGCCGTCGCGATAGTCCGGATCCCGCCGCAGGCGCTCTTCGTCGATGGCCATGTAGGTATTGAGGCGCAGCAGGCGGGCATCGTCGCCGCGCCCGGCAAAGCGTCGCAGCACGTCGTAGCGCATGGCGTAGCCGCCGTTGTAGCGGATGTTTTCGGCGTCCACATAGACGCCGATACCCTGTCGCGATTGACCACCCATGAAAACTCAGGACTCCAGCACGGCGCCCATGGCGGCATTGGTGACCAGCTTGCGGTAGCGCCGCAGCCAGGGCGATCGCAGCGGTTTTTCCACAGGCTGCCAGTGGCTACGCCGCTGCGCCAGCTCGGCCTCGCTCAGACGTACGTCGATCTTGCCGGCATCGAGATCCAGATCGATGATGTCGCCATTCTGGATGAGGGCGATGGGGCCGCCCTCGGCGGCCTCTGGCGAGATGTGGCCGATGCAGGCGCCGCGGGTGGCACCACTGAAGCGGCCATCGGTGATCAGGGCCACCGACTCCCCCAGACCCATGCCCATGATGTTGGCCGTCGGCGTCAGCATCTCGGGCATGCCAGGGCCACCCTTGGGCCCTTCGTAGCGGATCACTACCACGTCGCCGGGCTGCACCTGACCTGCCAGAATCCCCTCGGAGGCCGACTCCATACTCTCGAAGACCCTGGCCGGACCGCTGAATTGACGCATCGCCGGCAGGACGGCGCCCACCTTGACGATACTGCCTTGGGGCGCGAGATTGCCGAACAATACCCGCAAACCGCCCGTCGGCGAGAAGGGTTCTGTGGCGAGGCGAATGATCTTGCTATCCTTGACCCGAGCCGACTCGACGATCTCGCGCAGGGTCTGACCGCTGACGGTGGGCTTATCCAGGTGCAGAACCTTGGGATTGCGGACGTGGACCTCGTGCAGAATGGCCGGAATGCCGCCGGCGCGGCCGATATCCTCGATGTGCACCGTAGACAGAGCCGGCGAGACCTTGGCCAGATAGGCGACCTGCTGCGCCAGCTCGTTGAGGCGGGCCAGGGGAAAATCCACGCCCGCTTCCCGCGCCAGAGCCAGGGTGTGCAGCACGGTGTTGGTCGATCCGCCCATGGCCATATCGAGGATGAAGGCATTGTCGATGGCCTCGAAATCCACCATCTGCCGCATGGTCGGCCCACCCGCCTTGGCCAGGATAACGACCCGCTCTGCGGCCCGTCGCACCAGATCCCGGCGCGCGCTGGCGGTAGCCAGAATGGTGCCGTTACCGGGCAAGGCCACCCCCAGCACCTCCATGAGACAGTTCATGCTGTTGGCCGTAAACATACCGGAACAGGACCCACAGGTGGGACAGGCCTTGTCCTCGATCTCCTTGAGTCGCTCGGCATCGATCTGACCGCGTTTGAACTGACCCACGGCCTCGAAGGCCGTGACCAGATCGATGGGCGTACCGTCCGCCAGATGGCCCGCCTCCATGGGCCCGCCGGAGACGAAGACCGTCGGCACATCGCAGCGGATCGCGCCCATGAGCATGCCGGGCACGATCTTGTCGCAATTGGGGATGCAGATCAGAGCGTCCAGGTGGTGAGCCTGAACCACCGTCTCGATGGAATCCGCGATGAGTTCCCGGCTGGGCAAAGAGTACCGCATTCCATCGTGACCCATGATGATGCCGTCGTCCACACCGATGGTGTTGAACTCGAAGGGCACCCCTCCCGCCGCGCGGATGGCCTCCTTCACGATACGCCCGAACTCCTGCAGGTGCACGTGGCCCGGAATGATGTCGATGTAGGAGTTGGCCACGCCGATGAAGGGTTTGTCCATATCCGCATCGGTCACCCCGCAGGCTTTCAGCAAGGAGCGATGGGGAGTTCTTTCAAAACCTTTTTTGATGGTATCGGAACGCATGGGTACCTCATGGCGGAATGCGGGCCCGATGCCCGCTGGAGAGTAGAGAACTTGCGTGCTGGAGGATTGTAACGAGGGCTTCGCGTCACCGCAAAAAACACGGGCCCGGCGAGCGGCTCAGCGGCGCGCCTGACCGCTGCGCCGCGCGGCCGCCGCGACGGCACCCGAGACCCGCTCCCGCAAGCGCGGGTCCAGAGCCTTGGGGATGATGTACTCGGGCCCGAAACACAGACTGTCGGGGTCGAGGTCGTAGGCAGCGAGCACCGTGTCGCTGACGGGCTCGCGGGCGAGATCGGCCAAGGCATCCACGGCCGCCAGCAACATCCCAGTGTCGATGCGGCGCGCCCGACAGTCCAAGGCGCCGCGAAAGAGGTAAGGGAAACCCAGAGCGTTGTTCACCTGATTGGGCAGATCCGAGCGACCGGTAGCGATGATGGCATCGGGACGCAACTGCCGGACCCGTCGCGGGTCCACCTCCGGATCCGGGTTGGCCAGCGCAAACACCACCGGCCGCGGTGCCAGCATCGGCAGACAGGCTTCGGGAATCGCCCCGCGCACGGCCACACCGATGACGACATCGGCATCCTTGAGCATCTCGGCCAAGGTCCAATCGTCGGGCGCCACCGCGAGCGCCTCGTGCCACTTACTCAGATCCTTCCGTCCTCGATGCAGGACGCCATGCACATCGCTCAGGAAACATCGCTGAACGCCCATGGAACGCAGCATGTTGGCAATGGCAACGCCCGCCGCTCCGGCGCCGACGATGGCCACCTTTACGGATTCCATGCTTTTCTCTTGAAGGATCAGGGCATTGCGCAAGGCCGCCGCGACGATGACAGCTGTGCCGTGTTGATCGTCGTGGAACACCGGGATATCCAGGCGTTCCTGCAAGGCCTCTTCCACCCGAAAGCAGTCCGGGGCTGCGATATCCTCGAGATTGATGCCGCCGAAACCCGGTGCGATGGCAGCGACCACCTCGATGAGCTGCTCGGCATCCCGTGCGTCCACCTCGATATCGAAGGCGTCGATACCGGCAAAATGCTTGAAGAGCACGGCCTTGCCTTCCATGACCGGCTTGCCCGCCAGCGGCCCCACACGCCCGAGACCCAGCACGGCCGTGCCGTTGGTCACCACGGCAACGAGATTGCCCTTGGCGGTGTAGTCATAGGCGAGCTCGGGGTCCCGAGCAATCTCGCGAACCGGCGCCGCCACTCCCGGGGTATAAGCCAGAGACAACTGCCCTTGGGTACTACAGGGCTTGGTGACCTCGATGGCGAGCTTACCGCTTGGGGCCTGTGCGTGGTAGGCAAGGGCTCGGGAGCGCAGCTCCTCGGCCTTCTGCGCGTCGGCCGCCCCCGTCTCGGAAACCGAGGATGGGGGCGTCTTCGCATCCGCCATTGCTTACTTGCCCGCGTTGGCGTAACGCTTGCGGAACTTCTCTACCTGTCCGGCGGCGGATACGGCCCGCTGCTTGCCCGTATAGAAAGGGTGGCACTCGGAGCACAGATCGATGTGCAGGTCGCGACCGGCGGTAGACCGCGTCTTGAAGCTGTTTCCACAGCTGCAGGTCACGGTAATTTCTGCGTATTTAGGATGAATATCGGCTTTCATGGTATAGCGCTCGTGCATTTTCAAGCTGGGCAGTATAGCCAGCGCGAGTCGGTGCGTCCAGAGCGGAGGCAATCGCGCAGGGACTCAGCGATTCATGGAGTCGTAGAATTCGGCGTTGTTCTTGGTCGCCTTGACCTTGTCCAGCAGGAACTCCATGGACTCCAGCGGATCCATGGGCGCCAGCAGCTTGCGCAGGATCCACATCTTGCTGAGGATATCTGCAGGCACCAGCAGCTCTTCGCGGCGGGTCCCGGACTTGTTGATATTGATAGCCGGATAGATCCGCTTTTCGGCCAGACGACGGTCCAAGTGCACTTCCATGTTGCCGGTGCCCTTGAACTCCTCAAAGATCACCTCGTCCATCTTGGAGCCCGTCTCCACCAGCGCCGTCGCGATGATGGTGAGACTGCCGCCCTCCTCGATATTGCGCGCCGCGCCAAAGAAGCGCTTGGGCTTCTGCAGGGCGTTGGCATCCACGCCGCCCGTCAGCACCTTGCCCGAGGATGGCACCACGGTGTTGTAGGCCCGCGCCAGACGGGTGATGGAGTCCAGCAGGATGACCACGTCGTGTTTGTGCTCCACCAGACGCTTGGCCTTCTCGAGGACGATCTCGGCCACCTGCACGTGGCGGGTGGCCGGTTCATCGAAGGTGGAGGACACCACCTCGCCCTTGACCGAACGCTGCATCTCGGTGACTTCCTCCGGCCGCTCGTCGATGAGCAGCACGATGAGGTAGCACTCCGGATGATTGGCAGTGATGGCGTGGGCGACCTGCTGCAGGAGTACCGTCTTGCCGGTCTTGGGCGGGGCGACGATGAGGCCACGCTGGCCCTTGCCGATGGGCGAGACCAGATCAATGATGCGCGGCGCGACCTCGCCGTAGGGAATATTGTCCGATTCCAGACGCAGCCGCTCTTCCGGAAAGAGCGGCGTCAGATCATCGAAGTTGACTTTGTTGCGGGTGGCGTCGGGGCCCTCGAAATTGATGCTCTCCACCTTGAGAAGGGCGAAATAGCGCTCGCCCTCCTTGGGTGGCCGGATCTGTCCGGACACCGTGTCGCCCGTCTGCAGGTGGAATCGGCGCACCTGGGAAGGGGAGACGTAAATGTCGTCCGGCCCAGCCATGTACGAGCCCGAGGCCGCCCGCAGGAAGCCAAAACCGTCCTGCAGGATCTCCAGCACCCCATCGCCGTAGATGGCATCGCCATTGCGGGCGTGGGCCTTCAGGATATTGAAGATGATTTCCTGCTTCTTGAGTCGGGAGGTCCCGTCCAGACCCATGTCCTGACAGATCACGGCGAGCTCGGCGGCGGACTTGCGCTTGAGCTCGCTCAGATTCATGGTCTTGGCCCCCGGTGCGGGGAGAAAGGCTTCCTCTTCTTCCAGGAGGATATCTTCGTTGGGAAAGGACTTGGGCGCGCGTGGCGCCTTGCGGCGGGGACGAGGCGTATTCAAAGTTGACTATCCAGAAAGGCCTGCAACTGCGCCTTGCTCAGAGCACCCACCTTGGTGGCCTCGAGCTTGCCATTCTTGAAGAGCAGCAGCGTGGGGATACCGCGGATGCCATACTGTGGCGGTGTTGCAGGATTCTCATCGATGTTGAACTTGGCCACCGTGATCCGATCGGCGTACTCCTTGGCCACTTCCTCCAGGATGGGCGCGATCATCTTGCAGGGACCGCACCATTCGGCCCAGAAATCCACGAGCACAGGTTTGCTGGACTTCAGGACATCGTTCTCGAAGCTGTCGTCGGAGACATACAGGATAGCGTCACTCATGGGAGAAAACTCCTCGGATACACTGGTGGGCGATGGGAATATCGCCAAAGGAACGGAACAGGGTGTTTGGCATGGAGGCCGGTACCGATGGTTTTGAGGATAGACGGTGCTGGAACGCGTTTCAATAGGATTATGGGCAGAGATTACCTCAGCCACCGAGCCGGTTCAAGGCTCCGCCATTTCCTCGCGGATTTGTGTGGTCGCAGACACGGCCCTTTGAATGCGTGTGGGACGGGCAAAGATGAGAAGCAGCGCCGAAATCCCGATGAATGCCCACCCGGAGGCATAAAAAAGTGCATTGAAGGCGAGAAAGCTTGCCTGCCGGGTCAAGTCCCCCGCCAGAGTCGCCGTGGCCGCGGACGGCGACAGCCCTCGCGCCAGCAGGCTCCGTGTCGTCTCCGCCAATGGACCGGCCGACGCGACACCCGGTTCCACCAGGAAGTGATGGATCTGCTGCTCCACGCGCGCCAGCCAGCCCACGAGAATGGGGATACCATAACCCTGGGCGGCGACCCGGAACATGTTGAATACGCCCAAGCCCTGTTCGGCTTCGCTCTCCGACAGACCGGAAAGGCTCAGACGCGTCAGGGGCAGGAAAAGACCACCCAAAAAGAACCCCAGCGCAAACTGCGGCCACAACAAAGCCGTGTAGGACGCATCGCGGTCGTAGGAGGCGATCAGAAAACAGCTCAAGGCGAGCCCCGCCAGGTCTACGGCGGCCACGAGACCCGCATCCCAGTGCCGTAGCACCCATTGGCTGAGCAGAGAGGCCGGTTTCGCGGTTGCGGCCATGGGTAAGACCAGGACACCCGCGAGGAAGGCCGTGTAGCCCCAGACCAACTGCGCCTGGACTACCAGCAAGGCCATGATCCCCTGAAAAAACACGGTGCCAACGAAAACACCCGCTACCCCGAGCAGAAAATTGCGATGGCGAAAGAGTCGGTAGGCCACTAGCGGCTGCGGATACTGCCATTCCCAGAGCCAGAGCGTCACCCACAGGATCAGGGCAAGGGTGCCCAGGGCCCAGAAGTGCGGACTGTGCCACCAGTCCAGGTAGCTTCCGAGGTCGAGGGTGACCTGCGTCGTGGCCAGCGCCGGAGCCAGCAGCGCGAGCCCCACCCAGTCCACCGAACGTGCCCGCGCAGGCAGGGATGGCAGACCCTGCAAGGCGAGGACGACAACACCCGTCAAAACCAGCGCCAGCGGCCCGTCCAGATAGAAGAGACTGCGCCAGCCCCAGTAGGTACAGAGCCATCCGCCCACGGCCGGCGCCAGGGTAAAAGGCGTCAGGGCCGCCACCCCCCAGAGGGAGATCGCCAGCTTTTCCCGACCCGGACGATAGCGATGCAGCAACACGGCCAGCGACAGGGGGATACTGAGACCGCCGAAAAAGCCCATGGCAAAACGGGCCAGGATGAAGGACCAGAACTCCGTCGTCTCGGCACAGATGAGGGCGCTCGCACCGAAGCCCGCAAAGACCAGAAAAAAGCTGCGCGACTCCCCCTGCCGGGCTGCCAACCACAGGGACAGGGGTGCCGCCAGGGCCATGCCCACAAAGAAATCGGTCTGCGGCCAGATGGCAAAACTCGCATTGACGCCCAAGGCTCCAGCCACCTCGGGAATCAAAGCCAGATAAGCACCGGCATTGAAGAGCACCAAAAAGTGCGCGAGACCGACGGCAAGATTCAACAACAGAAAGCGGCCTGGGGGCAGATCGGCAGAGACGGCATCGATGCGCCGACGGCCTGTGTCCAGCACGCCCATCAGTTGCCCTCGCCTCGCCGGAACGGAGCGACCATCCGGCCACGTCCTGATCTCAGGCGGGTCATTGCGGCAGCGATGACGACGATGGGTTTACCTCCTCCTTGGCCCAGGATGTTTGGAGCTTCCACCCAGGAATATCCATGCTTCGACTCAAGGCGCTCGTGGACCCATGGCCCTCGCGTCGGCGCAGGTCGACGGCATTAGAATCCCCCATGTGCAAGCATAATAGACGGTGTATACAAGGAATTACACCTAGCTGATCCTCTGTGCCGGGAGCTACAATCGCAGTCGCGGTATCCACCACGACGGAGAAGAAACCATGTTGAAAGTGATCAGTGCGAGTCTGCTGTCTCTGAGTTTTCTGCTGGCGGGTGCGGCGGTTGCGGCCGAGCCCAGTGCCGCTGCCCACGGCGGCAGCATGGGGAACATGCCCATGACCCACCAGATGCCGGCCAAGGAGAAGGCCAAGGAGCCTGGCAAGAAGCTGACGGCGCAGCAGGAAAAAATGCGCATGTGCAACCAGCAGGCCAAGGGCAAGAAGGGCGAGGAGCGCAAGGCCTTCATGCGCTCCTGCCTGTCCAAGAAGAAGTAAGATTCGTCTAGGGGATCGGTCCCCGTCTCAGCCTACCTTGGTGGCCGATCTCCGGCGCCCCCGCGGCCGCGCCCTGGATGGTTCGGGGCAACGCGGTGCCGGCATGGGTGCCGGTCCTACGCCGATAAGTGGCGCCAATTCCTGCAGGGCCTGCCAGTAGACCCGACGCTTGAAGGCGATGATCTCGTTCACCGGTCGCCAGTAGTCTACCCACTGCCAATCCTCGAATTCCGGGTGCGCCGTCGCGAGATTGATGTCCTCCTCGCTACCCTGGAAGCGCAGCAGAAACCAGATCTGTTTCTGCCCGCGATAGCGTCGTCGCGCTGAGCGCTGACGTGCACAGGGCACCTCGTAACGCAACCAGCCTCGCGTCCGCCCCAGGATGAGCACCTTGCTGGTGCCCACCTCTTCTTGGAGCTCGCGGAACATGGCCTGTTCCGGCGTCTCGTTGCCGTCGATACCGCCCTGCGGAAACTGCCAGGCATCCTCGCCCAGGCGCTTGGCCCAGAGCACTTGATTGTGGTCATTACATACGATCATCCCCACATTGGGACGATAGCCGTCGGCGTCGATCATCGGAGTATCTCAATGAGATTTTTCCCGAATATAGCAAAAACACGCGTCGCCGTCAGGCGTCACCGGGGGCAGGAAGGCAGTGTAGCAGTTCCAGAGGATAACGCTGGCCGGCGCAGTAGTCGGCAATACAGCGGCTGACCATGTCGCTGCGCCACTGATCGCGGCGTGCCTCCAGTTCCTCTCGACTGAGCCATAAAGGACCGACGATACCGTGGTCCAAAGGCCGCGACTCGTCCCGTGGACCGACTTTACCGGCAAAGGAAAAACGCAGATAAGTCAGATTTTTGTGGGGATGTTCCCAATGATAGATGCCCACCAGGTAGATGGGCTGAAAAGCGTAGCCGGTCTCCTCCAGAGTCTCGCGCACCACGGCCTGCAGCAGCGTCTCACCCGGGTCCCAATGCCCAGCGGGCTGATTCAGACAGCGACGACCGTCGACGATCTCCTCCACCAGCAAAAAGCGGCCGGCTTCGTCCTCGGCAATGGCCGCGACGGTGACGTGCGGCGACCACGACGGGTTCATGGCAGGATACGCTCGGCTGGCGCCAACAGCCGCCATGTGCCAGGCTGCAGATCGTCCACCCGAAAGGGACCGAAGGCCTCCCGGTGTAGGGTCTCGACGCGATTCCCCAAGGCCGCCATCATGCGCCGTACCTCGTGATAGCGTCCTTCGCGCAAGGTCAGACGCAGATGCTTAGGGCTTTGGACCTCCACCGTGGCGGGCAGGCAGGGACTGATCTCACCATCCAGCAGCAGCTCGCCCGAGCGCAAAGGCGCTAGCAGCGCGTCGTCCACGGGCTCGGCAAGACCGACGAGGTAGACGCGCGGTACTGCCCGGCGTGGGTGGGTCCAGCGATGCAGCCAGGCGCCATCGTCGGTAACGAGAAGCGTGCCGCTGGTGTCGGCATCGAGACGCCCGACGCTGTTGATGGCCGGCCGGCGGACACTCCAGGACGCGGGGAAGTCGGTGTAGATGCTGCGCGGCTCGCCGTGCGCACAGACCTTGCCGAGCGGCTTGTGGTAGAGCAGGTAGAGACCGTTCGGGTGATCCAGGGGCTCGCCATCGATGCGCACCAGCGCCGGATCCACACGTTCGCCCGCCTTGCGCGCGAGCTCCGGCCCGACCCGCACGCGCTCGGCCCGCAGCCAGTCCCGAAGTTCCGCGCGGCTACCGTATCCCAGGCGCGAAAAAAGTCGGTCCAGACGTTCCAGTGGGGCTGCCATGGCCCTAGTCTAGCGCGCCGCCGGCTCTGTCGAAAAGCCACGGAAGGCCGTATCATGAGGGCCTCAGAGGAGATTCCCATGACTTTTACCCTACCCGCCGAGTGGGCGACGCAGTCCATGGTACAGTTGACCTGGCCGCACCGGGATACGGACTGGGCCGAGCGGCTGCCCATGGTGCTGCCAGTGTTCACGGAAATCGCCGTGGCCATCAGCCGCCGGGAGGATGTACTCCTGGTCTGTCACGATGCCGAGAGTGAGGGTGAGGCGCGCGCGCGGGTGCTTGACGCTGGCGCCCGACCCGACCGTTGCCATTTTGCACGGGCCCCTAGCAACGATTCCTGGGCCCGCGACCACGGTCCCCTGACCCTGCGTGCCCCGGACGGCCGTCGGCAACTGCTGGATTTCGGCTTCAATGCCTGGGGACTGAAGTTCGCCGCGGATCGGGACAATCTCCTCACCCGCCGTCTGCACAGCGCTGGCGCCTATGGCGACCTGCCACTGCGCACCTTGGGCATGATCCTCGAGGGCGGCAGCATCGACAGCGATGGTGCGGGTACCCTACTGACCACCAGTGCCTGTCTGCTCTCGCCCAATCGCAATCCGCAGTGGTCGCGAGAGGAGATCAGCGCACGGCTCTGCGAATACCTGGGTGTCGAGCGTATCTTCTGGCTGGAGAGCGGCCATCTGGAGGGGGACGATACCGATGCCCACATCGATACCCTCGCCCGCTTCTGCACGCTCGACACCATTGCCTATCAGTCCTGTGACGACCCGGACGACAGTCACTTTGCGCCCTTGCAGCAGATGGCAGCGGAGCTCGCCAGCTTCCCTCGCGCCGATGGCGGTAGCTATCATCTGGTGCCCCTGCCCTGGCCACGGGCGCGCTATGACGAGACGGGGGCGCGCCTGCCCTTGAGCTACGCCAACTTCCTCATCATCAATGGTGCCGTGCTTCTGCCCACCTACGACGATCCCGCCGATGCCCTGGCCGCAGAGCGCCTGTCTGCCGCTTTTCCCGACCGCGAGATCGTCCCCCTGCCCTGCCTGGAACTCGCGCGTCAGCACGGCAGTCTGCATTGCGTGACCATGCAGATTCCGGCCTGACGGCTTGACAGGGGCACGGGCCTCGACCATCTTGGCGCCAGCGTAAGGGGGCTCTCATGCTGCACTATCCCGACATCAATCCCGTAGGCTTCCAGCTGGGGCCTTTGACCATCCATTGGTATGGTCTGCTGGAGATCATCAGCTTCGTCATCGCCACCGTCTGGCTGATCCGTCGTGGTCGCCAGGACCACTGGCGCTGGGACAAGGGCGAGGTGGTGGACCTGGAATTCTACGTCGCCGTGGGTGCCATCCTCGGCGGTCGGGTGGGCTATGTGCTCTGGTACAACCTGCCCTACTACCTGGATCACCCACTGAAAGCTCTGGCCATATGGGATGGCGGCATGTCCTTCCACGGCGGCCTGCTGGGGGTGGTGCTGGCCTGTTGGATCTTCTCTCTGGGAAACCAGAAACACGCCTTCCTCCCAACCCTGGATTTCATCGCGCCTGCGGTACCCATCGGCCTGGGGCTCGGACGCTTGGCCAACTTCATCAACGATCAGCTCTTTGGGCGCGTCTCCCATCTGCCGTGGGCCATGGTCTTCCCGGCGGGTGGACCGCAGCCGCGGCAGCCCTCCCAGATCTACGAATTTCTCCTGGAAGGCGTGCTGCTCTTCATCATCCTCGCCGTGTACAGTCGCCGAGCCCGACCGGCCGGTGCCGTTGGGGGCATGTTCGTCCTCTTCTACGGCATCTTCCGCTTTCTGGCAGAGTTTGCCCGCCAGCCCGATATTCAGCTGGGTTTCGTCTGGGGGCCCTTCACCATGGGCCAGTTCCTCTCGGTGCCCATGATCGTCCTGGGTCCGGTGATCATCTGGTGGGCCTATCGCGGCGGCTTTGCCAGCCGTCCACCGGCGGCTGCGCACTCGCCCACTGTGCCCGCCCGCAAAGGGGTATGAGCGCATCCCTCGCTGATCTCAACGGGCCACAGCGGGATGCCGTAGCCCGGGTGCACGGACCGGTCCTGGTGCTGGCCGGGGCCGGCTCGGGCAAGACTCGGGTGATCACTCGCAAGATCGTCCACCTCATCGAGGACCACGGGGTCGAGCCGCGGCATATCGCTGCTGTCACCTTTACCAACAAGGCAGCACGCGAGATGAAGGGGCGGGTGCAGAAATCCCTGGAGGGACGCTCGGTCCGCGGCCTGACCATTTCCACCTTTCATCGTCTGGGTCTCGAGATCCTGCGTCGCGATATCACGCAGCTGGGCTATCGTGAGAACTTCAGTGTCATCGACCCCGGCGACAGCCTCAGCATGGTCCGCAATCTCCTGCGCGAGATGCAGGGGCCCAGCGATCTGGCGGAGAGTATTCAAGCGCGCATCTCCCGGGCCAAGAACGACGGCCACGAGCCCGAAGATATGCCCCTGCAGGACCGCCTGGATGAACTGGCGCAGAGCATCTATCGCCCCTACCAGCGCGCCCTGAAAGCCTGCAATTCCGTGGATCTGGACGATCTCATCCTCCTGCCCACCCAGCTTCTGAGCAGCTCCAGCGAGGCGCAGGAACGTTGGCAGGAAAGGATCCGCTATCTCTTGGTGGACGAATATCAGGACAGTAACGGCGCCCAGTACCGGCTGCTGCGCAGCCTCCTGAGAAAGCGGCAGAATCTGACGGCCGTGGGCGATGACGATCAAAGTATTTACTCTTGGCGCGGCGCCGCCGCCGATAACCTTCAGCGACTGGCGCAGGACTTTCCCGACCTCAAGGTCATCAAACTGGAACAGAATTATCGCTCCACCGGGCGGATTCTCCATGCCGCCAACCATCTCATCGCCCACAATCCTCACCTTTTCGAGAAAAAGCTGTGGAGCAGCCTGGGAGACGGCGAGCGGATCCAGGTTATCGTCGCCAATGATGAGGCTGACGAGGCGGAACAGGTGGTCAATGCCATCCTGCGCGACCGCTTCCAGCGCCAGGGCGAGTATCGCGACTACGCCATACTCTACCGCAGCAATCACCAGTCTCGTCCTTTCGAGACGGCCTTGCGCAATGCCCGCATCCCCTACCAGATATCCGGCGGCTTATCCTTTTTCGAGCGCAGTGAGATCCGGGATTTCCTAGCCTATTGCCGACTGTTGGTCAATCCCGATGACGATGCCGCCTTTTTGCGTGCCGTCAACACGCCCCGAAGGGGCATCGGCAGTGCCACCCTGGAAACCTTGGGGGAACTTGCCAAGGCGCGGCAGATATCGCTCTTTGCCGCCGTCTGGGAAGAGGATCTGACACTTGCCGAACGCCCACTTCTCGCCCTGCGCAGTTTTGCCGACTGGCTGAATCGCACTTCCGAAGCTTGCGCAAAAAGCGAGATCCTGCCGACGCTGCGCGACCTCCTGGAGGAGATCGGCTATCGCCAGTATCTGGAAAACGAGGGCGACGAGCGTGAGGCCCGGCGCAAGTGGGAAAATCTTGAAGAGCTGTTGGCGTGGATGGCGCGCCTGCAGGAGCAGGAGGACGGTCCGGAGAACCTCGCCGAACTCCTCAACCGTCTGAGCGTGATCCACATCTTGGAACGGGATGACGAGGACGAAGACCGCGACGTGCTCCGTCTGTCCACCCTGCATGGTGCCAAGGGACTGGAGTTTTCCCGGGTATTTCTAGTAGGGATCGAAGAGGAACTGCTACCCCACCGTAACAGCGAGAGTCCCGCTCAGATCGAGGAAGAGCGCCGACTCTTCTACGTCGGCGTGACACGCGCGCGGCACAAGCTTGCTCTGAGTTATTGTCGCCGCCGCAAACGCTACGGCGAGATGCTGTCGCCGGAGCCATCGCGATTTTTACAGGAATTACCAAAAGATCTACTGGACTGGCAGGGGGGCAGCCAGAGAGAGGAAGGGGAGGATCTGACCGCAGACGCCGCCTGCGCCCGACTGCGCGCCCTACTGGACGACTGACACGACGGGCTGGACTTGCCGAGGCAGTGAACTGGCCTCACCCGATCTACGGTGGCGAGGCCCGGCTTTCTGAGGGTCAGGCCTGCGTGGCGCCCAAGGCTTTGACCCGAGCCGAAAGTCGACTCTTGGTCCGCGCTGCCGTGTTGGCGTGGACGATGCCCTTGCTGGCCGTCTTGTCGATGATGGACTCGGCCTGGTGCAAGGCCGCGCGCGCTTGCTCTTGGTTACCCTCACGTACCGCCTTCAGCACGGATTTCACGTAGGTGCGCATGCGCGACCGCAGACTGGCGTTGTGTCGCCGACGTTTTTCGTTTTGCAGAACTCGCTTGCGCGCTTGAGAAGAATTTGCCACGAAACCACTCCCGAATCGTTAACCAAAGCCCTTGGGGGCAGGCGAAGGGCGATATTGTCATCTGCGGCCGCTCTACTGTCAAGGATGGCTAAAGGTCCATCCTCTTCCGCAAGCAGCGCTCCTGAGCGCGCCACAACTTCCCGTGAGAAAAGGCCCGAGAATCCAGGCCGACGCCCTGTCTTCTCCCGGCTACAGCTAGTCCCGGATTGCGGATAAACCGCGGACTGCCGTGCAATAATGTTGTCGCTCTCAGGGCGCACAGATGCAGAACACCAAAAAAAGACGCCCCGCTTGGGGGCGTCATTGCCTACATCGGGAAGAACTCCGCCGGTTTCAGGAAGCCAAGCCACATAGGGGTCCGGCAGCGGCCAAGCTCCATGAGATCGACGATCCTCCCGTCATGACCGCATCGCAGGGTTTACCAGCCTGGAGGCGGCGGTGGCGGCCCGGGCGGTGGCGGAGGCGGTGCTCCCGGACCGCCTGGAGGCGGCGGCGGTGGAGGAGGTGCAGAATTGTAGTAATAGCCCCCCGGGCCCGGCTGGACGGCCGCATAGCAGCCAGACAGGCCAAGACCGAGGCCAAGGAGCAGTCCAAACCGCAGACCACGATATAGCCAGCCCGAAGCGGGGCGTGTTGCGTCAGGATGCATGATCCATATCCTCTCGTTCAGTAACCATACAAGGAGCGATCGTACTTCCGCTCCGCTCGATACACCCGGTTGTCGTATTTTCGCTGCGCTTTCCAGTAGCGGCTATCGGCTTTGTATTCCTGTTTTTCCAAATCCCGCTTCCAGCGCGCGTAGATCCGCAGAGCCTTCTGGCTGTAACCGTAGGGATAGGGATAAGGGTAGGGACGCAAATAGTCGACATCGTCAGCACAGTAGGCAGCGGTCACGATCCCCGACTCCGGTAGCCGCGAGAGCACCGTTCCGCCCTGCGCGAGAACCACGCTCGTGCTCAGCAGGGCTCCGACAAAAACTGCCAGAGGCAGCGGCCTGGACTTTCTATCGGACATGCATGGATCTCCTCGTCACCCAAGTACGAAGAACTTAAGCAAGATATATGCCTACTACAAACACTAGACTTTTAGCCACTCCTGGGCTCGCTTGTGTTTCCTCTGGGCGACAGGGTGGGGATTCGTGTCACCGGGGAAAGTCGGGGGCGCTCAGATTCGAACACGTTCCGGAGGTTCCGGAACGGCCACCGACGCGTATATGCAACGCTCAAAAAGCAAAGCGCCCAAGCGCAGGGAATAACAGGTTGAGCGCCTGGGCGTTTGCTGGAGTCATACGGCAAAAGCCGTTAAAGCGGGGACAACAGGGTTGGTCCCGCGAGCAGAAAAGTCTAGATCGCGGTACGACCGCTATCGCGGTGCGTCGGCTGCAACGCACTCCAGCGGCAATGGACCATCGGGTGGCCAGACACATTGGCAGCGGGCACCGGCGCGACACTATGCCGACCAGCCTGCGGTTGCGGATCGACCGGAACCGGCACTATCGCCAGTTGAGGTACGGTCCACTCAACCGGCACAGACGGCAGAGCCAAGGGAAAAGCCGGTTGCGCAAAGGCTGCGGACATGAGGCTCTGCATCCACTGTATCTGCGCCTGCATATCCCGAACCTGCTGCAAGGTGCTTGCCTCCAATGCCCGGGCCTGTGCCGGGCTCAACCGCACGACCTGTGCCACGCTCGCGGCAGGCGCGCCCCAGGTGATGCTCTCGACGCGAAGAACACCCCCCGGGATTCTATAGGTATGGGAAACAACCTGCGCTGCGGGACGATAGGCGGACGCCGCACAAGACGAGGGACTTGCCGCAAATACTGCCGCCCCGACCAAGGCCACAGAGAGGCTCAGGATGAATCGACGATGCTTAAGCGCATTGCCTTGCATGGTAGTAGGTCTCCTCTGTCACTCCCAAAAAGCACAGAAAAGACCAGACGAACAGACCTAAAGTTCCCGCAGCGCACATCAGAGCTCGCGCCCAACGTTTCTGTCGGATCTTCCAGGAGATTGTCGCCATCCAGAACCGCCATCAGGGCACCGTACCACTCAGAGCCTGTATGGATCGCACCAATGCCACCTACACAGCTACCCCCATTGGAGACTCGGGGAACTCCCGCAGATGGTCTGGTCGCGTTTTTTAGAGGGTCACCTCTGTTTGACCGCATGGATGGCGACGGTGTCCAATTGGAACGAGTGGTCGTCCTCGAAATGGAAATGTTCTTTGGCTTCCGTCGCTGCGCCGTCGATGAGATCCCTGATAGCCTGTACCCTCACCTCTGGTGTGCGCATGCGCGCGACCCAACTGTTAAAATCCAAGCGTATCTGCCATCTTTCCTGCAAGGTGACCTGCAAACCGGCACGGGTGAGCATGCTGGTCCATTCCGATAGCCTGTAGTTTCGCACGTGGGAGGGGTCTCGTAATATCTCCACGGCATTGATGAAGGTATCCAATGCGGGGATCTCCGGCGCTGCACTGTCAATGAGGACGATAAGACCGTCCGGCTTCAATACGCGACGGATTTCGGCAAGTGCTTTCGGGACATCCGTCCAATGGTGTGCTGAATATCGCGAAA
>ERZ1669250.397-NODE-397-length-20614-cov-5.525561_pt1 | contig 20614 bp, 17 predicted proteins | sample MGYA00579295_ERZ1669250 | MGnify/ENA primary metagenome ERZ1669250 (study PRJEB41166, sample SAMN08046056) | hot springs metagenome | biome: hot spring; feature: acid hot spring; material: thermophilic sediment; isolation source: thermophilic sediment from acid...
GTAGGCGCGGTCGCCCAGCTCCAGATCCCCCTTCAAATGGCAGCATCTGGCGCACATCTCTACAAAGCCTCGGGTAAGCCCGCGCATCTCCTCCCTGAAGGTCGGAGTTTTACTATCACTGCTTCCCCCAAACCCCTAACGCCGTTGCAAGTTCCCGGGCGGCGTCCCGCAGAGGAACGAGCATCTCATCTCCCGGTCCCATCTTTATTCTGACGACGCCATCAGCCGCCTCCTTCGGGCCGGCCATCACCAAGACGTCGTACTTCTTGGCGGCGTCCTGAAACGCCCTCTGAATGCCGACCTCTCTATCATGAATCGGTAGATGCACAGCTATACCTTCACGTCTTAGGATCTCTGCCACGATCACTGCATATCCCTCGGACTCGCCCGGATACACGACCGCGACCTCCTTACGCCTCACGCGGGGGATGCCCCTCATGGCTTCGACTATTCTATCTACGCCGCCTCCAGCACCGGTCGCCCCCGAGTCCGGCCTCCCGAATATGCGTGTGAGTATATCGTATCTCCCGCCCCCTACAAGTGATCCTAACTCGGCATGGGCGGTCGACTTCGCCTCGAACACAAACGAATCGTAGTAATCCAGCCCTCTGGCGAGCCTGGGATCAACGCGGAACGGCACCTTCATGTCCCGGAGTAGCGCCGTGATCTTCATTAGGCGATCCGTCAGCTCGTAGTCGCCTGATTCTGCCCTATTTATTACGCTCTCCAGTATCTTGGGATCATGGCCCTTAAGCTCGTACTCCCTCATCACATCCTCCTTCGCGCGTTTATCCAGCTTGTCGAGCGCCCTAAATGCCTCTATCACCGCCTCCTCCGACAGATTCTCTCCCCCGGATTCCCGTATTATGGACTCCGTCAGCTTCCTGTCGTTCACCACGAACTCCACCTCCACCTTCAATCTGCTCAACAAATCATGGGAGAACAACACTATCTCTAGATCTGCCAACGGCGATCTCGGTCCGAATATCTCCACATCCCACTGGTAGAACCACCTGTATCTTCCCCTCTGCGGCTCATCATATCTCCAGACGTCGGCGAACGCCGCGAGCCTGAGGTCCTTGGGCAGACTCCTGTCTGAGCAGTAGTACCTCGTGAGGCCCACGGTGAGGTCGAACCTGAGCCCCACCTCCCTTCCACCCTTGTCCACGAAGTGATAGATCTCATCGCGGACGTTCGGCCCGCTCTTGGCCTCCAGCGTGGACAGGAGCTCAAGGGAGGATGGCTCCATCATCTGGAATCCATGGAGCGTCGCCTCCTCGACGAACGCTTCCCTCACCAGCTCCAGCAGTTCGTAGTTCTCCGGGGCGTAGTCCCTGAGGCCCCGCGGGAGCCTCAGCTCCGTCAAGTCGATCGCGCCTTCCTGAGCGCCGATAGCTCCGCGAGCAGCGCGGACAGCTGTATCTCCGGATTCGAACCCTGCCCTAGCCGGTAGTCGTACTCCGCGAAGAGCTTCGCGGCCTCCGCGTGATCAATATCCTTCAATGACATAACCTCCTCGAACGTGAACTTCAGCAGATCCTGCTCCGGCATACCGTAGATCCTCATGAGCTCCAGAAGCTTCTTCCTAGCCGATGCGAAGTCCCCTCCCAGTGCGAACTGGACCATGTCCTTGACCGCTGAACGTCTACCTATCCCGAACACTTGACGGACCGACTCCGGCGTGACCTTACCCATAGCGGCAGCTGTCTGTAGCTGATTTATCGCCTGTCTCATGTCCCCCTGAGTGTATTCGTATATCAGGTGAAGGGCATCCTCGTCGTACTGGCATCCCTCCGCCTTACAGATCCTCTCCAAGAATGCTACCACGTCCTTCTCACCCATCCTGACGAACCTGAAGACGGCGCACCTGCTCTGTATAGGTTCAATGATGTTCGACGAGTAGTTCGCCGTGAGGATGAACCTGGCAACCTTGGACGACTCCTCCATTATCCTCCTCAGCGCCGTCTGGGCGTCGCTGGTCATCTCGTCCGCCTCGTCTAGGATTACTATCTTGAACGGGATCCCCTCCCTCAGATCCACGTAGCGCGTGAACGACTTCACGCGTTCCCGGACGACATCTATTCCCCTCTCATCTGAGGCGTTCAGTTCCAGAGTATAATCCTTCCAGGAGTCCCCCAAGATGGTCCTAGCTACGATGAGCGCAACGGTCGTCTTGCCGGTCCCGGGCGGGCCCGCGAACAGCAGGTGCGGCATCTCCTGCGGGTGCTTCAGCATTGCCTCAAGCCGCGCCCTGGCCTCCTCCTGATCCGCAAGGTCCTCCAGGCTCTTGGGCCGATACTTCTCAACCCACATCAACTCAGCCTCGGTGGCCAATTTCAGCCTGCCATCACTGCTCCGTCCACACTTTTAAACAGTGCGCGGCGAATTGTCTATTCAGGGTGAGATCCGGGTCAACACAGATATACCGGGAGACGGAAAACCAATTGTGCGTTAGGCATGGATGGCGTGGCGCGGGCTGCCTGGCTCAGGTCCGACTGCACGGTCAGGCTTCGCTCACTTCTCCTGGCCTCCTTAGCGGAGCAATCGCGCGTCAAGGTCAAATCTGGCATCCCCGAGACCTCACTGGCCGGATTCAAGTTCGGGCCGCTGCGGGAGGGCGAGACCGTGGACCTCCCAAGGGCGCTGGCGCTCGTGCTGATAGCATCTGGCTCCGCGGAGCCGGTCGACGAGGGTGTGGAGATAGAGCTCTACAGGGCGCAGGGAAAGGAGCGTGCCGCTGCCCAGTCCGGGGCCCCGCAGCTCTCGCAGCTGAGGCCTGGCTTCTATCGGAAGGTCGCTGCGTCGCTCGTGGCAATGGAGCTCGCTGGAATGGACGAGCCAGAGCGGCGGATCCTGTCGGTGTATCAGGACCTGATAACCCTGAGGCTTCAGAAGATAGCTAGGTCGCTCGGCTACACCAGCGTCCCAGCATCGATGCCAAACGCCACGGAGGAGGAGAAGGCGCTCTTCGATTGCGCCTCCGAGCTCTTCCGCCGCTGGAGGGAGATATTGGTGGGGGTGGACCTGCATGGAGGTAGCGTACACTAAGGAGAAGCTCGTCGACGTCCTGGAGTATTTCCTGAAGGTCCATGAGAGCGGCAAGTATAGGGGCAGGATCTCGCAGATGGCGGTATCGGGATCCAACTCCCTCGTGATAGATTACGAGGATCTGTTGAGGTCGCTCCCCGATGCGGCTCCCATGCTCTCGGAAAACCCGGACTTCTTCCTCGAAGCCGCGAAGGATGCTGCCCTCAGGGTTCTATCGGTGGAGGCGCCCGAGTACGCGGAGCAGGCAAGGGACTACCTCAAGATCAGGATAAGGGGGTATCCGGAGCGTCTCCCGCTCAGGAGCATAACCGCGGCCAAGCTCGAGAGACTGGTGTCCGTCAACGCCATGGTGGTCAGGACCTCTCAGGTGAAGCCCCTGATAATAGAGGCGACCTTCAGGTGCCCGGCCGGTCACGCGGTGCCCGTGAGGATCGTCGGAAGGAAGCTCCAGCCTCCCGACACATGCCCGGTCTGTGAGGCGGAGCTGGGAGGAGGCGAGAGGAAGGGCAGGCTCTATAGACGGTCCGACTTCAAACTGGACCAGAGATCGTCGAAGTTCGTGGACTACCAGGTCCTCAGGCTCCAAGAGCTACCTGAGGAGCTTCCTCCGGGGCAGCTCCCGCACTACGTGGACGTCGAGGTCACCGGGGACATGGTCGACCGCGTCCGTCCCGGGGACAGGGTAGTCGTGACGGGAATTGTCAGGGCGGAACCCGAGTCCGAGGAATCTAGGGGTAGGCCTGCCGCCGCCCTGGCGATCTTCGACACGCGCCTGGAGGCGAACTACATAGAGGTAGTTGGGAAGGAGCCTGAGGAACTTGAGATAACCCCGGAGGACGAGGCCGCCATACTCAGGCTGTCCAAGGATCCTGAGGCATACAGGAAACTCGTCGGCTCGTTCGCTCCATCCATCAGCGGCCATGAGGACTTCAAGGAGGCAATATTGCTCATGCTGGCGGGAGCTCCCCAGATAATGCTGCCCGATGGGAGCTCCGTGCGTGGCAACATAAACGTCCTGCTAGTCGGGGATCCGGGAACAGCAAAGAGCGAGCTGCTGAAGTATGCGGCCCGTGCAGCGCCAAGGGGATTGTACACGACAGGCCGCGGCTCCACCGCAGCCGGGTTGACCGCTGCCATAGTCAGGGAGAAGAACGGGCTCATGGTGCTTGAGGCCGGCGCGGTCGTGCTGGCGGATGAGGGCCTCGCCGCGATAGACGAGTTCGATAAGATGAGGCCGGAGGATCGCGCGGTGCTGCACGAGGTAATGGAGCAGCAGACCGTTAGCATTGCTAAGGGTGGAATAGTGGCCACATTGAATGCGCGGACGTCGATACTCGCTGCTGCAAACCCGAACCTGGGAAGGTATGATGAGGATAAGTATCTATATGACAACGTGAATCTTCCCATTCCACTGCTCACTAGGTTCGATCTGATATTCGTGGTCAGGGATCAGCCGCAGAGGGAGCGCGACGTGCAGCTCGCTAAGCACATGCTTCGCGCGAGGTCCGAGGGCCAGAAGGAGGTGCCTCCGATAGGATTCGAAATGCTGAGGAAGTACATAGCGTACTCTAGGCGCCTGGAGCCAAAGTTGACCGATGAGGCAATGGACGTCCTCGTGGAATTCTACGCGGACCTTAGGTCGCGGGCGCCTCCCGAGGCCATCGCCATAACGCCGAGGCAACTGGAGTCACTGGCGAGGCTCGCCACGGCTCGCGCCCGGCTGTTACTCAGGGATCACGCGACGAAGGAGGACGCGGAGGCTGCAGTGAGGCTGATGAGAATCTCCCTGAAGGGGATGGGCATAGATATCGAATCCGGCGAGGTTGACATGGGAGAGCTATACGGCTATCCCATGAAGGAGAGGAACAGGATGAAGGTGGCTACCGAGGTCTTCAAGAAGCTCGAGGATCCGAAGACTGGGCTAGTGCAGGCCAGGCAGTTCGTTCAGGAGCTTGCAGCCAAACTGGAGATAGACGAGGAGGAGGCTAGGAAGCTCGTGGAGAAGCTCTGGAGGGCGGGCTACATATACGAACATGAGCGCGGGTACTATAAGCGCGCCTCAATCTGAGAGACCATCCACTAATTCGGTGACCAATGGGGACTATCATCATTCGCGTGGAGGACGGGTGCGCCGACGTAGATCCATCCGCGGGTGGAGAAGGTGCGATGATCATGGCCGGCGAATTATAGGGAGTTCTAAAAATTTATACTATGTACGCGCCATGGAACAGATATCGATATCATTCGACTTCGCCCTAGTCCCCCGCGCCGTGAGGGGTGCGCCCGCGCGTAGTCCCCACAAAGGGAGATAACGCCCAAAACCCTGGCACATATCCAACTTAGTCAAAAGATGGGAAAGGAGTTATAAGGACATGATGCTGCCCGATCCGTGGGCCCGTAGCTCAGCCAGGACAGAGCGCCGGGCTTTTAACCCGGTGGTCGCGGGTTCGAATCCCGTCGGGCCCGCGTGCATTCTCCACTGCCCAATTCATATATCAGATCTACGCGTGAACGAGCTGTAATAGAAGATTGCCGCTGCCATGTAGAATATTCCACAAATGTAGAACGGGACGTCGAGCGACGTCTGCATTATTATGCCCCCGAGCACCACGGTGCCGGCGTTCGCCGCGTTCCACGCCAGTGTCTCGAGGCTGGAGAACGTCGGCCGATCGCCCGGGTCCATCATCGATAGCTCGAAGGATGACTGGACGGGCCCAATGGCATTCATGACTGTGGTCCTGGCTAGGTACAGCGCCGAGAACGCGACGACTCCGAACGGCAATTCCGCTGCGGCAGGCATTGCCACCATGAGTGCTGTGGCGACGATCCACGATCCCACAATAGACCGCAGTGATCCCAACCGGCGCTCCAGCTCCGGCATGTACAGCATGATGACAGCCATGACTATGTTGGTCACTGAGAATAGTTGTGAGATGTATGCCGTGCTGGATCCAAATCTATACTTGAACTGAAGCGGAAAATATGGTATGAGGAATCCCGCCCCTGCCCCTATAAGTATAGCCGCTACTATGAGCTTCCAGGCTGCCCTCCGACTTACTTTGCTCATCCTCCACGGATTACTGCCGGGTCTCAGGTCGACCGATGTCTTGTAGATGAGGAGGAGGGCTGGAGCCATGGACGCCGATGCCACCGCCAGAACAATCCGATACGCTCCTATCCTTCCTAAGCTGGGCTGCAGGAGATCTGCAAGGGTACCGGAGAGTGCAGTCCCCACGAATGCTCCTAGCTGATTCGTCACACCGCTTGCCACGAACGCCGCGGTTCTACGTTCCCTGGGCTCCGCCGCTGACACCAGTGAGGAGAACGTGGGCGACACCATTGCCTGTCCAACACCGGTTCCGGCGAACGCCGCGCCCAGTGCTGCTGGAGCCGAGAAGGTCGCAAGTCCTAGGACGGATGTGGCAGTGATCGCGGTGCCTAGTATCACGGAGCCCTTGGCACCCGTCCTCGAGGCGACGTGCGGGGTGGCCAGCAGTGAGAGTACGAGGGCGGCCTCACCGATTGCTGAGAGCGCGCCGAAGAATGCAGTTGAGTAGCCGAGCGCCGTAACGTAGAATATTGTTATGAATCCGTAGAGGGCCGATGCGAAATTATACGCTCCACTGTAAAGCGCTAGTCCCTTTGCTTCGCTCGAAAGCCCGGTGAGGTCCTTAATGCCCAATAGCGGCCCATGCACAGGTCACCAGATAATGATTTCCCCCAGCTACGCTACGTAAAAGAGGTCGCGAAATCGATATAAGGGTCATCGCTGAGGGCATCTCGAGCCGCGGTAGTATAGACTGGCCCAGTATGCCGGCCTGTCGACGGCCGCGGACCGGCAGATAGCCGGTGACCCGGGTTCAAATCCCGGCCGCGGCGCCATCAGATTTGTGACTATTTGAAATACACGCTTCGAATCGCGGTATCGAAATCCCCACTCAATATTTTTCAATAAAATTTCTTTTTATAGAATTTTATAATAAAATCAGTCCGCATATTTTCATAATATATGGTGATCTAATTGCAATTTTCTTCTAAGAACATTTATTATTTCCAGTTGCCAACATTTCACAATGGCTGCGGAGAACGGTACGCCCTACAAATACAATCTGAACTTCCGCAATTTATTTCACACACCGGAGGAACTCTTCGGAAGCAGGGAGATAGTGTATCTTGACCGGAGGATTAAGTATAAGGACTTCTTCCAGAAGACGAGGAAAGTTTGCAATGGTCTGAAGGAAATCGGCGTCCAGGAGGGCGACGTGATAGGTGTCCTCGACTGGGACACCATGACCTACATGGAGCTCTACTTCGCGATTCCACTGCGCGGCGCTGTCCTCCACACGGTGAACATACGTTATCCGCCTGAACTGATATACCTCACCATGGCGCATGCTGGTGATAAGTATGTCGTGATAAGGGATGAATTCGTGCCGCTGATAGAGAACTACGTATCCCTGTTCGACTTCGTGAAGGGCTGGATAATATACTCTGACACCGGAAAGATACCCGAGACGAAGCTTTCTCCTGTCTATAACTACGATGATCTTGCAAAAGGACCTGAGTGCGATCCGCCGGATCTCGACGAGAACACATGGGCCACCATCTTCTACACGTCTGGCACCACCGGCATGCCCAAGGGGGTCACGTTCACGCAGAGGGATCTTATGCTGCACATGTTGGCGCTGGTGGCCGAGACCAAACTTGAGCCTCTCTCGCTAACGGACGACGACGTCATAATGTCATTGGTCCCCATGTTCCACGTCCACTCCTGGGGCATACCATACGTGTCCGTGTTCATGGGCAGCAAATACGTGCTTCCTGGAAGGTACGACTTCGGCAGGATACTTGAGCTCGTTAAGAATGAGAGGATAACATTCTCCACAATGGTGCCCTCCATCCTGTACATGATACTGACACATCCCAAGGTTGACGAGTACCGGGAGGCCCTCAGGGGCTGGAAGGTCGTGGTGGGTGGCGGCGCGCTTCCGAGGGGGCTCGCGATGAAGGCCAGGGAATATGGCATAACCGCGATCGGCGGCTACGGCCTCTCCGAGACGTGTCCCGTCCTGACTATTGCGGTCAAGAACGATCGCACGAAGGGAATGAGCTATGAAGAGGCATTTGACTACATGATAAGCACCGGGGTGCCGATACCCATGGCGCACGTGAGGGTCATTGGCCACGACGGCGCAGACGTCCCGCGCGACGGAGCCACGATAGGTGAGATAGTCGCACGGGCTCCTTGGCTGACGCGCGGATATTACAGGGATCCCGAGAAGACCAAGGAGCTGTGGAGGGACGGATGGTTGCACACGGGCGATCTCGCGGTCGTGGACCCATTGGGCTACATACACATAGTGGACAGGGAACGCGACGCCATAAAGAGCGGCGGCGAGTTCATACCGACGCTTGTGGTGGAGAACCTGATAAGCGAGGTTCCCGGCGTAGGCGAGGTCGCCGTTGTCGGAAAGCCCGATCTGAAGTGGGGCGAGAGGCCCGTGGCGTTCGTGACTAGAAGGGGCAACGTGACGGAATCGGACGTGCTAGCTAATCTTCAGAGACATGTAGAAGCCGGCAGAATACAGAAGTGGTGGATTCCCGACTCTGTTATATTCATAGATGAGATGCCTAGGACCAGCACCAACAAGATAGATAAGAAGGAGCTGAGGAAGAGGCTCGAGGGCTCCTGACGGAATTCGAACACGCGCGGAATACTTTTTAGCTAGGGCGTGGAATCTGACTTAATGTCCTCTTTTGAAGCGCTCGATGGTATAGTAAAAAAAGTCCAAAATAATCCCGGATTACTTCAGGAATTTCGGAAGTTTTCCGGGAAAATATTCCAATTTTCTCTGAAGGAAGGTGACGCGTTTCACCTGTCGATCGGGCCCGATGGAACTCCGACGCTTGAACGGGGCAATCATCCATCCCCCAGCGCCACCATAACCGCATCCGATTCGGCGCTTGCGGACATATTGACGGGGAAGGCCGACGCCGTGCAGTCCTTCTTCATGGGCAAGGTAAAGGTCTCCGGGGACCTGATGTCGGTGCAGGGCCTGGTCAACCTCCTGAAGAAGATACGGTGAACCGATTGAAGTTCGAGAAGGTAGCAGTAGTCGGCGCGGGCGAGATGGGCCACGGAATAGCGGAGGTCTTCGCGCTCGCCGGCCTGCCGGTATCCCTCATAGATGTGAAACAGGACATACTGGACAGGGCGAAGTCCAGGATAGCCGATAGCCTGAAGCACATGGCATCCAGGGGGAGAATAAAGCCAGAGCAGGTGGATCAGGTCCTCTCCAGGATCTCGACCTACACGTCGATAGAGGAGGGAGCGAGGGGCGCCGACCTAGCGATAGAGGCCGTCCCCGAGAGGATCGACGTGAAGTCGCAGGTTCTGAAGGGGTTGGAGGCGACGCTATCGCCCGACGCTGTGATAGGGACGAACACCTCCAGCATACTCATCTCCGAGCTCTCGCAGTTCCTCTCGAGGAAGAACCGCTTCCTGGGGACGCACTTCTTCAATCCCCCCGTGGTCATGAAGCTGGTCGAGGTCGTGAAGGGGCCGGAGACCTCCGATGCGACCGTGGACGCGGTGGTGGAGCTCATGAAGTCGATCGGCAAGGTGCCGGTCAGGGTGAAGGATAGCGTTGGCTTCATAGTGAACCGTATCGAGGGGCCGGAGCTGCTCTACTTCTGCCTCTTGGTCGACAGGGGCCTGGCAAAGCCGTCCGAGGTCGACGCGTTCTTCAGATCCCAGGGGCTTCCGATGGGCCCATACGAGCTGATGGACTACGTCGGGCTGGACGTCGTGCAGGAGCTCCTTAAGTACTACGCGGCAAAGCTCTCCAAGGACTACGGGAAGTGCAGGACGATAGGGGACCTCGTGTCCAAGGGTTACTTGGGCATGAAGGTCGGCAGGGGGTTCTACGAGTGGGAGGGCGGAAAGGCCAAGATAGACCTGAGCAGGCAGACGGACAAGGTCGGCCTCTTGGACGTGATGCTGCTGGAGGTCAACGAGGCTGTCAAGCTGTTGGAGGAGGGCGTCGCCTCGCCGGATGACATAGAGACGGCGGTCAAGCTCGGACTGAACAGGCCATTTGGCCCCATAACCGTGGCGAAGACGCTCACGAGCTCCGAAGCACGTGAGAAGCTGGAGGCCATGTCCAAGGACTTCGACTGCGAGGTATTTGCCCCGGCCAGATCCATAAGGGATGGCAGGCTGCGCGAGGCGATAGAGGGCAGGCTCCAGCCGGCTCAGCCTAAGCCCGAGTCCACGCAGCCTCAGGCTCCGCAGCCGGCGCCGATCAGCGGAGGAACCGCATATGGTGATTACAAGAACCTGCGCGTCGCAAAGGTCGGCGACAGGGTGTTGAGGATAGCCCTCAACAGGCCCAAGCTAAACCTGATGAACGTTGAGCTCCTTGAGGAGCTGGGTGCAGTCCTGGACAAGGTTAAGGGCGATCCTGAGGTGTTCGTGGTGCTGATAACCGGGGAGGGCGGCACCTTCTCCGCGGGGGCGGACCTCAGCGCGTACGTCGCTGACGTGGTGCAGTTCTCGGAGTTCTCCCGCGTCGGAGAGAGGACCTTCCGGAAGATAGTTGAACTGCCGAAGATCACCGTGGCGGAGATAAAGGGATACGCTCTTGGAGGAGGTCTCGAGCTGGCTCTCTCGTGCGACATAAGGCTCGCGACCCCGGACGCCACGCTCGGCTTCCCGGAGGTGACACTTGGAATACTACCGGGATGGGGAGGGACGCAGCGGCTCCCAAGGCTGATAGGCATGTCGAGGGCCATGGAGCTGATCCTCACGGGCAGGAGGATCAGCGGCAAGGAGGCGCACGAGATCGGACTGGTGGCCTCCCTGCTCGGGCAGGACCCAGACGGCGAGGCCTTGAAGTACGCTGAGTCCTTGGCGACGAACTCCGCGCCCATAGCCGCCCGCTTCGCGAAGATGCTGGTCAACAAGGCATCGGAGGTCCCGGAGGACGTCGGCCTGGAGATGGAATCCACAGCGTTCGGGATACTTTTCGGCACCCAGGACATGAAGGAGGGCGTCTCCGCGCTGCTCCAGAAGAGGAAGCCGAACTTCAGGGGGAAGTGAACGTGGGCGACGCCCGTGACGTGTACATAGTGGATTTCCGCAGGACTGCGTTCTCCAGGTCAAGGCCTAAGGAACCGGAGAAGGATATATTCAACTCGATCAGGATGGACGAGGCGCTCGGCGCCCTCATATCAGACATGGTCAGGAGGAACTCAATAGACCCCCTCGACATCGGGGACGTCATAACTGGATGCGCGCTGCAGGCCGGCGAGAACTGGCTCTACGGAGGGAGGCATCCGATATTCCTGGCCCAGCTGCCGCCCGAGGTTCCCGGCATGGCCATAGACAGGGCATGTTCCTCCTCCATGAACGCCGCGTCCATAGGCTACATGGAGATACTGACCGGCAACTCCGAGCTCGTGCTCGCCGGTGGAATTGAGCATATGACGCATGTACCCATGGCGGACAATCCGCACATAGAGCCTAACTACAAATTGCTCCTGAGGCCGGAATATCTGCGCTACCAGATGAACATAGGATATTCGATGGGGCTGACTGCGGAGAAGCTGGCTGAGGTTAGCGGAATTTCGAAGGAGGATATGGATCAGTGGTCCCTGAGGAGCCATCAGCTCGCGGCTAAGTCGCTCGCCGAGGGATGGTTCAGGGGCGAGATAATGCCGATCGAGGTCGAGTACCAGGGAAGGAAGACCGTGGTCGACAGCGATCAGAGCATAAGGCCGGACACAACTATTGATCAGATAAGGAACCTTCCTCCAGCGTTCAAACCGGATGGTGTGATAACCGCGGGTAACTCCTCCCCCCTCAACGCAGGTGCCTCCCTCCTGATGCTGGCATCGGGGCGCATGATCGAGAAGTACGGCCTCAAGCCCATTGCTAAAATAAGGTCGATAGGCTGGGCAGGCGTGGAGCCATACATAATGGGAAAGGGGCCGGTCCCGGCCAGCCGGAAGGCGCTGGAGCGCGCTGGATTGCGGGTGGATGACATAGATTTCTGGGAGATCAACGAGGCATTCGCAGTGGTGACGCTCTACGCGATAAGGGAGCTGGGCATAGAGCCCGAGAGGGTCAATGTTCACGGCGGCGCCATAGCGATAGGTCACCCCCTCGGGGCGACCGGCGCTAGGATAACCGGCACCCTCGCTAGGATACTGAAGGAGAGGAAGGGAAAGTACGGCGTGGCCACCCTCTGTGTCGGGGGCGGCCAAGGATACTCCGTGATCTTGGAGGCAGTCGAGTGATGTACTCGTTGCCTGAGGGGTATGAGGATATACGTTCGCGCGCGAGGGAGTTCGCCCTCAGGGAATTCACCGAGGAGGTATCTCGTAGATACGATGAATCCGAGGAATATCCTGATGAGATCAGGAGGAAGGTATTCTCCGCGGGATTCCTCGACATGGCGGATCCTTGGAAGGTCCTGATTGCCATGGAGGAATTCTGCCGCGTGGATCCCGGCCTGGGGCTCTCCGCAATAGCATCCATGTTCGGATCTGAGATACTGATGCTGTTCGGATCGGACGAGCAGAAGGAGCGGTACCTGGCGCCGGTCCTGAGGGGCGAGAAGATAAGCGGATTCGCCGTCACGGAGCCCTCGGCCGGGAGCGATGTCGCGGGAATAAAGTCCACGATGGAGCGCACGCCGGACGGCGACTACGTGTTGAATGGCGAGAAGATGTTCATAACCAACGGCACCGTCGCAGACCATTACTATCTCCTCGCCAGGACCTCGCCGCCGGAGTCCCCCGACAAGAGGCATCATGGGCTGAGCTTGGCCATAATTGAGAGGAGGTGGCCAGGGGTCAGCCCCACTAAACTCAGGGGCAAGCTGGGCATGAGGTCCACCGACACCGCGGAGATAAAATTCGAGAACGTGCGGGTCCCCAAGGAGAACCTCGTGGGCGAGGAGGGGAAGGGATTCTACTACGTGATGACATTCTTCAACATAAGCAGGATATACGTGGCCGCCCAGGCCGTTGGCGTAGCTCAGGGCATGCTGGACCTTTATCTGGACTACGTGCTCAGCTCTCCATCCCCGCCGTCCGAGGGCGCTCAGTTCGTCTTGGCAGAGGGTGCGACCAAGGTGGAGGCGGCGCGGCTTATGACGTACAGGGCGGCATCCCTGATATTCCAGTTCAACCCAGATCCCGCGCTGACCAGCATGGCGAAGTACTACGCGGCTGAAGTGGCCAATGAGTTGGCGCAGAAGATCATGGGCATAGTTGGCGAGGACGGCCTGAGGGGACGGCTGGAAAAGCTATACAGAGACGCTAAGATAACCGAGATCTGGGAGGGCACCAGCGAGATAGAGAAGCTCGTCATATATCGGCAGCTCTCCAAGAGGAGGTCGAGCTGATGCTGAGGGATGAGGAGAAGCTGCTGAGGCGCGTGGTCACCGAGTTCTGCGAGTCGAATGTGGAGAAGGAGCGCCTCAGGATAGAGAGGGATGGAATACCCGACTCGCTTATCAGGGCAGCCGCCGAGAGCGGATTCCTGGGCGCGCTGGCACCACCGGAGCTCGGAGGATCTGGACTTGACCTGAGGTCGTACTCCGTGCTTTTGCAGGTTATGTCCAAATATTCCACCTCGCTCGCCTACTACGTGTTCCTCCAGAACTCGCTGTTCATAGCACCGCTGCTGAAGTTCGCACGGGAAGATGTTGGGCGTAGCGTTATACCCGAGATTGCCTCCGGCGGTTCCAAGGGCACGCTGGTGCAGGACATATTCCGGAGATCTAAGAACTCACTTTCCTATGAAGGTAAATTAAACGGGATGGCCGACATGGTCCCTCTTCCGGACGCTGATCATCATCTGGCGCTGGTCCGTTCTAGGGATGGTGATGCGCTCGTACTATCAAATCCCGGGAACGTCCTTGAGAGGTACAGGATAATAGGTCTGAGGGGGATAGAGTTCGGGAAGGTGAGCTATGAGGGGCGTGCGGACGTCATTACCGAGCGCGGCTCTAGCGCCGCAGAGGAGCTGATGGGCGAGGTGGCGATACCGTTATCCGCCATGGCGCTCGGAGTCGTCGAGAGAGCAGTCGATATGGCGGCTCAGTACTCAAAGGAGCGGGAGGCGTTCGGATCCAAACTTTCAGAGTTCCAGCCAATAGCGTTCTACATTGCTGACGTACAGGCACAATTCAGGGTGCTGGAGGAGTATCTATACTCAGATTCGCCGGATCCGCTGACAGTCAAGGTGCTGTCGCTCGATCTGGCCAGGAAGGCCTCAAGAATGTCCATCCAGGTCCACGGTGGCTACGGATACTTCGAGGATATAGGGGTTGAGAGGCTTTACAGGGACGCCGCGGTACTATCATCTATTGCCGGCAATTACTTGGACGATATGACCAAGCTCTCTAGGGGATTGTTGGGCGATTTCGCCGCAAAGATCTAGGTCCAGTCCAGATACATATAGGTGCCTTTACATGTAGCGCAGAGCTCGCCTTTGCCATCCCTCAATTCGACGTCCACGAAGGCCAACGTCCTACCGCCTCTGATGACCTTGGCACTGGCCCTGACGGGCCCCTCCGACACGGGCTTCACATATGACACGTTAAGATCTACCGTAACCTCATTGCGCCCCAGCTCATGTGAGAGCGCCGCGCATCCGCCGGCGGCATCCATTAGCGTCGCTATGGCCCCTCCGTTCATCGTGCCTCCAAACCGCGTCAGCTCCTCCCTGAAATCTAGGCGAAGAGTGCAATTTCCGGGTTCGATATGCTCCACCTTCACCCCGAGCAGCTTCAGGAATGGATCCATTTCCAGGAGATCCTTCAGAACTTCCAAACTCATACTTCAAGCCGATGCGTGAGCATGTAATACGGTTTATTGTGTCGCTACTGATTAATGTGGAAGGCTATTATGGTATTGGAGCGTGGTTCAGCTACAAACTTCTCCTGGTCTTCGACTATGTCGAGGTTTGGGGCCAGGAGGAAGTTACTCGAGAAGCATGGAGGGACGGGGCGAGGAACCACCAGGTGAAGATCTCGAAGGCCATCCGCGGGCTGGGGGAGGTGAACGGGTTCGAGAGGCTCGACAAGCGCGGCATGCTGACCCGTTCGCGCTCCTGGAACCGCAGGATAGCTGACACGGACTGGAGGGGCATAGCGGCCAGGGTCTCCATGGGAGGCGGCGCGGTCGAGGTCGACCCGCGCCTCACCTCGAGGACGTGTTCCAGATGCGGGTGGGTGGATAAAGACCTGAGGGGAGCAGTCTTCGAGTGCGAGGCGTGCGGCCTGAGGATCGACGGGCAGCTGAACGCCGCCGTGAACATATACATGAGGATGGAGGGCGTGTTTATTTAAAATAAATTTATTTATACGTCAAAGTTGAGTAAAGAACTATAAATATTGGCGGCCGCTAGATAACCTCAATGGGCTCATTTCCATTCGACGAGTCGAATGACTTCGAGGTCAAATTTACGGAGGACCAAGAGATGTTCCGTAGAACCGTCGAAAAATTCGCCGAGGATTCCCTGAGGCCGCGCGTGAAGGACGTGGAATCTGCTGACAAAATACCGGTCGAGTTGATAGAAGGCGCGAAGGCACTGGGCCTAATGGGCATTGGTGTGCCACCCGAGTATGGAGGTCAAGGCGGTGGCTTCAAGGAGCTGGCGATAATGTCGGAAGAGGTCTCCCGGGTTCTGCCCGCCTTCGGGACCATGCTCCTAGTGAACAGATTGTTCATAGATCCCCTAATGATGTTCGGAACTGCTGATCAGAAGAGCAGGTACTTGCCACCGGTGGCCAAGGGCGAGGTGTTCGCCGCACACGCGAACACGGAGCCGGGTGCCGGAAGCGATGTGGCCGGAATATCCACGACGGCCAAGAGATCCGGCTCAGGATCCGGGTGGATTCTAAACGGCAGAAAGATATTCATATCAAACGCAGATCGTGCACAATTCTTCTTGGTATCAGCGCGGACATCCCCATCAGAGCCCGGAAAGCGGTGGAGGGGAATAACCACCTTCATAGTCGAGAGGGACCATCCTGGGTTGCGCATAGGTCAGAAATTCAACGTGATGGGGCTCATGGGCGAGCATCCGAGCGAGGTCCTGCTCGACGACGTGGAGGTTCCCGACTCTAATGTGCTCGGCAAGATCGGGGAGGGCTTCAAGGTAGTCCTTACCACTTACGACTATTCCCGCATACTCATAGCCGCTCAGGCCGTTGGAATAGCGCAGGGTGCGTTCGAGGCGGCGTTCAAGTACTCCACCGAGAGAAATGCGTTCGAGCGTCCGATAATCGCGTTCGAGGGCGTCTCATTCAAGGTAGCGGAAATGTTAATGGAGCTGGAGGCTGCCAGGCTACTCACGTACTGGGCTGCCAACCTCGCCGAGTCCGGCGATCCCAAATTCGTGTTGGCCTCCTCGATCGCGAAGCACTACGCGACCGAGGCAGCAGTTAAAATTTCAAAGGACGCTATATCTATTCATGGTGGCGTTGGTGTGGACAAGGAATCGCTAGTAGAGAGGTATCTAAGAGATGCGATGATAACCACCATATATGAAGGCGCAAATGACGTGCAAAAACTCACGATAGCTAAGTCTCTTCTTCGCGCGATTTCCAAGGATATATCAATATCATGACCAAACCCAGATCGATCGCGCTCAACATGCTGAGGCGCGGCTCCGGAGTTCTCGTCCATAGTAGGCTAAGACCGCTTTCATTCGTAGTGGATCGTAACAGGGCCGTGCCGACCCCCGCGAACGGCATGGCCTCCACAAAGGGAGATAATGTCATTATCTCCGCGCGCATCCAACTAATCAAAAATTGGAAATTTCATCAATTTACCAAAGGACTGAAGTGCCGCGGGTGGGACTTGAACCCACGACATCCCGGTCTTCAGCCGGGCGCTCTCCCAGGCTGAGCTACCGCGGCGCCAATCATTAAGGAAAATGGGTTTATAAGAATGGGGGTTAAGGATGGCAGAAACCCTGCCTTCAGGCGGAATCTAGCGCCTATTATATAAAGTTTAAATTTAATATTGTATGTTATTATATCACACTCATCGCGAGCTAAGATTCTGCACATACAAGTAGGATGCGGCCGTGCGGATACTCAAGTCTGGCCCGCGCATCGAGCTCTACGGAGCAGGAATCGCCCGCAGCGCCCGTGGAGCCCCATCATCTGTGATCCTTGTGGTGGGCGAATTAAGTAGCTCACTCATATGAAGTCCGAATATGACTACCCAAATCGTCATTAAATGGTTGGTTTACTACATATTCCGTTGATGGTTAAAATATTTCTTTCCTATACTCCTCATAGTAATGTCCTCCAACTTAACTCGCTATGTGTAACGGCAGGGATAGATCTTGCGAGGTAACATTTTTAGGCCATGGCATTTGGGCATGAATTGTGGGGCCGTTGCCTAGCCAGGCAAGGCGTCGGGCTCCAGAGGTCAAAGGGGGAATTGACCGCGAGGGATGATGAACCTCTGGAGCTGGGGCAACCCGAAGATCGGGGGTTCAAATCCCTCCGGCCCCACCAGATGGGGGCTGTGGGCTAGCCTGGTAGGCTGCCGGCCTCGGGCGCCGGCGGTCGCCGGTTCAAATCCGGCCAGCCCCATCACAAATCCATTATGCATGCGCAAGCATAAATAGCTCGCCGCGCCCTTCAGCACGTTGCCGGAGGGTGTGAGGGTTGCAAGGGTGACCTTCATCCCGAGCGGACTTCACCTTTGGGCCTCGGGGAGCGCCCTAGAATACCTCGTGTCACTAGATCCTCCTATGTGCACATGCCCGGATTTCTCATTTAGGCTCGCGCGCGGAACGCCGTCTCCATGCAAGCATATACGCTCAGTTCTAGCGTCGAAATATTGGGGGACATATGAGGAAATAACGCTCCCTGACGATCAGCTGATCGGAGTACTCATCGGATCAATGCCGATTCAACCCCGGACCTCAGAGCACTCAGGTTTGCCTCCAAAATCCTAGGATCTTGGAAGCGGGTCCGGGAGGCGTTGATCAACCACTCGAGTGGAACGTATCCTGCACCAGACAGGGCTCCCAATAAAACTGTGCCTGTCAGTATACGGGGCTCCCGAAGCTCCTGCCCTACGCGCTCGGCGATTCTAGTGGCCTCAACGCGTATCACACGCGCATCGGCCTCAATGCGTTGATCTATCAAGGATGAATTGATCAGCAGAAGTCCCTCGCGCTCTACGCGCTCACATCTCTTCAGTGCCAGTGGGTCCGCCAGTAGCACCACGTCATACCTCGATGGCAGCGGATCGTCCACCGATTCCGACGATCCAACCACCGCGCTCTCTACGCGCCCTCCCCTGGTCTGGGGGCCATAAGTTGGAACTACGGTCGCGTGCATTCCGGCGTACATGAATCCAAGTGCCAGCAGGTTCCCGGCCTCAACCACTCCTTGACCTCCCCTGCCTGATATGAGCGCAGTTATCCTCAAGTGTCCACCCCCAACCTATCCCGGCACAGCCTAGGCGGCCGCACCTTGGACACGACCTCATGTGTGTAGACCTTGGCGTCATCAACGGTCATCTTCCAGTTGACATTGCACGTGCCCATGAATTCGACGAATGAAAACCCACCCTTCATCTGTGCCCTGAACGCCGACAGTATTGCCCGATACGAGTCCATCACAGGTTTAAACGAGTACGAGAGGTTCTCACCTCTTTTGATGGGCTTCGGAGCGATGATGACCCTCCTTAAATAGGCGGGTCCCTCCAGCGAAGATAGCACATCGCATATGTCGACGGGAGGGCCCTCTGCCCCCCTTCCTCTTCCCCTCGGCGTAGTTGTGGTCGTCATTCCCATAGGGGTGGTCGGCGACATCTGCCCCCCGGTCATCCCAAACACCATATTATCATACATTAGTACCGTGATCGGCACACCTCTATTGGCTGCGCTGATCAGTTCGCCTATTCCTATTCCCCCAGCGTCGCCGTCTCCCTGTACGGAGAACACGGTTAAATTGGGCTCCAGTAATTTAATTGCGGTCATTAGGGCGGGGGCTCTTCCATGCGGCGCCTGGACGTAGTCCACGTCTAGGAACTCATATGCAAGGGACGAGCATCCAACAGATCCTACCATGACAGCCCTCTCAGCAAGGCCCAGTTCCTCCAGTGCCCTTGCTATCAACTTGAGAAGTATTCCATGTTCACATCCCGGGCAGTAAGGAGTGGGCATACCCTGGCGTATGGATGATATGCGCACGGCCTCCATCACGCTAGCGCCTCCTCGACGTCCACTATTTCCCCGCCAGGAACGGCGATGGATTTTACTAGCGGGCCCAGCCTAGCGCTGACATCCTCGTACAGCTGTCCCTCACTCATCTCAACCACTACTACTTCCCTTCCCTCGGCAGCGCTCTCCAGCTCCTCCCATGGAAACGGGTTAAGTGTCACTGGGCGGAAGAGCCCCAACCTCATTCCACGCTTCCGACGATCCGCTACTGCGCCCCTCGCCTTTCTGGCGGCCACACCGTACGCGATAAGCAGCGTATCCGCGTCATCGCACATGATGCACTCAAAGTCCCTGACTTCTGTCTCTATCCTTCTCCACTTGTTCATCAGGGCCTCTTTATGGCTCCTCATCTCGTGCGGCTCGAGGTACATGGAGGTAAGCAGGTGCCGTGCCCCACCTATTCTACCTCTGGCGGTCCATTCGAGCTCGCGAGGACGTACTTCCTCGATGGCTGGGATCCTTATGGTCTCCCTCATGTGCACTATTATCGCATCCGTGAGGATCACGACCGGGATCCTGTACTCGAAGGCGAGGCGAAATCCCCTGTTGACGTGCTCCATCGCCTCCTCCACGCCCTGCGGCGCGAGCACTATCGCCCTGGAGCCACCGTGCCCCAGGGACCTGGTGACGAACGCGTAGTCGCTCTGCTCCGGCTCGACGTTCCCCAGCCCGGGGCCTCCCCTGTTCACGTCGACTATCAGGAAAGGCAACTCAGTTCCCACGGAGTAGGAGATGCCCTCCGCCATCAGGCTCAGCCCCGGCCCCGAGGTGGCGGTCATTGCCAGGTGGCCGACCGCGCCCGCCCCCATGAGCATGTTCACAGCCTCCACCTCGCTCGAGGCCTGGACGAACGCCCTGTAGCGGGGGAACCTGGGATCCCCCTGCTCGGAGGCCATGAACTCCATTATCTCGGAGCTGGGCGTTATCGGGTAGCCGAAGTACGCCTCTACGCCCGACATGAGGGCAGCCAGCCCTATCGCCTCAGCCCCCCTGAGGAGCTCCAGTCCTCCTCCCTCTCCCTTCTCCCTATTCCCCTCTACCTCCGTCATTCCTCCCTCCCTGCCTCCACTATCTCGAGTATCGAGTACTCCGGGCAGACCCAGTAGCACGCGGTGCACCCGGTGCACGGGCCCACGGTGCCCTCGTAGCTCCACTCTATGTAGTGATAGCCTAGGCCGTTGACCGAGTCCGAGAGCCTGAGGTTGCCCATCGGGCATGCAGCGACGCAGATTCCGCAGCCCTTGCACCTGCCGGGGTCTATCCTGACCTCCCACCTCGTCGTCCTGCTCCTGGCCTCCA
>ERZ1669250.400-NODE-400-length-20554-cov-17.429728_pt1 | contig 20554 bp, 23 predicted proteins | sample MGYA00579295_ERZ1669250 | MGnify/ENA primary metagenome ERZ1669250 (study PRJEB41166, sample SAMN08046056) | hot springs metagenome | biome: hot spring; feature: acid hot spring; material: thermophilic sediment; isolation source: thermophilic sediment from acid...
ACAGTCTATAACTGTAGTGAGGAGGGCCCATCACCACTCACGTTCTATGAAGCCGGCTACTACACAACGGTCTACTCACCAACAACGATGTGCGACGGCTTTACGGGTCCAATACCGCTGGCTTGGGTGACGTGGAGTAACGGAATAGTTAATGAGTATGAGAATTACGGACTAAACCTCGCACTTGAAACCTCGATTGTAGGGACCATTAATTGGTATGCCACGGATTACTATAATGGTCGGTTCGGTACGATAGGCGTCTCGTATAGCGAGAATGTTTATTGGGCTGAGAATACAGGCGATATACTTACTAGCTCTGTTGTTAGTGGAGGTAGTATGTATATTTATTATGAGGGTACATTCGCCATAGTTAACTACAGCGAGTACGTGTACAACACGCACCTCGGAATTTACGAGTACGTGGGACAGGTACCTGTTGTTGAGGTCATAAGTGTATCAACGCCCGCCGGCTCATCAACCTCAACCCAATCACTCCCAGGTAATTACGACTTCGGTAATGGGCCGATATCGTACATATACAACGGCTTGATACCACTCGCGGAGCAGGAGCTTGGCTACCCAGTCCTAAATCAATCAACTGTGGTAACATACGCAAGCTGGCAAGAGGGGAGTAATGGGCCTGGATGCACAACATTAAACCCAGCTCAAGGACCTAACGAGCTCGTATGGGCCATATTATTACAGAGCGTTGATGAGCAGTACCAGTTAAGTGGTCCCGAGCTTAGGTATGAGTTGGGAGGCTTAGGCCTTGGTATTAACCTAATAGGCCTACTCATGCCATCGAACACCTTAATTAACGTACGACAAACCGCATTAGCAATATATGTACCAACGAGCAATGTGAATCATGTGAGTTGGTATTTATCCTTAATAACCGCATCCAACGCCTTTGGAGTACCAACCTTCGGATTCATAGTAAATGCAACGAGTTACTACCAAAATCCATACAATAACCTGAACTGCCAGGGTTAGTACATCGATTGCATCATATTTTTGCGCGTACTTAAAGCTTACAAAGGCTTTAGTTTAATAATCCTGATGAACCTGATTGACTACCCGAAATGGCCGTCACTCGCGAGGGAGTCAATACTTAATGTGCCCATGGATCTGAGGAGTGTTAGGTTGAGTATCGATGGTAAGGTCATTGATTATGGCGCTGAGATTGATTCCGTGGTTATTACCGGTATGGGTGGGTCGGGCGTTGTTGGCGATTTATTAAGTGACCTGTGCTGGTTCTGGGATTGCAGGGTGCCCATAATCGTTAGTAAGAACATGAGGTTACCGAGGAGGTTATCGAGGCCTTTGGTCATAGCCATTAGTTACTCGGGCAACACTGCAGAGACGATAATGAGCGCTAATGAGGCTCTGTCCAGGGGATACCCAGTGATTGGTATTACGACTGGCGGTAAATTAAGCGCGGTACTTAGTGGTAAGGGTGTACCCGTTGTCCTGATTCCAAAGGCCTCGGCGCCCAGGTATGGATTACCGGCACTACTATACCCGGCGTTAATCATCCTTGAGAGATTCGGCATTGCCTCAGTGACTAATGAGTTAGAGAGCGGTATTACCGGGATTGAGAATGCCCTTAAGCACGTTGACGATGCGGTAAACCTGGCCAGGCAGTTAGTGGATTCAATACCCGTGGTTTGGGTTACGGAGAGTAGGCGTGGCGTTGGTATTAGGTTTAAGAACGACCTCAACGAAAACGCCAAGTACTACTCAGTGATTTCCGTAGTGCCTGAGGGTGCTCATAATGATATAGCTGCGGTAATCACAAAGCAAGGCTGTTTAAAGCATGTGGCGATAATGGGACCTAGTGACTATGAGGGCTTGTATGAGGAGGTGCTCATTGACGTGATATCCTCATTCGGGGCAAGGCCAATAATTGTTAAGCTTGAGGGTAAGACACCTCTCGAGACGGAGATTTATGGCGTAACCTACCTAGGAATTGTAACCCTTGCATTAGCTGAATTGTTGGGTGTTGAACCTGTGTCCACGGAACCAATTGATAGGCTCAAGAACCTACTTAATGAGAGGAGGGTATTCCAGGTTTAAATGGTTCAAGGCCTGAGTTTAGGTAAAATCTTGTGAATATAATAGCCACGGTAATTACTGGAACTAGGAGCAGAGCCATTGATAATCTAATTCCAATTAAATCCGCCGAAACTCCAAATAATGCTGGAACCACTATGCCTAGTATGCCTTGAAATGCCGAGAAGTAAGAATTGGCGGTGTTCCTTTCCTCAATACTTGTTCCCCTACTGATCATAAGCGTTGAGAGAGGGTATGTCGAGCCATGAGGTATGCCGAGTATTGCCATAGATGCTATGAATATTGCGTAATTAGGTGATGCGTAGAGCAGGGTAATACCTATTACGGTTAGTACTATGGAAATGGCCATAGGCCTGAATAGACTTCTTGGGATATAAATGGTTAGGTAAAGCCTGGTAAGGAAGGAGGTAAGGAAGAATGGTACGAATGAGAAATAAGCCAAGTATCTACTAACGTGGTATATGCTCTGTGCGTATATTGCTATGAATGCCGTAAAGACAATAAACGGTATACTATATGTGGAGTTCGCGAGCATGGCCGATATTAAGCCCTTGTTCCTAAGTATCCTACCTGAATCAATGCGTATTCTTGGTTCCCTAGGATCTGGCGGGAATCGTACCCTAAATGATAAGGCGAGGGAGAGTATTGCCAGTGGTATGAACAGTAGGAATACGTACCTATAGCCAAATCGGGTCAATAAGTATGTTTCAAATAATGGACCCACAACTAAACTCGTACTAAGGGCTAGGGTATAGAGCACAAGTAATCTCTCTGCGGTGGTTTGATCACCTATAATACTTGCTGATGTCATTATGTTGGGCATTATTACGCCATACGCAAATCCAGTAAGTATAGATACTAACCAAATACTGAGGGAATTAGCCAGGGAGTACATTGGCAATAGGATTATTATTAATGCATTTGAAATAATGAATAGTAGCCTCCTTGTTGACCCAGGTAATCTAGCATTAATAAATAGAATAGATGTGAGATTTACGGCAGTAACCAATGATGCCAACAAACCAACTAAATAATTAGAGAATAATAGGTCATACCTAGCCAGTAAAGGTGCTGTGGTTCCGATCATGTTATTTGTTGCACGTATGGCGAAGGTCATTAGGAATATCGTAATTGCATAATAAATAATTTCTCGATTGATACGCACAATAATCAACGGAAGACCTATTACTTAAAAACCATTTGATTTAATAAATCATTGATCATTAGTAAATCGGTGTGAGCCAGTTCTTGTACTTGCTGACCCTACCGTGAACCACATCCATATAATAACTCCTTACCTTGAGGGCTATTGGGCCTGGTTCTCCATTACCAATGACCCTACCGTCAATGTTTACTACCGGAGTTACCTCAGCAGCAGTTCCCGTGAAGAAGACCTCATCCGCCGTATATAATTCCTCCCTGGTAATTCTTTTCTCAGTAACTGTTAAGCCTAGGTCCCTTGCTATTGTGATTACGGTATCTCTCGTAATACCCTCGAGTATTGAGTCATATACTGGTGGTGTGTATAGTATGCCGTCCTTAATAATGAATATGTTCTCCCCGCTTCCCTCAGCAACATAACCGTCGCGGTTAAGTAATATGGCCTCATCAAATCCCGACACCTTGGCATCTATTATTGCAATTACGGAATTAACGTAAATACCACTTACCTTGGCCTTCATTGGGAACATGGAATTATGAACCCTTAACCAACTAACTACCTTGGCCTTAATGCCCTTAGGTTCTAGGTAATGTCCGAAGGGTACCGTTATTATTGCTGTGGTTACATCAAGGTTCCTAATGTCTAGGTTAACGGTACTTGCAGATACAAAGGTTATTGGTCTTATATAAACATCCTCATGCACATCATTGGCTCTCAATAGTTCCACGGTTGCATCAATCAGCTCATCAACGCTATAACCAACTTTAATACTCATTATCTTAGCCGAGTCGTGAAACCTAACGTAATGATCCCTAGCCCTAAATACATATAGATTATTATTGTCAGAATTCCAGTAAGCCCTTATACCTTCGAATATTGATGTACCGTAATGTAGCGCATGCGTGAGTATTGGTATTGTAGCTTCCTTTTCAGGTATTAACTTACCATTAACCCATACGTACTTCATTAAGTGTTGCACTATAGGCTCCTTATTAAGCATTATCATTTATATAGTATATTTGTTCAATCACGAGTTAGGGCTAGGTATATCCCTGCCATGGGGGCATTTATTTGGTCTTCCCAGGTAATCATAAAGCTTCTCTACAACCTCCTCGGGTAATGCATCGTCGAACATCTTGGCCAGTTCGCAGGCCTTATCGGGGTCAATACCTGCCTTGACAAGTAGGGTTTCAATAACTCTATGGGCTCTGATTAATGAGTTCATTTCCTTAATGCCCTCATCAGTAATGAAGATGCCATTATCTCTCTTCTCCACGAAACCCTTCCTAATCAAGTGATTTACCTCCTCGTAAGCGCTTGCGGTTGATATGCCGAGAGCCTTAGCAACACTGAATATTGTAGCCCCAGAACCCTTCTCATTCATCCCCTTAATTACTAATAGGTATAGAAATTCTCTATTGGATATCCTCACGCTCAGACCCAACTACTACACTTAATAAAGATCTAATTAAACCTTATTCCCTAGGCATCGCCTAAATTGCCATTATTGCGGCGTAAATACCTGAAATGACAAGCATAGTTGTTACCACATAAAGCACAATAGTTCGAGCCCTACTTATTGCATACTCCCCAACAACATCTTTCCTCGATGTTAAACTTATCAATAAGTAGGTGGGTATTGCCAGGGCTATGGCGTTGAAGACCATGATCCCCAATATTAAGTTAACGAGGTCTCTCATGAATATTATTATCAGGGCAGCGGGTACAACCTCAACCACGTAAAATGCGTAAAAGCCCCTGGCCTCACACATCCTCTTACTAAGTCCTGAGGGCCAATTGAAGTACTCGCTAAGTCCATAGGCGAAGCCCAGGCTTATCACGAATATGGCGAGTAACGCCGCTGCTATCATGCCTATGGCAGCTACTACGAACCAGTACGGACTAATGATCTTGTCAATGGAAAGAAGTGCTGATTGAAAGCCATCAACAACCCCACCCTTAATCCTAAGCCAATAACCAACCAATAGGCTACCAATCATTAACACTTCACTTATTATGGCGCCCATAATCGTCTCAAATCTCTCATGAGTATAATGCTCCCTTCTTAACCCCTTATCGACAATTGCCGATTGCTGGTAATAAAGCATCCAGGGCATTACCACAGCACCAATGTTGGCCGCGAGTAATGTAACGTATAATGAATTAATGTATGAACTGGGTGTGAAAATAGACAGAAATGCATCAAAAGTCTCCTGAGGTTTCACAGGTATTACTGCGAAAGCAGTTATGTAAACGAGAATAAATGCGGAAATAATCAATAATATATTCTCAACCCTCTTATATGAACCACCCATTAGTATTATGGCTGTATGGAATGTCAGTATCAGGATCACGGAAACGAAGACAGGAATTCCAAAGAGAAGTCCTATTGCTGATATTGCTGCGTACTCGCTGACATACGCAGCGCCATCTATGATGAGCATCGCGATTAATGATATCGCCACAATCTTCTCGCCATAAACCTCCTTAAGCAAGGTCCCCATACCCTTACCACTGCCTAATGCTGCCCTTATGGTCAATTCCTGAATAAAGTACAAGGGTATGGTTAGGAGTATAAGCCAGGGAACCATGGCCAAGCCCATGTAATAACCGCTCTGCATTGCCGTAAGTATACTCGGCGCATCGACGTCAGCAAGCATGGTTAACCAACCAGGACCTAGTAATACCCTAAGTGAGTCGCTGACTCCTTTAATACTTCTCGATACTCTCTCCTGAAAATTCACGCCAGAGTCACAAAAAGACCTGTTTAATTAATATTTTTCCTGTGGCAACTAAAGAGATAAGGCATGCATTAAGTACCGTGAATAACTCTAACCTTACCCTCAACACCCCTAAGCAAGGCATAAAATAGTACCACTGCTATGGCATAGAGTATGGAAGTTATGTACAAGGGCAGGTCTAAATAACCAATATCCATTAGGTAACCACCAATACCTGGACCAACAGCTCGCGGTATTGAGGATATCATATTCCAAATACCGAATACACGACCTCTCTCTTCCCTAGGCACTAATTCATTAATGAGTGATGTCAGTAATGGGTTTGCCATGTTCATGAGCGTATTCCTAATTATGAAAAGAGCTAGTAACAATGGTAGGTCGTATATTAACGGCATTATTGCAAGTACGACCGTGGCCAAGCCCTCAAGTGTTACCACGGAAATCACCCTACTACGTAGTAGTCTTGATATTGTCGGTGCCATTAACGTGCCCAGGGCTAGTGTGGCGTTGGATATGGCGTAGACAATGCCCAGGCTGGCAATGTTTATGTGAAACTTAAGATAGAACCAAAGGCTAAATAGTGGTATTATCACGCCAGCCCCAAGGCCAATTAACGCCTCGGGCAACAGTCTCTTTATTAGCCATGATGAACGCAGCCTACCCAAATCCCTAAGGCTGATCTTCTCAATCTTTGCATTCACGATGACCGGGTCCAAATGCCTAATTGCATTGAGCACTAGAGGTATTGTTAGGTAGACTGCGATTGCCTCGGTCACGAAGATAAGCTCATAACCAAGATGACCAAGGTAACTGGGTAACACAGCCATTATCGAACCAATGACGCTAAAAACTATGTTGAAGGATGATGAGAGACTAAACACCTCGTCTGATACATTCCTCTGCTTAGCGAATTCACCAATTATGGCTGTCAGAACAACGTATCGGTTAAATAATGCTGCCAACAAGTAAGCCGTTGAAACGATAATGGGCACACCGGTGATCATTAGTAGTATTAGGGAGCCGCTAATTACGGAGAGAACCATGAAGAGTCTGACTCTATTTATGAAATCGGTTAGGTAGCCAACGACTAATGAACCAAGGGCATTTATTAATGAGAAGAGCCCTAGGACGATACCAATGAGCGTGGTTGATATTCCAATGTTTAACATATATATTGAAAGAATCACCGAATTAGCACCCCAAATGATTCCACTTAGGGAATTGGCCGTTACCAGGAGGAAACCAACACGACCAATGCGTTTAAACGACATTAGGCATTGGTTAGAGCCTAGGTTAATAAGGTGTATTTCTCATTTAGGAATAGAAAATTTAAAGAAACAAAGAGAAACATAGAATAAGTAATCAAAGGGAATACGATAAAGAGAGAAACATTTAAAAATAGAAAAGAAAACATAATTAACTATGACAAATCTAGGGAAAACCCTACTAATAATAACCGCACTAACGCTAGCACTGACAATACCAATAGTTCACGCTCAGTCATTACCGATAGGCCCATCACCAACCCCACAATACTTCACATGCACAGAGATAATACCCACAGTATCGGGCTCAAACATAAGCCACGTTATTGTCTGGCTGAGGTTAAGCAACGTTACTACACCTAATGGTCTGCTTTACCTGCTTGATCAGATGTATTATAACCCATTTAGTCCCTACTTCCACCAGTTTATTACGCCGCAGCAGTTTGCGGCTTGGTATTCACCGCCTGGTTACGTCTTCAGTTATATTGAGGGTCTTGCCCAGCAATATGGCTTGACTGTTATGTACACATTCCCAATGCTCATTGAAGCTAGCGGCAATGCATCGGCAGTAGACAACTTCCTAACAGCCCTACAATCAGCACCAAGCAACATACAACAATGGATACTGGCAGGAGAATGCATACCACTCGGATACTTCATAGTCAATAGTACAGCCCCCAACTATAAACCACAGTACACAATGCTCAGCCTAAACACGACAAACATCAATACTGTGCTCACAACAAACGTAACCACACTAAACGGAGTACCACTACAAATTCGTTATCACCAAGCCGAGATATGGCTACCAAAGGGTCTCGAATTCATCTATGACGAATTACCACTATTTAATGGATACACGTATAGTGGCTATACTGGCCAAGGCCTAACAATAGCCATTGTCGATGCCTTTGGCGACTTTGAGGGTGCCTATAAAGCTACATTCACCGGCATAGTTCCGCCTAAATACGTTTCAGTAGCATGCCAAGACCTGGCAACATTTAGCGAGAACTTTGGCTTGCCGTATAGTCCTTCCCAGTGTAGTGTTATTTACCCAACAGGCATGCCAGTAATAACCCGTAGTGATATATACACGGCAGCTGGCTGGTCTTGGGAGACGGCCCTTGACATTGAGTATGCCCATACGATGACTCCTGGCGCTAATATACTCCTTGTAATATCACCAACATCTGGTGATGATTTGTTCACAGATGTTGAGTACGTGATCGCCAACAAACTAGCAAACTTCATAAGTCTAAGCTGGGCCTCACCAGAGGATGCCTACTACATACCACCCGTATCATATAACCTACTCTATGGCTATGACGAGATATTCATGCAAGCTGCTGCGGAGGGTATTGGCGTATTCGCGGCATCAGGTGATTGGGGCGCATTTGACCTGTTTGTAAGTCCAATAGAACCAAGTGTTTGGTACCCAGCCAGTGATCCGTGGGTGACTGGGGTTGGTGGGACAACGCTTAAGGGCGTAATTAGTTATGTAATGACTAACCGCGTAGAGTATGCCTGGGACTGGAATAGCCACTACATGTGGGGCACTGGAGGCGGTTACTCATTCACATTCCCTGAGACGCCTGGTCAGGCATTGATACACATAGTTTATGAGAGGACTTACGTGTATGAGCCTGACCTAGGCATCTACTTCTATACGGTTGGTCATAGGGGTGTGCCAGATATTGCCGCCGATGCTGACCCATTCACCGGCGTATTAATTGTGCTTAATGGCGTGATACCGCCATACTTCATAGGCGGCACTAGCCTAGCCACACCACTGTCTGCGGGCATGACCACGACCATACAGAGCTACCTAGGTAATTCATTCGTAATCGGTGACCTAGCACCAAACCTATACCTACTCGACCACTATTACCCAAGCCAATTCTATGCGTGGAGCACGGCATACCCAACGAGCCAATTCTTCACTGGCTTCCCTGGAGGTATGTTCGTGACTCTCGGCGGTGAGAATGGTCTCTATTGGGTCATACAGGGCCAGTGGAACCCAGTTGATGGACTTGGTCAAATAAACGTTTATGGACTGGCTCAACTGCTTCCATACATAACGCCGAGATACCTCTTTGCGTCTCAGATGCAGATTGGTTAAGGGTAATTGTGGGTAATGCTTAGCTTGTTATTAAAAATTGAAAGTATTTTTCAAACCCTATAATACCACGGTTTCAAATTAATAATGCCTCCTTAATTCCCTCTATTATTAGTGATACTGCCCATGCCACTATTATGAGGCTCATGAACCTACCAATGAATCTAAGCATGTTGCTCCCAATGAACCTAATTATTGAGAAGCTGAACCTAATGATTAAGTACGTTATTAATGACGTAATGAGTATGCTGATTATTACCTCGGGCGCTCCATAATAGGTGGTGAAGAGCATTACCGAGGTTATTGCGCCAGGTCCAACAAGCATCGGCGTTATTATTGGCGTGAATATGAAGTCCTCTGGGCTTAGGCCCATCGTCCTTGGGGCACCTTCACGGAGTGTGTCAATGCCTATTACCAGGAGTACTATGCCACCCGCGATTCTAAAATCGGCAATGCTTATGTTGAAGGCCCTTAATATGTACGGCCCGGCCACGGCAAAGATCATCAGTAGTGTTGGTACGGCAATAGCAATGATCTTAAGGGCTTTCCTAAAGACCTCGGGTTTTTCAATACCCGGCATACTAATCATTATTGGCAGCGCACCTACTGGATCCACTATTGCAATTAGTTGTGTGGTCATTATCAATACGTCAATTGCAATACTCATTATCCAATGGTGAGGCCTAAGCCCTTTAAAAGAGTTCACTATGTACGTTGTTATGGCATGTTTACATCCTAATTTTTCTAAACCTAATTAGAAACTTTAATAAATAAATCAGTATGTATAATCTTGATATGGCGTCTGGAATTTCTAGGGTAAGGAGAGTTAGGAGAAGTATGGTAATTACTAAACTACCATATGTAACGAAGATATACATAAATTACCAAGTCCTTATACCAGCCAGTTTAGTTAAGGCTCTCAATATTGAAAATGTTTGGTATGCGGACATAACCATTGAGTACTTCGGCCAGGAAATAACACTTGAGAGGGTTAAGTTATTGAGGACTAGGAATACGGCGAGTAGGCAATTCACAATACCGAAGGAAGTCAGGGAGAAGTATGGCATAAAACCGCTTGATGAGATTAAGATAAAGGCGATAGTACCGGTTGAGTAATTGTCATGAAGGTAAAAATATAAAAAGGCCCTTAACTTCATAAACCACGATGCCTATCAGTGATCCCGAAAAGCTTAGAATAGCTGTTGAGCATAGGTTTAATTACTGGATATGCAGGGAATGCGGGGCAAGAAACCCACCAGGTGCCGAGAAGTGCAGGAGATGTAAGAGCAAGAACCTAAGACCCAAAAGATTCAAGAGGTAAATTACTCAATCCCTGCCTTATTCTTAGTGTATTACCTAACTACGCATATTTATCGTTAACACTGTCGGTGCTTAGATAAAAATATAAAGAGGTGGTTTGAGCTTTATGTAATGGAGGACGAGGATAGGTACGAGGAAGAGCCTGAAAACGAAGGAGGAAATGAGGAAATGACGAGCGGTGAGGATTACTCATCACTTGTTGATAAGGCACCTGAGTGGAGTGTTGGTGTGATACTGTATAATGGCAATGCTTATCCATTGGCCAAGTCCAAGTTTAAGAGGAGTGAGTATTACTTCTCACCGAGTTGGAGGCCTGTGGCTAAGAATGTCAGTGGCGAGGTTGTTGTTCTTAGGGATGGAAAGGTTAGCAAGTACAAGATAAGTAGGCGCGGGGATAAGTACCTTCAGGTTGTTTTAATTTAATGATGCTTTACCGCAGTAATTATTATTAAAACCGATTCTCGTTAATACGCCTTAATATCGCCAATAACTTACTAACAACCTCCGTTGGATTTCTACCAAGTATTATGATCTCAGGTTCCTTACCCCAATCACCAAGGTGGTAAATAACGTCAGGAACCCTACCAGCGTTCTTTATGGCTTGCTCAGTGCCCCAGGGTATTGATGCACCCTCCCTAGCCTTAACCTCAGGTGGTTCCTGTCTCCTATCGTAACTGCTAACCACATAACCAAGTTTCCTCGCAGTCTCTATTACCTTATCGTCATACTTAATATTCATTGCAGACCTAACCTCAGGGTCATGCCTCATAGCAGTAAGTATATAATTAGCCACATGGGAACTAACGCCAAAGGCCGGTGGGCCGCTCGGCTTGGCCTTACCCATGTATTTAATAATCCTGCCAGGCACGGCAGCAATATCATTTAAGTCCCTAGCATAAAACGCGGGTAATGCATAGCCTAGGTTTGACTGAACCTCGGGTATGTAATTCCCAATTAGGTCGGCATTATCCTCGATAATCCTCAACGCCTTATTTAATTCATCAATAACATCAGCCCTATAGGCCCTAAGCTCGAGCCACGCCATTGGATTAACGGGGCCGTGGCCATGGCCAAGAGGTAATGAGTACTTAATGGCCGTGGTTATAAATTCCTTAGCCAGTTTAATAGCGTCCCAAGGACTTAAACCCTTAGCTAATCCAGCGGCTATGGCTGCTGAGAATGAGCAACCAGTGCCGTGTGTATTCTTTGTATCTATCCTGGGAGCCCTCAACTCCCTATACTCACCTGAATCTCTGAAGTAAACAATGTCAATACTCTCATTACCAGTTAGGTGACCACCCTTGACAATAACAATCTCTGGGTGAAGTTCTTCGGCAATAAACTTAGCAGCCCTCTTAGCATCATCCAGTGTTTCGACACGGAAACCAGCAAGGTGGGAAGCCTCAGGCGCGTTTGGAGTTACGACCTTAGAAATGGGTATTATTACACGCCTTAGTGTTTCCATGGCCTCAGGCCTAATGAGAGGATCACCACTCTTTGCGTACATCACAGGATCAACAACAAGCTGGAATCCCCATCTCCTTACTGCACGGGCTGCAGCCTCCATGATTTGCGAACTACTTAACATGCCTGTCTTAGCTGCATCAACACCTATGTCCTCGGCCACAGTATTTATCTGGTTCTCAACTACTAATGGGTCAATCTCCTGGACGGCCTTAACACCAAGGGTATTTTGTGCTGTTACTGCCGTTAATGCGACCATGCCATAAACCCCAAGTGCATGAAACGTCTTTAGATCAGCCGTAATACCAGCACCACCACCTGAATCAAGACCTGCTATTGTTAATGCCCTAGGTATTCTCATGCTCATACAAATAATTCACTTATTATAATCATATAAATCTTTTATTAATTGTTATTGACGAAGGAGTTCAGTGAAAGTAATTTATAAATCGTAATGATAATTAAAGTATTGGTGAGAAAATGAGAAAGGCCTTGGAAATATTCCTCGTAATATTAATCACATTAGTAACGCCAATTATTGCACATGCTTCGCAGAACATTGATAACCTTAATAATGCAGCGACTAATGTGACGAGTACGATAAATGGCTTCATGGACTCAATAACTAATGGTACTGAGAACATTATTAATACAGCATTGGCGGACCTGATATCCTTCACTAATTTCTTAAAGAGTGTGATATACAGTGCTTCCGAAGCACTCGCAATACTTTTTGGCATTATTGGTGGGTTCCTATGGCTTAGTGGCATAAGTCCATATAGAGGTAGAAGACTCGTTATATCAGCAATACTACTTGCGTTATTGGCTATAATAATAATTCACATATGAGAGAGCAAATAATATAAACGAGCTAAGCGGTTCAGTGAGGCATATGTTCGTAAGGATCCTCGAAAGGATGGGGTTCAGGAAAAGTGATGATGATAATTACTGGTTTAAGGATTATGGAAATAACGTAGTATTAAAGGTAATGTCTGCGGGTTCTAGTGAAATAGAGATTGAACTTAACATGCCCATACCCACGGATGTTAACCCATCCTCACTCGATAAGCCTGAGGATATAATTGATTTAATAGTTAACTCACCAACAAATAAGAATCTATTATTGTCATTACTTCGTGCAATTAACGATATGATGAACCTAAGGCTAGTAATTAACATGAGCAATTAGACGCCCTTTAACTGCACCGTGGTTTGCCTAATTCTAATTATTTCCTTGGCTATTAGCATGAGCAGCCTCCTCTTATTCATTGAACCAAATCTCTTAATTATTGAGTCCTTCCTAACGGCAATGTAACCATATGGACCATCAAACCAATTACTCGGGTGCTTCTTGTCGCCATAAACCTCGAATTCAAGGCCCAGGTTACTAACTGCCTTAACCAACTCCTCGATTGTTGGGGACCTCACAGCCATACTACTTGGAACTCTCCTACCAAAGCCCCTACTCCTACTTGAGTCGAAGTACACCGTCCATATAATCCAATAATCACTCTTATCCACGATTAATCAGGAAAACACTAATTAATAATGCTTTACTGGGGCTACTTCTCAAGGAGCACCGCATTTACTACGCCATCCTGTCCAGGCCTTGACGTGACCACGGCTCTGCCTCTCTCTGTCTCGATAATTGCGCCCTTAACGATAATATCCCTCTTAGCCAATTCCCTATTTGCTGGTGTTTCAAGGACTCTGAGAATCTTCACCTTAACCGCCTTACCCTCCCTAGGTATGTACAGATTTGCATATTGAGCACCCACAATTTTAACCTTAACATTACCACCAAAGACCCTAATTACATTCCTAGTGTCATTGCTTGACAATGTTGTGTTTGTTGGTGAGCCGCCGCCCAGTGCCTTCTTCTTAACCTTATATGGCCTAGCCCTATAACCACCAGTAGGCTTCTTGGTGTCCCTGTCTTGGTAAAAGCTCAGTAGCTTAACCACGAAGACCCAACGCGAGTATTGCCTTTAAAAGATTTTGTTCCGTAAGGTATGGAATTATGATACCTAGTATTAATGAAGGACATTGTTCCTTACCAATATGCACATTTTGCACAGATAATAATGTATTAAGGTATTGATGATGAAAATCAAACAGGTAATGAATGAGTATAGGCATGAAAAAGCACCTACAGACTTAGTGGAGAAGCTTCATAGTAGGATTGGGCTTAAGCTAGATCGCTATGACTTAATTAGGCTAAGGGAGTCGTTGATTGCGAAGGTACGGAATAATAGGAACCTAGTCATTTCCCTGGGTCTATGCGTGGGTTGTGGTGCGTGCCTAACGGTATGCCCCGCATATTTAGCAACACGTAATATTAAGAACTCACCAATAGGGAGAATAACACTGGCTAAGCTATTAATACGTAGTTATTTTGATAGTAAACTAATTAATGAGGCGTATACGTACTTCTGGCAGTGTCTCACGTGTAGGAGATGTGCATGGGTCTGTCCCTTCGGTGTTGATATTGCTGATATATCGAGAACCATTAGGTCACTACTCTATGAAATTGGCTTGGCTCCTAACTACGTGGCTGGGGTAATTAATAACCTGGAATTCACTGGAAACTTCCTAGGCCTACCCGAGGACGCCCTTAAGGAAATAATACTAAATTTGGTTGATGAAGTAAGGCTTGAGAAGGGCGTTTACGTTAATATTAAGATTAATGAGCCTGCCTACGCATTATTGCTCCCATCGGCTTGTGCCGATTATACCGTAGCAATAAATACATTTAAGGGTTACATACTACTACTTAATGAATTAGGTATAGACTTTACTCTAAGTACAAAGACACCGGACATAACAAATTACGGCTTATTCATGGATGAAAGACACATGAGGTTAATAGCCGAGAAAATTGTTGAAGAGGCACGTAGGTTGGGCGTGAAGCTTGTAATAGCCGGTGAATGTGGACATGGTTGGAGGGTGTTTAAGAATTACGTAATACCAAGGCTTAGGGAGTATGGCATTGAAGGAACGCACATACTCTATATAGCCGCGGATGCTATAAGGAGGAATTTAATTAGGCTCGATTCTTTAGTTAATAGTGATTTAGTGTATATATACATGGATCCATGTCACTACGCGAGAGGTGGGGATCTAGTTAAGGAGCCGAGGTTCATCATGGATAGTGTGGTGTCGCGTTACATAGAGTTGAATGAAAGACCTGAATTAGCTATATGCTGTGGAGGAACAAGTGGAATGCTAGCTAGGGAGATGGAGGAATTATCCATTAAGTACGCAGAACTCTGGTACCAAAGAGTAGTCAATAAGGGCGCTAATTGCATTGTAGTGCCATGCGCAGCCTGCAAATTACAAATGGACAGGGTATTACCAAAACTAAATAAAATGCATAGCCAAGAGGTAACATTCACAGGGTTAATGGACCTAATATACAGAGCCATGATACCGAAGAAGGGCAATGAGGGTAAGGCCGTGTCCTAACCGCAACCCTAATGGATAATGGTTTATTAGTATTTACTTTCTATTTCCAACTCAATGATTGACTACGCACTTTATAAACGCGTTATGGAGTTCTTAGCTAACTACCTAGGCCTTAGGAATAAGTCGTTGTGCATGAGCGTTCTTCACTATAACGAAGTATTAAACGGCGTAAAGATGCTCATTGCGATTTATCAAGTAGATACAGGGGAATTAATTACATATTGCGTGGTAAAATTCGATAACGTTATGAATAGGGCGGAACCATTATGTAATGAGGATAGAAAATACATAGAGAGAATATATGAAGAAGTATTATGATAGAATAAACTTACCGGGGATTTGAGAGGAGGAAGCATTAATTACCTAAAACACAGTATCACAGAAACACATAAAAACTAACTATTGAGACTTAAGGCGCGGGGCCGTAGTCTAGCCTGGCTAGGATGCCGGCCTGGGGCACCAGCCCCGATGAATGGGTTGGCACGAAGCCGGTGAACCCGGTCGCATACCTTAATGGGTATGCGGGGTATGTTCAAATCCCGGCGGCCCCACCAAATTAATTATTTAATCCTTACATTATCGATCAGTGAATTTTTATTGAGTTATATGTGATTTATTAAAAATAAAAGCGAAGGATTATGTTTTAGTTAAGTTAAACATTGGTTCATTTATGGATATTTCTTTACTATTTTCACTTTCGATTCTTATGGTTCTTTCTCCTCCATTTATGGAGATTGATATTACTTTTATTCTTGATTTACCGCTTATTGTAATTATTCTCTCTATTATTTTCCTAAATTCCTTATAATGATCTCCACAGCAGAAGTATAATTTTATGCCGGCCACTTCTTGGTAAAAACCTATCCATGGCTTACCACACATCTTGCACCTAAGGGTGCCGTCAATACTTAAGTAAGTCCCTGTTCTTCTGTTGTCGCCGCATAAAGCACATCCCGTGTATTCATCGCCAACTATTCTGCCATTAATTAGGACAATCATAATTTAGCTAATTATTCGGCTTTATTTTATTGTATTTTGAGGTTTCTAATCTTTTATGAACAGTTATATTTATTAATATTTTATCTAATATAAGTACATAGAAATATATTCAATAACATGCTTACGATAAAATCAAGCATTTAAATCCTAAGGAGATATTTTTAATGCTATGATGTTAGGGAGTACGGCTGAGCCTTGATGACGTGGTCCTTCACTGATGGTTCAGTAAAGTTTTTAATTTGCGGATCTGTGCGTTGGTTGTATGGTAATGCTTGACGTCCTATCCAGCGCTTTAATGATGATAAAGAATGCGGAGGCTAGGGGACATAGGGAAGTGATTATTTGGCCTTCTTCTAAGCTTGTGGGTAATGTTCTTAGGGTTATGCAAAGATATGGCTATGTAGGTGAGATTGAGTTCATTGAGGACGGTAGGGGTGGTAAGTTCAAGGTTCAACTCCTTGGAAAAATCAATGATGTTGCTGCAATTAAGCCTCGGTTTAATGTTAAGGTTTCCGAGTTAATGGGTTGGGAGGAGAAGTACTTACCGGCCAGGAATGTCGGCATACTAATCCTAAGCACATCAAAGGGTGTATTATCACATCTAGAGGCTAGGCAGTTAAATGTTGGTGGTGTATTAGTTGCGTATGTTTATTAATGTGGTAAATTTAAAAAGGCATTAACTAGGTGCTTCTGCGATGTCCACGGAAGAGAATAAGCCCACGGAGCAGCAAGCAATGGAGTCGCAAACAACTAATGAGCAAGTGACTACTCAACAGGCAGAGGAACAGGCACAACAGACCCAGCAAGCTCCTGAGCAGGCAGCGGCTAAACCAGAGACTAAGCCTGAGGTTAAGGAGGTGAAGTTACCAAGACCAAGAGTTTCCTTGAGTGATAAGTTGAGACGGTTATTAAGGCTTAGGTTATTGATGGAGAGGAGAGAACCGCGTTGGATGAGGATGGATGAATGGAGGTATCTTAGGGTCGCCCATGGCGAGCACTGGCGTAAGCCCAGGGGTAATGATAATAAGATTAGGCTTGAGATTAAGGGTTACCCGAAGAGGGTTAAGGTTGGTTATGGGAAGCCCAGGTTAGTTAAGAATTTGCATCCAACAGGGTTTAAGCTCGTCCTTGTGCATAGGCCTGAGGAGGTTGATAAGGTTGACCCTAATACCGAGGCTATCGTCATTGGAAGAACCGTTGGACTTAGGAAGAGAGTCGAGATTGTTAAGAGGGCTATTGAGAGGGGCGTTAGGGTAATGAATGTGACTAAGGACGTAATTGAGGAATTAAAAAGGACTCAGTAATTACGCCTTTAAATTTACCGTTGAACCAATCAACGATAGTCCTCAACCTAACAATCCTATGGTTAGGCTTACCAAACCTGGATAGGTCGTGGTTTTCTCCTGGGAATACGACCATCCTGACCTCCTTATTCAAGTACTTCAGTGCCGTGTATAGTTGAATTGCTTGTTCGAACCAGCAACGATAATCCTCTAACGAATGTATTATCAATAGTGGTGTCCTGACGTTCTTCACATACATAATTGGTGATTTAGCCATGTAATTCTCTAGATTTGACCAGAAGTCCCTATCCTCATTCCCGCCTATTTGGTCATTGGCGAAGTAAGGACCAATATCACTCGCACCAAAGAAACTAATCCAGTTAGATATTGATCTGTCAGTGATTGCCGCCCTGAACCTATCTGTGTGGGTTATTATCCAGTTAGTCATGAACCCACCATACGAACCACCAATAACACCCAACCTATTCGGGTCTATAAAGTCATAGCTCTTAATTATATAGTCAAGCCCCTCCATTAAATCCTCATAATCCCTCTCGCCATAATGCCCACGTATATCTGCGAATTCCTCATCATAGCCATCACTGCCCCTTGGATTCATGAAGATAACGGCAAAGCCCTCGTTAGCTAACAACTGGAACTCGAACATGAACGAGTAGCCATAAGCGGTCTTTGGACCGCCGTGAATCTCAAGGATCGCTGGGTATTTAACACCTTGTTTAATTTCGATAGGCCTCATTACCCAACCCTCAACCTCTCTACCATCACTAGCGTGGAACCTAAATGGTTCAGGTCTCGAAAGCTCTACAGAATCAACCCAATCATTGAGGTTTGTTATCCTTTCCTCACTGCCATTATACCATTTATACAATTCAGTAGGTCTTAGTGGATCCATGGATATGAAATATATTGTACCGTCCTTCATGACCACGAAATCCTCAACACTCCTCTCACTACCAATCACGGTCTCAACACCACCATGGACATTAGCCCTAGCGAGCTTTGCTGACCCGCCATCCATCATTATGAAGTAAACCCAATCATTGAGCCACTGAAGCTTGATTGGTGGTGGTGAACCCCTAACATCACTATTGAGGCTGTTACCAACATTCCTATCAACACCCTTCATCAAATCAACCACCTCACCACCCTCTGATCTTATGAGTAAAACGTGGTCATGAGTCACAAGGCCTCTATGAAGATCATTACCAATTAACGCAAGGTATTTTCCGTCCTGTGACCACCTGATCGCCGATACGCTATAGTTACTTAATACGGTGTATCTCTCATTACTCTCTAGGTTTAGCACCCAGACCTCATTCCTATACGGTTTAAACCTGCTGGTACTTACAACCACCGCAACCCTCTTACCACTAGGCTCTACATCGTACGTAACAACATTAAAGTCACCGCTTGTAATCTGCCTTATGGTGCCATTCAGATCAAGCGAGAACAGGTGCGACTTAAACGTATGTATGAAATCCCTACCATTAAACCAAAGAGGCCATTCATCAACGAACTTCACATCCTCCTGTATCGGACCAACATTACTAATGAAGTACATGGTATCATTAATTATACGTAAATTACTAACACCACCCTCAATATGTGCGATCTTTACGGCCTCTCCATTAAAGGGCAAATACCAAACCTCAACGCCTGGTTTATCCTTACCGAGACCTCTCCTTGATAGGAATACTAAGCCCTTATTTCCACTTAGGATCCTTGGTGAAAAATCACTATTACCCCTAGTAACCTGCCTCAAAACCTTACCGTCAAAAATCCAGATATTCCTTTCATAATCCTCGAGAGAATCCGCTATTTTCGAAACCGTAAAAGCAATGATATTATTATCAGCATCCGCGTCCAAATCATGAATCATCCTCACTAATTTCAAGTCATCAACCGTTAACCTCCTATCCATCATTAATACGGATAATTAATAAGCTATTAAGATTTCACTCAGGACCGAATTCAATGAATGAGTAAGTACATGACAATTATTATGAACATTAATTCAGTAAGTTCGTAATAACCATAATACCTAAGGTTACTACGTTTACGCGATAAATACGCCAACGTTCCATTTATGTATAAATAGGCACCACCTACATGTATTACCAAAAATAGTGCTGCTATACTGAGGAGCAATGGGTCATATCGATTTAACAGTAAGTAGGTTAAGAGAAGCACGTAGTAAATTCCTTCATAAATAGCGATGGGTAAACCGATTGATCTTGCTATCGTCAGGTACCTCATACTAATTATCGCTATTATAATGTGAATCGCAATCATGGGTATTGTAAGAACCACTAATAGGTCTATAGGTGGCACGTAAAATCCCCTACCAGGACAATACTAAATCCCTTATTTACGTGATTAATTACGGCTTCATTACTATGGCTGGTATCGAAAAACCTAATTAAAAATACAGAAACAGAATGTGTAGATTAAGTCATGATTTAATATGTAAATATATTGACTTATTTTACTGTTAGCTTCCTGGCTTCTCTCTCGGTCTCCCTGAGCATTACAATGTCTCCAACCCTTACGGGTCCCTTCACGTTCCTTGTTATTACCCTGCCCTTATCCCTACCCTCGAGTATCCTGACCCTAACAATACTGACCTCACCAGCTATTCCAGTCCT
>ERZ1669250.401-NODE-401-length-20550-cov-5.358283_pt1 | contig 20550 bp, 21 predicted proteins | sample MGYA00579295_ERZ1669250 | MGnify/ENA primary metagenome ERZ1669250 (study PRJEB41166, sample SAMN08046056) | hot springs metagenome | biome: hot spring; feature: acid hot spring; material: thermophilic sediment; isolation source: thermophilic sediment from acid...
GCCCAGCCTATTTCTTTACTAGTTATGTTCGTGCCTACCCACCCAACGGCGTGATGCCATCCGTGAGCTTCTCGAAGGTAATTTATAAATAGAGATCAGGAAGAAAAAAGAAAGTCGACAGTCTTATCTACATTTAAGCTGACAAGATCATCATATCCTTGGCCTGTGCCGAGGAAAAGAATAGGCCTCTTTGTGACATAGGCTAAAGACAGGACAGCCCCGCCTTTCTTGTCCACATCTGCCTTCGATACGATCGAATAATCTATTCCTATTTCTTTGTTAAATATCTCCGCTTGTTTAACAAGATCATTTCCTGTGAGGGCGTCGCCAACAAAGATTGTCATATCTGGCTTATTGACCCTCTTTACCTTCTTTAATTCATCCAAAAGATCCTTATTTAGATCGCTCCTTCCCGCTGTGTCTATTAGAACGACATCTGCGCCTGTATTAACGGCATGCTTCACTGCATCAAATGCAACTGCGGCTGGATCGGCTCCGTACTTGTGCTTAATAAGATCGACACCTAAATTCTTGCAGTGAATTTCCAATTGCTCTATCGATGCCGCCCTGAAGGTGTCTGATGCGGCGACGACAACCTTCAAATTGTTTTTCAGAAAAAGATTCGCGATCTTGGCTATTGTTGTTGTTTTCCCGACGCCATTTACCCCTATGAACATGATTTTATATGGTTTCCTCTGTCTTACTTCCTGAAGGAATTTCTCTTCCGGATAACCCATAAGCACTGATGAAAGGGCAGATTTGATCGCATTCTCTATGTCTTTTTTGTATCCAAGCATCGACACATCCTTTCCCAAAAGATCTTTCTTGAGATCAGAATGTATCGCATCTAAGACCGATAACGCAACATTGTTCTCAAGCAAAGCCTGCTTAATACCGCCGTAAACCTCATCGACGTCTTTCTCGGTTATTTTATGCGAAAGGATGCCTTTATTCTGTTTACCTGCTTCTTCCTCTTTTTCTTTTGCCGAGAAGGTACTCTGGATAACATCTATCGATTCCTTTAGCTTCTTTTTCAGAAAATCAAACATATCTCACTGCTTCATGTTCTTCGTGAATTCCTCGTACATCTCGTTCACTTCCTTTTCCAGTCTTTCCCCTTCTTCCTGAAGATTGTTTATCGTATGTGCAAGCTTCTCTATGTTCTTATTCAATTCATCAAAATCCTGGGATAGCTTTTTCCTTAGTTCATCGACGTTCATCTTCTTGAATATATTGTTACCGAGACCGACTATTGCGCTTTTTGTGTCCGTGATTTTTCCCCGAAAAAATATCTCGTTTCCGTAAGGAATGAGGACCTCGTTTTCATCCGATATGTTAAGACGGTCCAGGCCTAAAAGAGATTTACCGACGGAGTCCTGTGTGTATTGAAGGAGGTTCAGGGTATTGATATCCTCCTCTATTTCCCTTCTTAGATATTCTAGTTTCACAAGCTCTTCATTCAGCTTTTCCTCTTCCATTTCACTTCGTACTGCTCTTCACAAGATCAACCGAAACTATCCCTTTCTCATCCTTTGAACAGACAACCTTCAGTTTTGTTGGAGGGTTCTTTGCACCTTTTTCAAAGACAAGATTGCTGACAGAGGGGGATATCTTCACTTCTGCTGCTTTCATATGTTTCGAAACGAATTCTCGGAGGTAGGTGATGGCATATCTTCCTCTCTTGTAATTCGGACCCTTCTCCATAGCTCTTCTGAAATTCAGCGTGATCATCCTCTGCTCACTCATATTCACCTTCCAACGTCCTTATTGAGTCTTGATCTGTCAACGGTCGGTCGTCTGTACTTTCTTATAACAGCAAAAGCAGGTGGCCGGCTCACATGCCTGGCATGACTTATTATCTCCCTCTTCTTCACAGCCGATTTATTCCTTGACATATCTCATCACCAATTTATCCTTGTTTCTCTTTTTTCACCGCTTATGGCTTTTAGCAGTTCCTTCAATTTGCTGTCATCCACAACTGTCTTAAGCTGGCCGGACAGCGCGGCCTGAACAAGCATGTTTTCAACCGAATCGGCCAGATCCGGATGACCATATCTCAGTGTTGAAAGCCGCTCCCTTGCCTCCTTTGTCAGGTATTTCTGAAATATCTCCTTTTTCAATGCCTCGACTTGTCTTTGTCTTTCAATCTCCTTCGGATCGATGCCCATTTCCATATTCATTTAAGATCTTTCGCAACTGAATCGACCAACGCTATTCCTTTCGGAGTAATTACCCTTCCAGCATGATTCTTCACCTTCACACTTTTTATTAACTCCGCACCCTCTAATTGTTGAAGTATTTTTCTCGTTATAGCGCCGCTCGCCGGTCTGAAATGCTGACCCGAATACCTATTCTTTTCCTTGTCTCCATAAATCCTTCTTATCCTGTTTACACCCATAGGTTTTCTGTTCATATACATCCTTCTTAAAATGCTGGAACCCCTCAAAAACCACCAATCGTTCTGTTCAGGCGGCCTATCTTTAGCTGGCGATGTCTTTACAAACCTGGCCCATTCCGGTGGCTTCAGCAGGCCTTTCTTCATCATAACATCAGCTAATCCTCTCACTAACTTCTTCTGATCAACATCAAATCCGCTTATCATAGACAATGCTTATCGTTTTACCACAATTTAAACATTTATACTTAATTTTTCCATTTATTAGCCTTATATTTGCAGTATATCCAGGCACCAAAAGATGTCCGCATCTCTTACAGACAAATAGCTTTCTCCTTCCAAATTTTATCGAATGAGAGGTTAAAATGTTGTGCGCAATAAGCGAGTATCTTTCGGCGAGATCCCTGTTCCCCTTAAAAAGAGCCATGGCTTCTGATATCAAAGTATCTGCATCTTCAGCGAATATTTTCTTGTTTTTCTCTGTTATCATTATCACTCCTCAAAGTTAGTAATATATACAATTATTTGATGGGACGTAAAATTTATAAAGACTAAAGTATCTCTAAAATAAGATTAAAAGGCTGAGCCGGGAAGGGCTCAATGGAGGTAAAATGGCAGCTAAGAAAGAAAAGAAGAAAAAAGAGGAGGACCTCGATGAAGACACCGATGAAGAGGATTTAGGGTTGGATGATGAGGACCTGGATGAGGAGGATTCTGAAGAGGACTTTGATGAAGACAGTGATGATGATCTAGAATAGACAACCTTCTTTTTCTGTTCCTTTTTTTAATTTTTTCTAAAATCAGTTACGTGATTTCCTTTTCTGAAAAGCTATCGTTAAGCTTTCCCGCCTAAAATCCTCAGAGATTATCAAAGTGTCGCTGCTCCTGCCTATTATCTTCAGGTATCTCTTGTCGTTGCCTATGGCCCGTATCTCTATAGAATTCTCAAATTTCTGAACAAGAACATCCGATCTATTCTCAACCCCAGGCATATATATGGTATGAACCGTTATGCCATTATTTTCGGTCACGACATCAACTGGTTCGACCACCTCCTCAGTTCTCTCCTCCCATCTCTTCAGTAAACCGCTTTGATCCTCCGATGGCTGATTTCTTAGTGGAGCTTGCTGAAGCATCGAGCCAAGGACCGAGGTAAGATTCGGTATTATCTCCTTCATGACTTTGTTTATATCAACTTCTATAAAGGCCTTATTCGGCTGCTGATTCTTAAGGTTAAATCCACATCGCGGACAAAAATTCCAGGAACGGGCGACCCTCAGGCCACAGTTAGGACAAATTTTTTCACGCATATCTTTTATTTCAGTGAATTCAAATATAAATACTTCTATTTCTCTAAAAGTATTATGCGACCTGGACTTGTGTTGATCGGTATCATATTAATATTTCTAGGCGGGATACCGCTAAGTGAAGTCTATTTCCCCCAGTTGTATATACCGTACCTGATGCCCCTTGTGAATCTTCTGTACAAGATAGTTCCTATAGATGGATTCATATTATCCGTGATTCTTCTCGTCGCCGGCTTCATAATTTTTATCGCTGGATTGAAGGCATCAAAGATGGGGAAATATTACAATTACTACGGAAATTGAATGGACCGGCTGGGACTTGAACCCAGAGTCTCCACCATTCACGGATAGATGCGTTCACCACAAAAGTAAGGGTGGCGTCTTACCGTTGGACCACCGGCCCAACAAATATAAATAGGATGCTAAATAAATTTCTTTCATGGTCTCTAAACACAGGGATATAACTGAGAATCCTTTCACCTACGTTTTGATCGGTGCGATAATAGCGATACTTGCTGCAAGAGGATACGTTCTGATCATAAGGACGAACTTCAGTATCGGGGGAGTTGAGATGCACCATGTGTTCTATGGGGTGGCTCTCCTTATCATCGGCGGGTTTATATACTTCTACACAAATCAGCGCGAAAAGAGAGGCATAGCAAGGTTTGCATTGTTTCTGTTTGGAGCTGGCTGTGGCTTGGTGGCTGATGAACTTAATTTCTTCACATACAATTCAAGCGCCTATTCTCTGATCCAGTACTACAGTGAAAGTAATGTCTATTCGGATGTCTTCCTGTTATTGATGCTATTTCTATTGTTTCTAATAGGCTTAAATATTCAAACAAAATCTAAAAGATAGATATGATAATCGATGGAAAGGATTCAATCCTTGGGAGAATAGCAAGTAAAGCTGCGAAATCCGCGAGAGAGGGGGAAGAAGTCGTGATAATAAATGCGGATGGTCTGTGCATAATTGGAAACAAGAACGCGATCATCAATAAATACAGGGAGAAGATGAGGATAGGGACGGCATCAAAGGGACCTTTTGTTAAAAAGACCGTCGATGGAATCGTGATGAGCGCAATAAAAGGGATGATAGGAAAGGACAGTGAAATTGGAAGGACAGCGATGAAAAAAATAAAGGTTTTTAGTGGGGTTCCTGAAGAATATAAAGGAAAGGATGCCTTACAAATGGATAAGATAAGCCAGGAAAAGCCGGTGCATAAGTTAAGCGTCGGTGAACTCTCCCGGCTACTGAAGGGATGATGGCAGATAAGATAATAATAGCGAAGCGTAAAAGTGTGATAGGACGTGGAAAGATCAGGTCGGGAACAGGCAAGATACGGATAAATGGAAAGCTGATAGATGCGTACAATGACAAATTTCTGTCTCTCTACATACAGACGCCTCTTGTGCTATCAAATGAAACATACAAGAAGTATGACATAGACATAAAAGTGAGGGGCGGCGGCCCCGTCGGAAGGGCAAGCGTTGTCCGATCAGTAATAGCAAAAGCTCTTGCTTCGAAGGAGAAATCATTGCACAAAAAGTTTATAGAATATGATAGAACACTCCTCGTAGACGATAAGAGAACGACTGAGCCTCAAAAACCATACAGAAGTGCAGCCAGGGCATTGAAGCAGACAAGTTACAGGTAAGATGAAAAGATTGACCGTGGAGCTTGTACTGGCTGCAATCGTGACATCAATATTGGAGACCGCTTTGTTGTATGCTTTTGGTTTTCTGCGTGTTGAAAATTTGTATGAATTGGCACTTGCTGATATACTACTGACTATAATAGAATTACTTCTTACCTTCATATTGGAAGAACTTCTGATTAGAACAAAAAACAAGCTACAAAAGCATTAAGAATATTTAATCTTCGGATTACCGCTGCCCCAAACAAACCTGTTTATTGTTATCATCGATGTTACAGATACGATGACAGTGATCGCCACCGCAAGTATAGATGTCGGAAGATCCAACCAAGGCATATAATGCTCTATCAAGGCGATGATCAGCACATCTAGGGCAACAAAGGAAAGGATTATCCCATTATACTTTCCAAGTGAAGAAAATGAGAGATTTCTCTTACGCAAGCTGATGTGTCTTGTGACAGCAAAGTTTGAAATAAGGCTGATCTCCTGCCCTATTAAAAGTGAAAATGGGTATAAAAGACCCAGGCTGATGCTGAAATACACGATGAATATATTGAGAAGATAAGTCGCCGCCGATGAGATACTATAAAGAATCGTTGATGTGTTCACGCTATCTACAACCGAAGCTATAGCTTGCTTTATGTTCATATTCTTCCTTGAATGTCTCTTATCGTTCCTTATTATCTCTGTTACCTTTATTCCATTCTCGCTCAAAACGTTTGTCAGCTTCAGCGCAAAATTCCTGTCGCTTCTCACCTTTTCAACCGCCATCTTCATGGCTTCCTTGTTGAGGATCCTGTTCATAGAGAAGGCGCTGTAAACGCTTTTCAGAGAGATAAGATTCGTGATTTCCGTCAGGATTGTCTCAAAGAGATCCCTTTTTCCCGATTCCACAAGGTTTTCAAAAAGCAAATAAGGTGCAAACCAGGTTGAATTATCGCTGGAATAATCCTCAAATGTAATTATCTTGTCTACATTATTTTCCAGAGCTATCTCAAAACCTCGTCTGAACGCCCTGCTGATAGAATTGGGATGGTGATAAACAAGGATCGATAAATTTTCGAGTTTGATGTGGGAGGGAATATTCGCATTTCCAATTATCGCTATGGAGCCCCTTTCCACCTTGGCATCTATATCCATTAAAAAAGAGATGCGCCTGCTGGATTCTATCTGATCAAAGAAGGGGAGCAGAACCCCTATTTTTTCTGTTGACATGATTAATACCATATAAACTTTTGTTATTTAAACGCTTTATTCCACCTTTCATGAGTAACTATATTTCTCCTCTTAGAAAGGTTTATATTTAAAATGAGGTTATAAATAGGAATGGATAAATCCACATCATTGGTTCTGTGGTTCAATCAAATATCTAAGGATGACACCCCTCTTGTAGGAGGAAAATCGGCCAATCTCGGGGAGATGTATAACAGTGTGAAGGTTCCGATCCCGAATGGCTTCTCAACAACGGCATACGCGTATAGAAAATTCATCTCCGAAAACAAGCTTGGGGAGAAGATAAAAGCGACATTGGAGGGACTGGACGTCGAGAACACAAAGGCTCTAAGTGCCGCTGGAAAGAAAATAAGGGAGATGATAATGTCAGCAAAAATAAGTAAAGAATTAAGCGATGAGATCCTTAAGCACTACCGTGAACTCGTTAAAAAGGAAGGGCAGGAGTTCGTCGCCGTCAGATCTTCAGGGACAGCCGAAGACCTTCCGGAGGCGAGCTTCGCAGGACAGCAGGAAACCTATCTGAATGTACACGGAGAAAAGGAGCTCATAGATAAAATAAAGGAGTGTTATGCGAGCCTATTCACCGACAGATCAATATATTACAGAAGAAAGATGAACATATCTGAGGACAAGGTCGCACTGGCCGTCGCTGTCCAGAGGATGGTATTTTCAAAGGCTGCCGGCGTGATGTTCACATTGGACGTATCAAATGGTGACACGAGTGTCATAATGATCGAGGGAAGCTATGGCCTCGGAGAATACATCGTACAGGGCACGGTCACACCGGACACATACTATGTCGATAAAAACACCTTCAAAATAAGAAACAAACTGATATCAAAACAGAAGACAAAGATGCTCAAGATCCTCAAAACAGGCGGCACAAAGGAGGAGCCTGTCGACAAAAAAATGGCTTCCTCGCAGTGCTTAACCGATGAAGAGATAATACAACTAGCCAAGTACGGGGCTGAGATAGAGAAACATTATAACCATCCTATGGACATAGAATGGGCGATGGATGAAAGAGGAGATAAACTGTTCATAGTGCAGGCACGTTTCGAGACCGCGTGGAGCAAAAAACCGGAGGAAATGGCAAGCTCATCGCAGGTAGAGGAAGGCCAAAATGAGGTCCTTCTGAAGGGCCTTCCAGCCTCGCCTGGTGTCACCAGCGGACCTGCTCACATTATTTTAGATGTTAAGGACATCGGTGAATTCAAAGAGGGAGAGATACTCATCACAAGGATGACGGCACCTGATTGGGTACCCGCGATGCAGAAGGCAAAAGCGATAATCACGGATGAGGGGGGAATGACCTGCCATGCGGCGATAGTTTCAAGAGAACTTGGCGTCCCGTGTATCGTTGGAACAAGCGCTTTCGGGAAGAAAGCAACCGAAACCATCAAAAATGGAGAGATGATCACGCTGGACGCTAAAAATGGTATCGTATATGCTGGAGAAATGAAGAGCGCACAGAAGGAGGGACCACAGAATACACAGATAGAAGCCGCAGGCAACGCGGAATTTCCTGTCACTGGCGTTAAAATAATGGTGAACCTTTCAGAGGCTAAAAATGCGGAGGAGGTATCAAAATTGCCTGTCGATGGGGTTGGATTATTAAGAGAGGAATTTGTCTGGGCACAGATAGGCGAACATCCTTTATCCTTGATCGCAAATGGAAGAAGCCAGTATATGGTTGATACCCTGGCAGAAAACGTCAGAACGGTGTGCCAGGCTTTCTCGCCAAGACCGGTCATACTGAGGTTCAGCGACTTCAAGACGGATGAATATGCAAATCTCAAGGGAGGGGACAAATTTGAGCCGAAGGAGGACAATCCCCTGCTTGGATGGAGAGGAGCCTCAAGATATTATGATGATAAATACAAGCCAGCTTTCGAGCTGGAACTCAAGGCTGTGAAGAAAGTCAGGGATGAATTCGGGCTTAAAAACCTGTGGGTCATGATACCCTTCACAAGGACTGTGGATGAGCTCAAGAAAGTGCTTAGCATAATGGAAGAAAATGGGCTGGAGAGGAGCGAAGACTTCAAGGTATTTCTAATGGCAGAGATACCAAGCAATATACTGCTCGCTGATAAATTCAACCCCTTCATAGATGGATACTCGATAGGATCGAACGATTTGACAATGCTTATACTTGGCTCAGATAGAAACAATAGCTTAATGAGCAGCAGATTTGATGAGCGCGATCTAGCGGTGAAAAGGGCGATAAACCTCCTGATAAAAGTGGCTCACAAGGATAACAAAACTGTATCGATCTGCGGACAGGCGCCATCAGAATACGATGAGGTTGTCGAATTCCTTGTAAGGTGCGGAATAGATGACATCTCTGTAGATCCTGATGTTGCAATACATGTGAGGGAAAAAGTCGCTGAAGTCGAAAAGAGGATAGAGCTTGAATCCGCAATACATCAAAATATAATCGATAAGGAGGTCGAATTACCTAAGGTATGAACTACAAAAACGATAAATATGATCTGCAGGGATGGTTCGCTTTGACAGCCGCTACGGCCGGATTGATACTTATCATCATAATGATTTACTCAAATTATAACATCCTGACGGCCAATGAAACCAGCCTACAGAATGAACTAAGTGCGTATAACGTTTCAGCGGCAAATCAACTGCTAATAATGGCAGGCATGACAGCACTCAAGGATGCTGTCTTCCTTTTCGTGCCGCTGATGGTGATTTCCGATGTTTTCCTGTTTATTTCGTTCTTTATTTACATGAAGACTGAGGAGCGAGAAAAACGCATAGTCGGAGGGATCATGACAATAATATTCTCAATCCTGCCCCTACTTGGACTTTTGATCTTCCTACCATTTTCCCCGCTTACTGTGCTGACGGTGATAAGCTATCTTGGAGTCTTCACAACTAACGCTTTATACCAGATGGGTGCATACTTATCGTTCATGGTTTTCTTTGTTTTTGGACTAGCCTCCGGGCTGATAACCTTCTACAAACATAGAAAAGGGTGATTTGTGTGAACATATCAAAGATAATGACCAAAAAAGTGATAACTACCAATGAGACCTCTCCAATTGGAAAAGCCATCTCTATGATGGAGACAAAAGGCATAAAAGAGATACCCGTACTCTCAAAAGGAAAGTTTAAGGGACTTTTGGTATACTATGATATACCTGAAAAAATCAAATCGAACAATGAAAAAGTGGAAAACTTTGTAAGGAGCTCCCCGATTTTATCATCGAAAGATTCCATAGAAAAAGCGATAGATCTGATGCTTGAAAGCGGTATCACGGGCCTCCCTGTGATAGATGAGGGGAGACTGGTCGGCATCGTGTCCGATTTTGATATTCTGCGCCTCCTGATAAATAACCATGTTTTCGATAACCTTAAAGTATCGGATGTACTTATCGCAAGATTCCCAATACTTAGGCAGGAGGATTCCATAGAACTCGCTATGAAACTGATGTCAATGAACAATGTAGATGGCTTACCGATAATTGATAACTTTGGAAAGGTTGTTGGGGAGATCTTCCTTACGGATGTTTTGTCCTATTATCTCAGAAAGACCCTTGGAAAGAAAAGCGGGAAGCTCGATCACCAGCCACCAAAAGGCCGGGAAGAAAATGTGATGAGTCTGATAAGAAGGGAATTTCCATCGATAGTCCCAACGCTAAATCTGAGGAAGGCACTGGAGATGATGCTATTGCTAAGAATAAAGGCGACCGTAATAATCGACGCTGAAAATAGACCTGTTGGGATATTGAGCAGACTCAAAATTCTATCTCTCCTTAGGGAAGGAAAAGAGGAAAAACCTATAAACGTAGAGATATCCGGTGAATACGATCTCGACTTCGGATTGCTTGTCAGATCGAAGATATTTAGACATGAAAAATTTCTCTCCGAAAGCGGGGGAATAAAGAGCATCAGCGTGCATGTGAAAAAAATAAAAGGAGAGGAGACACCAAGATATGAGATATCTCTAAACGCCTTTGGAAAGAAAAGAATAGCTCTAAAGGCAAATGGAATCAGCAGGGAGCAGATAATGAGCGACCTCGTGGACAATCTGATTGAATTAGTAGAACAATCAAAAAGCTGAAAGTTTAACCTGCTTAACTTCCCTCTTCCCAAAGATGGTTTCCAGTTCTTCCTTCAGAAGTATCAACTGATCTTGTACAAACTGTGGTACTTTGTATTTCTCAGCTATCTGAAGTGAGATATCAAGGTATTTCTTGATGTTTCCCTCGCTTGAAGTCAGCACGAGATTCCCGCCGCATTTAAGGCATCTTCCTGTTAATGGTGGGCGCGTATATCTTGCATTGCACCTTGTACACCTGAATTCCTGGGTACCGAAATTCCTTAGGTTTCCCTTTATGTCTTTTATGAAATGCTTTTCTATTATTATCCTTGCTATGTCTGATGCATCTATCGCCCTTATCTTACTCTCAAGTTTCATCTGCTCCTCAACTTTGCTAGACATAGTATCTAGTGATTTGTAAGCCGAAAAATTCACCCCTTTGTTCAAGTCATCAGTATCATGGGTAAAAAATATAGGAGAAAATGGATCATTCAGTATAGATTTCACGGTCCTTATCATCACACTTGATGGCTTTGCATACTTTAATGTCGCCTCATAGAATTCAAGAGGATATTTTGAAACTATGTCAAGATTGTAGGCTTCTGAATCCACGCTATTTATATCTATTACATCGGATATCACGAGCGGAGCATCCATGTATTTTGCGCCTCTAGCTTCTGGCAAAAGCAGATGATCAAAGTTCAAAAGTGCGTCCTCAAACAGCATCACTGCCGCTTCATCACCATCACAATTCCTTCTCATGGATGCATGGAAAAAGGGATGCATGAAAAGGCCCTGGGTCTTTGAGAATCCGATTATCCTTCCAACTGTTCCGGCGGAGGTGTGGGGTGCCAAACCTATAACTAGTTTTCCAACAAGATCCTTCGAATCTTTGACATCAAGCAGTTTTTCTTTGTGATAAAATTTAACAAGCAGATCATCAACCATGTTTGAAACCCTGACAAAGACATCCGCAGCGTTGTTATCTTTATCTCCATAGGCAGGGAGTATTACATCCTGAGGGAAAAGCTGCAATATCTGATCGCTCCTCTCTAAAGGTTTGCCATATATGTCCTTTTCATACCCTAATTTTTTCAGGGTTTCTATATCAACACCTATCTCCTTCGGCTTGAAGTGTGTTATAGGAACTTCTATGGCATCAAATCTGACTGTGCCATCCTTATTGACATTCAATCCATAGTTAGCCCTCAGTATTCCTTTATCCAGAAATTCTATCTCACCAATCGCATTGAAAACTCCTTTCACTCCCTTTATGACATCCAGCCTCTCAGTAAAGCCTAAGCGGGTGTATGCCTCCTCAAGATATTTAGATAAGTCTATCTTCATCCTTGCTTTTGCGATGGTCTCCTTTCCGTGATGAAACTTTTCCCTCACTCTTTCTCCACATACCCTGCAAGTATACACAGGTATGTTTCTCTTTCCACAGGTTTCACAGACGGGGTAAATCGAATATTTTTTGCAAGACTCGCAGAAAAATGTACCGAATTCCGCTTCGCATGTTGAATTGGCAGCAAGGACGATATTCCTAGTCTTTCCTCCGCTCTCTCCCACAGGAAATATAACATTTGGATTCGTTTCCATTTCCCTCATTTTCGCCTTCTCCGGCCTCCCTAATCTTGAGCCTATGAAGGTCCCAGCTGTGTCCATGATCTTCACGCCGGATATCTCACTAAGCACCGACAGTACATCGCTATTTTTGTCGAGTATTCGGGAGATATCATTGAATGAAAATCTGTTCACCCCAAGAAGATACACAAAAGGATCTGCCTTCTCTATCACTATCTTTGAGTCTATTACCCTGTGCTCCGTACCTAGTTTCTCGATTATCCCTTTTATTTTATCATCAACAGGAAAAGAGATCACCTTATCGCTGCTTCCATCTATATGAGTCTGAACTTCAACCTTTCCATACTGATAAACAAATTTTATGAGTTCAGAAAGCTCCTGGTAGCTGATCTGACTCCAAAAATCTACAAATTTTGGATGAAGAGGTATTGAAAATTCTGAGGAAAATCTGATATGCTCATCAAAGGTCTTGAGTCCCTCCGCCTTATCCAGCAAACCCTTACTCTCGACGATCCTCTCCCACCACTCCTCAACAAAGGGGGACGGCATCAACACATGACCCTGCTCAAGAAAGTCACCATAATTGAAAAGAATATCGCCTAAATATAGAATCTTATCGACATCCGATATTATTTCAGAAAGGGAATCGAGATCATTTATTTTAATCACACTTCCATCCTTTAGCCTGACTATTGGACCAGCGATTGTAGAACACGTTGTAATAGCGCATGCTTTCCCAGGCAATTCAACCTTAAGTTGTGAACCTGTTGCGACAAATCCGCCCAGTATCATTTGTGTGGCTGGATTTATTGAAGCCGCTGCAAGACCTGAAAGTCTGCTCCTACCATACCTTAGCCTGAACCCACCGCTTGTCAAAGGATATGAGAAAACTGGCCTTCCAGCAGCTATCTCCTCCAAGTATCTGTAATTCGGCAAGACTCCCGTCTTCTCGCTCTCTTTCGTTTCCTCTCCATGTTCTTTTTCTTTAATAACTAGATACTTCTCTAAGAACGCAAAATCCTTCACGACCGGATCCTCCCGATCAAATTTGCTGAAGATCTTAAGAAGTTTAGACGATTTCTGTGCCAACTCTGATAAAACCAGAGCGACCCCGCCTCTTATTCTGTTTGTCTTTATCCTTGGAAGATTCTTATAAGCTGACACCTCTCTCTCAGAGGTGGGATCCCCCTCTATCTCTATCGGAAGATTACGCATGAGAAAATCAATCTCGTTGATTGTTGGAAGATATTGCAGCCTCGCTTCAAATTCATCATAATCTGACACCTCAACCTTCATCCTTCCTATCTCATCTTCTGAAGGATCGTAAGAACCTATTCCAAAGAAGGCCCTCAGTGCATCAGCTATAACGATCGTGGCGGCTGCTGCCGTTCCCCCTGCAGCCCTGATCGGACCACCAAAATAACAAGCTATGTATGGTTTTCCATCCTGTCTCCTCTTGAACTCTGCCTTCACAAAACCTTCAAAAGGGGCAGAGACTATCCCCGAAGTTATGTAGGCAAGACCAGCTCTTATACCTGCCTCGACCGCAGAAAGTTCATCATCAAACTTCACGAATTTGGAAGAGGCCATCTCTTTGGCAACGTTTATCGCAACATGCCAGTCATTCGGTCCGTATTTCTTTTCCTCTTCCCTTATAAATTCCGCTATCCCGCTGTGCATCAGCCCTGGAAGGACTGTGGAGAGAAGACCCTCCACCCTCGAAGCGGAATCGCTTGCGATCGAAAAGTCGACGGGTTTAAAGGAGTTTATGTAATCATATTCTCTTCTTACTTGTTCAGAAATAGTTTTGAAGTAAGAAACTGTGTCCATACTTTCCTTTTATCTCCATAGACATGTGATATCCTCCATGAATGAATTCATGGGCTTCCAGCTCCTATTGGAAGCTTTAGCTTCCTCATATGGATACAGCCTAAACTTGTATGCCGTTATCATACTGTTACTTTGTCTTTGCCATTATTTATGTTTTCCATTTTTTGTTCGCTTTCATCCCACCTCTAAAGAGTATAGGTTTTCCCGCTCACATTTTATAAAAATATGTTTTAACAAAAAAAAGAAGATAAATACTTGTAAAAACTATAATTCAACATGGACAAGGGAAAAATCAAGGAAGAGATTTTGAAGAAAGTGGAAAGCGAAACTAGCAAGTTTTTCCCCGTGAAATCCCTCCAGAAAATGGGCTTTAAGAGGTATCACTGCATAAAGTGCGGGAGGGCCTTCTGGAGCGTCGTTGAAAGGGACCTGTGCGGGGATGTAGATTGCATAGGTAATTATACTTTCATGGATGAAAGCATCACAAAAGAGAAACTGAACTACAAAGAAGCATGGGAGACATTCGCAAAGATTTTTAAGAAGTTCGGACACACTGAAATAAAAAGGTATCCGGTCGTTGCAAGATGGAGGGACGATATATTCTTTGTAGAGGCAGCAATAGATGATTTCGCACCCTATGTGATAAAAGGTTTATCTGATCCCCCGGCCAATCCATTAATCATTCCACAGATATGTCTGAGATTTAACGACATAAAAAACGTTGGGATGACTGGAAGGCATCTGACAAGCTTTATAATGGCGGAGGAGGCTGCATTTAATACCAAAAAGAAGAAGACATATTTCGATAAAGAGGCGATAATATACATATACGAATTTCTTATAAAAGGACTGAAAATTCCAAAGGAAAAGCTTACGTTCATAGAGGACGCATGGGTTGGGGCGGGTTACGCCGGAAATTCGCTTGAGTATTTTGCTGGCGGCTTGGAACTTGGAAATCAGGTTTACATGAGATACTCAATAGATGAAAACGACAGACTAGTAGACCTTGAAAATAAAACGATAGATATGGGAGCTGGTCTTGAGAGATGGGTATGGGTAAGCAGAAGGACACCCACAATATACGAAAGTGCATTTCCGCTCGTAATAAATTTCCTGAAAAACAAAACTGGAATCGACTACAGCGATGACCTCGTAAGAAAAATATACAAGTATCTTGGCAAGATAGATTTCGAAAGCACCGATAAAAAAGAGGCCATAAAGTACGCATCCGAAAGGATTGGAATAAAGGAGGATGAACTAAACAAGATCGTCGATAACATCTCTGCTATATACAAAATCGCCGACTATACAAGGACTTTGCTTGTAGCTATACATGATGGAGCGCTTCCCAGCAATGTCGGGGGAGGATACAATCTGAGGGAGATTCTAAGAATAGCGCAAAATCTTATCGACATCCACGGGTGGAAATTCTCTCTGAATGATGTAATAGAGGTTCACAAAAGGGAGTTCGGTGCGTGGTTTACTGAACTGAACGATTTTGATATATCCAATGTGATAAACAAAGAGGTCGAAAGATACCATGAATTCAAGGCAAGAAACCTCGAAAAGATTCGGGAAATAATAGAAAAAGGAAGTATAGACGAAAAGGAGATGAAGCTTCTCTATGAGTCCTATGGGATAGCACCAGAAGATATACTGATGGAAGCCGAAGCGGAGAATAAAAAAGTGGTGGTTCCTGATGTGCGTCTAGAGATCATAAAAGAGAATAAAAGCGTGAAGAAGATCGACACGGGAAATATACCGCCGACAAAACAGATGTTTTATAACAAAGAGCTGACAAAGACCAATGCAAAGATAATCAAAAAACTGGATGACAAAACAATAGTTCTTGACAGAACGATCTTCTATCCGGAGATGGGCGGCCAGAAATCGGACAGGGGGAAAATAGACGGGATAGACGTCATAGACGTGCAAAAGGCAGATGATGTGATTCTCCACCACCTTGCTTCACCTATTAACAAAAAAGAGGGGGAGAAAGTCGTACTTATAGTCGACAATGAAAGAAGAAGCATACTGAGAAGACAGCACACTGCAACGCACATCATAAACCGGGCGGCGAGAAGAATACTTGGCGGATTCGTAAACCAGTACGGAGCTGAGAAGGACATTGAAAAATCACATCTTGATATAACATACTTCGACAAAATACCTGAAGACATTGTGAGAAAAATAGAACAGGAAGCAAACGAGATAGTCGCAAAAGATCTAAGCGTCACTACCGAGATACTGACAAAAACAGAGGCAGAAAAGAGATATGGAATGGAAATATATCAGGGAGGAGTCGTGCCTTCTGCTAAGGTAAGAATAGTTAAAATTGATGATTACGATGTCGAGGCCTGTGGAGGTCTGCACTGTGAAAGCACAGGTCAGGTCGGCTTCATTAAAATATTCGGAACTGAAAGAATACAGGATGGTGTAGTTAGAATAGAGTTCTCCGCCTTCCCTTCGTCCTTGAAATATGTTGAAAACTTGGAAACTTCCATCAATAATCTAAGTTCAGAATGGGGGGTAAAAAAGCAGGATGTTGAGAAAACCGCCCTAAAGTTCTTTGAACTGTCGAAGAAATACAAGAATCTATATGTGAAAAGCGAAACTGAAAGGATAAGAGGTATACTTGAGACTGGAAAAGACAGGGTCGAAATCGACACGGATCTTGAGACAAACCAGATAATAAATATCTTATCACAACTAAAAGGAAAAATAAAAGAGGTCATCATCAGAACTGGAGAGACTGTAATCATAATGCCGGCGAACAAACAAAACGAGGAAAAGATGGGCCAAATATATGAAAAGATCATAAACAGAGGTTGGTTTATGATCGCATATGGCAAAAAGTAGATATTTATTTTGAATAAGACAATCTACTCGCTATGGATGAGGTATATTCAAGCAAAATAGAGGAGAAAATAAACGCGCTCTGGAAGAAAAGAAATATAATCAAAAAGTTGTCTGAGAAAAACAAGGGAAAGCAAAAGTTCTACTTTCTGGATGGGCCTCCTTATGTTACAAATCAGGTCCATGAGGGGACGCTTCTTAACATATTCTTAAAGGACTCAATAATAAGGTACAAATATCTTTCAGGATATGATGTCTGGGCTCAACCAGGGTGGGATACACACGGTTTGCCGATAGAGGTTGCAGTAGAGAAAGAGCTAGGAATTAAAAATAAACATGAGATCGTAGAATTCGGAGAAGACAAATTCATAAAGGAGTGCAAAAGCTTCGCTGAAAGATACATAAAGATAAACACAGATATCCTGCTCGACTATGGCTTGATCTGGTTTTATAACAAGCCATACAAAACTTACGACGACAACTACATAGAAAACGTTTGGGCTGTCATAAAGAGGGCCGATGAGAAAGGACTTCTTTACCACGGATCCAGGGCGACCTGGTTCTGCGTAAGATGCAGCACGCCAATGTCAAATTATGAGGTCAGAGACAAGTATTATCCGAAAGAGGATCCATCTATCTATGTGCTCTTCCACTTAAAGGACGGAAGATATCTCCTTGTATGGACTACAACACCTTGGACGCTTCCATCAAATGCAGCCGTCGCTGTCAACTCGGAAGCCGATTACATCGAAGTTTCATCCGGTGACAAGCATCTGATCATCGCAAAATCAAGAAAGGAAGTGCTTGATAAATTTGTACAAAAGTATGAGATCGTGAGGGAATTCAAGGGATCCGAATTGATTGGTTTGAGGTACGAGCATCCCTTTGCTGATATACCCCAAATAAAGGAAAACCTAGACAAGATCTGCGTGATAATCGATGGAAAAGACAGTTTCGGACAGGAGAATGAACCATTTGTCAATCTAAATGAGGGTACAGGTGCAGTCCATGTAGCCCCCGGTCACGGGCTATCGGACTACAAGATAGGGACAAAGCTTGGTCTACCTATAATGTCTCCAATAAACGAGGATGGAACTTATAAAGATTCCGCAGGATGGTTGAAAGGCAAATACCTCTTCAGTGCAAATGAAGAGATAATAAAATATCTTAAGGAAAAAGGGCTTCTACTTGCTGAAGAGAAGATAACTCATGACTATCCTCACTGCTGGAGATGCTCAACGCCTCTGGTTCAGATAGCGACAAACCAGTGGTTCCTTGACGTAACAAAGATAAAAGAAGAGTTGATAAAGATTGCTGAGGATATACATTGGGTTCCAGAGATATCTAAACAGAGCTTTCTTCTGTGGCTATCAAACATCGAAGACTGGGTGATATCCAGACAAAGGTACTGGAACACACCTCTCCCGATATGGGAATGCAGCAAATGCGGAAACAGGATCGTTGTCGGAAGCAAGGAGGAGCTGTCCAAACTTAGCGGGGTGAAAAGGATAAAGGACCTGCATAAAACGACACTTTCAAAGATAGAGATAAAGTGCCCTGTATGCGGAGAAAAAATGAGGAGAGTAGATGATGTGATAGATGTTTGGGTCGATTCTGGCGCTGCCGCATCGGCAAGCATCGATTATCTACATAACAAAGAGATGTTCGATAAACTTTTCCCTGTGGACTTCATATGTGAAGCCAATGAGCAGATCAGGGGGTGGTTTTATTCCTTGCTTGTCCTTGGATACGTTTTTACTGATAAGCTTCCATACAAAAGCGGAATCATGCATAAATTTGTGATAGGAGAAGATAGGAAGAAGCTATCGAAGAGCGCCGGTAACTACAAACCAGTTGATCAGCTGATCAAAGAAGGATACAGCAGGGACGCGTTGAGAATCAGTCTGCTTAAACACAGGCTGGAAGATGAAGTGGTTTTCTCAATGAAAGACGTGATGGATAGCACAAAAACCCTGAATCTCATGTTCAACTTAGCCAGGCTGCTAGACATGGTAAAAGACAAGAACAGATCAAAATTCAGCACATCTTACAAAGCGGAGGACGCATGGATATTATCAAGATGGAACAGAATTAAGAAAAAAATAATAGACGCTGTCAACGATTACAGAGTTGATGAGGGAATCAATGAGCTGATCGATTTCGCTGAAAATGACCTGAGCAAGACCTATCTAAAGCTCGCAAAACCGAGGATGCTTGAAGAGGAGGATGAATCGGCTCTATTCATATTTTCCAAAATTATGGAGGAACTCTCTATAATTAGCGCTATCTTCATTCCATTCATGTCAGAATATCTATATTCAGTTACACACAAGAATGGAAGCGTCCTTCTTGAAAGCCTTCCAAAGATAGACGAAGAGAACATAAATGAAGGAATAGAAAGCAGGATGAATAAGACCTTGGATCTTGTTCAGGACATACTTGCTTATAGAGATAAAAATAAGCTTCCGGTCAAGCGTCCAATAAGCTCGATCACTATCTTCGGACTAAACAAAGACGAGATCATAGAGGAGATACTCAAAACACTGGCAAACATAATAGAAGTCAATTATAACTTGTACACCCCTGACATCGAACTGAGCCTTAATATCCCGCACCTAAAGGAAAGATACAACTCGGATGATATAACGAAGATCGCTGGAAAATTCATAGAACTCACACATGAAACTATAATAAGGAATGTAAATGAGATAAATCTCTCTATAGATGGGAAAACTTACAAACTAAATAAAGACGACATACTGATAAAATCAAAGAAAGAAGGGACGAATGCTATAAACGCTGAAGCGTCCGGTTCGATTCTTCTGATAGATGCATCCATGAATGATGAGGTATTGAAAAGATGGGCAAAGCGCGAGATAATCAGGGCAGTGCAGGACATAAGAAAACAGAGCTCTTTAAAGAGGAGCGATGAGATAGGCCTAGAGATAAATGCAAAGGAAAATCTGCTGGATGAAAAATCCATCGATGAAATATACTCAAAAACCAACGCCAAAAAGAGGAAAGGAAGCCTAATAAAGCTGCAAACGATAAGTATAAATGGGGAGGAAGTGTTAATCACAGTATATAAATAGATATGAAAAAGCTCTACAGGGTTGAAAACATCGTAGCAAGCATATCATTAAAGACCTTTATACCGCTTAAAAAAGTGAAAAAACTACAGCACACACAATATAATCCTGAACAGTTTCCAGGGCTCGTCTTCAGATTGCCCGATCTACATGTCACCTTCCTTGTATTTAGCAGCGGAAAGCTTGTATGTACAGGGGGAAGATCAAAGGCAGACATACACAACGCGATGCATAGATTATTAAGAGAACTTAGAAAGGCGAATGTATCGGTTAAAACACCCTGGAAAATTGAGATACAGAACATCGTAGCAAGCGGCAATCTTAACAGAAATCTTGATCTCAACAAGATCGCATACGGAGTGGAGGAAACGGAATACAATCCGGAACAATTCCCTGGACTTGTCTATAAGATACCAAATTCAAGGATAACTTTTCTTCTTTTCGGAACGGGAAAAATCGTCTGCACTGGAGCAAAGAAAATAGAGGAGATAGATGAAGCTATCAACAAGCTCACAGCGATGGTCAATAAATTAAA
>ERZ1669250.404-NODE-404-length-20483-cov-4.405816_pt1 | contig 20483 bp, 18 predicted proteins | sample MGYA00579295_ERZ1669250 | MGnify/ENA primary metagenome ERZ1669250 (study PRJEB41166, sample SAMN08046056) | hot springs metagenome | biome: hot spring; feature: acid hot spring; material: thermophilic sediment; isolation source: thermophilic sediment from acid...
GTTTATTGAACTTGAGAATAAACGTTGGGAAGAGAATAACAAGAAGTGGGAAGAAAACAATAAACGTTGGGAAGAAGCTAATAAGAGGTTTGAGGCTATAGAGAATGAGTTAAAACAACTAAGGATTGATTTTAATAACACGTTTGCATCTTTTAATAGACGTTTAGATGCTTTAGGCGCTAGATGGGGAATAGTTTCTGAGCAAGCATTTAGAAACGGTATGAAAGGGGTAGTTGAAAAACTATTAGGTGTTGGAAAGGTTGAAAGGTGGATATTTAGAGATGATTCAGGAGAAGTTTATGGATATCCAAGCGAAATAGAAATTGATATATTAATAAAAGATAATGAACACATACTGATAGAGATTAAATCAAGCATATCAAGAGGAGATGTAATAGAATTTTGGAGAAAAGGTAAGCTTTATGAAAAGGTAACTGGTTTTAAACCTAAGCTTGTTATAATATCACCATATGTTGATGATAGGGCATTAGAAGATATAAACAGGTTTGGAATTATATTATATAAAGAAACGTAATAATTTGAATCTCCAACTTTTAAAACAGGAGAAAGTCTTAAGAAAATTGCATTATAGCTAAATCATTTAAATTTTAAATTAAATTATTTCTTTCCTTCATTTTTGTTTTTAGTATCATCTTTTTGTTTTCTTAATGTCATAATTCTTTCGACATATTCAATTATTTTTAATAAATCAATTATATCGTTCATATCGTCTTTATTTAGCATTTCTCTTATTTTTATAGAAACATAGTATTCAACAGACCTTAATGTTTCATCAATTTCTATATCCTTAATTTCTTCTTCGCTCTCAACAACATAGACTTTCCCATGGACTGGACATAATATATCTCCTTTTTTTGTTTTGAACAGAGGCAATCCGCATACAGGACAAGTTTTATCTAACATTGAAGCTCCTTGAGATAAAAGCGATGCCATCTTTTTTACAACTTCAGGATCATTTCTTAAATCTTGTTTATTATTCATTTCAATCCCTATTAATAATAATTTTTTAAAAATAAAATATTCCTATGAAATCCTAATTATAATTATATATAAATAATTTATATGTAAGCTTTTATTTTTTTCAGTTATAGTGTTTCTGGCGATGGATATGAGTAATGCAAAAAAGTTAAATAATGCAATAGTGACGATAGCTATAGTTATTATTTTAATTACGTTCGGAGCTAGAGCCTCTAATAATATGATTGGTACAACTATGCCGCTGCTAGCTAAAGAATACTTTAATTATAATAATACTGAGATTGGACTACTAGCAACTGTTTTTATGGGATTCATGTTCATAATGAGTAACTTTATCAATACTAAAATAAAAAGTAAGACGAGGAGAAAACTTTTTATATTGTCAAGCATTGTATATACTATAACATTTTTATTTTTCTATATTTCAAACAGCATAATGATATGGCCTGTCGCAGCACTATCAGGCTTTTCAATAGGCGCTTTAATGCCTAACTTAATTACTTCTGCAGGGCTTTTTGATGACAGAAAATTAAGAGAAAGAATGCTTGCAATTTATTCTCTTTCCTTAAGCACATCTCTATTAATTGGACCTGCAATAGAAAGTATAATACTAAGATATTATACAATACAACAATCTTTCCTATTTTTTGCAATAATTGCTAGCGTCGTCCCCTTATTATCACCTTTTTTAAAGTTTCCAGAAACTGAACATGAATTAGGGTCAGATTCTTCTCTTAAAAATATTGTTAGAAATAATGGGTTTAAAGTCGCGCTCCTTAATAATTTAACTTATCAAGTTCCTTTCGCTTTTATTATTACGTTTGATGGCATATATGCTAAAACTGTATTTCATGCTAGTAACTCTATTGCTATATTGCTTTATTCATTATTTTTTATAACATCGTTTTTAGGAAGATTATTCTTAGCTGCAAAACCGGTTACTAATATTAAGTTTTTGATAGATTTATCGGTACTCTTAACAATAATAGGACTCTTAGTTGCCTGGATTTCGCCTAATATTTATGTATTTATAATAGCTCTGTTAATTTTAGGAATACCTCATGGATTTACTTATACTTTAAGCATAGTAACATTATCAAGGACTTTCGACGTAAAGTTAAGAAATGCAGCTAATAGTTACTTTTTCTCTACAATGTCATTAATAGGAGCTATTCTTCCTTCTATACTAGGAATTTTAGTTGATGTAACAAGTTTAAGATGGGGATTTATTGCTATATTGCCAATAATTATTGCTGTATTTTATTTCACAGAAATGTACGCAAGACAAGTCAAAGAATTAAAAATGTACATATAATTTTTATAGTTTATTGAATAAAAATTCCTCCTCCAGCAGGTGGTACAATAGCTACTGTATCGCCATCTTTTAATATTAAATTTAAGCCTTCATTAATATATCTGTATTCTCTTCCATTAACTAATATAGATAAATTATCCAATAGCTTTCCATTGTTTATTATTTGGTTTTTTATTTCAGGATGTTTATCGATAATATAATTTATTACATCGATTAGTTTTGGTTCAAAGTCAAAATCTACTATATTTTCAAAGTGTTTTGTAATTAAGTAAAGGGTTCCCAATGTGAGAATTTTTATTTTCATTTTTAGACCCTTATAAAGCAAAATATGCTAAAGGGGAAAATATTATTTGATCATTTTCATTTAGTTTTGTATTTAGATTTTCAAAAAATTCAGCCCTTCTTCCATTTATTAATATCATGTTAGGATACTTGATACTATTTTCATTTAATAGTTTTTCTTTAAATCCCTTTTTTATGTTTTTATCTATATAATCTATCAAATCAATCAACGTGAATTTATCTGGAATGTCCAAATTTAGTTCAAATTTACCAATATATTTATAATAGTCTAAAATGAATCTCACCTTAATTTTCACTTTTTCACCCATAAAAATAATTACCTATTTAAAAATTCTTCCAAATCTAGTTTCCTTATTATTTCTTCGGTTGGAATTCCGTTGTCCCATTTTCTTAATTTATAGTATTCTGGCAAAAAGAAGTCAAGCCATTCTTTTCCTGTATGACCCTTGGCTGGTCCTTCTGGTAAAGATTCCTCCAAAAGCCTCTTGGGCAAGGTGTCTTTATATTCTCCTTCTTTTACATCGAATAACCTCTCTGCATTATAAATCCTTTCACCAGTTGTCATAAGTTCATTTTCTGTCATATCTTCCCAGCCAGTTATTGCCTTTAAAACTTCTAAATAGTCTGATGGTCCTGTACCAAAAACGTTGAACTTGCATATTACCAAGGAGTCAACTATTGTGAACCAATCTTGCTGTTCTTTTACTCCTTTTACTTTCTTTATATCTTTAGCTAATGGATCCCACTTTTCAGGAGAACCTATCATATCAAAAGCCACGCTATAAGACCTTAAATGGCATCCTCCTCTATTAGCTGTTGCGTAGCTTAATGACATGCTGTTTAATGCTCTCGGATCATAAGCGGGTAACTCTAAACCTTTTACATGTATTGCTACATCAGGTCTTCCAAAATGTTCAGCTAATCTCTTAGCTCCTTCCGCAACCAAATCTCCTATCTTATTTCTATATGCTGCAAGATAGATTAATTGTATTATTGCATCCTTATTTCCCCAACTTGGTTCAATACCGCTCATATTAATCAATTCAATAAGTTCTTTTTCTTTATCTTTATCTAACTTACCTTGCTTAGCTAATTCATATAATTCCATAAGTGTTGAAACAGTGTTTCCAAAACTTATTGTATCAAAACCCATATCATTTTCTAAGTAATTCATTTTTATAATTGATGATATATCGTCAATTAGAAGATTAGCGCCATGGGCCCAAGTACTTTCATATTCAGGCCCTTCTGATATAGGTGTCTTATAAGGACCTTCAGGAACTTCTGTTACTCTTGAACATTGGATTGTGCACCCCCAACAACCTTTTCTCGTTTTTAAGTAAGATTCTGCTAAGTGCTCCCCACTTATGTCAAATGCTTTATCATAAATTCCATGAGTCCAATTTTTTGTTGGCAAGCCACCAAGAGCATTTGTCATGTTCATTAAAACTAAAGTACCTAATTGTGTTAATGCTTGTGAAACAGGATTTCCCATAATTTTATCTGTTAATTTTTTAGCTTCACTAATGAATTTTTTGGAATCGTACATTTCTTTCAATAAATTTCTCTTACCATAAACCCAAATAGCTTTTAATTTCTTGTCTCCAAGTACTGCCCCTAATCCAGTTCTTCCAGCTGCTCTATATCTATCATTCATTATAGCAGCTATCTTCGATTTATTTTCGCCGGCCGGTCCAATTGATAATATGCTACCTATAGTTTCGCTAGAAATTTTTACTTTTTCTCTTATTATTTTCTCTGTATGATGTACACCTTTCCCCCATAAGCTTGATGCATCATTAAATTTAATATCGCCATCTTCAATTCTAAGCCATATTGGGTAATCGCTTTTACCTTCTATTATTAATCCATCAAAACCTGAAAATCTTAGCCATGGACCAAAGTCTCCACCACTATTAGCATCACCTAAAAAACCTGTAAGCGGACTTTTTCCTACTACATGATATCTACCAGTTTCAAATGCTCCTGTACCAGTGAGGGGCCCAGTTAATATGTAAATTTTATTTTCTTTATCAAAAGGGTCTATACCTTTTGGTATTTCTTTTAATGCTAAATATGTACCAAGTCCTCTACCTCCAATAAACTTTCTTAATAATTTATCATCAATTTTTACTTCTTTCCAATTATGATCTGATAGGTTAATTCTAGCTAACTTGAATTCCAAGAACCTCACCGTTTATCTATATAATGGTGTTCACAAGTTTATATATTTATGTGTACAATACAAAAAAGTTTATAAGAAAAACTTTTTTACTACTGATAGTAGTAAAAAACAGGGTGAAATTGTTGTCAGATCTGATAAAAACAATTGATAATATGAAATGGAATAGAACAGTTTCATTGACATTTCTTTCTTTAGCAATTGGGTTCTTTATGTGGGGCATAATTACAACAATAGGTATATTAACTTATCCTGCCTACAATAATATTTATTATTTAATTTATGTTTCGGCAGTTCCATTAATAGGTGATTTGCTACTATCAAGGTTATCTGATATTTCTCTAGGAAGAAAAACAACATTTTTCATTACTATGTTTTTATACTCTTTAGGATCTATAATTTTTATAATTAATTCTGCCTTTTTAAATGAAAACATCTACATAACTTTGTTTGCATATACTATTGCAACTATAGGAGTTGAGGGAGAAGTACCTGTTGCTTTGTCATTAATTGCGGAACTTTTTCCTCTTAGATATAGAGAAAAGATGTTAATTATTCTACCTAACTTTGATAATATAGGAGCTGCGGTAGCAGCATTAATCGCATTTCTAACATACTACATGAGCTCATCCTTTGTGATACAAGAAATTTCAATGGGTATTGTTGCATTAATAGGTGCGATAGTTGCAATAATAGTAAGGCTAACATTACCAGAATCGATTAGATGGCTGGTTGTGAAAGGTAATATAAATAAGGCTAAAAATGAAATAAATAAGATAAAAACAGACAATACATATACAGAAAGTGCATCAACATATAATATATCAAAAACAGTAGGATTAGGATATAGGTATGCCTTCTTAGTATTAATAGGACTTTCACAATATTTAACCTATGGACTTATGGCTTATATTATCGCAGATTATTATTTCAAAGGTTTAGACTTAATTCTTGTTGTATTTTATGCCAACCTTGGGGCTTCAATCGCTGGTTTAATTGCTATGCTAATAGTTGATAGACTAGGTTCAAGAAGATTCGCTCTTCTATCGTATTTTGGTGGTTTTTTAACTATGATTCCAATAATGTTTTTCGTTGTTATGTTTAATAAGTATGTTACAATGTTTTATGTATTGTTATTTTTAAATATGATGTTCAGTGAGTTAGGATGGGCTGTAAGAACTGTTTATGAGCCAACATTAATGCCTACAGCGTCCAGAGCCTTTATGATAGGTCTTGTTAGATTGCCAATAATAGTTGCTTATACTCTTTCAATATACTTAACATCGTCATTTAGCGAACTAGGTTTTATAGTTTATAATATGATTTTGTGGGGAATAGGAGCTTTATCTTCAGGTATTTGGTATATAAAAGGTTTTGATACAAATAAAGTACCTCTAGAAAAAATTACTGGAGAAGAGAAAGTTTTAATAAAAGAAACCCAATGATTAAGTGATAAAAATTTTATTTTACAAAGGTTTTTATTTAATTATTCGAACTTAATTTCAGATCTCATATAAGATTTTCTAGCAATGTAAATTAGCAGTAATGAAAGTGATGCAAGAAATATCATTTCATATAAATCAATTATTTTTACTTTGTTAAGAAATCCATCTCTCATTACATTTGCTATATAAGTTAAAGGATTTACATAGAATAAGTATAACAATGGTCTCGGTAATGAAATAGCAGGATAAAACACTGTTGATGCAAAATTTATAAAGAATATTATCAATATTTGTATACTATTATATGCATTTTGAGATTTAATATAGGAAGCCAGAATAAGCATTAAAGATCCGAATAGCAAAGATCCAATGATTAATGTTAGTATCATTATTATAACTCCTATGGTTGTAAAGTCAAGACCAGGTATCAATAAATATGAAATTACTAGCAATATCGCATTTCCCATAATCGCGAAAACTACCGAGCTCAATATGAGACCCAATAGATAATCAGTTCTTGTAAAAGGCATTGCTAAAATTTGAGCTAATGAGCCCCATCTCCTATCAAACCATAGCATTGAACCCGAAGCCGTTCCAGCTATAAGCGTTTCATAGGCCAACATTCCAGGTGCTAAAAATTTTGCATAATTTACATAAGATAAACCTAGAGAAGATAGCATAGATCCATAACCATAGCTAAAAAATACTAAAAACATAGTGGGCATTCCAACCAATATAAGCCATGTGCCTGGATCACTATTAACTATTAAATTTCTTAAGATTAATCTAACTACCTTAGGATATGCCATTTTCTTCACCTATGACATTTAAAAATACGTCTTCCAAAGTCTTATCTCTAATATTAAGCCACTCTATTTTTCCATTAGATTGTTTGATTTTATCAATTACCATTTCAACAGTATCATAAGGGTTTTCTGTTAATATAATTAATCTATCATTAACTATTTTAATATTATCATGATTAATATTTAGTTTTTCTTTTATATCATTTAAATTTATATTTTTTATTTTAAATTCTACAGCTCTTTTTCCGCCATATTTAATTTTTAAATTATCTAATGTATCTATAGCTACTATTTTTCCTTTGTCTATTACTGCAATTCTATCGCATAAATACTCTGCTTCCTCTAGCATGTGAGTCGTGAATACAATTGTCAATCCTTTGTTAACCATCTTTTTTATATAGTTAAGTAAATTCCTTCTCATTATAACATCTAATCCAACCGTAGGTTCATCTAAAAACAGTATGTCCATATCATGCATAAATTCTCTTGCAATTTGTAGCCTTCTTCTTTCGCCACCTGATAAATCTATTGCATCCTTCTTTCTGAGATTTTTTAGATCAAAAATTTCCAAAAGTTCCTCAATTTTTTCTTTTCTCGTTTTTTTATTTAATCCCCATAACATGCCATATATATCTAAGTTCTTTTCAACCGTAGTAAATTCAATACTAGGTAATTGTTGTACTAATCCAATTCTACTTCTAATTTTTAACCCATCCTTTCTAACATCGTATCCTAAAATGTTAACTTTTCCTGAAGTCGGCAGAATTAAAGTTGTTAGTATTTTTATTGTAGTAGTTTTTCCAGCTCCATTTCTTCCAAGTAAACCAAAAACTTCACCTTTTTTAACCTCAAATGAAATACCTTCTAAAACATATTTTTTATTATCATAAGTGTGCTTTAAATTTTCTACTTCTACAACATTTTGTTGCATAGTTTGACACCTTTTGTAATTTAGTCCTTGTTTTTATTAGCTAATATTTCGTTTACTTCAATTATAATTTTTACAATATCATTTACGACACTTTCTAACCATTGTTTTCCTTTTTCTTTATCTGCTTTAGTTGGTCCACCTAATACAGCATCTGGATATAAATAATTTTCAATAATTGGAGATTGGATAGACACTTTAGGCAACCATTTTGGTGTGTAATCCTTTGCCTTATCAATATCTACATCCTCTTCTTCTAAATATAGCATTGCACTTGTTTCGTCGTCTCCTGCATGACCCGGTTGTGTAAATAATTTTTGTCTTGTTTCTTTACCAACATCTTTCCACCAATCAATTATTATGTAAGTTGCATTCATTTCATAAGCTGCATCTTTTGCAGCTATATTTAATAAGCTAGTATTTCCTCCATGACCATTTATAATTACTATCAATTTATATCCATTTCTTGCGATTTCTTTTAGTACGTTATATACATATAATCTAAACGCATTGCTCTCTATATTAATGGTTCCTGGGAATTTTGATAGGTATATCGAAGAACCATACCATATAGTCGGAAATAAATGACCATTTACTTTTTTTGCTACCTCCTCAGCTACGAATTGAGCTTCTACAGCATCTGTACCTAATGGTAGATGATCCCCATGTCTTTCAACAGAACCTATAGGAATAATAGCTATATGCTTTTCAATATTATCAAATTTATGACCGTTAAGTTTCCATACGTATTCCATTGTTTCTCCCATGTATATTTTACATTTTGGGCTATTAACCTTAACAACAATTTAAATTATTTATACATAATATAGCTATTTACAATTTGTATATAAATTATATGTAATTTTGAAAAACGAATTTTAAAATAAATTGATAAAGCATACTCGGTGAAAGCTATGGATGGAAAATTAATAGGAGTAACGGCTGTGGCTATAGTTTTTCTTATAGCTGCAGCATCATTGGGATATATGTATAGCTCTGTAACATCATCATATAACTCTTTGAAAAGCAAATATAATATTCTCAATCAAAACCTAACTCAAACAAAAAATGAAATTAATTCTTTATCAGGAGAGTTGAGCTCTCTAAATTCATCATATAATAACTTGCATAATGAATTCTTATCTCTAAATTCATCATATACATCTCTAAATTCAGCATATAAACAAATTATATCTCAGTATAATAATCAGCAGCCTAATGTAGTTCTTTCTTTAGCTATGAGCCACTGGAATGATATAGCAATAGAGAATGCATCATTAGTTATTCAGCAATATGCTCCAAATGCAGTTCTCCATTGGATAGGTGGACCACTATCTGGAACTTACAATGGGACTAACGAAATAAACGAAGTATGGAACAAGTTCTTTAACACTTATGAAACTGTTTATTGGTATACAATAATACCACCATCAGTAACTCAAGTTAACCCAACAATGTTTAATGTTACGGGTTTTGCTCAATTCTTTGTAGCACCAGCAAGTGATCCAATTAATTTGTTTGTATTGAATGTGACTGAGATATTGACTTATCAATATTCTAACGGCCAATACATGCTTGTCAATGAAATATGGAAAGTAAAGCCTTTATCATTGTCAAGTGTTGTAGCAGGGTATCCTTCACAAGAATATATTCAAAGTCAACTAGTTCTTTCTTTAGCTATGAGCCACTGGAATGATATAGCAATAGAGAATGCATCATTAGTTATTCAGCAATATGCTCCAAATGCAGTTCTCCATTGGATAGGTGGACCACTAACAGGTAATTATACCGGTATACAGCAAATCAATGCAACGTGGAGTAAATTTAACAGTTTATATGAATATGTAGTTTGGTATTCATTAGTCCCTCCAACAGTTGTCGTCCATGGAACTAGTGCAATGGTGTATGCTCCCCTCCAATTTGTCGTATTTCCATTCCCAACATCAAGTAATCCAACACCTCATGAATTAGTATTAAACGTTACAGAAGAACTTTATTATAGCTATAATTCATCAATAACTAATTGGCAGCTAAGTAATGAATATTGGATAGTACACCCAATACCAATAAGTGATGTTGCACCTGGTTATACTGGATCAGTATATAATGCGACATCATAAATCGTTAATAAAATTTTTATTTTTCTTTTTTATAGGTTGATAGCGGTGCAAAATAATATATGCAATTTAAAAGTGAAGATCACCTTTTTTGGTGGATATTTGTTGGATCTAAGGGAGGCAAGATGAGATTGAAAATTATAAAATTAATTATGGATCAAGGTCCTTTAAATGCAAATCAATTATCAAAAATTTTAAACGTCAATTATAGAACGATTATGCATCATCTCAATGTATTAACAGAAAATAACTTAATTATTTCTGAAGGTCCAAGATATGGGCAAATTTATTCAGCTTCTAAATTTTTGATGCAAAATAAATCACTCTTAAATAAGATTATATGCGAAACTGGTGAAATAAAATGTTAAAGCCATTATCTTTTTGGAGTTTTGAAATAGCAATAGCATTGATAAGTATTGTATTTACTTATTATATATTTTCATTTTATTATAAAAATTCGAAAAATATGAAATCACAATTTTTATCAAAACTTGCTTTATTTAGTGGTATATTTTTTGTTCAAACAATATTTACTGCAATTTCATCAATATTTTTGTCCATGAAATATAACGAAACCGTAGCAATACCAATGCTTATTATTAGTTCACTGGAATTAATCGGTTTCTTAGTACTGTTTAAATTAGTTAGATATTGAATTTCCCGTATTCACTGAAGAGTAATGAAGTTTAATTTAAGGATTCATTGTTTTATTATTGATTCAGCATAAAACTTTGGTTTGATAATGTGTGAGAGGTCTCAACTATTTTAGGTTGTATAAAGCATTTAAACTATGAAATTTTAAAATACAGTGAAGAATAAGATAGGGTCTCTAAATAGCAATTAAGGATTTGTACTATATATAATACATGTCTCTGAGTCCTTATGGATTTCTAAAAATATGCGTTAAATTTAAAATAGTGTAGTTAGGCTAAAACTAGCTTACATTTTAAACAAGGATAAATGAAGAAGTGTATAAGCAAGGCCAAAAGTTGTAAAATTATGAAAACAAGACTGTAAATCGCTAACCAATAAATGCTTTCTGATAATTTAATATATTATTCTTGGCAATACTTTTTACCTACTGATAGCCTAATTCACTGTGGTGGGAAAATGGTAGCATATAAAGACCTTGTTAGTCACTTTTCATGGAATGAAGCGTATAGTTTTCTAGGAATGAATGAATACCGAAGCATGAATATTTATGATATAGTTGCAAACAAAGTAAAAGAAACTGACGAATTAGCCGCTTTAAGAGTGAATTCTAATTGGGAAAAAAGTACTATGACATGGTCAGAGCTCTTAGACAAATCTTCTAGGCTTGCTAATTATATGAAAGCTTTAGGGATAAATAAAGGTGATGTTATACCAGTATTGGCATCAAAAAAGTTAGAGCAGCTAATAATTATGCTAGCAGTTTGGAAACTAGGAGCTATTTATCAGCCTCTTTTTACTGCATTTGGACCAAAGGCAATAGAAATAAGAACGGGGGATATAAAGCCGAAATTAATTTTTGTTCAAAATGATCAATGCGAAAAAATTAAGGAAGTAAAAACTGCGCCTAATAATATTATTAGTTTTCCAGACAAGTGTTCAAATACAATTGGATTTGATGATACGCTATCTGGTGAAAAATTAAACACATCAAGTCCTCAAGGAATGAATGATCAGATAATACTTCTATATACAAGCGGGACAACTGGTTTACCTAAAGGTGCCATGATAAACAAGAGGCTTTTATTAAATACTTATCTTTATATGAAATATGGGATAGGTCTAAGCGAGAATGACAGATTTTTCAATGGAGCTGATTCAGGATGGGCTTACGGCTTATATTATGGACCATTAGGATCAATGTTATTTGGAAAAACGACATATATTTTTGATGCCCCATTTAATCCGGAGACTTTTCTTAAATTTTTAGAAGAATTTAAGATAACAAATTTTGCTTTTGCTCCTACAGCTTATAGGATGATTATGGGCTCTATTAAAGATCCTAAGAAATATGATTTAAAATTGAGCAGGGTCAGCTCAGCAGGAGAACCCCTTAATCCTGAAGTTATAAGATGGTTTATGAAAAATTTTGGCATCCCTATTAAGGATCATTATGGACAAACAGAGGTTGGTATGATCATATATAACGGCTGGGGTTATGATGCTGAACTGAGAATAGGAAGTGCTGGATTACCCGCGCCTGGCTATGAAGTCAAAGTGATTGGAGAAAATAATGAGGGAATAATAGCAGTTAATTCGCGTAGCGAAGGATTTCAATTTATGGGCTATCTTAATGCACCAGAAAAAACAAAGAAATCATTTATTGATGATTATTATTTAACTGGAGATGAAGCAAAAATAGACTCCGATGGTTATTTTTGGTTTGTTGGAAGAGTTGATGATGTAGTAAAAGTCTCAGGTTACAGGGTTGGACCATTTGAGGTTGAAAGTGTTTTGATAGAACATCCAGCCGTATTGGAGTCTGCTGTCGTTGGAATAGAAGATAAGACTAGAGGACATATTTTAAGGGCATATGTTGTTTTGAAAAAAGGATACAAACAGACCGATGAATTAAAAACAGAATTGATAAATTTTGTGAAAACTAAATATTCAAAACATGTTCATTTAGAAGATATAGAGTTTGTTGAGACTCTTCCCAAAACTGAAAGCGGGAAAATACAAAGATTTAAACTAAAAGATATAGACAAGGGAAAAGAAGAATTTAAAAAGAATTTATAAAAAAGAAACATTTATTTTCTGTAATATCGTATTTACTTCTTCTATTCATTAAATATTGTATTTTTAACTTTGTAGGAATTAAGAATTAGGATTCTTTTCCTTATTGTAAGATATAGCTTTTTTTTAGAAATGTTTTTACCATTGTTTGAAACAGTGATAATTTGATTATGGTTGATAGAACTAAGTCATATTTCAAAACTTAAGAAATTAAAGTCTTTGAAGTAACATCTCTTAATTCTCTTCTCAAAACATTATAAATCTGTCCCATCGATTGATATGTTCCACTGGCGAAAAGAGATCAAGGTGGTCATAGAATGGGAATTTTTAATAATAAGTTGGAAATGATCTAAGAAAGATTAAAGTCTATTATCATTAACTATAATATATTAAATAGCCTATTAATGATTTAAATGTTGAATAAAATGCTTTCATATTAGCCTTTAGTTTACCACCAATTCTTGGATTGCTTCTTCTTGGTGGAGGCGAGTATATTATTTGACAAATCTTACATCTTTTTTTATTTAAAAATAATAAAAATTCTAAACCAAAGGTTTCACCTAATTTTGGATTGAAGTCTTTTAAACAGTCCTTAGAATAAACTCTAAAATTTGAATAAATATCATCTACATTTAAGATTTTTTTAAATATTTTTGTTGAAATTTTTTCTGAAATTCTTGGCAAATTATTTCTCGACGCAATTAATACGCCGCACTTATTATTGATAAACTCATTAATCATTGTAGGTATCAATTCTGGAGGATTTTCAAGATCAGCATCAATAGTAACCATAATGTTGCTAACTGAATTCAACATACCATACCAAAGTCCAATAGTTTGACCTTCCCTTTTCTTTATAATTGTCTTATCAGAAAGTCTTTTAGCAATTTTTGCAGTATTATCACTTGAAGAATCATCTACAACTATTATATATGAATTTAAATTCAGAGATCTTATTTTCTTAATTAATTTATCAATATATTCTTCTTCATTATATGTTGTTGTTATTACAGAAACTTTGGTAAGCTCCATGTTTAATTCCCCCATTAAAATTTATTTTTATCTCATCTTTATATTAATATGGTGGTATAAATAAAGTATAATAATGAAAATAATAACCAAGATTATGAATTAGAAAGAGCTTTGATTCTAATATTATCTATAAATATAATGGGATTTGCAGTCTATTATTATCTTACTATGGTTCCATATAGTTACTTTGGCTCTTACAAGGGTTGGCCTATTTATATACAATCTCCTCCTTTATGGATGCTCATTACATATTTATTTCTGGTTATAATTTCAATAATTGCAGTTTTTATAAGTACTAATGCTTATGTAAAAAAAATTAAACTAATTCAACTGTTAACTCTATTTGCTATCGTATCTTTAGTTTTAACAATAGGAATATTATATATGTCCTCATTTAAGATAATCTATACTTTGGTTGGAGGATATTCAGATTCTTACATAATTCAGATTAGTGCAGCAAAGACACTTCTTAAATTTCAAAATCCTTATTCGTCAAGTTATTTACAATACTTAATTCTTAAAGAATCTTATCCTTATTATACATATATCTTTAAATATCCTTATGGTTATGCTAATAACAAAATAATTGGCTTTGTATCTTCTTATGATTACCTTGGATTTGCTATGATTTATTACATACCAAAAGTTATATTTAACATACCAAAAAGCCTTTATGACGCCATAATATATGCCTCAGCCTTGCTTTTAGTTTATAGAAAAATGAAAGAGCCATATAAAAGTCTATTTCCTTTAATTTTAGCAAGTGCTTCATTTATTTTTATTGGAGAACCAGTATTATTTAGCCCAATAGTAGGTTGGATAGCTCTTGTTATGGTAGCTATAGCATATAGTGACCATCCATTGCTATCAGGTTTTTTGTTTGGATTAGCAGTATCATATAGAGAAACTGCAGGCGTTTTCTTTATATTTTATTTAGTAGCATTATATTACGAAAAATACGACATAAAAAAAATATTTTATGGATTTTTAATATCGGTACTATTAGTTAATTTACCCTTTCTCATACTTAGCCCCAATGAATTTGTAAAAGGAGCATTATTACCTTTAACCTTTAATTTAATGCCAATAGGTGCAGGTTTATCAACATTGACACAATATGGAATTTACTTGCCTAAGATTTTTTATACAGTTCTATTTTTAAGTATTATAGGAATTGGATTATTGGTTTATGCTAAATATTACTCAAAACTAAAATATGCAGGTTTAGTTTTACCTGCTATAGCTTTTTTATTTTATTACAGACCTATGCCATTTTATTATATGTGGTTCCCTCTTTTTGCTTTAATAGCATACTCAACTTCAATAAATGGAAAAAAATTGGCAAAAAATGTAAAATATAAAATCGATATTAATTGGTTTATAATGACCTATGAACTATTAATTATGTCATTAATTTTGTTTTTAACAAGATATGTTTCCAATATTTCAAGTATTATATTGATTAGTGGGTTTGTTGGCTTGGCTTCTATATCAATAGTATCTTATCTATTTGAAGTTAGTAATCTAAGACAATACTATAGACCTAAATATATTACATATATTATTTTAGCATCATTAATTATAGTAGGAGCATTTTCATCACTGTTTACTCCACAGCTATCAATATATATATCTTCAAAAGCATACCAATCATCTCAAAATTTGATTATAGAATTAGCATCATTAAATATAATTAAATTTCACAATCCTTATAATGTAAATTACTATTACGATATTTTAAAAAATCCATCGTTCGGTTATTTATCTGAAACAATTCCATACAACAACACTCTAATAAACATAACTAAAATCGATCCTCAAAAGGATTTTTCTATGTATTTTAATTTTAAAACAAGATCCTGGAATAACATTACGGTTTACAATTTTTTGCCAGGACTAGCACTATTATATATACCAGCAAATCTCCTTTCATTAACTCCTTACACATATTCTAGTATAATATATGCGATAACTTTTTCACTATTAGGATATTTTATTTATAAACATAAAGAAATTAATTTATTTTTAATATCGATTTTAATGGGATTCTTCATTGCTATATTATACTTTTCATTTAATGCGATGTTAACTTTAATTCTATCGTTTTTAATTCTATCATTATTACTAGCGAAATACAGTCCAATGTTGTCGGGTATATTTTTTAGTTTGTCAATTCTAACTTAGCCTGATTTGTTACTATCGATGCCATTTTACGTTATATTTATTTATTATAATTATAGATTAAAATTTAAAAAATTTTTTATATCATTTTTGATAACGTCTTTATCAATAATATTTGCATTTTATTTGACATCTAATAATTTTATTTATTACTCTTTTATGCAGCTAATTTATTATACAAAATCAGACATCAATTTAGGATTATTGCTAAATTTAAATACTCAGATTTTATTAATTATAGGTATTATAGTAACAATAGTATTATCAATCTATTATTATAATAATTTTAACAGACTAAAAGAATTTGGCCTTTTACTTCCTATATTTGTTACTTTATTGCTGCCTTCTTTATCTTTAGGATTAGTAGCAATATTTGTTATCATAGCTTTTATATCGCATTTTTTAGTAGAACAAAAATCTGAGATATATCAAACGAAATACACGTTATAAATATATGATTAATGCTTTCTAATGAATTAGGATCTTATAAATGGTTCAATTCCTAAATACCTACTTGATGGCCCTAATTGATCTTCTATTTCTATTAATCTATTATATTTGGATAACCTTTCGCTTCTAGCTGGCGCTCCAGTTTTAATTATGCCTGAGCCTATGGCAACAGCTAAGTCTGCGATAAATGAATCTTCAGTATCTCCGCTTCTATGACTAATTACTGGTATTATACCGTTTTCTTTAGCAATTCTAACATAATCTAACGTTTCAGTTAGTGTTCCTACCTGATTTACTTTAACCAAGGCTCCATTAGTTGCCTTCATTTCTATTCCTTTTGTTAAATATTTTGTATTAGTTGCGTAGAGATCATCTCCTACTATTAAAACTTTATTACCTATCTTGTTTGTAATATTGTGGAAAGAATCAAACTCTTCTTCGTAAAATGGATCTTCAAGATATATTATATTAAACTCTTTCACTAAAGACACATAATAATCAAGTAATTCATCTGAAGTAAATTCTTTTCCATCTACCCTATATAATTTTTTATTAATGTCATAAAACTCAGAAGAGGCTGCATCCATGCCTAAATGAAAATCATTACCTAGATCATAACCAGATCTTTTAATGGCCGTTTCTATTAAATCAAAGGCTTCCCTTGATTCATTTAGTGGAGGCGCATATCCACCTTCGTCCCCCACATTAGTAGCTGATTTTCCATATTTTTCACTTATTACATTTTTTAAAGTTTTATAAACTTCTACAGATATCCTCATAGCTTCTACAAAAGATTTAGCCCCAGTAGGTATAAGAATAAATTCCTGAAATGCCAAATTATTTCCGGCATGAACTCCTCCATTTATTATATTAAGGATTGGAGTGGGCAAAATCCTTGAACCTGGGCCACCTAAATATTCGTAGAGTTCTAACCCTGATGTACTTGATGCCGCTTTTGCAACTGCCACACTTATTGCAGTTGTCGTGTTACCTCCTAATGATGATTTGTTTTTTGTACCATCAAGAACTATGAGAAGCGAATCTATTAATGATTGATTTCTAGAATCTAAATTAATTAATTTTTGAGCAATTTCTCCATTAAGCTTTGATAAAGCAATATTAACGCCTAGCCCATTCCATTTGCTTCCTCCATCTCTTAACTCTATTGCCTCTTTTGAGCTTTTGCTGGCACCACTTGGAGCAATTCCTATACCTAAACCTTTTCTTGTCTTTACAATTGCCTTTATTGTAGGATTACCTCTTGAATCTAAAGCTAAAACACCTTTTACTTCATTAATTAAAAAATCATTTTCCATATTTTCACCAGATACACTGGCTGCAAATGAGTTTAATAAATATTCTATTACTAGCTTACATGCATTTTATCTAAAAAATTCTTATCAACAACTATATGGTTTATAAAAATTATTATACTGTACTTTATAATAAAACGTTTGTAAAATATTTAATTGAATTACTATAATTATTTGATTTGATAAAAGCTGAATGCAATAAAAATTAAAAAATTGGTGATAAAATGAAAAGATCAAGTGGGGTACTGCTACCCGTTTTTTCGCTCCCTGGGGAACTAGGGATAGGCGATCTAGGAATATCAGCTTATGAATTTATAGATTTTTTGAAACAAGCCGGACAAAGCTTTTGGGAGGTCTTACCAATAAATCCAGTGGATCCACTTTATGATAATTCTCCATATAGCCCATTATCGTCATTTGCAGGAAATACTTTATTTATAAATGTATCATTACTAAAAGAACACGTTTTCTTTGAAAATATTTCAAAATCAAGCAATTTAATAAATTATGATGATGTTAAGAAAATGAAATATCACTACTTTATGGATGTTTATAGATCATTTAAAAAAGAGGATGATTATTATAAATTTATTGAAGAGAACAAGGATTGGATATACGATTATGCCTTATTTATATCAATAAGGAATTATATTGGGAAAAGTCTATACGATTGGCCTTATGAAATAAAGACAAGAAATAAAGACAAACTAAAATATTATCAAGAAAAATTAAAAAAAGAAATTGATTTCCAAATTTTCCTACAATATATTTTTTACAAGCAATGGTATAATCTAAAAAAATATGCGAATAAAAAAGGCATAAAAATAATAGGAGATTTACCGATTTACGTCAACTATGATTCAGCTGATGTTTGGTCTCATCCAGAATATTTCATGCTAGATGAAAAATTAAATCCATTATATGTTTCTGGAGTTCCTCCAGACTTCTTTAGTAAAACAGGTCAACTCTGGGGTAATCCAATATTTAATTGGGATAAAATAAAAGAAGAAAATTTCAGATGGTGGATAGATAGATTTATCCATACTAAGAAGTTATATGATGTTATTAGATTGGATCATTTTAGAGGATATGTAGCTTATTGGGAAGTACCTTTTGGAGAAGAAACAGCGATCAATGGAAAATGGGTTAAAGGGCCTGGAGAAGAATTATTTAAGGAATTATTGAAAAAAATTAATGATCCCGATATAATAGCCGAAGATCTTGGCCTAATTACGCCCGATGTAATAGAATTAAGGGATCGTTTCAATTTTCCTGGTATGAAAGTTCTTCAATTTGCCTTTGATGGAAATCCAAGTAATAATTATAAACCACATAACTATAATAATAAGAATTGCATAGTATTTACAGGGACTCATGATAACAATACAACAATAGGGTGGTTTCAAGAGTCAGGAAAAAAACAGAAAATGGACTTTATAAAATATATCGGTGGGAATTTATCAGAAAAAATTAATTGGGCTTTCATAAGGCTGGCAATGAGCTCTATATGTGATGTTTCTATAATTCCTATGCAAGATGTTTTAGGATTGGGTAAAGAGTCCAGAATAAATACTCCTGGAACTATAGGGAAAAATTGGAAATGGAAATTATCTTCTAATTATTATAGCAAGAGCATATCCAAAAGATTATTAGAATATACTGAAACATATGGAAGAATTTAAAATATTTTCTTTACAGATAGTCATTATAAACTCATGATAAATGAAAGATAGGCCAATCTTTTAGAGTGTGAAGGAGGTCAAAATGACTCAATTCTATGATAAACCTTGGTTATCCTTTATCAGTAAAACAGTTTTATCAAGGGGGAAATCTTGTTATGTATTAAGAAGAGAAGCACAGAAGGTATATTATAAGACTTTAATTCCTTAAGTTTCAGAATATAACTTAGTTTAATTCTTTATTATATAATAGTCTCTATTTTAGAATATAAAAACATTTCTATGAATCATAAATATCATATTTTGCAACGGGAATTCACTACCTTGGCTTCTATAAAATTAAATTTTCAATTGAGAATCAAATGAAAAATTAGTTAAAGTTTATCGTGTTCTGAAATCTCATGAACTTAGCTCATAATAAAAAATCAAATATGCTATGTCGAGATAACGATAAATCTAATACCTTATAAATCCTCTGTGATAACTGTTATAGCGGTGAAGCTGTTTGCCAAAAAAGAAAGCAGAGGATCCATTCAAGTGTCCAAGATGTGGTAATAGAGTCAGTGAACCAGAAAAAACGTGGACGGTTGTATCCCCTATTCCTGATAAATATGGGAGGGTTTCTATAACAATTATGGGTTCATTCAAGTGTCCAAATTGTGGATATTCATGGAAATCTGTGATTAAAAAGATGAAAAGCGGTGAAGGTGAAGAAGAACAGCTCCCAGCTAATAATGAACCAGGAGAAACTATTGAAATAGATTTATCAGATCTTGACAAAATAGATGAAAATAGTCCTCCTGAGTAATTTTGATAAATTAAAGAAAAATCTTATCTTTTTAAGCCTATGCAGACTTTTAATGTCTGTTGTAAAAATAAATTAGATAATGCTGAAAATGAAATGGAATATACTTTTCTAGAAAGCTAGATATCATCTACTACTTAAAAATTAAAAAACGTTGAAATTTCTCCCCTTAGATCAAATTTAATTATGAGTATTTGAAGT
>ERZ1669250.405-NODE-405-length-20450-cov-2.546605_pt1 | contig 20450 bp, 18 predicted proteins | sample MGYA00579295_ERZ1669250 | MGnify/ENA primary metagenome ERZ1669250 (study PRJEB41166, sample SAMN08046056) | hot springs metagenome | biome: hot spring; feature: acid hot spring; material: thermophilic sediment; isolation source: thermophilic sediment from acid...
GAAGTACTAGGAGCTCTCTTCAAGCTCATCGATCCTCAGCTTCATAGTCTCCCCCGAGCGCAGGTAAATCCTACGCACGCGGACCTGACCACCCACCAGAAGCTCCAGGGGAACTAGGTCGTCTATGGGACCGACGTTGCTCACGATTACCTTTCCATTTCCCTTATCCTCGACACTGGCATTAGCCCTAACTTCCCTTCCCAATTCGAGCTTAATCGAAATGCGAGGGTCTGAGGGTGAGTTCCCTATGAGAACTTCGTGGGATCCAGCGGGACGTACCTCTTCATTTCCGCGCCGTAAATGGCGAGGTCATTTAGGTCTAGGTCAAGCGTGAGCTCAACTTCAGCGCTGTCCCTGCGTCCCTCTCCTATGAAGTTCATTGTGAAGTGCTTCGGCGTCGCCATTACCTTTTCCCTGGCAAGAGATGAGACGTAATCAAAGGCAATGCGCGAGGCAAGGGTCGGGTCCTCCCAAAGCTTTCCCCTTCTTCCCGCCCTCGGGCCCATGACTAGGTTCAAAACCGGAGAAAGACACTGCCTTATGCCCCTCTTTCTGGCCTCGCGAGCGATTGAGCTGGCCACCTCTCCCACAAGGGCTGGGTCCCAAGTTGCGGCGAGAGTTATGGCCTGAGGGAAAACCGTGGAGTACTTTGCCATTCACCCGTGAAGGCACTCGTCGTGTATGATCGTAGGAATCCCAAGGGGGTCTCCTCTAGGAACCTCCCATGGATCTCGTTCGCGGTTTCAGCAGTCTGCCTAGGCTCCAGTGACCTCAGGACCGTTTAGAGGCTTCCAGCCAAGGAGCTGGCGCTGAAGCTGGACATCAGCTCGCGGACCTTGTCCTCAAGGCTCATGCGGGAAAGCAGGCCGTCCACCCTGGCATCTATGGGAAAGGAAGGATCCTCGTAGGGACCCTTATCCCGTTCTTGTTGCGATCTATCCAGCCGTCCCTGTAAATCTCCTTTCTGGCCCTTTCCCATATGTAGGCCATTAAGCTCGATGACTTTTAAACCCTTTCCGAATTCTATGAAATGCTTTAAAAGGTACCATATCCCGTAGAGCGAGAGTAAAGGTCATCCTTTAATTCAACGGAGAGGATAGAGCGCATGATAGAAAAGGAGCTTGGACGCACGGGAGAAAAGATACCTGCGATAGGCCTTGGAACGTGGGCACTCCACGGTGAGGAGGGAGAAAGAGCGCTGATCGTGGGCGTCAAGGCAGGGGCCTACCTTATCGACACAGCCGAATCCTACGGGACTGAGCCACTGGTAGGAAGGGCATTAGCTGAGCTGAGAAAAGAGGGGACTAGGGTATTTCTGGCCACGAAGGTCTCACCGGAGCACTTCCACTACGATGACGTAATAAAGGCCTGTGAGGGAAGTTTGAAAAGGCTTGGGATATCAACCATTGACCTATATCAGCTGCACTGGCCAAATCCATCCATCCCCATCTCGGAGACCATGAGGGCCATGGAGGAGCTCGTGGAAAGGGGAAAGATAAGGTACATAGGGGTGAGCAACTTCTCGGTTAAGCAGCTCGAGGAGGCAAGGGCATCAATGAAGAAGTACGACGTAGTGTCGGATCAGGTAAGGTACAGCCCATGGGACAGGAGAATAGAGAGCGAGCTGATGCAGTACTGCGAAAGGGAGAAAATAACGGTTATCGCCTACAGTCCCTTGGAGCACGGAAGAATTTTCTCGCAGGCCGATCCTATAAGGGCAAAGTTTGAAAGCATAGCAAGGGCCCACGGAAAGACTTGGGTGCAGGTCGCTCTGGCCTGGTTAGTATCAAGGCCTCAGGTGGTCGCCATACCTAAGGCGTCAAAACCCGAGCACGCCGTGGAGGACGCTGAGGCCGGTGACATAAAGCTTTCAGCTGAGGAAATCTCGCAGATATGATGACAACAGTTTAGGGCCCCACACTGATATGTCGAGGCAAAAACCTACGAGGAAAAACCGTCCCTCACAGTTAAATCGTTTTCCCGTTAGGCTGCAGCAGCTCTCCTTGAAGCACTGGATCACGGATTAGGGATCCTCTCACTGGATATGAAGAGCTTCAGTAGGGCTCCGTGAAGTTTCCAACCAGCACTAGGGTGAGCTTACCCGCCGGCACCTTAACTATTGTGGCATCCGTGACGTCATGCCATCCCATCGAGGTTGAGGCAACGCTCGGCACGCTTTCCAGCGATACCCTGCTTCCACCAACCTCAACGGTCACGGAGCTGGCCTCAAAACCTGACACGAAAACGCAGTCGCTTGTCCCAGAGTACAAAGTGATGTTTATGTGATCACCTCCAACTCTAACGCTCGATATTGTTGAGGGGGTTGCAACCGTAACGCCCTTAATCGATGAAACGTTCATGTTCGGGTTGAGCCCTGAAAGGTAGAGGTCCTCGTAAACAAGCTGGCTCGGGATTATGAAGGGCCCCTCGGGTGAACCGGAAGAGATGTGATCTGGTAGCGTTCCCGGATATGGGGAAGGCATAAGCTGCTGCCACATGGCGCTGCCAAGTATACCAATAGCTATGGTCTTCCATGGGAAGGAGCTGTTGTACTGGGATAGCATGAGCAACGAGTAGGCATAGGCTAGGCCGTTCCACTGAACTGGAACTCCGAACCAGGGAAATGTGAAGTCGGAGGCTCCGAACGTTGGAATTGTCGCGTAGAGGGCGAACGTCCAGTTGTACTCAGTTTTCCAGAGATATACGAAGGGAAGGCCTGCCATGGCCCAGTAGTTCGCTTCCCTGAGGTAAGTATAGTTTCCCGTGAGCTGATAGCCCAAGACGTAATCATATATCGCTTCCGCATCCGAGTATATCTCGGGAGCGTGAACAGGCACCTCCCAAGTTTGCCCAGCCCTGGGGACCTTGAAAACCTCCATGGCGTTGAGCGCCCTTATTCCCTCAGCTATGGCTGCCCTGTCGCCGGTCAGGCGCGCGAACGTGAGGACGACCATGGCCGCATAGGAGGTTGTGCCCAGCTTTTTCTCTCCTGGTATACCAAGGTCACGAGTGGTGCTCGTTGGCTCCCATGGAATCAACCCGCCTGAGGAGTTTAACTGTGATACGTAGGAGTAGGCCCATCCCTTCATGGAGCCCATGCCTGGGCCCAGGTAACCTATGTAAAACGGGAGGGGGCTAAAAGGTAGGCCGTCCTCGTTGCCGTCTGAGCTAATAAGGTAGCTGCTTCCCCCGTAAGACAAAGCCATGGGAAGCGTTTGGTCGAAGCGGGAGACAAGATCCGATCTCAGGGTTGAGTTGTGCTCGACCAACGAGGACAAGTATATCGTTCCAACGAAGCCTGATCCGGGGTATGTCTTGCTGAACGTGTTCCACGGAAGCCATCCTTGCCCTGGCTTCTAAAGAGAGTTGAGTGAGGCCTTCATCGAGTAGTTTATATCCTGAAGAGGGGTCATCGGCAGCTCCGGCTGGGGAAGACCAAATAGCCTAAGCCACCGAGCAACCGCGCTTAGAACTCCTCCGGGACCAGCGTAAACGCTGCACGAGATCGCTACGCTCCCTCCAGCGGGAATATCATAAGCCGAAAAGGCCTCGTCCTCATTCGGCAAGACGTACGTTGGCACGTTCGGCGCGAAAAGCTCAAAAAGATCGTCGTTCTGGCCCTGAAGCCAGTTGGGCACGCTGAACTCGGGGGAGAGGACGGCAGAGGCGCTACCATTCCATGAGAAGCAGGGATCCCAGAGCAGCCCCACGCTGAGGCCGCCGTATGAGAGGGCCATCAACGGGATGGTTACTTCTGAGGGATCAGGGGCGTCTCTCAGGTTATAAGGAGGAGCTGCATCAAGGGTACTTGAAGAGGTCTCATTTTTCACAAGCCACTCGAGGCCTGGAAACAGTGCCTCCTCCTTAGCTGATCCAAAGCTGAGCGCCCCCGGATAAAGTGAAATTGATACCTGAAGCAAATGAACGTTTGTGAGCGCGGTCACGCGCTCCTTCACGAATATCGAGTTGTTAGCTATGTACCAGTAAGAGAAAATAACGTAATCTCCCATGTCCTTGCGAAAGCTCAGCGAGTTACTGCTCCATGAAGTGAGCTGGGGCACTACCTGCACGTAATTCCATGAGCTTCCGGACACGGTGCACACGGAGCCAAGAGAGGGAAGAACGCCCATGAGCGTCACGTTCTTACCATCATCAACAAGTACCATTGCCGGTCCATATCCAATGGAGCTTTTTGCAAAGTATATTGCCTCGCTTCCTACCTTCATGACAACTCCCTGATCGTAAGTGGAAACGCCCTGCCCTGCCCTTGAGACAAGAGAAGTAACTGAGCTTAAGTTCACGGGTTCGTAAACCGGAAAGGTATAACCGTACTTCGCGGAGCCCAGCTTGAAGTAAACGGTATAGAGACCACTTGAGTTGGCTAGCACCTCCCAGCTTGCCCTCCTGGAGCGCGCAGGCCCAGGAGTCAGGCCCACTGTGCTAGAGGAAAGCAGCTCAAGGCCCCTTGGGACCGTTATGCTGGCGGGAGATGGAGGAAAAGAGGTAGCCTTGGGAAAGGAGTTGAAGCTTACGTTGAACTCGCTCCCTACCATGGCGAGCGGCGTAGAAACATATGGATCGAGAACAAAGTAGCCTGGACTTGGTATGCCCAAGAAAGATATGGCAATGGCCCCAAGGGTGACAAAAATGATTATCCCAGCGTAAAGCCAAGCTTTTTTTCCTCTAACGTGAGGCTTTGAGGAAGCGCCAAAAGTCTTCTCATAAAGGTAGTTAATGGCCTCATCCCTGCTCATGCCTGCCTTCACTAGGTCGCTCAGCTCTTGCTCAAGAACGCCGGCGCCCCTGTTAAGAGAGTAATGCTTGGCCAGCCTCTTGTACTTTTCCTCGGCGCTCATGATAGCCTATCGGTAACGAAATATAAGTATGATATGGATACCGCTTACCTGCTTCCAAACTTCTTAAAGCACGTCTTTACCTTTGCACGCTTTCTGGGCGGTTTCGAGTTGGCCGCGATCTCAAGGCCTTGGTCGCAAACATGGGGACCCGCTAGTCAACCTTGCCGTGCGTCGCGATAACTTAGGCCGAAAGCTTTACGCGAAAGAGCGGCAAGGGGGCTTGAAACACAAGGGAAAGGGCAAAAAACAGCTAGCGAAGCTCCGTTACCGAATCTAGTCTTCTAGGCACGCTTATCGAGAAGCGTTAAGCATAGCACCAGATTCGGGCTTTGGTGAATTAGAAGCGCTTAGACAAGCTGCGAAAGGTATGCTACTCCTAGGCTTATGCCCTTCCTGACGTTTTCCTGGCTTCCGCTGTAAACCGGATCCTCGTGCTCGACGTCAAGGGCCCCGTCATATCCACCCTCTCTCAAAGCCGTTATGAACGCCCTCCAGTTAATTGTTCCCCAACCGGGTATCCTGTACCTCCACCAGCCCTGTCCAAAGATGCCGACCCTAGAAAGCCTTTCCACAAGAACTTCTGTGTCCTTCGCGTGCACGTGCAAAACCCTTGGCGCGTAATCCCGAGCCGCTCTGACGTAGTCAATGCCTTGCCACACCAAATGAGAGGGATCCAGCTCAAGGCCAAGCCTCGGGAAAAACCTGAAAAGCTCGTCCCATATTTCAGGGGAGTAAGCTATGTTTGTGCCGGTGGGGAACCTCTCCATTGGGCAGTTCTCAACGGCAATTCTGACGTTCTTGCGCTCTGCGTAGTCTAGAACCGGCCCAAACCTTTCCTGAACCATGTTCAGGTTTTCCTTTACGTCCTTCCAAGGATCACGACCTACCTGAGTGCAAACAAGGCCTATCCCGTTATCTGAGGCAAAGTCTATGGCCGCCTTCACGTAGTCCAGGTTAGCCTTCCTCTTTGCCTCATCCGGATCCAAGAAATTTGCGTAAGCACCCACCGCAGATATCTCGACCGATTTTTCTCTGGCAAGCTCCTTGACGTTCTCCTTGTAAGGGGCGTAAGAAAGCTCGATTGTCTGAGCTCCTATTGACCTCGCAAAGTCGAGGACCTCTGAAAGGGGAAGCCCCCTAAGAGGAGCGGACAGAAATCCAACCTTCAAGCAGAACTCACCCAGATAAAGGCGCGGTGACGTAAAAGTCCGCCTGTTTTAACAGCTCAGATTTACCTTACCCTTGCGCTCACTCTTACCCTTACGCTTACCCTCTCCGGCCCCATGAAGGCAATTCGGGGAGCAAGCGTCATTTTAAAAAAGCTCATGACCACGCTCAAGGCGTGGCCGACTTCGCTTTCCGTTCAAGGTGATTATGTCCAGCGATCAGTCGCGCATCGGTGACCCTTCACACAGGCCTCACGGTGTACCTTATGTCTCCCTTCCAAAGGTCCCGCCTGTAGAGGCCAAGGGGATAAGTCTGCATCATCTTCTTGCCGTAGGTAGGGTCTATAAATGGATCGTTAAGGTCTTTCATGGCCTTTATGAGCTTTGAGAAGAGCTCCTGCCTAATGCCCTGGTATGCAGGCGCATCCGCCAGGTTGTTGAGCTCGAAGGGATCCTTTCTTAGGTCATAAAGCTCGAAAGTTGGCCTGTGTCTCAAGAAGTCATCCTGCATCGCCTGGGCAGACTCGCTCTCAAGTATGTCAAGGGGCATGGAAAGAAGCGGCCTTTCCTCCATGTTCCATATGAGCTTGTAATCTCTTGTCCTTATTGCCCTTATGGGGTCATAGTCGTCATGCCAGTTCTTCTGCGCGATTATGTATTCGTCCCCCTTTCCGCTCCCAGTGAGAAGCGGAGAGAAGCTCTTGCCTTGAACTTCTTCCGGAATTGGAAGGGAAAGAAAATCTAGCAGCGTTGGCAGGAGATCGACTGAGCTCAAGAGCTCATCGCTCACCCCGGTCCTGACCCTGCTTCCCTTTATGAGGAGAGCCGTCTCCAAGCCAGCATCGTAAAGAGTTGACTTCGCACGGGGAAACGGAATTCCGTGATCAACAGTGACGAATAGGAGGTAGTCTCTCTCCTTCTCATCCAAGGTCTTTATCAGCTGCCCGAGGTAGAAGTCAAAGTAGTTCACCGAAGACCAAAGACCAGCTAGGTCGTACCTAACCATGTCCGTGTCCGGGAGGTAAGGGGGAACGTCAACCTCGTCAGGCGAGGTCCTTCTCCAAACCTTGCTCTTCTCGTAGTAGGGGTCGTAGAATGGCCTATGGGTCTCAAAAGTTCCCGCGTTAACGTAAACTGGCTTGCTTGGGTCCTTCTTGCTCACGAAATCGGCCACCGCTGGGAGAACGTCCTGAGCGTGATCGCCCTGGAAAGGCACAACGTGGTCGTAGTAATTGGATGGAGTTTTTGTCTCGTGCTGAAAGCCGAAGAGGTAGGTTTCGTATCCCGCCTCCTTGAGATAGGCGCTCCAGTTCTTGATGCCAGGCTTAAGTGTCCAAATCAACCTTGGGTTGACAAGGCCCATGACCCCGTTGAAGTGTGGATAGGTTCCGGTTTGAAGTGATGCCCTGTTTATGGAGCAAAAGGGACCCACCGCAAAGAAATTTTTAAAGACCAGGGATTCCTTGGCAAGGTCGTCAAAGTTTGGAGTTACCGTTTTCCGCCCATAAGCTCCAAAATACCTTCCAGTATCATGCGTTATTATCATGAATATGTCGGGCTTCATAGGGAATGAAGGTGAAGGCCATAAAAATATATCGTCATGAGGATTCCACACGATAAGTGCGGATTGAAACTCTAAGTCCTAACATAGCGATCTAGCATTGATTAGAGAGCGTTTTCGGCAGCCGAAGGATAACGATTCCCAACGCATCTATTATCGCGCATACAGGTCTTAAAAAAGGCTAAGCTTTACTGCCTTGCGGAGAGCTTGCGTAGGTCGACGTGAACTCTTTCTGCGGCGAAGTAGCTTCCGAAGCTTACCTTAACCTCGGCAGATTCACAAGAAGGCAACGCCACGATCTTTATCTCATTTCCGCTTGCCTTTAGGTAGGGCTCGGGAAGGTAGAACCTCTTCTGCGATCCCTTATCGTAGTAATGCCCTATCATTAAGCCGTTTAGGTAAAGCTCGGCGACAAATGGTCCCTCAAGCTCCACGTACATCGGTGACACGTGATCACCCATGGGATCCAATGTCAAGTCAAAATCCACGTAAACCGCAGATGGTCTTGGCAGCTTCAGCGATAGCTGGCTGCCAATTTTAGCCGTTTCCAAGCTCTCGCGCTGACCTTCCGCAAATGTTGCGACCTCAAAGCCGCGAGCCTCCCCATCCCACGAGGTTACTTGAACGTCATCGAAGTTCGGCCTCACGCGGCCGCTGGCGTTGTAGATAGGTGACGCAATTATAACGGTGTTAATCCCGTCTACTGCCTTGGCGCTCACGTACGTGCTGAAAGCGTCATTTCCCCAGCCGAGGTAAGCACGCTTTCCGTTGACAAGAACGAGTATCGGATACTTAACCGTACCTATCTTTAGGAGCAGTGGTCCCGCGCGACCTCTAAACTCAGCCTTGGCGTAAAGGACAACAAGTGGAGACCTTACCTCAGGAAGCTCGCTGGACCAGGAATCTATCTTCGAAAACAGCGCTTCCATGTCCTCCATCAGGAGCTTTGAGTGATCGTTGGCCGTTGCGATGCCAGGCACAAACCTATCGGAGAGGTCGACTAACGAGTACTTCCAATCAACTATCCTTTCAGAGCTCCCCTTACCGAGCAGGAGCGAAAGAAGGCCGGTCTTATGCGGAATTAACCCGTCATTGGGATGGCCCGTCGAATCGGCTATGACCTTTAGTTTTCCTTTGGGTGCCCTTCCCTCAACGTAGCAGTACCCGGAGTCTATTGATCCGTGAAGCACTGCGGCGAAGTCGTTAACTATTGCGCCGTAGCTTGCCTCCCCGCTAAGCTCAGTCGAGTAGGAGACAAAACCCCCATGCCAAAGGCCTAGGTCCTCTTCAGATGGAGGGGAATCAAATTTCCCCCTTGGGACCTCCATTAGCGGTGCAAGGCCCAGCCCCTTGACCTTTGCCTCCTGATGTGACGGCTTTCCGTCCACGCTGAGCTTGGATAGGGAAAGCTCCTTTACCTCTTCAAGCCCCGCGCGAGCGGGCATGAAAATTGTAGACGGCCCTGTCACCTGCAGGGTTATGCCACGCTCGTCAGCGTCCTCAACGTAGTAAGCGTCACCTATCAAGGGATATCCGAAGTCCCATGTTCTTTCGGCAAACCTTCTCTCCACGACGAGGACCCTAGTAACCCCTTCCCCCTTCGCTAAGAATCCCTTAATTCCGCTCACCTCTCCCATGACCGCTCCGTCCTTTTCGCCTGCCCCATAAAGGGAGAGAACTTCCCCATCCTCAACCTTGACGTAAAACTTCTCGCCGGCATCCCCGTAAAAGATCACGGTATCCTCATAGGTTCCAAGGAGATCGACGTTAGAACTTAACCTGAGGCCGCGGAACCTTAGGCCTTCTGCAGTTACCCTTACCTCTCTCGGCCCAACGGTGACATCGCCGTCCTGCCAGGCCTCGTCTGAGTTGTTTATCCTGAAGGTAAACCTTCCCTTTTCGTTTTTCCTCGAGACCCTTATGCGCGACCCTTCCTCGTGGACCTCTTCTGGCTCGCTTCCATCGAGAAGCTGGGCAAGCTTCGTTAGAGTCTTGACCTCGTAGTACCTATCGCTCAGCTCTCCCCACTCCCTTACCATGGCGTGGTAATCATAGGTCGTAGTTATCCAGCGGCCTGTCCAGCGACCGAAGTTTGTACCTCCGTGAAACATGTAAAAGCTGATGAGGTCTGAGCCATAGGCCAGAGCCGTTGCGAGAAGCATTCTAGTCCACTTGGCCGGTATCTCTCCCCTCTCGGTGGGCAGCGGCCTGGTTATCTTTGAGAACCATCCACCTTCATATTCCATTATCTTAGGCCTGTAAGAAGGCTGCGTAAGCGCTATATTTTTTATGCTTGAAGTAACGAAGTCCAACTTCCATGGGTCGGGATAGAGGTCAAGGGAGTCTATGAAGTTCGTGTTTCTTGCATGCCTGTTAGCGTTGGTGTAAAGGTCAACCTTTATGCCGCATTCCCTGGCTATCCTTGCAAGCTCCTGATGAAAAGGCATGTTTCCGTGGAAGTACTCGTTTTCAAGTTGGACCCCGACGACGTTTCCTCTGTTCTGCAAGTCGTACTTTGAGAGCTTTGAGAGGATTATCCTTAACCAGCGCTCGGCATCCCTCATGTAAAGGGGGTCAAGGGAACGAAGTATTCCTCCTCCAGCGCTGACCCAAGTGGGATGACCGCCGTTATCCCACTCAGCACAGACGTAGGGTCCCACTCTAGCTATTACCTGGAGGCCGAGCCTCCTAGTTATCTCCATGAGCTCATCTACGTCTCTCTGACCGGAGAAGTCAAAGATGCCGGGAGATAGCTCGTGAAAGTTCCAAAAGAAGTAAAAGGTTGCGGCATTAAATCCAGCCCTCTTTAGCTTCTTAAGGCGATCCTCCCAAAGCTTCTCGGGTACCCTTGGATAGTGAACTTCACCACTAAGCAGCATAAACAAAGCTTTTGCCTTGATATAAGCGTTGCACCCTGGTCACGCCGAGTTTAAGGCACCAATTTTCTCGCGGAACTTCTCGAGGCTGTTATGATCGATTAAGACGTAGACCCTGTCTCCTGATCTCAGGGTCTTTCCCTCAAGATCGTATATTATCTCGTTTCCCCTTTTCACGAAGAGCACGGGAGATACACCCTTGAGCTCTTCGTAGTTGACGCCGTCTCTCCTTATCTCGAAGGAAGCTATGTGCCTGAAACCAAGAGAGTTGCCAATGAAAACGCCCTCTACCTCGTCTGATATGGCAGAGAGAGCAAGCACGTTTCCAAGCAGGTCGCTTGGGACGATTACGACGTCCGACCCAGCTGTCTTTGCACCTTCTACCAGCTCCTTATCGTTAACGATCGCCACCACCCTCACCTTGGGGTTCAGCTTCTTTGAGTTTAGTATCATCAGTAGGTTATCGCCGTCATCATCAAATGTCGTTATGACCGTGGAAGCCCTCTCTATGCCCGCCTGTCTTAAGGCCCCATAAGTATGCGTTATCGGAGCCCCGAAAGCTGGTATGTTCTCTAGCCTCAGGGCATCTAGCTGGCTCTGATCTCTCACTAGCACCACGAAGTCAAGCCCAAGCTGCCTCAGGTACTCGACCACGTACTTTCCGAGGAACTTGTACCCTGCAACTATGACGTGTCCCTTCATGGCCTTTGCCTTCAGCTTGCTTGTCTCCTCGGCGAGGAGCTCCTTTCTAACGGCCGCGGATACTGTACTCTGAACGATCGATGCCGCAAGCCCCACGCTTATTATGAAGATGGCGATCAGCAGCACCTTCTCCAAGGGAGGAATGGTAACGAGGTTTGGGGCGTAGAGGCCTATGGTCGTTATCGTTGAAACAGAGCCAAGAAGGGCGGTGAGGAAGTCCAAGCGTTGGAAGTACATGAAGACAACGGTCCCGAATCCGAACATGACGACGAGAGCCACAAGCTGTATCCATATGCGCCTTATTATGACGTAAGGGGTGTAAAATAGCACGTAAATGACCGTGCTGGCTTTGCTCATGAGTGAGGTATGGCGGCAGCTTTAAAGCATGCCGCGAATGCGATGCCATAGCCGGTGCAGTAAACCCTAGGACAGCCGCGCTTTAACGAGTGACGTGTAGGACCATGAGGGAGCTTGACCACGGAGAACGTCTTCACGGGGCACATCTTCACAGGACATATCCTCTAAGTGGCAATCTAAGTGTTGAGATAGGGTTTCAGGCACTAATGGTCCCACTGCATGGCACATCCCTATAGATTTGACCGTAAAAGAGGCGTGAGGCCTGCGCTTTAGGCCTGAATTTTTCACATTAGGCACGCTTTTACGCACACGGCATCCGTGCGTGGTGAAAAAGTTAGTTAAAAATGGTAAGCAAAAGGGCAAAATTTACAATGATGCCAAGAGAAGAGATAGATAAAGCTGAATGTCAATGGCCACGAAAGCGCAAAGGGTCGAGGGAAATCAGGGTCGCTGCATCGGCTACTGGAAGCTTCCTGAACTTTAAGAGGCTAAACGCCATCGCTCCAAAGGTACTCTCACGCTAAATACGACCGCAACTCATGAGCTACTGCAAAACACTGCTGAGATGACGTAAAAGCTCCTTGTTCAAGAGTTCTCCCATGCCAAAGCAGGAACTGGATTCTTACCTAGAGGCCTCCCCATTAAGTTTGCGTCGAATAGTCCTTGGCGGTTGATGGCTCCTGCACTTCTCTTGTCAGAAAAGAGGTTAAGTGTTTGCTCCAAGAGCTGATAGTTGCACAAAGCGTTTATCTTAACGCCTAAGCATTGACATGGAAGACCTCAGGGAGCTTGTCAGAAAGCTGGGCAAGCCGTATTCCGAGGTCCTAGGAATAAGAATAAAGAATAAAGAGGAAAGGGAGTTCTTCAAGTGGTTCCTGGCTTCGCTGCTCTTCTCCAAGCCCTTAAGGGAGGAGACCGCCATGAAGACATATCGCGCTTTCGAAGAAGAGGAACTTTTGGACCCAGATTCCCTCCTAAGGGCTGGATGGGCGAAGGTGGTTGAAGTTCTTGATCGTGGAGGATATGTTCGCTACGACTTCTCAACGGCGACGAAGATACTCGAGGCCGCTAAAAACCTTAAGGAAAAATACGGGAGCCTCTCGTCACTGCATGAGAGCTCCAAAGATAGCGAAGACTTGGAGATCAAGATAAAGGAGTTGGCCAAAGGGATCGGCAACACGACCGTTTCGATTTTCCTGAGGGATATGAGGATGGCATGGGATGATGTTAGGGACAAGCCAACGCCTCTCCTTAGGTCCGGAATGGAGCTTTACGGAATAACCGATTGCGATCTAACGGCGAAAAGGTTGGGAGTCGAACCGGTTGAGCTGGAAACTGCTCTGACTAGGCTCGCCAAAGAGATCAAAAGGAAGAGTAAGCGGAAAAGAAAGACCTCCAGAACAATGAGTCCGTCTTGAAAGGCCAAAGCTCGCTCATTTTCATATGACATTAAGGCGTCGCTTCCAGCGGCTAACCAAAACTGGAGGCTGGTAGCGACTATCAGAAATCCCTTTGACCTGAACAGCCCTAGGCGCTGCTTAATTTGGCAGCTTGCTGCGAGGATCGTATGGACGTGGTCATGCGAACAGGGGCCCGATGACAGCGCCTCGCAGCTTCACGGGCTTTCCATGCCCGGGCAGAACGATAACTGGAGACATCTGCTTTATCTTCTCAAGCGACTCGTGGCTCTTCTGCGCGTCGATCGAGTACCTCTCGTTGACGTAAAGCCTTCCTTCCCTTTCAAAGGCAGCGTCTCCCACGAAGGCAAACCTTCCATGGCCTGTGTTCAGAAGCACAGTAATGCTTCCGGGGGTATGACCTGGTGTCTCGACAATTTTAACCCCATCGAGAGCTAGCCCAAAAACGTCGTTGACCAAGGGAACTGTGGGAACGCGAATGAAGGGCAATACAACTCTCATGAAGGGATTCTTGAAATATTGCCTTCCATGGCCTGTAATTACAGGTATTTCTTCCCTGTGCGCGTAAACAAGGGGCCTGTAGATCGTGTAAATGGTTCCCAATCCCCTGATGTGATCAACGTGAGAGTGAGTGAGTATGACCATCGAGGGAACGAGGCCGGAGTTCTCGTAGTAGGTTACTATCTGCTGCGCGTTCTTGTCAAACCCCGCGTCGACCTGAACCACTGAGCCTCCAACCCTGAAAACGTAAACGTTGGCCCTGGTTCCCTCTATGAGATCCACTTCTTCGGAGACCTTCATAATGAAATACGGGCTAGTGGCTTTAAGTGGCTCGTCTGAAGTTGCGCGACCGAAGAAGCTTTTCGTTGGGTCGATTGATGTCCAGCTTTCTCCTAAGGGACCTTCCTGTCACTAGCTGCGTTCCCAAGGCCGATATTGCGCCCATCCCGTCCACGCTTCCCCAAAGCTTCAAAGGAGAGCTAAGGAAATGGGACATAAGAGCTCCTCCTATGGAAGAGCCCAACGACCTGGCCGAGCTGCTGACCACGCCATATATTCCCATGTAGCTTCCCCTTTTCTCAGGCCTGGCAAGAAGGTTAGCTATCGTCATGAAGAGGGGCGTGCTTATGTCCTCACCAATTGTCAAGATAAAAACCGATAGCATTACACCGTAAAGCCCACGCGTGAAGGCGAGCATCACGTAGCTCAAGCCGTAAAAGGCCAGGCCAACGTTTACCCACTTGATCGGATCCCTTGGCGCCAAAAACCTAGATATCGGGTATTGACATATGACAACCGTCAAGCCGTTAACGAGGTAGAAAAGCCCAAGGTCAAGAAAGGAGAACTTGTTCACGGCGTTCTCGAATACCGTGAGCGTGAGCCCGAACTGGGCTATGAAGGCAAAGACGAGTACAAAGGGAAGTATGCTTAAAACGTAGTGCCCGTCCTTGAGGGCGCTGAGGTCAAAGTCCGCGCGCTTGACGGGTTCCTCAAGCCCTATGAACAGGAGAGTCGCGGGTCCTATGAGGATGCCGGCCAGCATGAACGTCGAGGAGTAACCGACGGTCTGAAGGAGAAAACCTCCAACCAGGGGACCGAGTGCCCATCCCATGTTTATCCCCATCCTAGCTATACCGTAGCTTGTCACAAGCCCCTCCTTGCCGACGCCAATATCTCCTATGTAGGTGTTGTAAGCCGAGAATGAAACGCTACCAAAAAAGCTCTGAAAGAGGGCAGCAATGGAAAAGAGCAAGTACCCCGGAAACATTAGCCCAATCCCCATGATGAAAAGGAAAAGCGAGCTCATCATCTGTCCAGCAAGCATAGTTCTCTTTCTGCCGTTCCTATCGGATAGAAGCCCACCGGTAAGCTGTCCTAAGGCGCTAAGTGCCGCCAGCAGGGCATAGTAAAGGCTCACGTAGGCCATGGGCATCCCCCTTATGTAAAGTACTAGGCCGGTGAAAGGTCCAACTAATGCGGTAGGAAAAGTGCGGAAAGTTCCCAGAAGCGCTATCCTCCTTATGTTTCTGTTAGTCGTCATGGCTCTCTCGTACCCCTCACTGCGCAGAACTCGCGAAAATGCCAAGGAGTTTCCCCCCGGGTGCACTCCGGCGGAAGTAAATCGGCCCATTAAAACCGAAATTTTCTACCGGAGATGCCCTTTTGAACGCCAAGCCCCTTGCAAGAGGCACCCCCTTCACTTTATGAGGCTCTTGCTCAAGCCGATCCACAGATAAAGAGGCCACACTCATAAGCTTAGGGCGATCCTCAAAGAACGCTTCACCAGAATGAGAAGTCAAGCAAATGCTGTAATCAGGGAGACGATCGCAGGAGGCACCCTTACGGCTACCAAACAAGACCATCAGTTGAAAAGCTTCTTTGGCGCCTTCCTTGGGAATGCTTTCATGTGCTGACCCGACCAGTGGTACCCTCTCGATAAAGTCGGTAGCACATGCCCCATGTATCGAAGATTCCTCGACACGTTGGCACGACGTATCCGCATCTGCAAGAGCGTTACTCACCAGGGTAGCATACGCGGCGTTATGGACCTCTCTTCCGCACATGATGCTCTTGACCTTGCAGTAAGATGGTTGCACGCATAAGACCATGCAGCGCTCGAGGCTGCTCCTTTCCCAAACTAGCTTTGCGGCCTTGAGCTTCTCCGGCATAAGAGTTTTCCCTCACTTGCCCATGTTCACCCTTAAGGGCTTTTCCTTAAATTCCATCGATATGATAGCGCTTGCAGGCCTGAAAGCTTGAAAAGCACAATTGAAACGCGCGCTTAGTTCGCTCCAGGCTACAAAGGATAAATCGCGAGGATTTAAATAAAAGTAGGCCGGGGAAGATGAATGGCCTTAAGGCTGGTTAAACTGGGAAAGATTCACGAGCCTGCTCCTCTACTCGCCGCCCCAATGACCTGGAGTGCAAGCGAAAAACAAGCCAGCGATGACGTAAGCCATCCAAACGGCGGCAGCCCGTCCCAGAAGCGCCAAGCTCATGCCCTCGTAGAGCATCATGGCAAATATGAAAACGTTAACCAGCACATTCCTCTGCTTGGGTTCCTCCCTTAAAAACCCTAAAAGGCCCAAGCGCATAAGGCCTACGCCCAACGATACCTCGGCAACTATAAAAAGGACAAACACAGCTAAGGCTTGCGAACCCATCGTTGGGGGCAGGTAAGCAGAGGTGCCCTCGCCCAAAGACTGATAATAAGAAAAAGCTTCGAGCACGAAGCCAGCTGCGTAAGTTATTAAGGGGATAATGAAGCGAAGGAATCCCCTTTGGGTACCCTTGGACTGCATTTTTGAACGAAAATAAAACTGTATATAAGCGTTCTTGTCAGAAAAGTACCCTCAAGGGGGCCCTTCTCACAGGCTTTTCATGAAGATGTCGGCTACCATGTCCTCGGTTATAGGCAGAAGCCTAGGCCCTGGTAGCCCCTTGTTCTTGACAACTGTGTCCACCATGGCAGGTACGTCATCCTTGCCGAACCCGTAATCAGATAGACGCTCCCTGAAGCCAACGCTTTCCTGGAACTTCCTCAGGGCGTTTTCAGCCTTATCTGCATCATCTGGCGAAGGCCTAAGCGATGGGTCAAAGATCGACAAAACCTCCGCCGACTTAACCGGGCTTAGCCTGTGGGTATAGTAGGCCGATCTCGGACCCAGCATGGCAAGTCCTGCCCCGTGAGCGACCTTGGGATTTATGCCGCTCACTATGTGCTCTAGCTCATGAATTATATGAGTGCCAGCCATGTCTATGGCAATGCCTGCCACCATTGAAGCGTAAAGAAGCCAGTACCTAGGCTCAACTGCTGTGAGGTCCACAAGCGCCCTTGGAAGCCAGTAAGCTATCTTTGTGACGGACTCGCGGGACAACATCTCGATGTAAGGGGAGGAGCTAAGCCGAGTTGCTGCCTCGTAAGAGTGGTAAAAGGCATCAAGAGATGTGTAGACCGTCTGGTCCTTTGGCAAAGTCCTTAGGTACCTTGGATCGTCCACGCTAGCCGTCGGATAAAGGGATGAAAATCCCCTTTTCTCCTTGTTGTCCGGATCAGATATGACTGAGTACCTATCTATTTCAGTTCCCGTCCCATGAGTTAGGTTAACCGCGAAAAGCGGAACGCCGGACGATGGCCTATACCTTCCGTACACGATGTCGTTTATCCTGTTTCCGTTCAGCTTTGCTAGAGCAGCCACCTTTGCAGCATCTATGACGCTTCCCCCTCCTATGGCAACTATGGCTTCCGCGCCGTACTCCCATGCCTGCCTTGCAAACTCAACTGTTTCATCGATGGTGGGGTTGGGGGTGAACTTGTCGTACACGAAGTAAGATGCTGAGCGCTTCTCGAGCAAGCCAGTCACGTCACCGAGGGCGCCTGAGACCTTCGCCGCTGTTTTGCTAGTTGCAATGGCAACCCTTGCGAACCCCTCAAGATGGCCTTCCAGCTTCTTTGCCGATGACTCCCCAAAGTATAGCCTTACTCCAGAATAGTTCATGTCGAAGACAATCATAGTAAAGTGAGATTCTCTTCGTATAAGCTTTTTACCATGGAGTTGCTCGCGCAGCGCCGGTAGCAGGAGATGAAGGCAAGCAAGCGAAACGTCTCGCCTATATCTCGTTGGTATGACCGGATTATGAACATATCTAACGCGTTCTAGGACACTCATTACCTACCGATATCCCGCCAACGCCTAACCCACATCAACATGGGGACACGGAATGCCAAGGAAAAAGCTCAGGAAAAACCGTTACCATGCTCATCATTTTCCAATTTTCCCCAAACCCTCTTTCCAGCTTAGCTGCTCCGCGTAAGTTGTGTGAGGAACAAACCTTGTGGCAAAACTTGAAGGAGGCTCGCCAACAACTGATACCTCTCCAGCAATGTCCCTTAGGAAGTATAGATAACCTACGTCGTCTGGATTAAATCCCATGGCGCTCGAGACCAGGCGATCCAGCGCCACGCAATTACAAGACGCAAAAACGTATCCCCACTTCTTGCTCACCCCGAAAACTGGTCCATCCCCCTCCATTCCGTCTATTCCGTCTACTACTCCGCAGCACGGACCCATCATCGTGAAGAGCTTTGCTATGTTGCGGTTGATGGCTAGATATCCCCTGTGCATAGACCTCCTGTATCCCCTCATAATTGAACCCATGACCAAGTTCTTGACGCTAAGAGTGACGACTACGGTGTCATGGGTTTTCGGAGGAACGGGCGATATCTTGAGGACAGACCTGTCTAGCGCTACCGACGCAACTGGCACTGAAAAAGTATTCCCATCGTCGTCGGTTAGCTCGACATCCCTGTACTCAAGCGATCCAAGGTCTACAAGCTCAACGTTGGGGAACTCGGCCTTTAGCTTCCCGTATTCGTAGTTTCTGAGTGCTTGCTCGAAGCTTCCCACAGCAGGAGACTCGGATATCATGACCTCCTTTGGGCCTACGTTCTCCTCGAGATAGCGCAGAATGCCGGCCACGCAATCCACGTGGGTCCCACTGAACCTGTTAAGGGCGGAGACGAAGTTGGGCTTTATCAACACCTTTTCTACATGACGGGGAAATTGCCCTTCAAGCAACTTGAGCGCCTGCAGCGTGCCAAATGCGTGATCCTGAGATTTTACTATTGAAACGCGGGAACTCATTGCCCTAATCACCGCATCATAACTCAGCCTATGGAAGGCAGTTAAGGCTCACTATATCTATTTCAGGGGCATTGACGCTAACGGTTGTGATCGATCCATTGAATATCCTGATTTTTCTCACGCTGGGCCCGGACATTCCCAGAGCAATGGAAACAACCGACCTTATGGGTTCCAGGTGACTAACGAAAACAACGGGACCACTTCCCCATTGCTCGGTTATGGCTGAGATCATCCTGCTCCTTATGGAATGGAACTTCTCAATGCCGTACTTGCTTCCCTCGCTGAAGTAATCCTCGTACCAATTTGGGTCTTGCCTTGAGAACTCGTTGTAGTCCATTCCCACAAGAGATCCAAGCTTTGCCTCCCTGAGCCTCTCATCCAGCTTAAGTGGTATGCCAAGCTCAGCCGATATTATCTCGGCCGTCTCGCGGGCGCGGGTCACGGGACTGCTAACTATGAGCAAAGGCTTTGCTCTCCCCAGCCAAGATGAAACGGCCCTTGCCTGGTCGCGACCTACCTGCGTAAGGTGGTAGCTCACCTTTTCGTCGTCCGGAAAAACCCCGCTAACGTTGTTCTCAGCCTCACCGTGCCTAACCATGTATGCGATCATGAAGTCCTATGATTGCCAGTTTTACGTCTGACGGCCAGCATAACGCTATAACGCTAAAGCGTATTAGGCACGGTGCTTAATTTAACGTGAAGGAAGAAAATCCCAAGTTCTCGAGGTTCTTGAAGCTAACGGGGCTTCCAGCGGACAAGGCTGCCGCCATCTACAACGCATATAAAAAAGCCGGTGGGGATGACGTCGATTCCCTTGCGGAGCTCGTGGACAAGGTGAAGTCGTGCGACCCTGCGCTTGGGACTTACCTCGCAAACTGGGGACCAACAGTCCTTGATGATCGCGGGACAATGGAGGCCATCTTCACCGCTTACGCCTACGCGAGAGAAAGGGGGATCAAGAGCATAGAGAAACTCCCCTCTCAAAAGAGGTGGACGCTCCAACAGCTCATGCCCGAGGCCCAGCACTGGATAGAGGGAGCAGCTTCAGGTCTAAGCACAACAGTGAGCAGCACGATCTACGTCGGGCCTTCAAGCTCCCTTGGCCTATCAAGACCATTGTCTCTGGCTGACTCCCTTCATGATCTTCCACCCAAGGCCGTAGATGCGCTGAGGGCACTGGAGGAACTTGGCCCCATCTACGAGGCCGACGTAGCGAGAGCGCTCATAAGGCTTAGGCTCGGCTTCGACTACGCATGGGATGAAACGCTGTCCTCCCTTGACCCAGTTGACGTAGAAGGAAATTTCTCAAGGAAGCTTAAGGAGCTCTTCCTCGATCCGACCAAGAAGTACATGGGAAAGGACTTTTACGATTGGGTAATTGAGCTCTGCTACTCAGGACACATAACTTATAACTCTGAGAGGAACCTGCTTTACGTGCTAACCGCTTTCCGTCAGAGGTTCCTTTGACCTCATTTCAGGGATCGTTAGCCTATTCCAGAAGAGCTTGTACAGGTGAAGAGCATCGGGTACGTCTCTAAGGCCTGGGATCCAGGGAAGGAAAACGAGGACCAAGAACAAGGCCGTAATTATGAGCTCGTTGTAAAGCGAGTGCCAACCGGGGATCCCATCTCCCCATGCCTCGAGGAGGTCGTAGGGTGCCAACCAATAGGCACCTACTTGCCATGGCTCGACGTTGTACTTTATCATTCCCATGTACTTCTCGTTTATCCTGTACTGTATCCCCTCCACGTAGTGGATAAGGCCCATGTCGCTCAGCAACCTTATGTCATATGTTTTATCAAGGCCGCTGTGATCGTACGTCTCTGAGGTCAATATGCCGCCATACATCCCCTGCTGTGCCAACCTTGT
>ERZ1669250.408-NODE-408-length-20243-cov-8.625372_pt1 | contig 20243 bp, 21 predicted proteins | sample MGYA00579295_ERZ1669250 | MGnify/ENA primary metagenome ERZ1669250 (study PRJEB41166, sample SAMN08046056) | hot springs metagenome | biome: hot spring; feature: acid hot spring; material: thermophilic sediment; isolation source: thermophilic sediment from acid...
CGACCCGGCACCGCTGCGCCGCGCTGTAGAGGCGCGGGGTCTGCCCTACCACCTGGAACGGCAGGACATCTATGGACGGGCGCAGGAGCACCTGGGGCGCCCGTCCTACTGCAGTTTCTGTGCGCGGATGCGGCGTGGGGTGCTCTACGCCTGCGCCCGGCGCGAGGGCTACAACGTCCTGGCCCTCGGCCAGCATCTGGACGATCTCGCGGAGAGTTTTTTCATGTCGCTGTTCTATAATGGAGAACTGCGCACCATGAAGGTCCACTACCGGGTCCGGGAAGGGGATCTGCGGGTCATTCGTCCTCTGGCCTACTGCCGCGAGCGTCAGACCCGAGACTTTGCCGAGGCCATGGCTCTGCCCGTCATCCCCGAAAACTGTCCCGCCTGTTTCGCCCACCCCACCGAGCGCGCTTACATGAAGACCCTGCTGGCGCAGCAGGAGGCCCGCGATCCCCGCCTTTTTCGGCAGTTGCGGCGGGCCATGTTGCCCCTCATGGCTCGGGGCCTGCCGCACATGGAGGAACCACAGACGTGAAGTCGGAGCAGCCGAATTTTGTCCAGGGCTTCTACTGGGAGACCCTACCACTGCGCGGAGCACGCTGCCGCGTGGATGGCATCCTCGCCGAACTGCGCCAACGTTTCTCGCCAACCGACACGCTGCTGAAGCTCATGGCTGAGGCCGTGGTCGGTTTGGTGCTGATGTCCAGCACCCAGAAGCAATACGAGCGCCTGACCCTGCAGGCTCAGAGTTCCGGTGACCTGCGCCTGCTGGTGGCGGACATGTTCCAGGGGGGTGGCCTGCGTGCCTATGCCCATTGGCTGGGAGGGGACGGCGATGTGGACCTGCGGGAGCTTCCCGACGCTCTGCTGGCGGTGACCGTCGATCCCGGCCTCGACCGCGACCGCTATCAGGGCCTCGTTCGCCTGCGGCACAGCCTGACGGCCTCCCTCGAGGCCTACTTCGGCGAGTCGGTACAGGCGCCTGCCTATTTCCGGATCGTGGTGGATATCGAGGAGGGGGTGGCCGGCGGCTATTTTCTCCAGCGGCTGCCAGGCATCCTGAGTGTGGAGGAGTGGCGTGTGGCTACGCAGTTCTTCGCCGTGGGTAGCGATCGCTCGCTGATGCTGGCGCGACCGGAGCAGTTTCTACCGGAGATCTTTCCAGGGGTCGGGTTGCGCCTGCAGAAGCAGCAGGCCCTGCACTTTCAGTGTTCCTGCTCTCGTGAGCGGGTAGAGAACATGCTGTTGGCCCTGGGGGAGGCGGAGGTGATGACCACCCTGCAACAGGAGGGCGCTATCCTGGTGACCTGTGAGTACTGCCAGCAGAGTTATCGCCTGGGGGAGGCGGAGGTGGCGGCGCTGTTCGGGCAGGAGGCGGCGCGCCACTGAGCGAGGCATCCCCGATCTGGAAAGGGTAGGGGGAAGCGGATGGGGGCGGCCATCGGGGTGTCGCCGGAGGTAGGCCGTCACCCCGGCCGCCGGCCGCCTGAGCGTAGGCGCGGCGCAGATGCAGATCATCGCGACGGTCGATGAGGTAGTAGACGATACCCAGCACCAGGGTGGCCAGGGCATAGGCAAGGATCTTCTGGGTCGATACGTCCGTGTTCTCGATGAGGATGAACTGACGGGATATGGCCAGAATGGCGATGAGTACCACGGTTTTCACTTTGACGATCTGACCCCGTCGCATCACCGAGTGGAAGATGGTGTGATTGAATTCCATGGCGATGAGCAGACCCATGGCGCTGCCGAACAGAGCGGTGATCTGCCTTTCCACCTGGTCTTGGTGATAGTGCAATAGGAGCTGGAGCAGGTGGTGGAAGACCGACCACAGGGACAGCAGGATGACGACGGTGAAAATCGCCGACAACACCAAAGCCACCACCTGCTCCAGACGCTCGTAGGCGCTGAGTACCGCCCAATCGCGGATGATGTTGCCGAGGCGGGAGTGTCGAAGGACCCTGTTTTCGGAGCTGGCCATGGCCGGGCGCGATCTCAGTCGGGGAAGGCGCGCCGAACCTGATCGTCCTCGCTGCCCGCCAAGAGCTCCCGAGTCCGCGCCAGGAACTCCCGGGCGCGCACCCGGTCACTGTTGTCTGCGGCCTGCCAGATGGGAAACAGGGTGTTTTCCTCGCGGTTCTCGTGCTTGGCCAGGGAGCCTGAGAGCACGGCGCAGATGGCCGGCAGCATGGCGTAATCCTGCTCCGCGAAGGTCTCTTGTACCAGGCGCGACTGGTCGACGATGCTGTCGTGCTCATACAGCATGTCCGCCAAGGGGCCCTTTTCCACTCCACCTCCCAAGACGGGGCCAAGCACGTTATTTTCCATATGGACGTGGCGACGCAGACCGATCCAGTAATCCTGGAAAATCCTTTCCGCCTCCTCGACCCGATTGGCGTTGGCAGCGGCCAGGACATCGGCAAATTGGCGATCGAGGCGATAGTGATCCCACGTGAGCAGATCGACGACATCCCGGGCTTCCGCTTCGAAGCGTGGGCGCACTTCCGCCGTCCAATCCCGATCCTCTCCCTCCGCTTGCCAGGAGATTCCGTCGCGCAATTGAAAAGCCGTGGCTTTGAGCAGCGCCCGAGGATCGCGATCGCTGCGTAGGCGGATGCGTTGGCCGATGCCCAGAGTCTGGGCGGCGGTGAAGAGTTTGGGGCCCGCCACACTGTCCGGCAGCCCGCGGATGTCGATCTCCGTAAAGGGGGTGAGTGCAGAATGCTCAAGGACGCCAGTCACGATACCACCTCCTGTCCGTTCGATTAGACTGAGTATAACTAGCCCCCGGTCCGTGGGCAACGACAATCTTTCCGGTCGCGGGTCGCCCTCGCCATGGCGCAGGGCAGCGTCCACGGGCGCACGGATTTTGGCACCATCCCTGCCCCGTGCTACTTTCACATATCGGATGGATACGGCTCGTTTCGGTATTTACGTATTGGGGTAAAGTCATGCTCTTTCTGGTTCGGCCGCTGCACCGTTGGGCAAAAAAATACCGCGTAGCGCACCACCACCTGTTGCTGGTCTGGTGTGCCCTGTCGCTGGTCATCCCGGCAATCACCCTGTTCGCGGCCTTGGGCGTGAACTTTTCCAGTACCGCACAGGCGCTGTCGCTCTTCGTACTGGGCGTCGCCATTGGTGTATTTTTCTACATCCTCCTGCTGGCGGAAGAGGCGCGCATCGCCCAATCCTCGCATTGAACCGCGCCAGCGGCACCAGGGCGCAAGGGCGTAAGGGGGATGGTTCTGCAGCGAGGATCCGCGCGCGACCAGGGCTTTTGACAGCTTGCCACGGAATTGGGTAGCATCCGAGGATTGCCGAAACGCTAGGGGCGCCCCCACCGGGGCTGAGAGGTACCCTTGGAACCTGATCCGGGTCATGCCGGCGTAGGGAAGCGAATCTCCAGGGCGGGTCTGGCGTTTGGCGTCCACTGTTCCAGGAGGTATCTCATGGCAACCATCTCATCGGACATCCGCTCAGTGCCCGAGTCCGCCGCTGTCACCACCGGCCCCATCGCCGGTTCCATGAAAGCCTGGGAAAGCGGTCAACACTATCCTATGCTGCGAGTCCCCCACCGTCGCATCGTCCAGACCGATACGGCGACGCGCGAGGGCGGCCGTGTGGCCAACCCCGAGATTCCGGTCTACGACAGCAGCGGCCCCTACACGGATCCCGCGGCGCAGATCGACATTCAGCAGGGTCTGGCTCCGACTCGCTGGTCCTGGCCCTGGGTGCTGCCCAGCGCCCTCGTGCACAGCATCGAGCCCGCTTCTGCCTACGGCCGTGCACGCTCCGAAGACCCGCGTACGGAGGCCATCCGTTTCCGTCGTCGGCACGAAATCCGCCGGGCCGCGCCGGGAGGGGACGTCACCCAGATGCACGCGGCCCGGCGAGGCATTATCACGCCAGAGATGGAATATGTGGCCATCCGCGAAAATCAGGCGCTGGATCGCCTGCGGGAGAGCCATCCAGAGCTCTTCCGTGCGCACGCGGGCCAGTCCTACGGGGCGGCCATCCCTGAGCGCATCACCCCGGAATTCGTGCGCGAGGAGATCGCCCGCGGGCGGGCCATCATTCCCGCGAACATCAACCACCCCGAGCTGGAGCCGATGATCATCGGCCGCAACTTCCTGGTCAAGATCAACGCCAACATCGGCAATTCGGCCATCCGTTCTTCCATCGCCGAAGAGGTCGAGAAAATGGTCTGGGCCATTCGCTGGGGTGCCGATACGGTCATGGATCTGTCCACCGGCAAGCACATCCATGAGACCCGCGAATGGATTCTGCGCAACAGCCCCGTGCCCATCGGCACCGTGCCCATCTATCAGGCCCTGGAGAAGGTGGACGGCAAAGCCGAGGAACTCAGCTGGGAGCTTTTCCGCGATACCCTCATCGAACAGGCGGAGCAGGGGGTGGATTATTTCACCATTCACGCCGGTGTGCTGCTGCGCTATGTGCCCTTGACGGCGTCTCGCCTTACCGGGATCGTCTCCCGCGGCGGCTCCATCATGGCCAAATGGTGTCTGGCCCACCACGAGGAGAACTTCCTCTACACCCACTTCCGCGAGATCTGCGAGATCATGAAGGCCTACGACGTGAGCTTCTCCCTGGGCGATGGGCTACGCCCAGGATCCTTGGCGGACGCCAACGACGAAGCCCAGTTCGCCGAGCTTCACACCCTCGGTGAACTCACCCGCATCGCCTGGGAAGAAGACGTGCAGGTCATGATCGAGGGGCCCGGTCACGTGCCCATGCAGCGCATCCGCGAAAACATGGAGGAGGAGCTCAAGCACTGCTACGAGGCTCCTTTCTATACCCTGGGGCCTCTGACTACCGACATCGCCCCCGGCTACGACCACATTACCAGCGCCATCGGCGCCGCCCAGATCGGCTGGTACGGTACCGCCATGCTCTGCTATGTCACCCCCAAGGAGCACCTGGGTCTGCCCGACAAGAACGACGTCCGGGAAGGGGTCATCGCCTACAAGATCGCGGCACACGCCGCCGATCTGGCCAAGGGCTTTCCGGGCGCGCAGGTACGCGACAACGCCCTATCCAAGGCGCGCTTCGAGTTTCGCTGGCGCGACCAGTTCCACCTGGGGCTGGATCCCGAAAAGGCCGAAGCCTATCACGACGAGACCCTGCCGCAGGAAGGGGCCAAACTCGCGCACTTCTGCTCCATGTGCGGGCCGCACTTCTGCTCTATGAAGATCAGCCAGGATGTGCAGGATTACGCCCAGCAGCAGGCCGGTCTGGAGGAGAAGGCCGAAGAGTTCCGGCGTCAAGGGCACAAGCTTTACCTGCGCTCCTGAGGCCACTGGAGCTTAGGCGCCGCCCCAGACCCCCGCCAGCGTCGCCAGCAGGGCAAGCAGCGCGAAGAGCCGGGCAAAGCGCCCGAACTTGACGAAGGCCTGCTCTGCCGCGGGCCAGTCTTGCCCACGCACGGCCCTTTGCAGGCCTTTGCGTGAACTGAAATAGAGGTGGAAGGCACCCAGGGCCACCACGGTCCCCAGCAGCACCATGGCCCAGCGCGCCGTATCCAGCGCCGCCAGCCCACCCATCCAGATCACCAGGCCGATGCCGGTCACGAGCAGCACGATACCGGCCACCAGCCCGAAACTCGCGAGACTCCCCGCGATACCGGCACGTTCGGTCCACAGCTCCGGCGTTGCCACGGGCTTGCCCAGGCTGCGCGGGATCCACAGAAAGCCAGCGAAGCCGAGAGCGCCGATCCAGTAGATGACGGCCACGAGGTGAAGAAAGAGCCATAGCTGCAACATCGGTGTCGCTCCTGTCCATTGCACAAAAAAAGGGCCCGAAGGCCCCAGAATACGCTACTGGAAGGTACAAAAGCTATTTGAATCGCTTGCGGGTATAGAGGTACATGATCCCGGCGATGCTGAAATAGACGAAGGGCAGAAAGAAGATGATGCTCTCGAGATCGGTGTAATGCATGGTGGACTCCTAACGTTCGCGGATGCCTTTCTTGGCCAGTTCCTCATCCTGCTTGTCGAACATGACCGCGCCGGCCGCGGCGATCATGACGATCATCGTGGTGCCCACCAGCCAGGCGAAGTACCAGGGGCCGTAGTCTCCCGTCACCACGGCGAGAAAGAGGGAAAGCACCATGACGGCGGCGAGTCCAAGGAAGGTAAACAACTTTTTCATGACGGGTTCCTCCATCAATAGGCGTGATCGTCCTGCGCGGCGGGGGGCTCTACCTTGCCGCGCATGACGTGGAAACACCAGGTGGTGTAGCTGATGATGATGGGCACGAAGATGAGTGCAAAGATCGTCATCCAGATCAGGTTGTACTCGCTGCCCGTGCCGTTCCAGACAGTGATGCTTTGGTTGGGATTATCGCTGGAGGGCATGAGGAAGGGGAACATGGACACCCCTGCCGTAGCGATGGTGCCGATCCAGGCGACGGCACCCAGCCACCAGGCCAAGATCGCCTTGCCGGCGCGCATGGCCAGCGAGCCCAACAGCATGGCCGCCAGGGCGATCAGCGGCACCGCCCAGAGGATGGGGTGTGCGCCGTAGTTGTGCAGCCAGGCGCCAGCCACCTGGCTCACCACCTGACCGCTGACCGGATTGGCGGGCATGGCCGGATCACCGCTGGTGAGGACATAGCCCTTCATCCCCGATACCAGGACGCCTCCAAGCACGAAGAGGGCCATGGCAACGAGGGCGGATAAGGAGCCGATCTTCTTGGCGCGACTGTAGATGGGATCGGTGCCGCGGATCATGAGCATCGCCGCACCCTGATACAGGGCCAGCGCCAGGGACAGGAAGCCGCAGAGCAGGGCGAAGGGATTGAGCAGATAGCTGAGGAAGGATTCGGTCTGATAGTACTGACCGTCCCAGCCGAAGTGAAAGCCGACACCCTCGAGGATATTCCCGAAAGCCGCCCCGTAGATGATCATCGGTACGGCTCCGGAGATCAGAAAGACCCAGTCCCAGCTCGTGCGCCAGCGTTCCGTGGCCACCTTGGACCGATATTCAAAGGCCACCGGCCGCATGATCATGCTAAAGAGCAGCAGGATCATGACGATGTAAAATACCGAGAAAGAGGTGGCATAGAGGGTAGGGAAGGCCGCAAATATGGCGCCGCCACCCAAGATGAACCACACCTGATTGCCGTCCCAGTGCGGGCCGACGATATTGAGGGCCTCCCGCCGTTCGCCGTCGGTCTTGCCGACGAAGCGCAGCAGCGCGCCCACGCCCATGTCCATGCCCACCATGATGGCCAGACCCATGAGCAGGACCCCGAGCAGGAGCCACCATAAGACTTTCAGTGCCACATAGATATCCATTTCCGTCTCCTTGTGCGCGGGAACCCGGCGCTCACCGGTGCCCCCGCGGTTCCATCAGTGTTTCGGGCTCAGGCTGGGCTTGGCGAAAGCCGGCTGCCCCGCCATACCTCCACCAGCCGTCTGCGGTTCGGGCTGGTGATGGTGTTGCTCCTGCGGTCCGAGGCGCGCGTACTTGAACATCAAGTAGAGCTCGACGGCGATGAAGGAGCTATAGAGGAGCGTGAAGCCGATGAGGGAGAAGATCATGTAGCCCACGGAGTGGCTGGAAGCCGAGACGAAGGTGGGCAGCCAGCCATAGACGGTCCAGGGCTGACGACCGTTCTCGGCGGTGATCCAGCCAAACTCGCAGGCAACCCAGGGCAGAGGTAGGCTCCACAGCGCTACCTTCAGCAGGAGCGGGTGCTTCTCGATCTCGTTCTTGAGGCTGTAGTAGGCCGCGAAGGCAAAGAGCGCCAGCATGAAGAAGCCTGCCGCCACCATCAGACGGAAGGACCAGAACTCCACCCAGACATTGGGGATGGTCGCCTTGGCGGTCTTGTCCAGCACGCTCGGCAGGTTGCTGGCATTGACCTTGGCCAGATCCTGATCGGGAGCGAATTCCTTGGCCAGGAAGCCGTAGCCCATGTCGTTCTCGTACTTTTTGAAGGTGGCCAGGGCTGCGGTGTTGCCATGATCCTCGTTATAGGCCTTCAGGGCCACCATGGCCTTGATACCGTTTGCGATACGGGGCTTGGCTTCCTGCTCCAGCTGGATGATACCGGGGATCACCGTATCCTCGGAGTGGGTGAGCAGCGGCGTCAGTACATAGGGAATACTGATCTCAAAATAGTTCTTCTGCTCGCTGCGGCTGGGGAAAGCGATAAGATTCCAGGCCGCACTCACGGGGTGTGGATCCGTGGTCCAGATGGCCTCCATGGCTGCCAGCTTGGTCGGCTGCGCGTGGGCATCGATGTAACCCAAGGCGTCACCCAAGGTGATCACGCCGATGGTGGAGATGGCACCGAAGACCGTGGCGATACGGAAAGAGCGCAGGGCAATGTCCTTGCGTTTGTTGGTCAGCAGGTAATAGGCGCTGATGGCCATCACAAACATGGAACCCGTGACGAAGCCGGCGATGGAAGTGTGCACGAACTTCGCCTGCGCGTCCGGATTGAAGATCAGATCGACGAAGCTCGAGAACTGCATGCGCATCGTATTGGGGTCGAAGGTGCCGCCCCGGGGGTCCTGCATGAAGCCGTTGGCGATGAGGATCCACAGTGCCGAGAGATTGGAGCCCAGGGCCACGAGATAGGTGACCACCAAGTGGGCGCGGGCGCTCAGACGATCCCAGCCAAAGAACATGACGCCGACGAAGGTCGACTCCATGAAGAAGGCCATGAGCCCTTCGATGGCCAGAGGCGTACCAAAGATGTCGCCGACGAAGTGGGAGTACATGGACCAGTTAGTCCCGAACTCGAACTCCATGGTCAATCCGGTGGCCACGCCCAGGGCGAAATTGATGCCGAAGAGCTTGCCCCAAAACTGAGTCATCTCCTTGTAGATGGGCTTGCCGGTGATGACGTAGACCGATTCCATGGTGGCAAGGATGAAGCTGAGCCCCAGGGTCAGAGGTACGAAAAGAAAGTGGTACAGGGCCGTCAGGGCAAACTGCGCCCGCGACAGCTCCACCACCGTGGGATTGATCAACATGTCCATGGACTACCTCCTACGAAGAGGCCGGGGTGTAAAATCCCGGCGCGTAACGTTGCAGATCATTGGCCGTGTCCTGGTGAGGACGGTCTTCTTGGGGACTTGCGGCTTCGGTTTTCTTGTCGTTGATGAGCAGGGCGCAGCGGCGCAAAAAATGCCCACTGCCACCATCGGGGCCCTTGCCGGCCATCTGGCAGCGCAGTTCGGCCACACTGGCCAGACGTCGGCCGCGGATTTCACGGCTGGGGTAGAGCAGGGTTTCCCCGGCAAAGCTCAGGATCCTGCTCTCCACCAATTTCCGCGCCTGCGCGCGCGCACGCCCGCGCAGGCGCCCATTGAGCCCATTGGCCAGCAGGGTGAGGCCGGTAAACAGACGATCCTCCCAGGCAAAGGCGACGGCGCAGGGCGTGAGTCCCGGAAGGTGTATCACCCGCAGTCGTTCCTCACCAAAGTAAATCACGTCCCCATCCCGGACCCGCACATCGACGGCGTTGGAGCGCACCTCCTCGTGGGCGAGCAGGCGCGCTCCGTGGCTCTCGCGCAATGCCTGTGCGGCAGCGACGTGGCCCTCATCGTGGTGGGTCTGCATGCAATAGCGCAGGTGCAAACCGCGCTGCCGGGTGAAATCCTCCAACTCCTCTACCAGGGGCGGCAGCGGATCGATGATCACCGCCTCCCGGGTGACGGGATCGCCCAGAAGATAGGCAAGGGCGCCGATTCTGTCTCGGGTACACAACTGTCTGAAGATCATGGTGGCCGCCTGCGTGGATGGACCCGCCCCTATATCAGCAATCGCCGTACCAGCGCGCAGAGGCCCCCGACTGGGGCGGGACCAATGGTCATTTATCCATAAAAAACAATTGCTTGCTCACAAATTGCGCGGATGGGGACGGAACGGGGGCAGCGCCGTGTCCTGGGGCGTCTGCCATTCGTGGCAGACGCGATCCGGCAGTTCCTGCTAGAATTGTCAGTATCAGGGAGAGCTGAGATCGACGACCCGGATTCGGGTGCGGGGGAGGGCATGACCGAGTTGTTCGCGCAATTGCGTCCGGAGCTGACATCGCTCATGGATTGCTTTGCCACGCCCGCGGTGCTGCTGCGTCCCGACGGCACCGTCATCACCGCCAACCAGGCCTACCGGCGGCGCTTTGGCGATGGCAAGCCCCTGCAAGGGCGCTCCTGCGACGGCATCATGGCCGCCGCCGGCTACGACTGCCACACCCAGGGCAACATCTGCCCGCTGGAGAGCTGTGGGCAGACGGGTCTGGAGCAGCACGTGCTGCACGTCCACGACCAGGGTGCGGTACAGATCGACCTCTACCCCATTCGCGACGATCAAGGGGTACCCCGCTATTTCCTGGAACTGCTCAGCCCACTGCTCAACAAAGGCGAAGAATCTTCCAGTATGGTGGGCAACTCCGCAGCGTGGCGGGAAGTCTTGCATCTGATCCGCCGCGCTGCCCCCAGCGATTCTGCTGTGCTGCTCCTGGGGGAGTCCGGGACGGGCAAGGAGTTGGCCGCCGCCGCCATCCACCGCGCCAGCCCCCGCAGCGCCGGCCCTTTTGTAGTACTGGACTGCTCCGGGCTATCGGAGACCTTGTTCGAGAGTGAGCTCTTCGGCCACGAGAAGGGTGCCTTCACCGGCGCCCACAGCCGCAAGATCGGTCTTGCAGAAGCGGCCAACGGCGGCACCCTCTTCCTCGACGAGGTGGGTGACATTCCCCTGGCGCTGCAGGTGAAGCTCCTGCGCCTTCTGGAAACCGGTCAGTTCCGGCGGGTTGGGGGTGTCGATCCCATACACTCCGACTTCCGACTCATCTCGGCAACCCACCGCGACCTGGAAAAGTTGGTGGCGGAGGAGCGTTTCCGGCGGGACCTCTACTACCGCATCAATATGTTCCCGATCTTCCTACCGGCCCTGCGGGAGCGGCGCGAGGACATCGATGCCCTGGCCGAGACGCTGCTGCACCGCTTGCCGGAGGGGCGTCGCCTGCGTCTGCACCCCGATACCCTGGCCTGTCTGCGCAGTTACGATTATCCCGGCAATATCCGCGAGTTGCGCAATATCCTGGGGCGCGCGGCGCTGTTGGCGGACGAGGTCTGGATCCTGCCGGAGCACCTTCCGCCCTATGTGCGGCAGGGCGAGATCCAGGCGACGTCGAGTCCTCTGGCCCAGAGTGCCAAGGGCAGCGACAAGGTCGAAATTCTGCCCTTGGCAGAGCTCGAGGCGCAGTACCTGCGCTGGGCCAGGGACAACTTTCCGGGTGATCGCCGCACGCTGGCGCGCCGCCTGGGCGTCAGCGAACGCACCCTCTATCGCAAGTTGGACCAGCTGGACGAGCGTCAGAGCCATGCCCCGCAGCTGGCCTGAGGCAGTCTGGGAGCGGCCTGGCCGCCGGCCCGATGCGCCGCGGCTGGTGCTGCTGCATGGCTTGGGAGCCGATCCGCAGGATATGGCCGGACTGACGCCCCTGCTGGACCCGGACGAAACATGGCAGGTGCTGGCACCGGCGGCGCCACGGCGGCCGGTGACCATTCAGGGAGGTCTGGTCATGCCGGCCTGGTACGATATTCTGGACTTGGCGGCAGATTCCCCAGAGGATGCCGAAGGAATCGCCGCCATGGCGACGCTGCTCGGGCAGTGGCTGGCCCGTGGCGGTGGATCGCCCTGGGTCTTGGGTGGCTTTTCCCAGGGGGCGGCACTGTCCCTTTATGCCGCTCTGCACGCCCGACTCCCGGCGCAGGCGGTATTGGCCTTCAGCGGCTATCTACCCCTGCGCCACCAGCTGCCGCCGGCAGCGGGGGACAGTCCACCGATCTTCTGGGGTCACGGCACGCGCGATTCGGTACTGCCCCTGGAGTTCGCCCAGATCGGCACGACCATCCTGGAGGAAAAAGGCTATACCTTGGAGCGCCGCGATTACCCTATGGCCCACCAAGTATCATCGACGGAACTGGAAGACGCGCGCCGTTTTCTGGAGCACTGTCTGAGGGGTGATACCAGCGCCCGAGTCCCTACCCGGAAATAGGCGCCGGCACTACTCGAGCTGCGCGGCGCCTATTTTCTATGGGACTTGCCCCAGGTTTCGACCCAAGACCGCCGCTGCGTCCATTTCGGCGGGGAAGAAATCCGTCGGCACCGACCAGGGCGGCCCTCCGTCCCTGCGCAACGCCATCTGCCCCGCCCCTCCCTGCCCGTTCATGCCTCGCCATAGAGGAAATCCCCGAGGCCCCAGCGTGCTGCCAGAGTCTCGGTGGCATTGAGCACTTCCTCGGCACGGGCCGGATGATTGTAGCGGGCGGCGATGAACTGTCGCAGCAGTGCATCCCGGTCCGCGCCTTGGGCGAGGAGGTGGATCAGTTCGCCGGCATCGCGACCGACGATCTCGCCACCCAGGAAGGCACCGCTGTCCATGTCCGCCAGCAGCCGCACGAATCCGGCAGCATCGTCCTGGCCCAGAGCACGCGGTGAGGTTTCGAAGGCAGCGAAGCCGACCGCCGGCTCCAGATCGGCATCCTCGGCCTGCTCTTCGTCCATGCCGATGCGGGCGAGCTCCAGGGCAGAGTAGACGAGTTCCGGCACCCAGAGGGGGTCGCGCTGCGCCTCGGTCTTGCCGAGAATGCGGTCCACCACCAAGGTGGCGTCGGCCAAAGCCTGATTGGCATTCATGAGCGGGCCGACGACGTCGCCAATGGCATAGACCCCCGGCTCGTCGCTCTGCAGTCCGGCGTCGACGCGGATGAAGCCGCGCTCGTCCTGCCGCACTGCGGTGTGCTCGAGGCCGAGACCCTCCGTTTCCGGGCGGCGGCCGGTGGCCAGCAGAACCCAGTCTGCCTCGTATCGATGGCCTTGCGCGTCCTCAACCCAGGCCAGGTCGCCCTTGACACCGGCTTTTTTCAGGACGAAGCCGCGCTGCGCCTCGATATCCAGAGCGGACAGTGCATCCGCCAGGGCATCCTTGGCCTGCTCCGAATAGCGGGTGTGGCTGAGGGCTTCGGAGTGCACCAGCCAGGTCACCTGCCGCCCCAGCATGGTGAAGATGTAGGCAAATTCGGTACCGATGATACCGCCGCCGACGATGATGACGCGCTCGCCCTCGGGCACGCCCCTATCGAAGAGCTGGTCGCTGTGCAGGATTCGGCCCGTTACGGTCTCTATCCCTTCGGGTAAGGCAGGGCGGGAGCCGGTGGCGATGATGACCTGGTCGCAATGGATCCCGGTCGCGCCCTCGGTGGACTCGATCTGCAGCTCGTGGCCGCGGATGAAGCGCCCCTGTCCATGAAACATCTGCACGCCCAGACGCTTGAGATAGTCCAGATAACTCTGGCGCACGGAATTGACCACCTCGTGCTGGTGTTTCCAGGCACGGGCGAGATCCCCCCGCAGCGGGTTGCCGATGATGCCGCGCTGCTCGAAGTGTCGGCTCTGCTCGATCCACTTGGCGCTTTCGTGCCAATCCTTTTTGGGTACGCAGCCGCGATTGAGGCAGGTCCCGCCCCAGGTCGCCCGCTCGATGATGGCGACTTTCTGGCCACGCAGCGCTGCCAGCACCGCGGCACGGTAACCGCCAGGTCCGCTGCCGATGATACCGATGTCAAAGTCTTTCATATCCACCCCCTGCGCCCTAGGATACGGTTCCGCAGCCTTTTGTCTCCCCTTTCTCTGTCAATGGCTTCATAACGGCTATTGATGGTGGTCTTGGAGCACTGTTGCCCGTTAGCGACAGTTTTGCCGGAAGATTCCGTCCGCGAACCTTTCGGTGTCCTGGCATCAAGACCGTCGTGTGAGCGTAAGCGCTGACTCTGCAAGGACTTACAGGCTCCAGGGCGCAGGCATCCTCCGTCGCCGGGACTCCACAGGGGATCGCCGCCCAAAAATCGGGGAAAGCGTCGGGGTGAAGCGACAGAATATCGGGCATTAACAAAAATACACAATATAAAACATACGATTATAAAATGGCACGCTGATTGCTTATTCACCGACCATGAGAACGTGCAGCATTACTTACAGACTATCCGTTCGGCTTTGGCTCCTTGCGTGCCTGGGTCTCGGCCTGGGTTTTGCGACCTCGGCCGAGGCCGATGCGGCCTTTGATTTTGCGCAGGTGCAGGCGCAAGCGGCGGCGTTGGCGGCGGCCCCTTATCATCCTGAGCCACTGCCGACGCCGGCCTTTCTCAAGGACCTCAGTCCCGATCAGTATGCCGAGATCCAGGACGTCAAGCCCCTGTGGTCCGATACCGATTTGCCCTTTCAGGCCCAGTTCTACCTGCCGGGCTCCTATTTCCATCGGCCGGAGCAGATCTCGGTGGTGGATGCGGACGGTCAGGTGCAGCCCGTACCCTTTCGTCTGGACGACTTCAGTTTCGGCGATCTTCACCCGCAGGGTCTGCCTGCGGATCTCGGCTATGCCGGTTTCCGTCTGCTCTATCCGCTGAACACACCGCCCTATCACAACGAATTCATTTCCTTCCTGGGAGGCACCTACTTTCGTGCGGTGGGTAAGGACGCGGTCTATGGCACCTCGGCGCGTGGTATCGGTATCGATACGGTGCAGCCTTCGGGGGAGATCTTTCCGTATTTCACCCACATCTGGCTGGTCAAGCCCAAGGCCGGCGCCAAGAGCATGACCGTGTATGCGCTGATGGATAGTTCCGTGGTGACAGGCGCCTACCGCTTCGTCATCACCCCGGGCGAGAGCACCACGGTGGCCGTGGAGTCGACCATCTATCTGCGAAAACCGGTGCAGGTGCTGGAGTTGGCGCCTTTGACCAGCATGTTCTGGCATGGGCACGGTCGTGGCGTGGTGGCGGGGGACTGGCACCCGGCCCAGCACGACTCCAGCGATCTGGTCATGGCCAACGGCAACGGCGAGTGGATCACGCGGCCCCTGTCCAACCCCCTGCATATCCAGACCACCACCTACAGCATGGACAATCCGCAGGGTTTTGGACTGATTCAGGAGGACCGCGACTTCAGCGCCTACCAGGGTATCGATACCCAATATCAGAAGCGTCCCAGCGTCTGGGTGAGTCCCGAGGGAGATTGGGGCAAGGGCGAGGTGCGTCTCGTAGAACTGCCCACCAACAATCCGGACATGGACAACATCGATGCCTTCTGGGTGCCGGCGCAGGCGCCGAAGCCCGGGCAGCCTTACCACTTTGCCTACACCCTGCGTTTTTTTCTGGATAACCACGGCCTCATTCCGCTGGGTCATCCCGTCGCCACCTATCTGGGTTACGACGTCAAGGATCCCAGCATTCGCGATGTCGTCATCGATTTCTCTGGGGGCGCGCTGCGGGATCTTCCCGGTCACATGCCCGTGCAGGTGCATCTGACGGCGGACCATGGGGCCAAGATCCTTGCGCAGGATTTGCAGTGGGACAAGGACGGACATTTTTGGCGGGTCAAGGCAAGGATTCAGCCTGCTGCCGGCGTACCCAGCAATGTTCGTTGTTTTCTCAGTCTCGATGGCCAGGTCATGAGCAATACCTGGACCTACCTACTACACCGTACCGAGGTACAAGGAGGGCAGTGATGTATACCGATCATTGGAATCTGGGGGTCAACCCGGAGCATGCGCCGAGGGATCTCGCGGAACCGATGCCGGCTGAGTCCTTGCCAGCGCCGTGGCAGGTCCTGGCGCGCCTGGACCTCTATCTGCAGCGGCTTGCCCTGACAGACGCCCAGCGACTGTGGTTGCGCACCCAGGTGCTCAACCAGCTGGCGCAGACGCCCACCATGGACGAGGCGGGCGCGCTCTCCTTCGCTTTCGCCAAACTGCAGCAGTCCCTCGGGACCCTGAGCGACGGTGATGAGCTGGAAGCGCGGCTCGGCCTGGCCTTGGGATCCGCTTTGGCGGGCGCCGGCGAATTGGGCAAGAGCCCATCGCGTTGGTTGCGGGAGCAGATGCAGCCGCCGGTGCAGCGGCAGACCATGGCCTCCCTGCCCATGCGGCGCTCCTGGCGCGCTCTGTTCGGGCGGCTCTGGCAACGCCTGCGTGTCGGCCAAGGTAAGACGCGGGTGCGTCCAGCCCTGAGCGGGGAGATCCGTTGATGAGTGCCACCAGCCCCCTGTGGCAGCGTTTCAGCCAGAGTCGCCGACGCTGGTTGACGGCGCTCATCGTGCTGCCCGCCGCCATTCTGGGACTGGTGCTGCATCACTTCTTGGTCAATGACCTGCCGCTTGGCCTGGAAATTCTGACCCTGACCGTCTTCGTCCTGCTCTTTGCCTGGATTTCGGCCGGGTTCTGGACGGCGGTCGTGGGCTTCCTGTTGCTGGTGCGTGCGCGAGGCGACACCGTCCCGGGAGCGCCGGAGGCCCGCCGTCAAGCGCCACGCCCTGGAACCCGGGTGGCCGTTCTCATGCCCATCTATAACGAGGATGTGGCACGAGTTGCTGCGGGGTTGCAGGCGACCTATCGCTCCCTGGAACGGGCGGGGGCTCTGCAGTATTTCGAGTTCTTTATCCTCAGCGACACCCGCGACCCGGCCGTCTGGCTGCGAGAAGAGCTAGCTTGGTCAACCCTGTGTCAGCAGTTGGACGCCTTTGGGCGCATCCACTACCGTCGTCGCCCCGTCAACAACAAGGCCAAGAGCGGCAATGTCGCCGATTTCTGCCGGCGCTGGGGCAAGGCCTTCGAGTACATGGTGGTGCTGGACGCCGATAGCGTCATGAGTGGTGAGACCCTCTACCAGATGCTGGAGATGATGGAGGGGAACCCGCAGGTGGGTATCCTCCAGACCAATCCCGTGGCGGTGAACCGCGAAACCCTCTATGCGCGGCTGCAGCAGTTTGCCCAGCAGCTCTACGGCCCGCTCTTCAGCGCCGGCCTTCGTTTCTGGCAGCTGGGTGACGGCCACTACATCGGCCACAATGCCATGCTGCGCACCGCGCCCTTTACGGAATTCTGTGCCCTACCCGTACTGCCGGGCAAGGCTCCCCTCGGCGGCGCACTCCTCAGCCATGACTTTGTCGAGGCGGCGCTCATGGCGCGAGCCGGCTGGGAGGTCTGGTTCCTGCCGGAGCTTGGTGGCAGCTACGAGGAGGTACCCCCGACCCTGCTCGACGACCTCAAGCGCGATCGCCGCTGGGCGCAGGGGAATCTGCAGCATCTGCGCCTCTTGGCGGGTGAGGGGCTGCAGTCGGCCCATCGTTTCCTGTTCATCAACGGGGCCATGTCCTTTCTCGCAGCACCCCTGTGGGGGCTCTTTCTCTGTCTCGGCGCCCTTGCGTCCTGGCAGATGTGGCGACAGGGCAGCCTTGCCGATCCTCTCGCCTGGACGGGTTCCGGCGACGGTGATCCCCTGCCGCTGTGGCTGATCGGTATCACCGTCCTCTTCCTGCTTGGACCCAAGCTCCTGGCCGTGCTCTGGATTGCTTGGCGCGGTGCGGGGCGACAGTTTGGCGGTCTGCCCCGATTGCTCCTCAGCATGGTCCTGGAAAGCGTCTTTTCCATCCTCATGGCGCCGGTACGGATGGTCTTTCACAGTCTGTTCGTGATTCAGACCCTGCGTGGGCGCAGCGTACAGTGGGGTGCCCAGGTGCGGGAGGATGCCGAGACCAGTTGGACTACGGCTTGGCAGACCTTTGGCTGGTGCACGGCAGCGGGAGTCGGTGTCGCCGCCCTCGTTTACCCCTTTGTGGGTGGCTGGCACTTCCTCTGGCTCTTGCCGGTGGTAGGCGGCCTCGCTCTGGCCGTGCCTCTGGCCGCCTGGACTAGTCGGCCATCCTGGGGCCGCTGGGCACGTGCCCACGGCCTTTTCCTGATCCCGGAGGAGGTACAGCGGCCGCGGGAACTGCTGGATCTGGACGCTGGTGTCGCCCATGCGCTGCCCCGCTTTGCCGGTGATGCCTTTGTGGAGGCCGTGGTCGATCCCCGCTTCAATGCTCTGCACAGTGCTTTGCAGCGCGATCGCAGTGGTCTGTGGGGACGGTGTGCCGGACTGGTGCACAAGGCACTGGCCGAGGGCCCCGGGTGCTTGAGTCGACGGGAGCGGAACCTTATCCTGAGCGACAGGCAGTCCATGTTGACCTTGCACCGCGCGGTCTGGTCTCTGCAAGATCCGCAGCAACTGGCGGCCTGGGGGCTGGGGCGCGACCCTGGCGATGGTCGGTGGGCGCCCAGCGAGCGCTGAAGTCTCCGTGAAGGAGGTGGGACGGATGGATTGGGACGAGAAGCATCTGGACCTATTGGAGTTGGCTGGTCTCCGGGATGATCTGGAGGCCCTGCGGCAGCGGGCTCTGGCGGGCGATCCCGTGGCGCAGTTCAACATGGGCGTGCGCTATGCCGAGGGCCGGGGGGTTGCACCCGATCTGCTGGAGGCCGCCAAGTGGTACAGCGCTGCCGCCGACCAGGGCGATGCTCAGGCCCAGTTCAATCTCGGGCTGCTCTTCTATCAGGGGCAGGGGCTACCCCGCAATCTCGTCTATGCCTACGAGCTCTTCCGCGCGGGCCTAGCGGCGCTAGACCGTGAACTCAGCGCCGAGGACCGTAGCGTCCTCGGTCTGGACGCATCCGGGCAGCAACCGCAGCCCACCCGGCACTGAGTGTTCTCAGCGGCGCTGACGGATCTCCGCCAGACGCGCAGCGCGGTTGCCCTTGTTGCCCAAGTAATTCGGTACCACACTGGCGATGGGCGTGGCGTCGATACCGAACACCTCCTTCAGATCGTTGCGACGGCAGACGTTGTCCACAGACAGAGAGCGCAGGTTGTCGCGGGTCAGCAATTTACCCGGCAGACGCTCCATGACGCTGGCCTGCAGCTCGGCGATGAAGTCGGGGAGACCGATGATGGCGCGATGCGTGCCGATCTGGCTCTGGGTGTAGCGCACCAGTTCTCCCAAGGTGAATACTTCGGGACCACACAGGTCGTACGCCTGGCCGTAGGTTCTCTCGTCGTCCATGGCGAGCACGAAGGCGCTGACCACATCTTCCACCCACACCGGCTGCATCTTGGCCTGCGCCTTGGCCAGGGGAATGACGAAGGGCACCTTCCGCAGCAGATCGGCAAAGCGATTGAAGAAGCTATCTCCCTCGCCAAAGATCACCGAGGGGCGGAAGCTCGTGACCTTGAGTCCCCGTCCCCAGAGCAATTTGGGGCCATTGAGGTAGGTAAAGTGGCCGAGGCTCGCGCTGTCCTCACCGGCCTGACGCACGATCTCCTCGCCCAGTCCTTTGGAGCGCAGATAGGCGCTGGGCGCAATGGGACTGGCACCCAGGGCGCTCATGTGCAGCAGCCGCGGAACCCCGAGGCGTCCGCAGGTATTGGCCACCAGGCGCGGCAGCTCGATGTGCACCCGCTCGAAATCGCCGTGGCGAGCCGGAGGGAGATCCTGCCGCCCGGGACGATCCTCGTTCAGAATCCCCACCAGGTTGACGACCACGTCTCGATCGCGCAGCTGGCTCTCCAGGCTCATGGGATCGAAGATATCGGCCTCGATGAGTTCCAGGCCGGGCAGGACCAGCAGATCTTCGCGGTGGCGCTCACGGCGACGGGTGAGAATACGGACCGAGTGTCCGTCCTTGCAGAGCTTTTCAGCGAGGTGGCGTCCGACGAAGCCGGAGCCGCCCAATATGGCAATACGGTGTGTCATGCTGACCCTCTCGACGCTGTACTGTTATCCTTTTCCCGAGGTCCTGCCGCGAATTCCGGAGTCTGCGACCGAGCGATCGCGACGCGGACGGTGTCGCTGCAATCGTGCGCAAGCATAGCACAGGCACGGTAAACTCGTTCACAGACCATATTTATGGGATGATCAGGGCTTTTCCAATGAGGGCGTGACCATGATCGAAGACCCGGTCCGGCTTGCCGATAGGCGGCGTGGCTTGCAGTTTGCCGCGCTCGGAGCATTCCTCTGCGCTTTGGCCGTGATTCTCGCGGCCGCCGGTGATCACCTGGTGGCGGGAGAGGTCTCCGCAGCGCGCCTGCACACCTACGATATCGCCAATCGCTTTCAGATCTTTCAGGGTATCGGCCTTGTGCTGGCGGGTTTTGCCATTGCCCAGTGGGGTCGACGCCGCAGCCTGTGCCTCGCGGCCATCCTCATGTTCCTCGGCGTCGTATCTTTCTCGGGTGCTCTCTATCTTCTGAGTGTCACTGGCCAACAGGGCTGGGCCATCTTTGCCCCCATCGGCGGCAGCGCGCTCATCTTCGCCTGGCTCACCTTCGCTTATGGCTTGTGGCGGCTGTCGCGCTGATGGATCGGCAGGCGGCGGAATCCCGTGGTCAAAGTTT